>Ga0208242_100690_pt1 | contig 14658 bp, 10 predicted proteins | sample SubbioAug_CSW13A_FD_184825 | JGI IMG/M metagenome (GOLD analysis project Ga0208242, IMG submission 184825) | Serpentinite rock and fluid subsurface biosphere microbial communities from McLaughlin Reserve, California, USA - CR12Aug_CSW13A (SPAdes) | ecosystem: Environmental > Terrestrial > Deep... | reverse complement strand
CCGCCCGCCGATCCGGTGATCCTTGCCGGGTCCACCGGATCGCGCGGGACCACGGCACTCCTGATGCAGGCGGTGGCGCGGTTGCCGCAGGGCGCGGTGGTGCTGCCCGGCTACGATTTCGACCAGCCGCCCGCGGTCTGGGACCGGCTGGACGATGCCCTGACCGCCGAGGATCATCCCCAGTTCCGCTTCCGCGCGCTGATGCAGCATCTTGACTGCGGGCCCGAGGCCGTGCGCCCCTGGACCGCCACCCCCGCGCCATCGCCCGAACGTAACCGACTGGTTTCCCTGTCGCTGCGCCCCGCGCCGATCACCGACCAATGGCTTGCCGAGGGTCCCTCCCTGCCGCCGCTGATTCCGGCGACGCAGGACCTGACCCTGATCGAGGCTCCCGGCGAACGCGCCGAAGCCTTCGCGATCGCCCTGATCCTCCGCAAGGCTGCCGAAGACGGGGTGCGCGCCGCCCTGATCTCGCCGGACCGGAACCTGACCCGCCGCGTCACCGCCGCGCTTGACCGCTGGGGGATCCGCCCGGACGATTCTGCGGGCCGTCCGCTGCCTCTCTCGGCCCCCGGCCGCTTCCTGCGCCAGATCGCCGGGCTGATCGGCGAGCGTCTGACCGCTGACCGCCTGCTCGCCCTCTTGAAGCACCCGCTCGCGTTCTCCGGCCCCGGCCGCGGCGCGCATCTGATCCTGACGCGCGAGCTTGAACTCCACCTCCGCCGCCATGGTCCCGCCTTCCCGACGGCCGAGAGCCTTGCCGCCTGGGCCGAAAAAAGCCGCATGGACCGCGCGCAGGAGTGGGCGCGGATCCTGGGCGAAACCCTTTCGCCGCTGGCAAGCATCGGCCCGCGGCCGCTGACGGCCTTTGTCGACGCCCATCTCGCCACCGCCGAACGTCTGGCCCGGGGCTTCGCCGCCGATGGCTCCGGCGCCTTGTGGGAAAAGGAGGCCGGGCAGAAGGCCGCCGAGGCTCTGGCCGAACTTCAGGCCGAAGCCGGGGTCGCCGGCATCCTGACCCCCGGCGATTATGACCGCCTGTTCCACGGCATCCTGCAACGGCACGAGGTGCGCGAGGCCGAAAGCGTCCATCCCGACATCATGATCTGGGGCACGATCGAGGCGCGGGTGCAGGGGGCCGAGCTGGTCATCCTCGGCGGCCTCAACGAAGGCGCCTGGCCCGCCCAGCCGCCACCCGATCCCTGGCTGAACCGGGCGATGCGCAAGGCGGCGGGGCTGCTCTTGCCGGAACGCCGCATCGGCCTTTCGGCGCATGACTACCAGCAGGCCATCGCCGCGCCCCGCGTCGTCCTGACCCGCGCGCTCCGGGGGCCAGAGGCTGAGACCGTGCCCGCCCGCTGGCTGAACCGGCTGGTCAACCTGATGTCCGGCCTGCCCGACCGTGACGGGCCAAAGGCGCTGGAGCTGATGCGGGGCAGGGGCCAGCACTGGCTAACCCTCGCCGCCCGCTTCGATCAGGTGGACCCCGTGCCCCCCGCCCCGCGCCCCTCTCCCCGCCCGCCGGTCGAGGCGCGGCCCAAGCGGCTGTCGCTGACCGAAATCAGCCGGCTCGTCCGCGACCCCTACGCCATCTACGCGCGCCATGTCCTGCGCCTCTCCCCGCTTGATCCGCTCCGCCCCGAGGCGGATCCCCGCCTTCGCGGCGTGGTCCTGCACGAGATCCTGGAAACCTTCCTGCGCCGGGGGGGCGCCGACCGCGCCACACTCCTGTCCATCGCCGACGAGGTCCTTGCCGCCCGCGTCGCCTGGCCCTTGGCCCGCACCGTCTGGCGCGCCCGGATCGCCAAGGCCGCCGACGCCTTCCTGCGCTATTCCGCCAGCACCGGCGGCACCCCGGTCCTGCTGGAGGAGAAGGGCGCCATCCAGGTAGCGGGGCTTGACTTCACCCTGACCGGCAAGCCCGACCGGATCGACCGCCTCGACGACGGCCGCCTCCTCCTGATCGACTACAAGACCGGCGACCCGCCCAGCGAAAAGCAGCAGCGCACCTTCGACAAGCAGCTCCTCCTTGCCGCGGCCATGGCGGAACGTGGCGGCTTCGCCTCGCTGGGCCTGTCTGAGGCCGCGCGGATCGCTTTCGTCGGCCTCAAGGCCGAGCTCAAGACGGTGGAAACCGACCTCGCTCCCGGCCAGATCGGGGCGGTCTGGGATGAATTCGTCCGTCTCATCTCGGCCTATGCGCAACCGGGGCAGGGCTACACCGCCCGCCGCGCGCTGATGTCCGAGAAGGACCAGTCGGACTATGACCACCTGTCGCGCTATGGCGAATGGGACATGACCCAGGACCCGCTGCCCGAGGACCTGACATGACGATCAATCCCGCCTTCGAGGCCCAGATCGCCGCCGCCCATCCCGAGCGTAACACATGGCTCTCGGCCAATGCCGGGTCCGGCAAGACCCGCGTGCTGACCGATCGGGTGGCGCGGCTGCTGCTTTCGGGGGTCGAACCGCAGCACATCCTCTGCCTGACCTACACCAAGGCCGCTGCGTCCGAGATGCAGAACCGGCTGTTCAAGCGGTTGGGCGAATGGGCGATGGCCCCCGAACCCGACCTGCGCAAGGCGCTTCTGAATCTGGGTGAACAGGATTTCTCCGCGCCCCGCCTGGCCCGCGCCCGCCAGCTCTTCGCCCGCGCGATCGAAACCCCCGGCGGTCTGCGCATCCAGACCATCCACAGCTTCTGTGGCAGCCTCCTGCGCCGCTTCCCGCTCGAGGCCGGGGTGCCCCCCGGTTTCGCCGAACTGGACGACCGCTCCGCCCGCCAGATGCGCGCCGAAATCGTCGAGGATCTGGCCGACGGCCCGCACGCCTCCCTCGTCCGCCGCCTTGCGGAGGTGCAGGGGGCCGAGGATTTCGCCCCCCTGGTGGAGGAACTCTCGCGCCATCGCGCTGCCTTTGCCACGCCGTTGGATGCCGCCGCGATCTGGCCGCTGTTCGACTTGCCGCCGGGCTATGTGGCGGCTGACCTTCTGGCCGAAACCTTCCTTGGCGACGAACCTCTCTGGTTCCCCGACCTGATCGCCGGGCTGGGCCGGGGCACGTCCACGGACATCAAGGCCGCGGACAAACTCCGCACCCTGGACCTTTCCATCCCCGAGCTGTCGACCCTTGCGGCCCTGGAAAGCCTGTTCCTCTTCGGCGACAGCGCTGCCGCGCCCTTCGCTGCCAAGATCGGCAAGTTCCCCACCAAGGACACCCGCGCCGCCCTTGCCGCCATCATGGACCGCTGCGAGGCGCTGATGGCCCGCGTCGAAAGCGCCCGCACCCGCCGCGTCTGTCTGGAAGCGGCCGAGAAATCCCTGGCGCTTCATCGTTTCGCCGCCGTGTTCCTGCCCGAGTATGAGGCGCGCAAGGCCGCCCGGGGCCTTCTCGACTTCGACGACCTGATCGGCAAGGCCCGCGCGCTGCTGAATGACCCGTCGCTGGCCGCCTGGGTGCTTTACCGTCTCGACGGCGGCATCGACCATATCCTGGTGGACGAGGCGCAGGACACCAGCCCCGAGCAATGGGACCTGATCGAGTCCCTCGCGTCCGAGTTGATCGCGGGCGAAGGGTCCTCTCTCCGCCCCCGCACGCTTTTCGTCGTGGGCGACAAGAAGCAGTCGATCTACTCGTTCCAGGGCGCCGATGTGGCCGCCTTCGACCTCAAGCGCGACCATTTCCACAGCCGCCTGGAGGGCGGGCCCGGGCTCGTCGGTCGCTCGCTGGAACATTCCTTCCGCTCCTCGCCCGCGATCCTGTCGGTTGTGGATCAGACCTTCACCCCGGCCGAATTTCAGGCCCTTGGCGGTGAATCCCGTCACCGCGCCTTCAACGAACGCCTCCCCGGCCGCGTCGATGTCTGGCCGGTGGAGCAGAAGGCCGACACGCCCGAGCCCGGCGACTGGTTCGACCCCGTCGACGCCCGCAGCGCCGAGGATCCGCGCGTCATCCTGGCCCGCCGCATCGCCGAATGGATCCGCGATACCGTGGCCGCCGGGGTGCAGATCCCCCAGGTCCCGCGCGACGGCAAACCGCCGCAGCGCCCGGTCCATTACGGCGATTTCCTGGTCCTGGTCCAACGCCGCTCGCCGCTGTTTCACGAGATCATTCGCGCCTGCAAGACCCTGAACCTGCCCATCGCCGGGGCCGACCGGCTGAAGCTGGGCGGGGAACTCGCCGTCCGCGACCTGACCGCGCTCCTGACCTTCCTCGACACGCCCGAGGACGACTTGTCCCTCGCCAGCCTCCTCCGCTCCCCTCTCTGCGGCTGGTCCGAGGCCGAGCTTTTCCGCCTCGCCAACCCCCGCAAGGGCTATCTGTGGGAGGCATTGCGCGACCACCCCGGCCACGCGGACACACTGGCCTTCCTGAACGACATGCGCGCGCAGGCCGATTTCCTGCGGCCCTACGACCTGATCGAACGCGCGCTGCACCGCCACGACGGCCGCCGCAAGCTGCTCGCCCGCCTTGGCCCCGAGGCACAGGACGGCATTGATGAGCTTCTGTCGCAGGCCCTCGTCTACGAAGGGCATGAGGTCCCCAGCCTGACCGGCTTCCTCGTCTGGATGCAGACCGATGACGTCGAGGTGAAGCGCCAGCTGGACGGCGAGGGTCGGTTGATCCGGGTGATGACTGTCCACGGCGCCAAGGGGCTGGAGGGCGAGATCGTGATCCTCCCCGACACCGGCGACCGCAAGCCGCAAGAGCGGGACCAGTTGTACCGCCTGCCCAACGGCCCCGCCGTCTGGAAGACCCCCAGCGCCGAAAGCCCGCCCCCGATCGCCGCCGAACGCGCCGCCCGACAGGCCCGCGAGGCGGCCGAACGCCTGCGCCTGCTCTACGTCGCCATGACCCGCGCGCGCTGCTGGCTGATCACGGCCGCGGCGGGTGACGTGAAGCAGACCGACTGCTGGTACAACCTGATCCGCGCCGGGGTGGACCGCGCCGGAGCCTTCGACGCCGACGGCATCCGCCGTCACGCTTTCGGCGACTGGCCCGAACCCGCCTGGACCCTCCCCGATGCGCCTATGGCCCCAGGCGCGCTGCCTGACTGGCTGATCCGCCCCGCCCCCGTGCCGGTCGAAGCCCCGAAACCTTTGTCGCCCTCCGATCTCGGCGGAGCGAAGGCGCTCCCCGGCGAGGCCGCATGGCCCGAAGCCATCGCCAAGGCCCGCGGCACCGCTCTGCACCTTTTGTTGGAGCGGCTTCCCACCCTCGACCCCACCAGCTGGCCCGACCACGTGGCCAGCCTGATCCCCGACCCGATCCTCGCCGCCGAGATCCTGGCCGAGGCGCGGCTGGTGCTGGAGGCGCCCGACCTCGCCCCCCTCTTCGGCCCCGAAACCCTGGCCGAGGTCGCCGTCTCCGCCCCCTGGCAGGGCCGCATCCTTGCTGGCAGCATCGACCGGCTGATCGTGACCCCCGACCGTGTTCAGGTCATCGACTACAAGTCGAACGCCGTGATCCCGGCCGGCCCCGACCAAATCCCCGAAAGCATCCTCCGCCAGCTTGGCGCCTATGCCCATATGCTGGGCGAGATCTACCCCGGCCGCCGGATCGAGACCGCGATCCTCTGGACCCGCGCCCCCAGCCTCATGCCCGTGGATCCCGAGATCGTGAGGGCGGCGCTGGCCCGTGCCACGATCCCTTGACCTTCCCGGCCCACCTCCATACGTTCCTTACCCGACAAATCCCGTAGGAGAACGACCATGGGCGCTGCCACCGTCGCAGTCACCGACGCCACCTTCGATGCCGAAGTCCGCAAGTCGCCGATTCCGGTCGTTGTGGACTTTTGGGCCGAATGGTGCGGCCCCTGCCGCCAGATCGGCCCCGCTCTGGAGGAACTCGCCGCGCAATACGCCGGCCAGGTCAAGATCGTGAAGGTCAACGTGGACGAGAACCCGGACAGCCCCGCCACCCTGGGCGTGCGTGGCATCCCGGCGCTGTTCATGTTCAAGGACGGCCAGGTTGTGTCGAACAAGGTCGGCGCCGCCCCCAAGGCCGCGCTGGAGAACTGGATCAAGTCGGCGATCTGACCGACCAATTTCAGGAAAAGCCCGGGCTCAGGCCCGGGCGTTGTCTTTGGTCGCTTTCTCTCGGGCTTGTGTCGATCACAACAGCGCGGCGCTCCGCCTTCCGGGCCAGCCTCTGCGCGATTATGCGCCTCCGCCCGTCCCCGCTTCTGTTCACCGTCCTCGCCACCGCTCTGGTCCTGTGCTGGAGTTCGGGCTTCGTCGGCATCCGCTTTGCCACTGACAGCGCCACCGTGCCCCAGATCCTGTTCGGCCGCAGCCTGATCTCGGGTCTCTGCCTGCTGCCGCTGGCGCTGATGCACGGGCCCCGGATCACGCCCCGCGCGGTGGCAGAGCAGGGTCTGTATGCCTTCCTTGGCATGTTCCTCTACCTCGGCGGCTTTGCCCTTGCGATTGGCGAGGGTGTGCCCACCGGCCTTGTCGCGCTGATGTCCGACCTTGTCCCCCTTGGCATCGCCGTCCTCTCCGCCCCGATCCTTGGGCAGGCGCTGTCCGGCCAGCAATGGCTTGGGACGCTGGTTGCACTGGCCGGGGTGCTTCTGGTTTCTGCCGATGCGCTGGCCTTGGGGGATGCGCCTGTCCAGGCCTATGCCCTGCCGATCCTGGGAATGCTTGCCTTTGCCCTTTCCACCGTCGTGCAGGAACGCCGTGCGGCGATCCCGCTGACCATTCCGCAACGGCTGTGCCTGCAATGCCTTTGGGCCGCCGCGATGTTCGCTCCGGTTGCTCTGGTCACCGGCGGCCTTTTCCCGCCGCTGACCGCAAGTTATGCGCTCGGGATGCTCTGGCTGGTCGTCATGGCCACCTATGGCGGCTGGCTGATCTATTACCAGTTCCTTCGGCTTTACCCACCGGCGATGGTCTCGGCCACCGTCTATCTCAGCCCGCCGGTCACCATGCTCTGGGCCTGGGCGATGTTCGCCGAGCCCTTGACCTGGGCGATGTCCGCCGGTCTTGCCGTGACGCTGGGCGGTGTGGCACTGGTCGCGACCGGCCGGATCCGCGCCCCGGTCGCGGCGGCGGAATGATCGCCCGGGACCGTCGGCAAGGTCTCTCCTTTCCAAGCGGGCCGTTTTCCTGTATGGCCCCCGCCATCTGAGACGTGAGGCCCGCCCCCGGGGCACATGCAAAGGATGCGGGGGAAGGGCGGCAATGGGGCCGCCAGATATCGGGGGCACCGGCAGGGGCCGGACCTCCAGAGGAAACGATACATGTTCAATGTGACCAAGAAATCGATCCAGTGGGGCAATGAAACGCTCACGCTGGAAACGGGGAAAGTTGCGCGTCAGGCCGATGGGTCGGTGATCGCGACGCTGGGCGAGACCCAGGTTATGGCCAACGTGACCTTCGCGCGCGCCGCGAAGCCGGGCCAGGACTTCTTCCCCCTGACCGTTCACTATCAGGAAAAATACTACGCAGCCGGCAAGATCCCCGGCGGCTTCTTCAAGCGCGAGGCGCGCCCGTCCGAGAAAGAGACGCTGGTTTCCCGCCTGATCGACCGTCCGATCCGCCCGCTGTTCGTCGACGGCTTCCGCAACGAAGTGCTGGTCATGGCGACCGTGCTGTCCTGCGACCTGGTGAATGACCCCGACATCGTGGCGATGATCGCGGCCTCGGCGGCGCTGACCGTCTCGGGCGTGCCGTTCATGGGCCCGATCGGCGCGGCGCGCGTCGGCTTTGTCGACGGCCAGTATGTGCTGAACCCGGCGATGGACGACATGACGCAGCTGCGCATGAAGCCCGACCAGCGCCTGGACCTCGTCGTTGCCGGCACCAAGGACGCCGTGATGATGGTGGAATCCGAAGCTTACGAGCTGACCGAAGAGGAAATGCTCGGCGCCGTCGTGTTCGGCCACGAACAGATGCAGCCGGTGATCGACCTGATCATCGACTTCGCCGAAGCCTCGGCGAAAGAGCCGTTCGACTTCACCCCGCCCGACTATTCGGCCCTCTACGCCAAGGTGAAAGCCGCCGGCGAAGAGCAGATGCGCGCCGCTTTCGCGATCCGCGACAAGCAGGAACGGACCAGCGCCATCCAGGCCGCCGTCGACGCGATCAAGGCCGCGATGACCGAGGAAGACCAGGCCGACCCGAACCTCTACCCGGCGATCAAGCAGCTGGAATCGGCGGTTCTGCGCGGTGATGTGGTCAAGCACGGCCGCCGCATCGACGGCCGCGACACCAAGACCGTCCGTCCGATCGTCTGCGAAACCGGCGTCCTGCCGCGCGCGCACGGCTCGGCGCTGTTCACCCGGGGTGAAACCCAGGGCCTCGTCGTCACCACCCTCGGGACTGGCGAGGATGAGCAGATCATCGACGCGCTGAACGGAAACTACCGTTCGAACTTCATGCTGCACTACAACTTCCCGCCCTATTCGGTCGGCGAAGTGGGCCGCGTGGGTTCGCCCGGCCGCCGCGAGATCGGCCACGGCAAGCTCGCCTGGCGCGCGCTGCAGGCGGTCCTGCCCGCGCCGACCGACTTCCCCTACACGATCCGCGTCGTGTCTGAGATCACCGAATCGAACGGCTCCTCCTCGATGGCTTCGGTCTGCGGCGGGTCGCTCTCGATGATGGACGCGGGCGTGCCGCTGAAGGCCCCCGTGGCTGGCGTCGCGATGGGTCTGGTGCTGGAGGAAGACGGCTCCTGGGCCGTGCTGACCGACATCCTCGGCGACGAGGATCACCTCGGTGACATGGACTTCAAGGTCGCCGGCACCGCGTCGGGCATCACCTCGCTGCAGATGGACATCAAGATCGCCGGGATCACCCCCGACATCATGAAGCAGGCCCTGGCTCAGGCCAAGGACGGCCGTCTGCACATCCTGAACGAGATGGGCAAGGCGCTCTCGGCCCCGCAGGGCTTCAGCGAATACGCCCCGAAGATCGAGACGATGCAGATCCCGACCGACAAGATCCGTGAAGTGATCGGTTCGGGCGGCAAGGTCATCCGTGAGATCGTCGAAGTCTCGGGTGCCAAGGTCGACATCAACGACGACGGTCAGATCAAGATCGCCTCGAACGACCAGAAGGCCATCAAGAAGGCCTATGACATGATTTGGTCGATCGTCGCCGAACCCGAAGAGGGGCAGGTCTACACCGGCAAGGTGGTGAAACTGGTCGACTTCGGCGCCTTCGTGAACTTCTTCGGCAAGCGCGACGGTCTGGTGCACGTCTCCCAGATCGCCAACAAGCGCCTGACCCATCCGAACGAAGTCCTGAAGGAAGGCCAGGAGGTCAAGGTCAAGCTCCTCGGCTTCGATGATCGTGGCAAGGTCCGCCTTGGCATGAAGATGGTCGACCAGGAAACCGGCGAGGAAATCGTCGAGAAGAAAGAAGAATCCGCCGAGGGTTGATCCCTTCACTGGCGTGAATGTGAAGGCCCCGGGGAAACCTCGGGGCCTTTTTCGTCTTGTCTCACAGCTTCTTGTGGTGCGCGTAACGCGTGCCTCCGCAAGGATCACGGAAAAGGACAAGCGCATGACTCGATTGAACCGACGCACTCTCATCGCAACCGGCCTTGCCGCAGCTCTGCCCTGGCGCGCCTCCGCGCACGAGTCGCGGTCGGCGGAAACCTGGGTCATGCCAGAGGAGTTTCTGCCCCGCCCCATACGCTTCCGCGACCCGCAAGAGCCGGGGACGATCATCGTCGATCCCGATTATTTTGCCCTGTACCATGTGCTGACCGAACGTCGCGGGATGCAGTATTCCGTCGGCGTGGGCCGGGGGGATCTGTACGAATCCGGCTGGTTCACTCTGGGGGCCAAGAAGGAATGGCCCTCCTGGACGCCCACCAAGGACATGATCGCCCGCGACCCGGACCAATATGCCAAATGGGCCGACGGGATGCCGGGTGGACCCCGCAACCCGCTTGGCGCGCGGGCGCTGTACCTGTTCGATGATCGCGGCGGGGATACGTTCCTCCGCATCCACGGCACGCCCGAGCCCTGGACCATCGGCTCTGCCGTGTCGAACGGCTGCGTCAGGCTCGCGAATGAGCACATCATGGAGCTTTACGAAATGGTCGAGATCGGGGCACCGATCTTGCTGTTGCCAAAGACGGCGAGCGCCTGACCGCTTGATTGTTATAGTATAACATAATAGAACCTCCGCCAAACCGGAGGTTCTCATGTCCGACACACGCTTGCCCGTCACCGTCCTTTCCGGCTTCCTGGGGGCCGGGAAGACCACGCTTCTGAACCATGTCCTGAACAACCGCGACGGGCGCCGCGTCGCGGTCATCGTCAACGACATGTCCGAGGTGAACATCGATGCCGACCTTGTGCGCGAGGGAACCGAACTGTCCCGCGCCGAGGAAAAGCTGGTCGAAATGTCGAACGGCTGCATCTGCTGCACGCTCCGCGACGATCTTCTGACCGAAGTCCGCCGCCTCGCCGCCGAGGGGCGGTTTGACTACCTCCTGATCGAAAGCACGGGGATCGCCGAACCCATGCCCGTGGCCGCGACCTTCGACTTTCGGGATGCGGCCGGGCAAAGCCTGTCCGACGTCGCCCGGCTCGACACGATGGTCACCGTTGTCGATGCCATCAACCTGCTGAACGACTTTTCCAGCCATGATTTTCTGGCCGACCGGGGCGAAAGTCTGGGTGACGGGGACGACCGCACCCTTGTCACCCTGCTGACCGACCAGATCGAATTCGCCAATGTGGTGATCCTGAACAAGGTCCGCGACGCCGGCCCCCAGCGCGCCGAAGCCGCCCGCAAGATCATCCGGGCGCTGAACCCCGACGCCCGCCTGATCGAGACTGACCATTCCATCGTCGACCCGGCCGCGATCTTCGACACCGGCCTGTTCGACTTCGACCGCGCGGCCGAGCATCCGCTCTGGGCCAAGGAACTGTACGGTTTCGCCCACCACACGCCCGAGACCGAGGAATATGGGATCACCTCCTTCGCCTACCGCGCCCGCCAGCCGTTCCATCCCGCCCGCCTTTACGCCGTGCTGAACGGCGACCTGCCCGGCGTGATCCGCGCCAAGGGGCATTTCTGGCTGGCGACCCGGCCGAACTGGGTGGCGGAATTCTCCTTGGCGGGGGCGGTCTCCTCGGTCAGCCCGCTGGGCGGCTGGTGGGCCTCCGTGCCGCAGGACCGCTGGCCCGCCCATCCCGAGGCGCTGAAGGAAGTGGCCGCGAAATGGCAGGAGCCATGGGGCGACCGGCGGCAGGAACTCGTTTTCATCGGCCACGGGATGGACGAAGCCGCCCTCCGCGCCCGGCTTGACGACGCCCTGGTCCCCGCGATCAGTTTCACCCCCGAGGCCTGGACCAGCCTTGCCGACCCCTTCCCCGACTGGCGGCGCAAGGCGGCATGAGCCGGAACCTCACCTCCCCGCGCGCCCGCTGGCGCGCGACCGACACCATGTCCGCCTACGACCGGCTTCCCCCCGATCTGCGGGCCTGGCTGGCCGGGGCCGCCCTCCCGTGGAGCGCGGCCTCGGTCCTTCGCCTTTGGCACCGCGCCCTGCGCGACACCGGCTGCCCGCAGGCCGCCCGCGACCGACTGGCCGCCGCAGAACAAAAGACCCTCGCGCGCGAGGCGGCGAGGGTCTGGGGATCGGCCTATCCGAAGGCTCAGCCCTTGGCGAACCGCAGGTAGGGCAGCTTGATGTCCAGCTCGCCAAAGCGCTCCTTGGCCTGGTCGTTGTTCAGCGCCAGCGCCACGATCACGTCCTGCCCCGGCACCCAATTGGCCGGGGTTGCCAGCGGCACGCCATCCGTCTTCTGGACCGCATCCAGCGCCCGGAGGATCTCGGCGAAGTTGCGGCCGATCGACATCGGATAGGTCATCGACAGGCGGATCTTCTTGTCGGGTCCCACGATATAGACCGTCCGCACCGTGGCCGAGTTCGCGGGGGTCCGCCCCTCGGTCGGCAGGTAGTAATCGGCGGGCAGCATGTCATAGGCCTTGGCCACCGTCAGCGACGTGTCGTCGATGATCGGGAAATCGGCCGGAGCGCCGCCAAAGGCCTCGATGTCGCGCTTCCACTTGCCGTGATCCTCGACCGAATCCACCGAGACCCCGATCACCTTGGTGTTCCGCTTCTTCCACTCGGCCGCAAGCTGGGCCACCGCGGCGAATTCCGTGGTGCAGACCGGGGTAAAGTCGCGCGGGTGGCTGAAAATGATGCCATAGCTGTCGCCCAGCCAGTCATGGAACCTGATCGTGCCAGCGGTGGACTCGGCGGTGAAATCCGGGGCGATGTCGTTGATGCGGACGGCCATTGGGAACCTCTACGGTTGAAATCCTGTCTGCGGCGAACATAAGCCGATCGGAACAGGGTTTCATCCCCCCGCACCAACACAGGCCAAAAAAGGAAATCCGTTCCGCTGCGACGCGGGCGCGCAGCCCGATCGTTCCTCGGACCGGGCCTAGTCGAAGGTACCCGTCACGCGACCGAACAGCATGAAGGCCCGCGCGGTCCTTGTATCCGACAGCTCGGCCAGTTCGGCATCCGTCGCGTTCGGCTCGAAGGCCGCGACGGTCTTGTCGAAGGTCCGCAGGAAATGGTGCGCCGCGTCGCGGAACACCGGGTCCGACTTCATCCGCGTTGCCGTCAGCGTCAGCGAGGTCCGGTCCCGGATGCCCCCCAGCGGCGCGATGGACTTGCCCCGCTCGCCGCCCGCGAACCGCCGCCACAGCTCCGGCTGGCAGAGGTCGGGCTTCAGGTCATCCATATAGATGCCGTCCTGGCTCAGCAGCGTCAGCACATCCTGGGCCGAGCGGATCAGCTTGGCCACCGTCCGGTCGTCCAGCGCCAGACGCAGGGCCCGGAAGCCTTCCTTGTCCTCGGGCGATTCCGGGAACTGCAGCGCCCGGATGAAATCGGCGACCGACAGGGGCGGGCGCATCTCTTCGGCCGGGGCACCCAGCGCCAGCGCGGGCTGCTCGGCCGCCGGCTCGGGCTGCGGGCGCGCCAGCGCGGCCTTGCGCTCCGGGGCCGCCACCTCCCGGCGTGAGGACATGCTGGCCAGCACCGTTCCCGCCTGCCGCGTCACCGCCGCGATCTCGTCCAGCTTCTTCTCGACCGCCGAGCTGTGCGGTGCGGGATGCTGGCCCTGCGTCTGCACATAGCTGGAGCGCATCGCATCGACCGCCGCCTGCAAGCGCGCTGCCTCCGCCCGCAATTCGCGGACCGACCGCAGCGTCGTGACCACGACCCAGATCAGCGCGATCGGCAGGAAGACCATCAGAAGGGTCATCACCAGCCCGAAGGTCCGCGCCTCGCTGCCGGGGGGTGAGAGGAAGACATAGGCAAGGATCAGCAGGATCCAGACCACGCTCATCGCCGCGCCGCCAAACTCCAGCGCCCGCCCGGTCTCGGGCGGGGGGGCAAGGTCGTTTCGCATGGGGTCCCGAGTTGGTTTCACCGGGCCAATCCCCTGTTCAGAGGTAACGGATCGACAGGATTTCGTAAGACCGGGTTCCGCCCGGCGTCGTGACGTCCACGCTGTCGCCCTCTTCCTTGCCGATCAGGGCACGGGCCAGGGGCGACCGCATGTTCAGCAGGCCGTTCTCGATATCGGCCTCGGTCTCGCCGACGATCTGATAGGTCTTTTCCTCGTCGGTGTCCTCGTCCACGATCGTGACGGTGGCACCGAACTTGACCGCACCCGACAGCTTGGAAGGGTCGATGACCTCGGCCAGCGACAGCAGCCCTTCCAGCTCCTTGATCCGGCCTTCGATGAAGCCCTGCTTCTCGCGCGCGGCATGGTATTCGGCGTTTTCGGACAGGTCGCCATGTTCACGCGCCTCCGCGATATCGCGGATGATCGCCGGACGGTCGACGGTCTTCAGCTGCTTCAGCTCGGCATCCAGCGCGTCAAAGCCGCGCCGGGTCATCGGGATCTTTTCCATCGGCCTTCCACTGCAAAAGAAGAAGCCACGGACCGGGTTGCGGTCCATGACTTCGGACTTGTCTCGGCCTCACCTCACCCGATGGGGGCGGGAAATGCAAGGGCCATGCCGCAGCCGGGCGGCGGGCGGTCGGCGCGGGAACAGAAAGCTGCGCGCGGCAATGTGTGCTGGCAAGGATGTTGCGTCACGGTTGACCTTGCGGTCCGCCTGCGGCAACAGGGTCCGCAAGTAGCAAGGTCTGGGGCGGTAGGGGCCGCCCATGGGGGGAATACCATGACGATCCAGCGCGAGAAGATGGATTACGACGTTGTCATCGTTGGCGCGGGGCCTGCGGGCCTGTCGGCCGCGATCCGGCTGAAGCAGCTGGATCCGGACCTTTCCGTCGTCGTTCTGGAGAAGGGCTCCGAGGTCGGCGCGCATATCCTGTCGGGCGCCGTGCTGGACCCCTGCGGCCTTGACGCACTCCTGCCCGACTGGCGCAGCATGGACGCGCCGATCAAGACCGAGGTGAAGGAGGACAACTTCTACATGCTCGGGCCGGCGGGGCAGATCCGCATCCCGAACTGGCCGATGCCGCCCCTGATGTCGAACCACGGCAACTACATCGTCTCGATGGCGAATGTCTGCCGCTGGATGGCGGGCGTGGCCGAAGGGCTGGGCGTCGAGATCTTCCCCGGCATGTCCTGTTCCGAACTGGTGTTCGAAGGCGACACCGTGGTTGGCGTGGTTGCCGGCGAATTCGGCCGCGACC
>Ga0208242_100689_pt1 | contig 14673 bp, 18 predicted proteins | sample SubbioAug_CSW13A_FD_184825 | JGI IMG/M metagenome (GOLD analysis project Ga0208242, IMG submission 184825) | Serpentinite rock and fluid subsurface biosphere microbial communities from McLaughlin Reserve, California, USA - CR12Aug_CSW13A (SPAdes) | ecosystem: Environmental > Terrestrial > Deep... | reverse complement strand
GAGAGAGCGCCCGAGCCGGTCGGAAAGCGGTCGCCGATCCCCCGACTTTTTTTCGAAGAAATCGCGTTTCACCCCCGGATCGCCCCAGGTTAGGCGCTCGTATTGGCCTTTTCGCGCCGACGGATGGAGTCGGTCAGCATCATTCGGGGCCGATCGCACGCATTGTGGTTTGGCGCATGAAGAAGCGCGGGATGCATGATGATGAGGTCGCCCGGCTGGCCGGTCATCTCCCCCAGGGTCACCGTGTGAGCGCCAACTTGGGCCTCGGCGCCGATCAAAGACCTCAGACTCCCAGTGGGCGTGGCGAGCAGGCGGGCGAACCACGGATCCTGCTTGAGCCAGTCGCGCACCTGGGCCGAGCGCACCGGCGCCCCATGAAACCGCTCGCACGCCAAGGCGTGATGATGTGAGCCGGCCACGTACAGCGTGCCGCCGCCATGGGCGCCAACCGGCTCAAGGAAGGTGAAGATCCTCAAGGCGGGCAAGGGACTTAGCGGCTCCTGGCCACCAATATCCAGATGCCAGGGCGGTCGCTGGAGAACCGGGGTCGGACTCGGGAAGGTGACCAGAGGCGCCCCCCAATGCTCTGGCGCCGCCCAGCGGCCAGGGCCGATCAGGGTGTCTGCGATCGCGAACAGCGTGGGCGACGCCAGGGCCGCGAAGGCGGCAGAGCGCCTCAGCTTCTGAAACTGCGAGGGCGACGCCGTCGGCCAGCTACCGGGGTGCTGGCGACTGAGCCGATATCTCGCCTCAAGATCCTCCCAGAGGCGGTCGCGCATGATCGCGATGTCAGCCGTGGGGAAGAACCCAGGCAGGGACAGCATGCCTTTGCGCGCGAATTCTTCCTGCTGATCTGCGGTGAGGGGGTGTGGCATTGGCGTCTCCTGGCTGAGACGCCCCGCGGTGCATCATCCCTCCGGCGCGAGCGCCAGAATGTCTGATCCACCACGGCGGTACCGCGGCTCACCGCGAGGCGCGGTGATCGTTCCCAATCCTTCTGACCGATCACGAGGCGGGTCAAGAGAGTCCTAGCGCTCGATCCCGGTCGGCCCGCTTGCATTGCGGTCGCTCAGGCGTGCGGCTAGGCTCGCCGCGTGAAAGAGAGCTGAGCCCTTCTCGCGCCCTGCGCGAGGCCGTGAACGCCCAGACGCGCAGGCCTGCGCGCCCGCTGGCTCGCCTCAATCTTCTCTCAGGATTATCCCGTGAATACGACACCCCACGATCCATCGGCGTCGATGGACGTCTACGCCTGCGCCCAGACCCTTGCGCCGATTTCCGCCAGCCGAAGGCTGAACCTCTGCATCACGGGCGAGGGCCCCATCACAGTGGTTCTGGCCGCAGGCTATCTCGGCGTCACCCTGGATTGGGCGCTCGTTCAGCACCGGCTCTCACGTCGGTTTCGCGTCGTCTCGTTCGACAATGCGGGCCTGGGTTTCAGCGATCCAGGGCCGGAGCCCAGGACCTCAAGCGCTATCGTTGCTGATCTGCGAGCCGCCTTGGCCGCGGCGCAATTGGGTCCACCTTACATTCTGGTCGGGCACTCGGCCGGCGGCATACGCATGCGCCTGTTCGCCGCCCTCTATCGGCAGGACTGCCTGGGTCTGGTGCTGGTCGATTCCTGCTTCGCCGATTGGGAGCAGCGCCTCTATGGCGGACCAAGCCCGCACCTCGACCAGGAACGGGAGGTCTTCCAGCGATTGCTGGAGTTGGCGCAGGCGGGGCGGCTCACGCCGGCTGCGCCAGAGTACAAGGCTCGGATCGCCGTGCCGCGGCCCGACGTCTCGTCGGCCATGAATGCGGCCTTCCATGACATGTGGACGCGCCCGTCCTACCTGCGCACGGCCATTTCGGAGAGCCTGCATCTCCGGGCCTCAACCGCCATTGAGGCGGCCGCCGACAAGAAGCCGCTCGGCCAAACGCCGCTCGCCGTGCTCAGCGCCACGGACACGACACAAGGCGCGTTCCTGGAAAACGACGCGCAGACGGCGGCGTGGTTCGGCATGCACGATGAGCTCGCCGGCTTATCTGAGCGAGGCTTCCGGCGCCTGATCGACTGCGGGCACAACATCCCCATCGAGCAACCAGGGGCCGTTGTCGCCGCGGTCGAGGAGGTGGCGGCCATGGCGGGGTAGGGCTGGGGAGGGGGCAGCTCTCAGCTGACCCTTATCCGCTTCGCTGTGGAGATGAGCGCTGGATGGCCAAACAAGCCGTCGGCAGGGAGATCAAGCCAAAGCTATGGTATCAGCTCTTGGTGGGCTCTGGAATCCGGCGAATGTCGCGCCAGTAGACGTCAGCTACATCGGAATCCACGTTAGCAGCCTGGGTGATGCGTCCGTAGAGACCATCCGCGCCATCTCGCTTTGGACCTGAAATCCAGAAGTGCTCGCCGGTTTCAATGTCGTAGAAGTTGGCCTTGAATCCGGCCCCCTTGAGGCTCTGGAAAGTCCGTCCTGCATAGCTGAGCGTTGCGCCAGTCTGCGAGAACGTCACCCTCCCGATGCGGCCAACCGCGTCCAGGCCACCGGATTTGTCTTCGATGTACATGATCCGCGAGCGCATTCAGCATGCCCTACATTGCTACTGGCCGAGCGCCGCTAAGATGCTGACAGCTATTCGGCCGAAGAACGATCAGTCCGTTTCGCCCGACGCGCTTGGTGATTCAGCGTCAGAGAAATAGCAGTCGATAAACAGCGGGATTCCAGATCGGGCCAAATCACTCAGGGCCCGGCTGGAGAGCATGGGGCCGCCGCCGAACGAGCTTTGAAAGTGCCCGCACCACCATACTGCCTGGTAATTTTGGGCGATAAGTCGGATCTCAGGGAGCCTGTTGTCCAGGCGGCCGAGCAGAAATGATAGGCCTGCGTCCAAGTCGGCCCAGTGCTCACTGAATCCTGGCGCATCGTGTCCATTGTAGCTCCAGTGGGGCTGGTAACGTACAGGCGACGGATCGCCCGCAGCCCACAAGCTAGACGGTGTGAGTTTCAGCGCCTTGGTTATCTCTTCAGGATCGAGGTCGTCGCCAAGAAACCTCAGTTCGACAGTGTACTCATGCGCCATGACGTCGCTTTCTGGCCTGCAGGCGGGGCGCACAACGCATACTGCTTCACACCCTTACGGAGTATCAATCACAGCTGCGCCAGGCTCAGGCGATGAGCATCGCGCACGACATGGATCGCTTCCTCACCTGCAGTCGAGAGCTGTTCAACACCTACTTCCGTCAGCCTGACCCATGGAGTGATCCCCACAGGGCGTGGCATCTGCGGGATCGGTTTGAACCGGTGCGCAGCGCCCTGTTCCGTGGGCTGGTGACGGAGCCCCATGGCCTTCAGCCCCTCGACTATGGCCAATTGCACCCTCAGATCTCTGTTGTAGCCCGGCATACCGGGGAGCTGCCGGTGCTGCTCAATCGGGAGAGCGGAGCCACCGCCGGCTATTGGGATGACCCCGTAAACCGTCTGACCGCGGAGGCGCAGCTCCGGTTTGTGAGTTTCTTCGATTGGGCGGAAATCGAACGCGCGGATTATCGCTTCGTCATGGTGAAGGTGGTCGCCTGGCCAGGGGTGGACCTCGCCGGCCGCTTTGGCCTCGTGGAGACCCATGCCGTCACCTTTGAGCGGGCGGACTAGGTCAGGGATGAGCTCGCCCGCTGTTCACCCGGACCGCAAAGGGAAGGACTGATGAAGCTGCTCACAGCTGTCGCCGCGATCGTGAAGCGGCTCGCGCCGCCCTGGTCTGAGAGGCCGCCGCGGGCTTGGGAGACGGATCCAGAGGCGGCCGAGCGCATGACGGCTCGCGTGGCGTCAACTGACATCCCAGAACATTTATGCTATCACCCGCCCCACTACCCAGACGGGAAGATGATCATGTCGCGCACATATACGCCATATATCCCGCAGACGATTGGCGAAATCATAGATAAGCTCATGGGTATATTGGGGGGGCTCCAACTTTTACGGACCAAGATATTCCCGAGAAGAATATCGATACTGAGTTTTTCGCTCTCAATAAGGGGCTGGATGTAGTCCGTGAAGAGATTGGTCAGGAGATATATGACAGGGCAATCGTTATGTCTGATCGGATGCGCGCACTATTTGAGGCAGATCCAGAAGACAGGACTGGAGATACTCATGCCGGGTGCAAGCTCATTTGGGAACTTAGTGACTTGCTGAAGGGGGCCGCGCGGAGAAAGCGTGCTTAGCAGAACGTCGCGAAAAGGATCGTGCATTGAGTGAGGGGGCAATTCGCCCCCTCAATTCGTTTGTGAAAATCTCCCACGCATCCGAGCGCGGTTGAGGTATTGACGTGCTCCCGGAAAACTGGGCCGGTTTGAGCTAGAATTTTCTCATGACCTGACCCCCTGAAACTCTGCCAAAAATAGCTAGAGTCCGCCCCATGGAAGGACGGACGAATGAAGCGATCAAGGTTCACGGAAGAGCAGATCATTGGGATCCTGCGTGAGCAGGAGGCGGGCGTGCCGGTGGCGGACCTTTGCCGCAAGCACGGGCTGAGCTCCCCGACGTTTTACAAGTGGAAGGCCAAGTACGGCGGCCTGGATGTGTCGGAGGCCCGGCGGCTGAAGGCGCTTGAGGACGAGAACGCCAAGCTGAAGCGGATGCTGGCCGACACGATGCTGGACAACGTCGCGCTGAAAGACCTGCTGGGAAAAAAGTGGTGACGCCCGCCGCCAGGCGAGAGGCCGTGGCGCATCTGCGCCAGACCTACGAGATGAGCGAGCGGCGGGCGTGCCGAGTAGTTGGGACGGATCGGAGCAGCGTGCGCTATGCGGCGACGCGGCCGGACGACGGACACCTTCGCGAGCGGCTGAAAGCTTTGGCCCATGAGCGGCGGCGCTTCGGCTATCGCCGGCTGCATGTCCTGCTGCGGCGCGAGGGCCATCTGGTGAACCGCAAGCGCGTGCAGCGCCTGTATCGAGAGGAAAAGCTCACAGTGCGCCGGCGCGGCGGTCGCAAGCGGGCCTTAGGCGAGCGGCGGCCCATCGAGCCGGCCCTGGTCGCCAATCAGCGGTGGAGCCTGGACTTCGTCGCCGACCAGATGACGGACGGCCGGCGGTTCCGGATCCTGGAAGTCTTCGACGACTGCACTCGGGAGTGCCTCGCCCTGGTGGCGGACACCTCGATCTCGGGGCGCCGCGTAGCCCGTGAGCTCGACGCCATCATCGCCTGGCGCGGTAGGCCCGGGACCATCGTCAGCGACAACGGCACAGAGCTGACCTCCAACGCCATCCTGGAATGGGCGGACGACCGCCAGGTGGGCTGGCACTACATCGCCCCTGGAAAGCCGCAGCAGAACGGCTTCAGCGAGAGCTTCAATGGCCGCCTCAGAGACGAATTTCTGAACGAGACCCTGTTCCGGTCACTGCCGGATGCCCGGGCCAAGCTGCAAGCCTGGCGACAGGACTACAATGAGGTGAGGCCTCACTCGAGCCTCGGCTATCTCACGCCCCAGGAGTACGCCAGCGCCCTCTCCGGAGAGTCCGGCCGGCGCGCTGCGAACCCTGACCACTCCGCGCGCCGGCCTCTTGCCAGCCAACTCAACCCAGGACCAAATCACCACGAGACTCTCGTTATGGCTGGATGAGGAACGGGGGTCAGGTCAACTGCGGCATGGCATGTGCGACCTGGGAGGGTCAGAGTTGATCCATTAGGCCACGAAAGGTACGATATCAGCATGAAAATGGATAACTACGCGCAGGCAAGTTAGTCACCGTTGACTAGCCGCTCCATGGCACGTCGATACGCGATGAGCCGCTTATTTACCGCAAGCAAATCTCGGGTCATTTCGTCGAACGCTGGAAACGCCTGCTGGACGATCTGTGGCGGATCGTCAGCCACCTTGTCATTCGTCATCTGACGATCAAACCAATGCCTAAATCGGGCCTGCCAGATCGTCAGATGCGGCCTCAAACCTTCATTCAAAATGCTGATCGAAAGCGCGACGATCTTTCGGGTGCTCGGATCACTAACGCGTTGGACGGGGACGGTCTTTAGAAGATCTCGAGTGACACTGAAGAACTGGTACCAGGAGTCGTAAATCTCGCTTACGACGTCGTCCTTTAAATCGATCTCCAAGCCAATTTTTCGCGTACTTAGTTCTACCCAGATAGCGTAAGCGACTTGTCGGTCGGTCAAGTTCGGCTTGAGCTTAATCTTTCCGCTGCCGACCCCTATCTCAGCCTCGTCCATTTCGAACTGCTTGGCGAAGCCAAACCAAGATCGCCGGACGAACCAGCCGAGCAGTATGAGTAAGATGGCCAGCACGGCCACCACGACTGCGTTTGTGGAAAGGCCGAGTTCCCAGGTCGCAGGATCAAAGTGAAGGGTCACCAAGCTGATTGGTTCAGCAAGCGGAGGCCCAGGGGCTGCGACGGGTTCAACCATGCGACGGCCCCGTCAGTCCCTGCCGGTCAGTGCCACGCATTGGCTTTGCTACCCGTAAGCCGCTTTGACGTGCTAGGCACGGCTGAGCGACCAGTTCCGAGGAAGAGATCGAACTGATCTGAAGCGCTCTCGACGATCCGCCCCGGCACGACGGTCGATGTAGGTGAGAGCCCCCATTTCGGCGGAAAGAAAAGCGGGAGCGGTTCGGGAGAAGCGCTGAACCGGGCCTTGATCCGAGATCGGTTGCTAACCAGCGCCGGCCTCGCCTCGCGGCAATATTTGTCCAACTCGCAGAACAGCCCTTGGCAATCGATCCCGGCGAGGGGCCGACCGAACAGTCCATTGAACGGGAGCTCAAGGCGCTTGAACTCCTCCTCCTGCCGCTCCGCCATCCACAGGATCGTGTCCGCCGGTGAATAGTCGCCGAGATCGACAAACGCCTTCTTCAAGCCGCGCAGCGCACCGGGCCCTGCCTGGGTATAGTCGTTCTCTGAGAAGTCGATCAGATCGGAGTAGTTAAGGTCAATCGCGGTCTGATAGGCCATAAAAGGGCCCATCAGCGGGAAGGCTTGTAGCGCCTGGACGACCTGCTCCAGCGAGTTCGCGCCCGCGATCTGCAGATCCAGCCGTTTCTCTAGGAACATGTGCTTGAACAGGCCAACGTGGTTCTGGTGCTTAGCATCGAAGCCGTATGCCTTCGTAGCACACAGGATGAATGCGCCGGTGTACAAGCCTCCCTCGCGGGCCTTTACGGTCTCCAAGGCACGTTCGAATGCTCCAGATCTTAGATCATCAAGTCGTGGCGCTCGCCCAAGGACGGCCGTCACCCCTTCCCAGGTTTCAATCTTGCTGAAGGTGCGGAACGCCACAATCTGGAACATCCTGTCAGCGCCTGTCCCAGCGTTTGGTCCGTACGCGATGTCGCGGATCATGTACTGCGATACGCGATCCGCGGCGCGAAACACGTTGCAGAACTTGTACGTCTGAAGGATTGGATCATCGGTCCAAGGCCAAGACGCACCAGCCAGGCGCCGCTCAAACGCGGCTTGCCGGCGCGACGCGAACAGCCAGTAGAGCTCATAGACCCCTTCTCGCGGGGTTGGCGGGGTGAGCTTGGAGAAGATGGCAGGACCGCGAGGCATGGAAGTTATCTCACCCGAAGGAAAACGCCGGTGTCGTGAAGGTTGAAGTAGCGCGAGTCGCTCAAAAGGCGCTTCCCCGCTATTCGCTCACCCAGGGTATAGAGGAAGCGATTTCGGCCGGTGAAATGATCGAATACGATCGCACCGTTGGGCACGATCCGATCAGCGATCGCATCGACGATCGCGGCTGCCGACGTGTAGTTGTCGGTATCGACGAAGGCCAAGACTATTTCTTCAGTGGACAGTCGCTGAGCGGTCTCAACGACATCGCCGGGTACCACCTCCACATTTCGACCCTGGAAGTAGCGCTGGACTGTTTCTAGATCCATATAGACGCAGTCTGGATGCGCATACATGTCGAGCGGACTACGCGGCGGCGGAAAGCCGTCGAACGTGTCGAAGCCATAGACCTTCCAGTCCTTGCCGAGCGCTTCGATGAAGCGCGAGATGAGCATCGTTGTCCCGCCTTTGAACATGCCGAACTCGGCCACAACGCCGGTGAGGTCGAGGCGCGCGGCATTCTGTAGGCACTGGAAGATGTGAATGAGGGTGTTGGGGTAACCGTTTGCAAACGAGGGCGCGAAGGCGTTCGTCGTCTCGCGAGCGAACAGCGGGTCGCGGTACTCGAAATGGCGAAAACCGCCGATCAAAAGCCTGGTCTGCGGCGTGAGGTGCGGGATCGCGGCCGCAATCAGTTCTTCCTTCTGTGTATCCGACGCGATCAGCACGAAGTCAGGCGCTTTTGCGCTCAGAAGCTCAATCGGACGAGGGTCACACACGGGGGCGTCGGCAGATGCCGTGCCGCCGACGGCGTAAATTCCGAGCAGCTTTGACCCGAGCTGCAATGCGGTGAGCTGTTGAACAAGGTCGAGTGCCGCAGGCGTCTTACCGACAATCGCGATCTTCGCATCGTCAGAGCGAAGCGCGAGCTCGTCCTTCAGCTTGTCGACGACCTGGCCAATTGCAGATGCGTCCATGGCTACATCCTACACTGTTTTCAGCTCATGATTGATGAAGTCAGCCACCGCTCTTGGATCATCAGCAGCGACGAGCGCTACGAGGATGGCAGACTCGTATGCCAAGTCCCGAGCCATGCGCTGGCGATCATGCAGCGAGGCACCGGCTTCGACAGAGCTCCACAACGTTTCGAAGCGCTGAAGAAGCAGGGCGATCTGATCGGACGTTGTCGCCCCCTCAGGCGCTAGGATTTCTGCTTCATCGACCAAGTAGTCAAAGTTGGCATCGTGATCACTGAACGGCGAGGAAGCACCCGCGGCAACGTCGCCTTCGAGGGCATCAGGATCTTCCGCGAGAAGGAGGCGATACTTCTCAGCGTACACGAAGAGGTCGATCGCAGTATCGAGGACCGTCTCCCCCTCAAGCTTGCTGTCCGTCTGAGCGAACGCTTCCAATCGATCGACCTTGCGGGCGATATTGGGAAGAACGCTCACGCGCTCGCCGCGCCGCTTCCACGACCCGGCGTAGGAAACGTTCTTCCGCGCGTGCAGAGCTTTTAGCGCGATCTTGAGCCGGCTTCCGTCCGAGCTGCTGGCGGTCCGACACGCTGCGTTGAAAGCGTGTATGCCAGACTGCGAGACGTCATCCAGGAGATCGCCGCGGGTACGGCCAAGTTGCTCGTAGGCGGCGGCCGCGAAGTCGTCCTCGGGAAGAGATCGCAGCTCTTCCCGCAACTGGCCTGCACACCAGACGCCGGCCCCCCATTTCAGCCTGAGCAGTCTTAGGGCGCTGTGAAGAAATGGGTCGGCGAGGGCAGGCCCCGGAAGCAGCGGCGCGTCCGGATCGCGCCTAAGCTCCTCCTCTGCGGCGAACCAGTGATCAAGGGCTGCTGGAAAGGCACCCCAGGCCGTTGTGAAGGGAGACGGCGAGACGCCGAAATCATATGGCGAAATGCCGAAGAACCGATCCACAACGGTCTGCGCTCGTTCGTAGTGCCGATCGTAGAGGTGGTAGGAGGTCGCGAAGAAGCTCGCCTCCCCCACCTCGGCCCCTACCCAAACCGCCATCATCTCCTGCAGCACGGTCCACTCGAACGCGTTGACGCCCGAGAAGCCCCACATCGCGTCGTTGCTGCGGATGGCGACATTCATATGGAGCTTGTCGTCGCGTATGAGCCAACTGATCCAGTTGTTACAGGGAATGTCGCGGCTCTCGACGAAGTCTCGCGAAGGATCGAAAATGACCCCTACCGCTCGGCGAGTCTGCCGGTCAGCGAGCAAGAGGCGTCGCCACTCCGCAAGCTGGTCGACACCGCCGGCCCAGGCTCTAAGCCTGGGACCGTATGCACCTCGCCACGTGGCACCGCCGTCATCTGAAAAGTCAGGAGCCTTTTCCAAGTAGCGGGCTAGCCAAGGGACATCATCCCTCCCGCCGATCACCCACATGGTCTCGGCAACCTGGGCAAAGACGCTATTCTTGCGTCCTGGCAAGAAGAGGCAGCGCTCTCGTGGCACCCGTAAGGTTGTCACGCGGTTTCGTAGTTCACGGGTCTCATGATCCCGAACGGTGACTGCCTTCCCTTCCTGGAGAACGGTGCGAAAGCTCTCGGCAGTTGCGAAGCTGATGTTTCGGAATACACCCACGGATGATGCGCCTCCCCAGACGGCACAATCAAAGCGAGCTTCGAAAGAATATGCAACCTCAAACGCAGATAGCCGGTCGGCCGCCCGCTGAGGGAACAAATATGGTACATGGGATTGAAAGCAGCCTAGGATGTCTCTAACTTCCTTAAGGATGACCCTAAGGGGAGGCGTAAATGGCCCGGCGCCATGTATTTATCAGCCACCACCACGCGGACGACGCACTCGTTGACCGGCTAACGGCGTTGTTGCGTAAGGGTGGCCACGAGATCCGAAATAGCTCCATCAGAGCGAAGCCCGAAAACCAGCGCCGGCTCGATGAAAAGCGCGTCCCGGAGCGTACGTTAAAGCGGCTTCTGCGGATGAAGATGTCTTGGGCAGGGACCGTGGTCGTCCTCATCGGCAAGGAAACGCACAGTCGCCCTTGGGTCCAGTGGGAGATCAACAAGGCTAAGGAGCTTGGAAAGCGCATCGTCGGCGTGTTCGAGCGGGGCGGCACGGAGAACGATGTGCCCGAGGCGTTCAACAAGTACGGCGATGCTTTGGTGGCGTGGAATTCGGCGAAGGTCATCGACGCGATCGAGGGCAACTGCGATCCGTTCGAGCGGCCGGACGGTTCGGAACGCCAGCCCATAAGCAGCCCGCCTCGTGGGAGCTGCGCGGCCTAGATGGTTAGCGTCTATGTGTACGCGATCAGCCACGATCTCGGGTTTGCTCCGAACCCGTTTGGCGGCCTGTGCACATTAGCCTGCTGCAAGCCGAATATCCGCGCTCGGGCGAAAGGCGGTGATTGGGTAGTCGGCCTGACGGGTACCAGGTTGCCACCGGAAATGCGGTGCATCTTTGCGATGGTGGTGTCGGGGGACCTGACTTTCGACGAGTACTGGGACCGAGCCGCCTACGCGACGCGCCGCCCGAAGCGAAACGGCACTGCGAAGAAGCTCGTCGGTGACAACATTTATCACCGCCAGGATGCTAACCACGCGTGGGTGCAAGAAGACTCGGTCCATAGTTTGGCGGATGGCTCACAGTGCCCCCTCAATACGGCGCACGACACCCGTGTGAACCGCATCTTGCTCTCGAACCGGTTTATCTATTTCGGAGCCGATGCACCCGCTCTGCCAGATAACGTCCGCGATGCCTTGAGCTACGAGCGGAATGCCCGTGACTACCGACGTTTCGAGGCCGGGGACGCGAAGCTACTGCTGTCGTGGCTGGAACCTCAGCTTGCAGCCCATCCGAACGCGGTCCTAGCGGATCCGATCAACTTTGAGGCGCGGTCGCAGCGCTATTCTGCAACGCTCAAACGAATGGCTTGACCCCTTCGCAACGCGATACCAGAGCTCGCGCAATCCACGCATATCGTCCGGCAGGCCCCTCAAGCACCCAGGTGCCCATTGCACGTGTTTGAGCTGCATCGCACACTACCATCTTTCATGGCTCGGCGCGCTGGGCCGGCCGGCAAGTAGCGGTCAACGCACCCATCTAGTGGGACGCGCAAAGCCATTCGGCTCGCCAAGACATCAAACGCGATGCGAAAGCCGATAGCGATGGGATCATACTTCCCAGCTTTGACATCGCCGGACTGATGAACCATGCGGATAGGGCAGTGCTCACCGCTGGAGCGGTCCACGGACCTGCAATCCTCGCTGAAGCGCAGCGCAGCCTCGACCCCGCACAGAAGAGAAAACCCGCGCACTGAAATTCGTCTACAGCGCGGCTGAAAGCCGATGTTGTGAGGGGCAGCTAAGAGCCGATGTTGTTGATTTAGTCGGCTGTTGATCGCCGCTTGGAGGCGTGATTCCCTTGTCGTTGTTGGCTTGGGAGGCCATGGCGATGATGGGCACGCAAAGCGCTCCGCCGCAGCTGTTCTACGATTTCCGCCTCGATGATCATGTGCCGGCAGACCATCTGCTCCGCCGGATCGACCAGTTCCTAGACCTGGAGCCGGTGCGCGAGGAGCTGCGTCCGTTCTACTGCTCCATCGGCCGGCCATCGATCGATCCGGAGCTGATGATGCGGATGCTGATCGTCGGCTACTGCATGGGCATCCGCTCTGAGCGGCGCCTCTGCGAGGAGGTCCACCTCAACCTCGCTTACCGTTGGTTCTGCGTACGCGTCCGGTTATGGCCCGTCCTTCGCGCTATGATGGATCTCGGCTTCGGCTATGCGGCCGCTAGGTCGGCGTTGGTAGGCTGCCAGTTCCACGGCAGGAGCTCATCGATCTGGTTGGCGGGATGATCGCCGATACGGCCGATGATGTCGGCGAGATAAGCCTCGGGATTGATGTCGTTGAGCCGGCAGGTCTGGATGATCGTGTAGAAGACCGCGGCGCGGTCACCGCCAGAGTCGGAGCCCAGGAAGGTCCAGTTCCGGCGGCCCAGGGTCAGAGGGCGGATCGCGCGCTCAGCGGCGTTGTTGGTCATTTCCAGCCGGCCGTCTTCAGTGAAGCGGCAGAGCGCCGGCCACAGTTTGAGGCTGTAACGGATAGCCTTTGCGAGCTCGCCCTTGCGGCTGATCCGCATCAGGCTGTTTTCCAGGAAGGCCTTGAGCTCGGTCAGGAGTGGTACGCTGCGGGCCTGACGCACAGCCAGGCGCTCCTCCGGAGGCCGCCCGTTGATCTCACGTTCGATCGCGAAGATGTCACCGATCCGCTCAAGCGCTTCCCGCGCCAGAGGTGATTTCGTCTTGGCGTGCTCCTCGAAGAGCTCACGCCGCGCATGCGCCCAGCAGGCGACCTCCACCAGCCTGGCCTGGCCGGTGTCGGGGTCCGGTTCATAGAGCCTGTCGAAGCCCGCATAGGCGTCGGCGTGCAGGAAGCCGCGACACGGAGCCAGCAGCGCACGGGCGTGCTCGCCCTTGCGGTCGGGGGAGTAGCGATAATAGGCCGCCGGCGGGTGGCGGGGCGCCCAGCCCCGCTCATCTCGGACCACGACCCACAGGCGCCCCGTGCGAGTGCTCCCCCGTCCGGGCTCTTGGACAGGCACGGGCGTATCGTCGGCATGGACGCTGGGGCCTGCCCTGGCGTAGCCGCCTATGGCTTCGGAGAGCGCGGTCAGAAGCCAGGCCATGCGCCCGATCCAGTCAGCCATGGTGGAGCGTTCCAGCTCCACGCCCTCCCGGGCGTAAATCTCCGATTGCCGGTTGAGAGGCAGGTGATCGCAGTACTTGGACACCGCGACGTGGGCGAGCAAAGCCGCGCCTGGGCGCCCACGTTCGATCGGCAGGCTCGGCATCGGCGCCTGGGAGATAGTCTCACAGTCACGGCAGCTGAGCTTGGGCCGCACGTGGACGACCACCTTGAAGTGCGAAGGGATGTACTCGAGCACCTCGCGCTCATCGTTGGCGACTTTGCGCAACTTGTCGGACCCGCAGGTTGGACAGGCGCATGGCCCAGGATGGGTGACGATCTCGCGCGGCAAATGGTCTGGAAGCGGGCGTCGATTTCCCTGACGCGCCACCGGCGTCGCCCTTGGGCTTGCCGGCGACGTTGAGGCAGTGCGCGCCTCGTCTTCGGCCTCGGCCTCTTCCACATCGCCGATGACCAGCTCGAGCAGGTCGATCTGGCGGTCGATCTTCTCCGAGGACTGGCCAAAGCGGGCGCGCTTCAGCCGCGCCAGCTCGCCCCTCAGCTTCTCGATATGCAGGGTTTTGGCATAGAGTTCTGACTGCAGCGCCGCCGCAAAAGCCCGAAGTTCCTCGGGGTCTGTGGGTAAATCTGCCGTCGCCAGAGACATGCAGACTTATAGCAAATGTCTGGTCTCACATCGATGATAATCGTCTGGATTCAGCTGGTTATCAGACCATCTCTGGACGCCGCACGGGCTCGGCGGCTACCGTCCTTCGCCAGTCGATGCCCTCCAAGAGCAAGGCAAGTTGCGCTGCGGTCAGCTGCAGTCGCCCCTCGACGATCGGCGGCCATACGAAGCGCCCGCTCTCAAGCCGCTTCGCAAACAGGCACATGCCGCTGCCATCCCAGGCCAGGATTTTCAGATAGTCGCCGCGCTTGCCGCGGAAGACAAACAGCGCCCCGGAAAACGGATCGGCCTTCAGCACCGACTGGACCTGAGCGGCCAAGCCGTCAAAGCCCTTACGCATGTCGCAGGGTGTGGTCGCCAGGTAGACACGCACGCCTGGAGCAGGCGAGATCAAGACGCCGCCCTCAGGGCCGAGAGCACCCTGACCAAGGCCGCCTCGCTCACCGCGCCGTCGATCCGGACCCTTGCGCCCCCGGGGAGCTCGATCACGATCCGACTCTCGGGGCTCGCACACGACGGCGCGCCTTGATCGGGTATCACCTCAATCGGCGCAAAGGTTAGCGCCGCGGCCGACTCCGTCGCGCCGGTCATCTGTCCTGCACGCCTGGCCTCACGGCGCCAGGTGAACAGCAAATTGGCATTGAGGTCGAAGCGGCGGGCCACGATCGACACCGAGGCCCCCGCCTCGTACGTCAGCGCCACCAGCTGCCGCTTTTCCTCATCGCTCCATGTGCGACGCCGCCTTCTGCGGGCCTTGCCGGTCGCATCAGGATCCACG
>Ga0208242_100688_pt1 | contig 14715 bp, 12 predicted proteins | sample SubbioAug_CSW13A_FD_184825 | JGI IMG/M metagenome (GOLD analysis project Ga0208242, IMG submission 184825) | Serpentinite rock and fluid subsurface biosphere microbial communities from McLaughlin Reserve, California, USA - CR12Aug_CSW13A (SPAdes) | ecosystem: Environmental > Terrestrial > Deep... | reverse complement strand
CAATCATGTCCATGGTGATCACCTCGTTTGCTCCTGCCAAAAAATTCAGCAGTCGCGTGATACACCCTGGTCAATTTTGAAGCGGCACTCCCGCCTTCAGATGGTCAGTTTTCGGTCGGCGTCAACAACCAGTCCTTCCTGAGTGAGGCGATCGCTCGTTGTCCCGCTGCCTGGCGCTCAGCAGTCACTGAATGCATACTGAGCTTGAATTCTGCTTTGCCCACAACTGATCGACCGGCTGGCGCGTCGCGCAATCAGTGCGTCGCGCAGCTTGAGTTTGATTTCTCTGGCTCGTGTGCACGTCTGCTGCCTGGGCGTGAAACGCGATTCAACTTCGACCGTGAGTTGCTGCCGTATCGGAACCCGCTTCGTGATCCGGTCATCGTGGGAATCCAGAGGAAATTGCAGGTGAAAACGAGCCGTACTTGCCAGACATGCGGGGGCCGGAAGAATCCGAGGTCGCCCCTGTCGCGTTGTGCGAGCTGCAACAGCGTGATCAGGACAGGCGCGCGACTTGGGCGGGAACTGCGCAACTTTTTGCACGATGTTCGCCACGATTCCAACCATGGTCATGGCCGGAAAGGGCAGGGAAGTCGCATATGGTCAAACCCGAGCACGCTGGAACGGCTTCAGGAGCTGCTGCTCCGTGAGCAGCAAGGGAGATACCGATGATCGTGGGTGGGTTGAAGGAATTACGGGGGAATTTGCAATCCAGTACCCGGAAATCGTTCCTCGCCGTCAACCTGACCTGTGAACTCTCAGATATGTAAACCCATGGGAGTGTCTCTACTTCATCTGCTGTGACCGTCGGATGTCCCGCATGTGGATCCCCTTGGCTCGCAGCAGACGGGAGATGCTGTTCGTAGTGTAGTCATGTCCGAACTCCCGCTTTATGTAACGCCGAATCAGTTCTAGTCGATCCAGTTTTTCCCGAACGGCCGCGATTCGCAATGCTGCGATTTGTGCGCTCGTCAACTGAGGGCGGGGACCCAAGGGCTCGATGGTTGGGGACGCTGGATCACGCTCAAGAAGTTGCCTTTTGACCGAGTGAACACTCTGCCGCGAAATGCCTGCTCGCTTGGCAATCTCCTGCACGCTGAGATCGCCTTTGGTGAGTGCGGCAACCACCTTTTCACGGCGTTGGAGGCGAAAAGCAAGATCGGCCGGGGAGTTTGTAGTCGCCCGCATTCACTGGACTCCTATTGGGCGTGTGTGGATGCAGTTCATCTGGGAGAGGAGGGTCAATACAGACCTAAGACTTGGGCGGAATTCCGTCAGAAGTGTAAACGAATATGAATAATCTTTGGGGCTCATTTCAACCTGTGTTCAGCTCTGTGTGGTCTACAGGCTCGCAAAAATGAAAGTACCGAAACACGTTCGTGATGAGCGTGACCGGAACCTTTGAAGTCAGCTACCTGCTGACAGATCCGCACTGTTGATGAAAGGCTGAGAAATGAATATTGTCAAAACGAAGTCCGAGTACAAGCTGTCTCGGTACGCGGGCCAACACGATGGCAAAAACGTTGAGAAAAAGATCGGGATCGTTCCTCTCAAGACGTCAGGATCAGCGATTCCTGAAGAACTTAAAGATGATCTTACGCCGCGTGAGCTAAGACAACTGATCGCATATTTGGACGCTGAGACTGCGCAGCGCCTGCGTGATGATTGCGAATCTCTCGCCCAGAAGGTCGACGAGGTCACTAGCGCCGTGGATGCGGGGATTGTCGAGGCAGGGAGTCTTGATCGGATCAAGTCGGCGGCGAGGGCGTTTCTCGAAGTCGTCGAGCCCGGGCTCTTCGCGCCCGCCAAGTCCACGCATCGCGCAAAGCCCAAGCTCGTCCCTGCGGCTGCAGTGAACGCAGCCGATCCGGTCGCGTGAATCTGAAATTTCGACATCGTGAAGATAAATCACGGCAACGCGAAATTGGCGACAGCGTTTTAGAGCGCTGAGCCGCAGCTACCCAAGCCAGCCTACCCGTATACAGCTTCGCTGCATCCGGGGCTGGCGAGGGGGTGCCCCCCTTCGAACCCTGCTTTACGTTATCGGAGCCTATATGCCCGCGAAGAAGTCATCGGATCCGTTGCGCGTCGTCACGGTGCGCCTGCCCGAATCAGTGCTCACTCTTTTGCAGAGCGAGACGTCGGACAGGTTCACGCTATCCGATGCGCTTCGTAATCGACTCAATCTCGGCACCGTTGAGCCGCTTTTCAAGCGTCGGCCGCGCATGCGTAAGCCAAAGACTGACGTTGACGGCAACGTCAGTCGCGCTGACCCATCGCTTATCCGTCAATTGGCGAGCATTGGATCCAACGCGAACCAGATCGCGCGTGCGCTCAACAGGCACGTCGTCTCTGGTACAGCGGTGTCGGGAATCGAGTTGTTGAGTGTGCTTGCCAGCATTGAAAGGCACCTCTCCGAACTGACTTCGAGTGCGGAGGCGATGTCGAAGCTGTCGCGGAGCCGTGAGTAACGAGTATGCACATCAAATTCTTTCGCCACGGTACGGGCGATCCCCAAAGAGCAGTCAGGTATCTCCTGGCCGATCGCGACCACAACGGTCAAGTCCGACCCACCGTCAAAGTGCTGCGCGGCCAACCCGAAATCGTCGCCGCAGTAGCAGCGACATCGACGAACGTGCACCGATACACGTCCGGGATGCTTGCCTGGACGGCAGAAGACAACCCAAGCGAGGCCGAGATCCATGACGTACTCGACGATTTCGAGCGGCTTGCATTCGCCGGACTCGATGAAGATCAATATGCATTCGCAGCAGTTTTGCATGGGGACCATGTGCATGTGTTTGCAGCTCGGGTGGAGCTCAAAACCGGCAAGGCCATGAACATTGCGCCTCCCGGGTGGAGCAAAGATTTCGACCCTCTGCGCGATTACTGGAACCACAGAATGGGGTGGGCCCGGCCCGACGACCCGGAGCGGGCGCGTCATTTGCAACCGGGCGACTTGAAAAAACGCAGGCTTTCAAAGCAGAAGCTGATCAGTCAGGAAGCGCAAGAACTGGGAATTTCTGTATCGGACCTGCTCGGCGCCACGGGAGAGGAGGTCGATCTGAAGACCATCATCGGTGACCACCTCCTGCGGCTTGTCGTCGAAGGCGACGTCAAGAGTCGGCAAGATGTGTTGGCCGTGATCGAGAAATACGGCGAGGTCACTAGGGCTGGAGAGGATTACATCTCCATCAAGCCACCAAATGCGAGCAAGGCCGAGCGATTCAAGGGAGCCTTGTTTCGTCGGGATTTTGATGGAGCTGCTTTTCTGCGCAAGTACCAAAAGCCGGCACCTTCGGTGCGCTCGGCGCCTGATCTCGTGAGGGCCGAAGCCGCTAAACGGGAAATGGACGAGGCGATTCGGCGTCGCGCTGCTTACAACATCCAGCGCTATCCGAAGCCAGCTCCCCAGTTTTCACCTTCGCTACAGCCAACTGCCATGGGTGCGTCGGCGGAAATTTTGATCACCACAGACCTCAAGGAGGACACAAATGCAGACAGAGATCTTGACGTTATTGGAGGACCGCCTGAAGGCCCAGCTGGGCGCGCACGAGCAGCGTTTGAGGGCCTTGTCGCGGCAGGTCGACGAGCAGTTGCTGCTGTCAAGTCGCTTGAGCATGCAATTGAATCAGCTCGACGAGCTTTCGACTGGTTTGAAGCAAGGCGAACAAGATTGGAACTCGTTCTTGCAGAACAGCGAGAACGACAGGCGAAACTGGGAGACGCAGGTTGCGACGTTGGCGCAGCAGCTCAAGGAAGGATTGGCTCGGGAGGCAGTTCGCGACAAGCAATTCAATCTGATTCAGGATTCATTGACGAAGTTGGCCGAAGCATTGCTGCAATTCAACGCGCGGCAGAACGCACTGACAGCGTCGGTCAACGGCTTGTGCAAGCTGTTAGAAGCATGAAAATGAGCCGCGTCAGCGGCCAGAAGCATCGGCCTGACAGTATGTAAATGGCGGGGCCAAGCAGATCAGCGCTGCTGGCGAAGCCGCGATGGAAGAGGAGCGGACAGGTTACATGAATGTTTGCCAACATAATGTGAGACCCTGTCACACCGCCTCCGGACATGCTCGACGACATCAAAAAAACACTGTGGGCCACCGCCGACAAGCTGCGCGCCAACATGGACGCCGCCGAGTACAAGCACCTGGTGCTGGGCCTCATCTTCCTGAAGTACGTCTCCGACACCTTCACCGCCCGCCGGGCCGAGATTGAAGCCCGGCTGCAAAACCCCGCCGACGAGTTCTACTTCCCCGATGCTAGCGCCGAAGACCTGGCCGCCGAGTTGGAAGACCGGGACTACTACAAGAGCGCCAACGTGTTCTGGGTGCCCGAAGGTGCCCGCTGGGAAACCATCCGCTCCATGGCCAAGAGCGTGGAGATTGGCAAGTTCATCGACAACGCGTTGACCCTCATCGAGGCCGAGAACCCCAAGCTCAAGGGCATTCTGGACAAGCGCTACGCCCGCGCCCAGTTGCCCGACGGCAAGCTCGGTGAGTTGGTCGACCTGATTTCACAAATCGGCTTTGGCGTGGACCCCGCCGTGGCCCGCGACGTGCTGGGCCAGGTGTACGAATACTTCCTAGGGATGTTCGCCAACGCCGAAGGCAAGCGCGGCGGGCAGTTCTACACACCGGCCAGCATCGTCAAAACCCTGGTCGCCGTGCTGGCCCCACACCAGGGCAAGGTGTACGACCCCTGCTGTGGCTCGGGCGGCATGTTTGTGCAGAGCGAGAAGTTCATCGAAGCCCACGGCGGCAAGCTGGGCGATGTGTCCATCTACGGCCAGGAAGCCAACCCCACCACCTGGCGGCTGGCGGCCATGAACCTGGCCATTCGGGGCATCGACTTCAACCTGGGCCGCGAACCGGCCGACACCTTTACCCGCAACCAGCACGCCGACCTGCGGGCCGACTTCATTCTGGCCAACCCGCCGTTCAACATTTCCGACTGGTGGCACGGCAGCCTGGAAGGCGACCCGCGCTGGGTGTATGGCGACCCACCGCAAGGCAACGCCAACTACGCCTGGTTGCAGCACATGCTGCACCACCTCAAAGACAGCGGCCGCGCCGGCATCGTGCTGGCCAACGGCAGCATGAGTTCCAGCCAGAACAACGAAGGTGTCATCCGCGCCGCGATGGTAGAGGCCGACGTGGTGGAAGTCATGGTGGCCCTCCCGGGGCAACTGTTCTTCAACACCCAGATACCGGCTTGCCTGTGGTTCCTGGCCAAGAGCAAGAAGCGCAAGGGCGAAGTGCTGTTCATCGACGCCCGCAAGCAGGCCAAGATGATTTCCCGCGTGCAGGCCGAGCTGGACGATGCCGCCATCACCCGCATAGCCGAGACCGTGGCCGCGTGGCGAGGTGAAGTAGAAGCGGGCGCCACGGTCACCGACTACCAGGACCAGCCCGGCTTTTGCCGCAGCGTGCCGCTGGCCGAGATTGCCCAGCACGGCCATGTACTCACCCCGGGCCGCTACGTGGGCGCCGAAGAGGTGGAAGACGACGTCGAAGCCTTTGACGACAAGATGCGCAAGCTGACCGAGAAGCTGGGCGAGCAGATGGCCAAGGGCGCCGAGCTGGATGCGCTGATTCGGCTGAAGCTGGGGGGGCTGGGGTATGAGTTCTGAGTGGCCTAGGATTGAGATTGGTCAGGTGGCCAAATTGCGCTCAGGCTTTCCATTCAAAAGCGCTGATTGGAAAGAAGCCGGCGTTCCTGTTATTAAAATTGCCAACGTCAAGGGAGGGCGAATCATCCCTGACGGTTGCGGTTTCGTTTCAAGTGAGGTGGCGTCCAAGTCAGCGGAGTGGTACACGCGGACGGGCGACGTACTCATCGCAATGACTGGCTACGTTGGAGAGGTAGCGCAAGCCAAACCCGGTGAGAGCTACTTGATAAATCAGCGAGTTGGGCGCTTTGATTTCTTGCCAAATGCAGAAGTTGAGCCAACGTATTTTTTTTACCACCTTCAGCATCCTGACACCAGAGCGGAAATTGAAGGGGTAGCGCGTGGTTCGGCACAGCCAAATTTGAGTGCGGGAGATGCGCACAAAATCAAAATTACTCTCCCACCACTGACGGTTCAGCGTGAGATAGCTGCAACTTTAAGTTCACTCGACGACCGCATTACCCTCCTGCGCGAAACCAACGCCACCCTCGAAGCCATCGCCCAGGCGCTGTTCAAGTCGTGGTTTGTCGATTTCGACCCCGTGCGCGCCAAGATGGAAGGCCGCGCCCCCGAAGGCATGGACGAGGCCACGGCGGCGCTGTTTCCGGATTCGTTTGAAGAGACGGAGTTGGGGGTGGTGCCGAGGGGGTGGCGGGTGATGCCCGTCGGCGATGCCATTCAAGCCGTCGGTGGGGCGACACCAGATACCAAAAATCCCGATTACTGGGAGCCTGGTGTGCATTGCTGGACGACGCCCAAGGACCTTTCGGGTATTTCTGCACCAATCCTACTCGAGACCGAGAGAAAACTCAGCGACCTAGGCTTGTCCAAAATTGGCTCTGGCTTGCTTCCCGCAGGAAGCTTGCTGCTCTCTTCACGCGCACCCATTGGTTATCTGGCCCTCACGCAAACGCCGATGGCCATCAATCAGGGCTACATCGGAATGGTTTCAGGTGGTTTGCTTCCGCCGCTCTACATGTTGTTCTGGTGCCGTGAAAACATGGAGAGCATCAAGGGTCGCGCCAATGGCTCGACCTTCATGGAAATCAGCAAAAAGGCATTCCGTCCCATTCCTGCTTTGATTCCCTCCCCCGAGGCCATTGAGGCTTTCACCAATGTCGCCGGTGTCCTTTTCGAGCGGCTGGTGGAAAACGAGAAGCAAGCCCAGACCCTCTCCACCCTCCGCGACACACTGCTCCCCTGCCTCATCTCCGGCCAACTGCGCCTGTCCGAAATTCAAGTGGAACTGGAGGCTGCCGATGCCCTTTGACCGCCAGCAACCCTACAACGACCTGCCTTTGCTGCCCCCATCCACGGAGTTGGAAAGCAAGGCGGTGCTCAAGCAAGTGATTGCCGCCCGCACCGCGTTAGCCGAGTTGACGGGTGCAGCCAAGCTTTTGCCCAACCAAGGCGTGCTGATTCAGGCCATTGGTCTGCAAGAGGCCAAGTTGTCGTCAGAAATTGAAAACATCGTCACCACCCACGACGACCTGTACCGTGGCTTTGCCAACGATGGCGAAGGGGCCAGCCCACAAACCAAAGAGGTGCTGCGCTACAAAGACGCACTGTGGCAAGGGCACCAGTGGGTCAAGCAGGGCATGCCCTTGACCACGCGGCTGTTTGAAACGCTGTACCAGGTGGTCAAACAAGCCGATGACGGCGTGCGCCGTTTGCCCGGCACCCGTTTGGCCAACCCGGCCACGGGCGAAATCATCTACAGCCCCCCCGAAGGCGAAGCGGTCATTCGCGACAAGCTGGCGAATGTGGAGCGTTTCATCAACGAACCGTCTGAACTGGACCCCTTGGTGCGCATGGCGGTGGCGCACTACCAGTTCGAGGCCATTCACCCGTTCCCCGATGGCAATGGGCGCGTGGGGCGCATTCTGAATATCTTGCAATTGCAGGCCGATGGCTTGCTGGACGTGCCCATTCTTTACCTGTCGCGCTACATCATCGAGAACAAGGGGGCCTACTACCGGGGCTTGTCGGGCGTGACCGAGCGCGGTGAGTGGGAAAGCTGGGTGCTCTACATGCTGCGTGGTGTGGAGCAGATGGCCAAAGTGACCAGCCAGCGCATTCAGGCGGTGTTGGCCCTGAAGCAAACTGCCTGCCTGCAAGCCGAAAAGGTTCTGCCCAAGGTGCAGGTGCCTGCCATCATGGACGTGGTGTTCCGCCACCCGTACTGCAAGGTGCGCTTCATGGAAGAAGCCGGGTTGGGCTCGCGCCCTACCTGTACCAAGTACCTGCGTGCGTTGGTGTCGGCCGGACTGCTGCGCGAACAAGCGGTCTGGCGGGAGAACTACTTCATCAATGACGCCTTCTTCGACACCCTGTCTCGTTGACGGTTCATGTTCAAGCAGTTAACACGAGAGTTCTTTCATGATAAAAAATCTCTCTATTTTTTACATGACAATGGCCTCATATTCAATTTTTTGACATGACCGAAGACCAACTCGAACAGGAAACCCTGGTCTGGCTGGCCGAGTTGGGCTATGCGGTTCACAGCGGCTACGACATCGCCCACGATGGTGTGAACCCCCAGCGGGCCAACTATCGCCAAGTGGTGTTGCCGTTCCGCCTGCGCGAGGCCATCCAGCGCCTGAACCCCAACATCCCCACCGGTGCCCGTGAAGACGCCCTGCAGCGGGTGCTAGACCTGGGTATTCCAGCCCTGCTGTCGGCCAACCGCGCCTTCCACAAGCTGCTGGTGGGCGGTGTGCCGGTGCAGTACCAGAAAGACGGCGAAACCGTGGGCGACTTCGTGCGCCTGGTCGATTGGGCTGAACCGTCGCGCAATGAGTTCTGGGCCGTCAACCAGTTCACCATCAAAGGCCCGCACCATACCCGCCGGCCTGACATCATCCTGTTCGTCAACGGCCTGCCGCTGGTGCTCATCGAGTTGAAGAACCCGGCTGACGAGGCTGCTGACATCTGGAAGGCCTACGACCAGATTCAGACCTACAAAGAGCAAATCCCCGACGTGTTCCAGTACAACGAGGTGCTGGTCGTCTCGGACGGGACAGACGCCCGACTGGGCAGTTTGTCGGCCAACGCTGAGCGCTTCCTGCAGTGGCGCACCATCGACGGCGTGAACCTGGACCCGCTGGGTGAGTTCAACGAGCTGCAAACCCTGGTGCGGGGCGTGCTCGCCCCGGCCACCCTGCTGGACTACCTGCGTTACTTCGTGCTGTTCGAGGACGACGGCCGGCTGGTCAAGAAGGTGGCGGGCTACCACCAGTACCACGCGGTACGTGCCGCCATCGGCCATGTGGTGGCCGCGTCCCGCTCAGACAGCGCCGCCAACCTGCGCGGCAAGGGCGGCGTGGTGTGGCACACCCAGGGCAGCGGCAAGAGCATCACCATGACCTGCTTTGCCGCCCGGGTGATGCAGGAACCCGCCATGGCCAACCCCACCATCGTCGTCATCACCGACCGCAATGACTTGGATGGCCAGCTCTTTGGCGTCTTCAGCCTGGCGCAAGACCTGCTGCGTGAGCAACCCGTGCAAGCTACCACCCGCCAGGAATTGCGCCAGTTGCTCAGCAACCGGCCTTCAGGGGGCATCGTCTTTGCCACCATCCAGAAGTTCATGCCGGGGGAGGACGAAGACATGTTCCCCGTGCTGAGCGACCGGCATAACATCGTGGTGGTGGCCGATGAGGCCCATCGCACCCAGTACGGCTTTGAGGCCAAGCTCAAGACCCGGAAGGTGGGTGGCAAGGGCGCAGTGTCTACAGCCGATGGCGAGTCCACCTCCCAGGCCGCCACTGCCGAGTTCGCGCCACCCGAATACAAAACCACCTACCAGGTCGGCTACGCCCAGCACCTGCGCGACGCCTTGCCCAACGCCACCTTTGTGGCCTTCACCGGCACCCCGGTCAGCAGCACCGACCGCGACACCCGCGCCGTGTTCGGCGACTACATCCATGTGTACGACATGCAGCAGGCCAAGGAAGATGGCGCCACGGTGGCCATCTACTACGAAAGCCGGCTGGCCAAGCTGAAGCTCAAAGACGCCGAACTTCCCCTGATAGACGACGAGGTGGACGAACTGGCCGAGGACGAAGAAGAAAGCGTCCAGAGCAAACTCAAAAGCCGCTGGGCCGCCCTGGAGCAGGTGGTGGGCGCCGAGCCTCGCATCCAGAGCGTGGCCGCCGACCTGGTGGCGCACTTTGAGGAGCGGAACAAAGCCCAGGACGGCAAAGCCATGGCCGTGACCATGAGCCGTGAAATCTGTGTGCACCTGTACAACGAAATCGTCAAACTGCGCCCCGATTGGCACAGCGACGACCCCGAGCAGGGCGCCATCAAAATCATCATGACCGGTAGCGCCAGCGACAAGGCCCTGCTGCGACCGCACATCTACAGCAGCCAGGTCAAGAAGCGCCTGGAAAAGCGCTTCAAAGACTCGGCTGACCCGCTCAAGCTCGTCATCGTGCGCGACATGTGGCTCACCGGCTTCGACGCCCCGTGTGTGCACACGATGTACGTCGACAAGCCCATGAAAGGGCACAACCTGATGCAGGCCATTGCCCGCGTCAACCGGGTGTTCAAGGACAAGCAGGGCGGCCTGGTGGTGGACTACATCGGCATCGGCAACGAGCTCAAAGCCGCGATGAAGGAGTACACCGCCAGCAAAGGCCGGGGCAAACCCACGGTGGACGCCCACGAGGCCCTGTCGCTCCTGCTGGAGAAGCTCGACGTGCTGCGCGCCATGCTGCACGGCTTTGATTACAGCGACTTCTTGACCGGGGGCCATAAAACCCTGGCCGGGGCCGCCAACCATGTGTTGGGCTTACCGTCGGAATCCAAAGACAAGACCGGCAAACCCGTGCGCGACGGCAAAAAGCGCTTCGCCGACGCCTCGCTGGCCATGAGCAAGGCCTTCAGCCTGTGCTGCACGCTTGACGAGGCCAAGGCTCTGCGGGAAGAAGTCGCCTTCATGCAGGCGGTCAAGGTCATTCTGACCAAGCGCGATATCACCGCCCAGAAGAAAACCGACGAGCAGCGCGAGGCCGCCATCCGCCAAATCATCGGCCAGGCGGTGGTCAGCGAATCGGTGGTGGACATCTTCGACGCCGTGGGCCTGGACAAGCCCAACATTGGCCTGCTGGACGACGAATTTCTGGCCCAGGTGAAGAACCTGCCCGAGCGCAACCTGGCGGTGGAACTGCTGGAGCGCCTGCTGGAAGGCGAAATCAAGAGCAAGTTCGCCACCAACGTGGTGCAGCAGAAAAAGTTCAGCGACCTGCTCTCAAGCGTCATCACCCGCTACCAGAACCGCAGCATCGAAACCGCGCAGGTGATGGAAGAGCTGGTGGAGATGGCCAAGAAGTTCAAGGCAGCGGCCAGCCGGGGGGAGCAACTGGGCCTGTCAGACGACGAGGTGAAGTTCTACGACGCCCTGGCCAACAACGAATCGGCGGTGAAGGAGCTGACCGACGAGACGCTGAAAAAAATCGCCCACGAACTGACCGAGAACCTGAAGAAGAACATCACCGTGGACTGGGCCCAGCGCGAAAGTGTGCGGGCCACCCTGCGGTTGATGGTCAAGCGGGTGCTGCGCAAGTACAAGTACCCGCCGGACTTGCAGGAAGCGGCTGTGGAATTGGTGCTGGAGCAGGCTGAGGTGATCGGCGAGGGGTGGTTAGGGTAAGCAAGGTGTAACCAGCTTTGCCGTGTGGCTACTGACGCGATCGCAAGTGCACTGCAGTCAGTCGTTTGTGCTGGCGATGGCAGGAACGGTCGTCATGCTTACCTATGGCCATTGGTTCCTTGCGACTCCTCGGCGCTAGTCCTGCCAGCTGCAAGCCCGCCTCACCTGTTATAGGTGTTGTTTTGGTGCAACACGTTGAGGGTGGCTAGCTGAAATCTTAGTTCTAATGAAAATAACATGAATCTCAACTGTAACTTGTTGACTTTCAAGTGAAATATTTTTTTGTTACATTTTGTTAAGAGTTTGTTCTAATGAAAATTACATTGACAAGAGTGATTTTTTGAGCGCATTCAAGAAAATGAACATGTGTTTGATCTCGTTTGCTCCAGGGAATGAGGCATTTCCATATACTTGAGCCTGTCACTACAGCGTAGAAGTAGCACAGTGATAGTCAGCAGCGGGGTGGGCACCTTGGATCCCTAACCGCAATAGTCAGCCTAATAAGCTGGTTGCATGACCGGAATCGTCCCGCCGTTTGGGTCAAGCGGGGTAGCGACCGTCTGTGCCGCGGGAACTGATGGGTCCCCAGAGTCGAATATCGACAGCCCGACTGGGAAACGACGACGTGGTAACTGCCACAAGTCCTCCGCGACCCTTATTGCCGAATGATGCTAAATAGGCATGCATCAATGGCATTTAAGGAGTTTCAAATGAGCGTCCAGCAAAACGAAAACACCTCGGTCAAAGTCAATAATGTCTTCTTGGAAGACGTGGTGAACCGCTCCCGCGCACTTGCCGAAGAGTACCGGAGCCAACATGCAGCCATTCCCGGGTTGTCACCTGAAAGTCGTGCTGTGCTTGCAGAAGCACGTCTGCAGTTGTTGCTCCGAGCAGAGCGCCAGAGTCTTGATGGTATCTTCAAAAATGAAGATCTGTTGACACTTCTGAACTTGAGTTCTGGCCAGTACTTCCATCCAGATGCAATTGTGAATTTTTCGTGGACAGCTGCCGATGACGTTTATGATGAAGAGGATATTGAGTTTGTCTGTGATGAACAGGATATCGAGCTTGTTCACGGGGGCGGTATTGGGGAAAAGCTTCAGAGTCTCACTCTCGCCCAGACTCTTGCATTGACGGATTTGATTGAGTTGGTCTGGACAGAAATGGGGGCTGGCTTGCATCCAGTGGATGCTGCTAAAAAGCTTGGCTGGCAGCTCAACTGAGAATTCAGGATCAAATCCAAAAATTCCCAAGGCGACCCTTTGTTAATAGGTCGCCTTTTTTGTTCTGTAAATTCACAGGGGGGCCAATGACATCAACCAGGCAACCCCGCCAGAAAATTCCGTTTGGCCTTGTGCACCGTGCGCAATTCCTGCAGCCAGTCGACGCCTTGCGCCGCTGTCATTCTTGACAAGACCTCCCGCACCAAGGCCAGGGGCTCGTGGTAGGGCGACTTGGCATTCTGGATGGCGCCGTTGAACACGCGCAGCAACAAGGGGATGGCGTCGGCATTGCGATCTGGTGGCAGTTGGCGGGCGAGTTGGAGCAGCAGACGAGGCACGCAGTGGTGGCCGGGTGTGCCTGCCAGCGCCAAAGCCGCTTCCGGTTGCTGGTCAGCCAGTAACCAGCTCACCCGAAGTGACACATCGGGTTGAGCGCTGGCCCGCCCCGGCAAGTAGAACAAGCGATCCACAAACGTGAATCTGGGCGCGCGCGCCTGCTCTTGCTGTCGTGCCCACTCGAACAAGGACGCCTTGTAGCGGCCCTCGTCTTGGCCAGCTTGTCGGGCGGCCTTGAGCAAGGCCTGGAAGTGGGCCACATCCGGATTGGCTTCGAATTGCTGGCGTCGCAGGGCCAGGGCTTCCTCATCCCAGCCATCGCGTTCGTAGCAACGCAGCAGGGCATCGGCGACACGCCCATCTTCCGGGTAGCGCTGGCGAGCGGCCTGTACATACTGCATGGCTTCGCGATAACGCTCGTGCGCCTCACAGAACTGGACCAGTTCAATGTGTTCCGTGGCGTCGGCCAGATGAGCGCGCATCACATCGATGGCCGCCTGCACATCACCCTGCTGTTTCAGACTGTCGAGGTAGCGGCGCCGAAGCTTTCTGCGCTCCCAGTCGATGCGATCCAAAGATGCTGACCAGGCCGACAACGCCGGCTTGCGCCCCTTGGCGGGCACCGCCACTTCGGGCTGCGGCGGGTGGGTTTGCAGCCATTGGTGCCAGTCGGCTGCAGCGCGTTCTGCGTAGCGGGCCTGCACGGCGGGGCCGGCGACGGCCAGCACTTCCTCCTCGCCCCACAGTCCCCAGGGGTCGGCCGCTTGCAGGGCGAACCAGCGATCCAGCCAGGACGCTGGGGGCGGTGAAGCACGCAAAGCATCGAGCAGCAGGTCGAGTAACTCGATCATCACGTCGCCGATTTCGCCGTTGGAATCGTCGCTGTGCTCGGCCACTTTGAACATGCGCAACAGCGCGTGTTCGCACAGCTCGCGCAATTGCGCCGGGTCTTGTTGCAGCCAAGGCGCGAGCATGGGGACCAACTGGCGGGCCTGGTGTGCGTACAGATCGGAGTCACGCCTGTCCAGAAACCCCTTGGTGCTGCGCAGGATGTCGCTGATGGCGCTTTTGAGTGCCTTGGGGTTGTGCTCGGCGTTGGCTTGGGTGTGCCAGGACTTCAGCTCGGCCATCCGGTGGCGGTCGTCTTCGGCCCATTGCCAGAGGCGTTCTGCCAATGCCTCGGCGCTTTGTTGACGCAGGAACTGCCGCAGTGCCTCGCGGTTCTTGGCCTGGGTTTCAGCGCGCTTGGCGGCAGCGGCCACTTTCTTGGTGGCAGCCGGGTCGGGTTTGGGGGCCTCGCCGCCCATGATGCCGCACAGCGTCAAGGCCATGGCCACCTGGTGTTTGCAGAAGTACCCGTCGTCAGCGTGGGGGCAGTCGCAATCGCCCGAGAGCAGGCCGTCATGGACATCAACCCAGACCCGCGTGTGGTAGGGCTTTGTGCCTTGTACCACCGCCTCCAGCGCAATCGCTTCGTCAGGTTCCAGTGGCGGAATGGTGGGGTTACGGATGGCGCCACTGCTGGCGTAGGTTTGCCCGCGGGCAAAGACGGACGGACCAGCTAAAGCCAGCAGGGCAGAGTCGGAAAGAGCGGCGAGCCAGGGGTGGGAAGACATGGTGCTGCCATGCTACAGGGTTGAGCGGGACCTTTGCGGCATGGCGTTCTGAGTGACGGGCGCCATACCTGGTTTGCAGCGTGGGACTAAACCGCTCGCGCGGTAGTCTCCGAGCATGGATTGTTGGTTGACGGCGTAGGCACTCATGGCGATGTTGTGAAGTGAGGCAATTGGCCTCGTTCACGACAGGAGCAACGCCATGAATGCACC
>Ga0208242_100685_pt1 | contig 14785 bp, 16 predicted proteins | sample SubbioAug_CSW13A_FD_184825 | JGI IMG/M metagenome (GOLD analysis project Ga0208242, IMG submission 184825) | Serpentinite rock and fluid subsurface biosphere microbial communities from McLaughlin Reserve, California, USA - CR12Aug_CSW13A (SPAdes) | ecosystem: Environmental > Terrestrial > Deep... | reverse complement strand
TTTATACTCTAATTGTAATTTAAGGTTTTGCATATCTTAATTATATCAAAAAGCCGAGGTTCCTCTTTGTGAAAGGATTCTCGGCTTTTGATTTATATCGGAGGCTGTTTATTCGTTACAGCCCCTTATTCTATCTTCAACTTCAACACCTGTTCTCCATCATCAACTTCCCCTGTATCCACAAATCCATACTTAATGTACATCTCATAAGGCATTGGATCATACTTAGTGGAAGAAACATAAAGATATCGTATGTTTTCTGCTTTGCATTTATCCACAAGCATATTTAAGACTGCTTTCCCATAACCTTTACCTTGGTATTCACCACCAATCATAAAACGCCACAAGAAATACACAGGCCAATCTTCTTCCTTTGCAATGTAATTATCTAGTCCTAACATGACAAATCCTATAATGGTTTCATCCAATACAATGGCTTTTGGCCATGCGATATCATAGTTAAGATAAGCCTCAGCTAAAGACACCACATTAGGAGCAACATGCTTCTTATCACTCTCAGAGAGCGTTTCATAAATCTTAATAACGGCTCTTAAATTCTCATAACTCACGTCTTGTAATGTAATCATGGGTTAACCTCTTTTACTCATTATACCAAATGAAGATTGTTAAGCAATTACAATATTTAAGCTAAACTTGTATTTATTTGCATTTTACAATTTTTTATATAGTATTTATTTGCATTTTGCAATTTTTTACAAGTTTGCTATAATAATACCGAGGTGAAACGATGAAAAGACACATTGAATCAGAACTATTACACTGGTATAACTCAAATAGCAAGAAACCACTTATCATTCACGGTGCAAGACAAGTAGGTAAAACCTATAGTATTCGATCCTTTGCACAAAAAAAGAACTTGAAACTTGTTGAAATTAATTTTGAGAAAGATCTTTCATTCATTGAGTTATTTGATAAAACTCGCAATCCTCAAGAGATTCTTGATTTCTTGAGATTGTCATTTCTTGAGACACCCTTTAATGAATCAACATTATTATTTCTTGATGAGATTCAAGCCTCTCCCTCCGCTATAACTGCTTTGAAATTTTTGAGCGAGTCTTTCCCTAGTCGAATCATCGCTTCAGGTAGCGCATTAGGTGTGGCAATTGCATCTACTTCATATCCAGTAGGATATGTAGAAACAAGAATCATGACACCCATGACCTTCATTGAATTTCTTTGGGCAATGAATATTCCAGAAGAAATCATAAATACACTTCACTCTGCTTTGCTCAAACTAGAACAACTTCCTTTAGTCATTCACGAAAAATTCAATGATTTATTCAAAACCTATATTTTAGTAGGTGGCATGCCTGAAGTAGTACAATCATATGTTACCAATCAATCATACAAAGAGACATACATGATTCAAAAAAGACTGGTTAATGACTATTACAATGACATGGCAAAGTATGCTCAAGGAAGTGAAAGAATCAAAGTCCGTGAATGTTACCAATCTTTACCCGCCCAGTTAGCCAAAGACAACAAGAAATTTCAGTATAAACTGGTTAAGAAAGGGGCAGGTTCAAGACATTATGAGGCAAGCTTACAATGGCTTGTAGACAGCCATATGATTATTAAGACATTTAAATTGGACAACACTCAATTTCCCATTGAAGCAAGCGTCGATCAATCCAGTTTTAAAGTATATCTTTCAGATACCGGAATGTTAGTGAGTTTATTTGGTGAAGAAATCATTCAAAGCATACTCATGGATAATCTCACCATTAAAGGTGTATTCTATGAAAACAGCATTATTCAATTGATTAAAGCCTATCATAAATCAGCCTATTATTATGAACCAAACCAATACAGTGAAATTGACTTTATCATTAAACACGAAGGACAATTATGTCCAATCGAAGTCAAATCATCTCATCACACTGAGTCACGATCCTTCAATCATTTCGTGCAAAAACTAAAGCCTAAACTCTCACTTCGACTCTCCACGAAAAATATTGGTTATGACGCAGATCTAAACATTTATTACCTTCCACATTATTTATTTGAATTCTTCCTTATAAGTGAAAAACCATTATTGTAGAATCTTTACCATTCCCCTTCTTTCCTTTTCAAACAGAAGTGATATGATGAAGATAACTTACAGAGGACAACACCATGAAAAAGAACTACAAAGGTTTGGATGTGTTGCGTGGCTTAGGCATCTTTGTGTTACTCATCATGCATACGGCTTTCTATCACTTTGATGGATTGTATGATTTGGATTTAAACAATCCTCCTTTAATCGTCACCTTAATTGGGTTAATGCTTATGTTTGCGGGAGTGTTTGCAATGATCAGTGGTCTAGTGCACACTCACCAACACTTTAGGAAAATCCAAGAAACACAACTTCCAATCAAAACCACACTTCAACATAATCTAAGAAGTGGTGTGTTCATTCTTCTTATTGCCTATTTATACTTCATCTTCACAGGACCAGGTGTCGTCAACATGGCAGAACGTTTCATGAACAACAGTATTCTAGTGGAACTCTTTGCATCAGGAAAGCTCATAGGAACCAATTTAGAGCGTGTTCTCTACATTGACAGTCTAGTCATGATTGGCATGAACATTCTTCTATTAGGCTTATTCTATCGCTTCCAACACGCTTTCTTAAAAACCATTCAACCCCTCTTTTATCTTCTCTCAGGATTAGGCTTCTTTACTTTATCCCTCATTCGTATTCCTTTATACAACCTTTATCTCTCGGCCTTAGATCAAGGCAACATGATCCTTGTTTTAGCTTTAAATTGGTTTGTGAATAAGAATAATCCCATCTTTCCTTACTTATCCTTTGCCTTGTTTGGAGCATGGATGGCTACACTGCTGATCAAACATGATTTCAAAGAAGTCGTTAAACGAGTTCTACCTGTAGGTATCCTATTGTTTGTGAGTGGTATTGTGTTATACATTACTTTACCAGATACCATGCTTGAGCGAGCCATTGATCCTGTGTGGTTTGCGCTCATGATGGCCCAAAATGGGTTGTTCATGATGTTGATTCTTTTATTCTTAAAAGTGTATGATACCCATCCACTTAAACCCCTTAATGGTGTTTCAACCTTCTTAAAGCGCTTTGGGGTAGCGGGGTTATCCATTTTTTTCATTGAAAGTGTCATCAGTACCCTCATTTTCTCACTTCTTAAACTATTCATTCCTTCCTTAAGTTTAAGTATCCCTGAAGCGTTGCTTTTTGGTTTAGTCCTCGCCTTGCTTTGGGGTGGAATCCTCATGTTATGGGAAAGACATGGATATAAATATGGTATTGAATACTACTATACTCGCTTTCTTAAACCCACAGGGGGCAGCAACAAAGAAGACAAGCTGCTTGAAACCTTACTATGAATGGGCTAGTAGATTTCTTTAGACTGATTGTTCATCGCAACTTGTTTTCACATAAGCACATTCAAGCCTATCAACTCAAGCAATTGAACAAACTCATTAATCATGCTAAAAAGCATGCTCCTTATTATCAGAAAACACTTCACCCACTTACAAGTTTAAATGAACTGAATCAACTTCCTCTCATCAATAAAGCCACCCTCATGGAACACTTTGACACCATCAATACGGTAGGTATTCACAAAGATGAAGCAATGAAGGTTGCAGTAGAGAAAGAGAAAAACAAAGACTACTTAGGATACTATCAAGACCATTTTGTCTTAGGCTTATCCAGTGGCACCAGCGGTAATAAAGGATTGTTCATTACCCCTAAGTCACTCACCAAAAAACTTCCTTTTGTTTTTTTAGCACGCAGTGGTTTACCACTGCGTTTTCTGCCTTATCGTATCTTATTCATGCTTCGAGTGTTCTCTCAAGGATTCAATGACATCAATGCACCTATGATTTCCTTAAAATACCTCTCGACCATGACACCTGTGGATGAGATTATGGATCAGATCAATACACACAAGATCAACATTCTTATGGCTCCCCCAAGCTTGTGTCGTTTACTGCTTCCCCAAGTTCACCACATTCATAGACCATTAAACATGATTGTCACTTATGCAGAAGTCTTGGAGGAAGAGGAGAAACAGCGTTTAGCTTCGGCCTTCCAGTGCAAAGTCATTGAAATCTACCAAGCCAGTGAAGGTCAAATGGCTAGTGCTTGTTCTCACGGTCGTCTCCACATTAATGAAGACATGGTGTTGGTGGAACTGAAAGATCAAGACATGAATGAAATCACCCAGCCCCATGTGGTTGCCCACAAAATGATTATCACTAACTTAGTGAACGTTGCCCAACCACTCATTCGCTATGAAATGAATGATTTGATTGTCTTGGATGATCCATGTCCTTGTGGCAGTCATTTTAGAACCATCAAACATGTGTTAGGAAGACATGATGATGTGTTCTTCTTTACTTTAGAAGATGGCACCAAACAACCACTATTTCCTGATTTAATCAGCCGTTGGATCATTACCACTTCTGAAAACATTCGTGAATATCAACTTATTCAAGACAGTGATGAATCCTGTGAGCTCATCATTGATCCTATAATTCATAATGATTTATCGCATCTAAAAGCTCAACTGATTGAGCGATTAACCCAAGCTTGTTTGGAATATCAAATTCGTCTCAAGATAAAAGTCACCATCAAAGCCATCCCTCTTCCTCAAGACAAAGCGAAGTATAAACGGTTTATTGTTCAAGGATAGAATATTAAACATTCTAAATCTTTAGAACAAAATCGAACTATGATACAATCTAAGTGCCAGATATATCCTTGAGTTATATCTTAAGCGATGAAGTAACCAAGACTATACTTTGTTACAGAGCTTGTACTAGGTTACGCTACCTTGATAGTAAAACAGCTTGAAGGAAGGTTAAACCCTTCCTTTTATATTAAATTGAATCTAGGATTTCTTAAGATTCTAAATCACTATCGTGAGATTATCTTTAATGACTGACTATAAACCAAATTCGCCGTACAGTTGTAAACAACCTCAATCATTAGAGATGAACATTTGATACTTGCCATAAAATAACCAATTAAACGATTCATTGTTCAAGAAACACAAGACCCTAAGTGAGCACTTAGGGTCTTGTCTGTTTATCGATTAAGTAAGGGTAAAGTCATGGAAACCTTCGTCCCAATGTCTTGACGACTGATGATGTGAATCGTGCCTTGATGCTTCTGTACAATCCACTTGGCAATGGATAAACCTAAGCCTGCTCCTTTAGTTTTCACTACACGAGCTTGTTCATCACGATAGAAGCGATCAAACACTTTATCAATGCTCTGAGGACTAATGCCTATGCCTTCATCCGTGATGGATAAGGTAATGGTATTGTCTTGAGTGTTAACCCGAATAAAGATGGATGAATCCTGTTTTGAATACTTCATAGCATTGTCCATGATAATTCGAATCGCTTGTTTGAGAAGTTGACGATCCGCAACACACGTGATCGATTCATCACAAAAGATGTTGATTTGTTTGCTTTGATCAATCAAGGCTGTTTCTTTAAAGATCTCTTCCAGTAAAGCTCTCATGTGCACTTGTTCAAGCAGCAGTTTAATGCTGTCGGAATCTCCTCTGGCTAAGAAAAGGAGGTTCTCAACAAGTGTCTTCATGTTTTCAGTTTCATTCTTAATCGCATCAATGGATTCTTGTAAGGTGGCTGGATCTTCTTTCCCCCAGCGATCCAACAGATTCACATACCCTTGAATGACAGAAATCGGTGTACGCAGTTCATGTGATGCATTGGAGACAAACTCGGTTTGTAAAATAACCGCTTGATTAATGCGAATAAGCATGTCATTGATGGTTTCTGTCAGTGCAGTTAAAGCCTGCGAATTGGCTTTCACCTGTATTGGTGAATCCAACTTGTAGGCATCAATGTCTTCAATGGCTTTCGTAATGGATTGAAGTTGATCCATGTCCACACTGACCGCCAACTGAGCAATGTCTTTCTTCAGCTCTTTGGTCGTGCTTGATAACGATTTTAAAGGATGCAATTGACGATGAAAACGCAATGAATGTTCAATGGTTTTAGAAATCAGCACCAAGAATTGGAAGAACACAAACCCTAAGTAAATCACATAATAACGTGGTAAACGTGATTGTAAGTTAATGGTCGCAATAATGGGTTGATCTTGATCAATCCATTGAAGCTTATAAGACAGTTCATGATAGGTATAAGGTTGAGTCATGTTGAAGCCTGGTTGAAACTCTAGGCTACGATAAGTGATGTCATTCATAGCAGATCCTAAGAATAGCGCATTCAGGATTCTACTTTCTCTCACCATACGGGAAGTTTCAAACGTGATGATTTGATTTTGATCTTGTGGGAATACCCACTCATCATTAACGATGGTGATTTGTTCACGCACAAGGGACACTTGTTCTTCTACTTCACTCAGTAGTCCATACGTTAATAAGCCCACAAAACACAGGTTTAACACAATGAACAGTGATAAGAATGAAAAGAACGTAGATAAGGTTAAGGAACGTGCGATGTGTTGTGATTGTTTATTCATGAGGTTCAACCTCATCTTTAATGATGTAGCCTATCCCACGAACGGTATGAATGAACTTAAGATTAAAAGGATCTTCTATCTTAGAGCGTAAATACCTGATATACACATCCACCACATTGGTTGATCCATCAAATTCATATCCCCAGATCTTTTCAAGCAAGACTTCTCGTGTAAGAACTTTATTCTTATTGATCAGTAGTAAATGAAGCAGCTCAAACTCTTTTTTTGTGAGTTCTATTTTTTCTTTCTGTACAAAACATTCATGCTGTTCCACATCCAAAGTGAGTGTCTTAAAGGAAAGCAAGGTTACAACTGCATGCTTTCTTAAGACACTTCTTAATCGTGCAAGCAGCTCTTCAATCGCAAATGGTTTAGTAATATAATCATCAGCTCCATTGTCTAACCCAGAGACCTTGTCCATGACACTGTCTCTAGCCGTTAACATAATGATGGGCACTGAGGAAGTGAATCGTATCCGTCGTAAGACTTCAATACCATTTAAAGAAGGAAGCATGATGTCCAACAACACCACATCAAAGGAAGAGGCTTTAAACACCTCTAATCCTTCCCGTCCATCATACGCTAGCGTAACATCATACCCTTCATGTTGAAGTTCTAGCTGAACAAAACGGGCAATTTGTGGTTCGTCTTCAATGAATAACACTTTCTTCATGTTTGATCATCTTTCTTAAATTCTTTAGATATGGACTCAACACTCTCTTTCACAATGTTTCCAGCTTTCTGTGTTGCATCACTGACGATGTCCATGGAACGATTCACTTTATTGTCACTGAAATTAGGTCCCGCAAAACGATAACGGTAACCAAAGAACAACCCAATGATCATTAATGGGAAGACCACCCATACAGCTGCAAACACCAGTAAAATCACAAAAATAGTTAATGGAATCGCAATCACATCACGATCAGCTTTATACACAACAAAATCATTAATGTTACCTAAATGAAGCACATGCTTTAACCAATCAATGAATTTGGTTAAGCCATCCTCATGTTTTGGATTGGTTTTTTCTTCTTTTTTTTGTTCTTGAAATGTTGAAGAGGTGGAAGCAGTTTGTTCATTAGATTTAACCTTACCACTTCTTTCCAACAACAATACCGCCTCTAACATGTCCCCATCACACTTCTCTAATGCTTCCTTTGCATCATTAAAGGATACCCCAGTAATGCCTCTTAGCTTTTCGACTTGTTCAAATGTAACCATGATCATTCTCCTTATTGAATGATTGCAGTATACTCCTCAATCATTAAAGCCACCTTCAACCAAGATTAAAATTCAATTAGAAATGTTCTATCCTTCATGAATGTTGATTTCTTCTTCAACTTCAACACTTTGAATGGTGGTGGTTTTAAGATCTTTTAACTTCATGCCTCTCATTCTCAAAAAGAAGACTGCCCCTATTAATACCACCACATGATAAGTCGCAAAACGCCATAAGATCATGGTTGAAGCCGCAGTAGCTTTACCCACTACGGTTGAATAGGCTAACACAAACACACTTTCTGTCACTCCTGAAGCCCCAGGTAGAGGTACAAAGGTGTTGGCTGTCATGACAAACGCTGATAAGGCAAGGAAGTGTGGAAGATCACGCCAGAATAAATCCAATCCAATGACACGACTGATCGCAAAAGGAGTTGCATAATACACCAACAGTCTTAAGACATTTAATCCAAGTAATTGACCTATCATGGTTTTCTTTGTTTGGATTTCCATGATCGCATCATGAAAACGATGGAGTGAACCACTCCATTTTTCTCTTGCTTTAGCCTTATTTTTAATCCAAGACCACTTTGTGATCAGATTCATACCCCAATGGGTAATTTTTTCAGAGACAGCGCGATTAATGACAATCAGCGACAACAACACAATCAACGCCAAGTTGACTAACAAACCAAAACCAAACAACAACGTAATGGATGCATTCTCAAAAGATTTCACATTAAAGATATATAGTATTAAAGTCATGACCACAATGGTGATGGTGTAAAGGTAAAAGTCCATCCACACAATGCCCACCCCTTGAGAAGATCTTAAACCTTGTTTTTTATAAGTGTTGATTTGGGCTAATTGTCCTCCTGTACTTGAAGGAGTAATTCCAGACATAAACCCACCCACAAAAGCATTAATAACACCTTGTTTGTATGTGTATGTAGGATGAATCTGTTTCGCCATGAGTGTAAGACTGTATCCCCATATCAGTGTAGGTGACATACCCCACAACACAATTAACACCAGTCTAACTAGATTAAGTGCTTTTAAAGACTCAAAAACAATCTCATAACTATCATAGAGTGCTACAAACAACCCTACAAAGGTTAAAGCTACAATTAAGACAATATTAAACCAAAGGTTCCCCTTAACACGTTTCATGATTGCATTTTATCACACGATTCAATCAACTTCATCAATTAATGTTGGAAGTGAATCAATTGTCGTATTTAGAACAACTCTTGTTGTATTGTTTTAATCACTTAGGAAAGTCTGTTCTAACACTAATATCAAATCCTCTATAGATACATTGATAAGTCCAATGCTACTTAAATTAGGAGTTTCAAACCTTATTTTTTCAATAAAAGCGATGACATCATTTTTTAATTGATCATCCAGACTAAGTTTAGTTTCTTTTGAAACAATCAAAATTAGTTTCAAGATATCTGTTCGATGTTTATTAACATTGACAAGATCTACTCTTTCACCACTTGATCTTCTTAAATGGTTATCCAGATAGGCTTTAATCTTAAACAGGATCATGGTTTCAAGATCAATCATTGAGATATCATCCAACTCACGTTTACGAGACAGTAACAAATCATAATAATGAGATTCAAGTAGGATTGCCGACAAACTAACGATGTTATCATCAACTAGAATGGGTATGCATCTTTGCTGATGCTTTAGATTAAATACACCGGATGCTTTACAAAACAGTTCTATCTGTTTAGGAAAGAGATGATTAGCAGGGTGTGTAAAACGATAGAACTGTGTTTTTTGTCCAACTTCCCTTAACTCATATCCACCTTCCTCAATGAATTCATGAAAATGCCTAAGAAATGATTCATTGAATAAATCAAGGACAATCACTACATCCAAATCTTTAGTCGCTCGAAAAGTTAAACCCATTTCATCCATTAATAGGGTGCAAGCTGATCCTCCAATAAGGATGTAATGTTGTTTATAGTCTTTAAAATGATCTCTAAACTTATCTAGTCCATGTACCATGCTTCCCCAAGCAATGCATCTTCAAGTGCATGCTTTACCCTTTCCTCATTGTTCTCACTCAATGATAAATATAATGATAGAAGATCCACTCTTCCCGATTGTGCTACTTTTTTAGGATCATATGACCACAACTGCACTTCAATCAACGATTCATCTTTAATCACATCTTCATTCTCAACTAATTCTAGTTGATTAATACTCAAATCTTGATAGTACATTGCATAGGTTAAATTCTTTGAGTCATTCACTTCACTGATGGATGATAATGCACTTAAGCCTGCAAAATAACCATTCAGTGGACGATCTTTTGTGTAAACCACTTTCCTTACAGGTGTATTTAAATAAGTTTGAGCTTGTTTAAAATAATGAGGATGTTCGATTCGTTTATAGACTTTACTTCGTGCTGTTTTACCTTTGATTTCATAAGTAAGCAATTGTGCACTATACAATTCATTAAGTGCTCTTGAAGCTGTCATCATACTAACATCCAACTCTTGAGCTAACTGTGTCACATTCACGGTTTCCTTTTTATAAAGCAAGTATAGAAAAGCAAGTTGAGCTGAGGATGAGAAGCGTCGTTTATTTATTCTAATTTCATCTTGAGACTGTTTTAATAATAAACCTAAGAATGGAAGAAACAGTTGACCATCATGACTTATAAATGGAATTCTGTTTTCGATTAACGTTTTTCTTCTATGAGTTGTTAATGAAGAGTAATAACACACGATTGGCCACATGGTGTATGACTTCAGTTGTTGGATTTGCTTGTGAAGTTGATTAAGACTCGAAGAGTCATTCTTGAATTCAATTAGTAAACACTTCTCGTCAAGAATGCTCATCGAATAATAATTGAAGTAGGTACGTAGATAAAGTGATAGTTTATCACTTTCGTTCCATTTTTCTAAAGTGACGTTCTCATCAATCGTTTCTTTAAGATAAGTGATAGCAGTATTGATCATGGTGTTACCTCATAATATATCATTGATATTTTAAATATATCATTATTAATGTTATATTACAAATATTGATGTTAGATTATCAATCAACATCCCACACTTTCTTTTCAATTATCAAACAATCCCCTACATTACATCCTTCCTCTTTAAAATACACCACAAACCACAAAAAACCTTCCATGAAGGAAGGTCATCAATTATTGTTATTTTATCCTAACGCCACATCCAATATCATCATGACGGTAAATCCAACCAAAGCTCCTAAAGTCGCAATGTCAGTTTTTGATCCTCCAGTTTCACGTTGTGCTTCAGGAATCAATTCTTCCACCACCACATAAATCATTGCTCCAGCCGCAAAGGAAAGCGCAAAAGGTAAGACGCTTTGCATTTGCATGACCGCAAAGGCACCCAGCATACCCGCAATGGGCTCAACAATCCCTGAAGCTTGTCCATAAAGGAAAGCTTTCATACGACTAAAGCCTTCTCGTCTTAAAGGAATGGAAACCGCAGCCCCTTCAGGAAAGTTTTGTAGGCCTATCCCAATGGCTAAGGCTATGGCTCCAGTCAACGTTCCACCCGCAGACAAGCCTGAGGCTACAGCCCCAAAGGCAACCCCTACGGCTAATCCTTCAGGAATGTTATGCAGTGTAATCGCAGAAACCAACAGCACTGAGCGTTGCCAAGACGTTTTAATCCCTTCTGCTTGATGCATCTCTTCACCAATGTGAAGGTGAGGTAGAATTTTATCCACACCATACAAGAATAAACCACCGGCTAGAAACCCAAGACTAGCGGTGATGTAGGCCACTTGTCCTAATTGCTCAGCCAACTCAATACCAGGAGCAAGTAGTGACCAAAAGCTTGCCGCAATCATGACTCCTGCCGCAAACCCTAACATCGCATTAAGCACCTCTTTATGAATGCTCTTAAAGAAGAAGACAATTGAAGCTCCCAAGGCGGTTACACCCCAGGTAAATAAGGTCGCTAATAAGGCTTGAATTATTGGACTTAACTGTACAAACCATTCCATGTTGATCACAAAATCACTTTCTATGCAAAGTGTATTCCTTTTAAAAGGCAATTTCAACTGGTTAGTTAAGTGGTCACAGAAAACAATGATTCGATCTTAAATTTCTGAGGTTTTATCTTTATACACTAAACTAAGTTCACAACCTAAGCCATCAATAATCCGTAGTAAGGTCGATAGATTAGGTAAGTGTCTTTCTCTTTCCAGTCTAGAGATGGCTTGTTGAGAGACATGAGAAGCTTTGGCTAATTCATGTTGGGTCATGTTCTTGCTTTTTCTAAGTTTAATGATGTTTTCGATGATTTTGATTTCTGCTCTACTCTTTTCATAAGCTGATTTAAAGTCGTTGTTCTCTACTTTACTCTCTAATAAATCCTGAACTCTTATTTCCTTGAATGGCATAGGATCCTCCTTAATCATTAACTTCTTTCGCTCTTCTCAGCGCAAGATGTTTATCCTTCATTTCAGTCTTGTTCTTCTGTTTTTTGCATGCATGTAGCAAATAAATCGTTTCCCCTTTAGGTAAACAATAGAAGATTCTATTATGATATTTGAATTTTAACTCCCATACATGACCTTCAATCTTTTTTTCTCAAAGACACATTCATTCATTGAATAAATTTCCTCTAGATGTTTTAATAATGCAAAACCTTCAGCTTGTTCATTGATTGACAATGAATCTAGAAATGCTAAGATAACATCCTTATTTGATCGTGTTTGATAGGACTGTACTTTCATTGTCTACTCCACTATAATACATCATATTTGATGTATTATCAATTCATGTTCTTCTTATTATCATAGGCAAATGGACTTGAAAATCCTTCCACTACTCAGTGTGATTCATGAAATGAATTGATAACACTCTTTACATCACCATTAAAAAACCTTCCTGTTAAGGAAGGTCACATCATTATAATGTTTTAGAGAAAGCCAAGACTCTTTCAGTGATCGTTTCAGCACTGAGGCCATACTTCTTAAGTAGTGCTCCTGGTGTTCCACTTTCCCCAAAGGTATCATTAACCCCAATCATCAACATCTTGGTTGGATGTTCTTGTGCTAGGACTTCAGCTACAGCTCCACCAAGACCACCTAAGACGTTATGCTCTTCACAGGTCACCATGCCTTTATGGGTCTTCGCAAGCTCCACCATCAGATTCTTATCTAAAGGTTTAATGGTAGCCATGTTCACGACCGTGACATCCAAGCCATGTTCTTTCAATGCTTCTTTCGCAAGAAGGGCTTGTTCAACCATGACCCCACACGCCACAATCGCAATGTCATGTCCAGAGGATAGCACTTTACCTTTACCCACTTCAAAGACATAATCATCACTGTGTACCGTATTGACCGCAGCACGACCTAAACGAACATAGAAAGGTCCTTTTTGATCAGCCACAGCACGAATCACTTGCGCTGTTTCAATATCATCTGCAGGTACAATAACACGCATGTTAGGCACCGCTCTCATGAGCGCAATGTCTTCAATGGCTTGATGGGATGCTCCATCTTCACCCAAGGTTACCCCAGCATGGGTTGCACAAATCTTTACGTTTAATTTAGGATAGGCAATGCTGTTGCGCACTTGCTCAAACGCACGACCCACCGCAAACATCGCGAAGGATGAGGCAAACACAGTGTTTCCTCCTGTTGCTATCCCTGCTGCCACCCCCATCATGTTGGCTTCCGCAATCCCCATGTTGAAGTGACGCGACGGCATGACGGCTTGTGCATCCGCTGATTTAGTGGATTTGGATAAATCCGCATCCAAGACAAAGATATCGTTTCTTTCTTGTACTAAGACTGCTAAAGCCTTACCATAGGCTTCACGAGTTGCCATTTTAGCCATGTTTCACCTCATTAAGTTGAGCCATTGCTTTCTCATACTGTTCTTGATTTGGAGCAACCCCATGCCAAGCATAGTTGTTCTCCATAAAGTCAACGCCTTTACCTTTCACTGTGGTCGCAATGATGGCAGTGGGTTTTCCTTTGGTGTTTCTTGCTTCTTCAAAGGCGTTGAAGATTTGATCAAAATCGTGACCATTAATTTGAATCACATGCCAACCAAACGCTTCAAACTTCTTATCTAACGGATTAGGATTCATGACTTTGGTGATATCCCCATCAATTTGTAAGCCATTGAAATCCAACATGAGACATAAGTTATCCAATTTATAGTGTGCCGCAGCCATAGCTGCTTCCCACACTTGACCTTCTTGTGCTTCACCATCACCCACTAAGGTATACACACGATAAGGAAGATCCTTTGCCTTGTAAGACAACGCCATTCCCACTGCTGCAGAAATGCCTTGACCTAAAGAACCTGTCGACATGTCCACCCCTTTAATGTAAGACATGGAAGGATGTCCTTGAAGACGAGAATCCACTTTTCTAAACGTGGTTAACTCTTCTACAGGAAGTATCCCCTTTTCAACTAGTACCCCATACAATAGTGGACTCGCATGCCCTTTAGAGAGCACGAATTTATCACGCTCTAATTCAGCTGCGTTTTCTTTGGTAATGTTTGCCTCTTTAAAATACAATGCGCTAAGCAATTCAGCTCCAGAGAATGAACCTCCAATATGACCTGAATTCGCAGAGAACACCATGTTAAGGACGTGTTTACGAATGTTATTCGCAATGATTGATAATTGTTGTTTGTCCATTGTTTCCTCCAATGACACCATTATACACGATGAAGGCTCATTACTGAATCAAAATCACATGACTTGGTTTCTCACACACGGCCACAAGATCACTTAAAAATGCGGCAGCTGGTGAGCCATCAATGGCACGATGATCAAAGGATAATGAGAAATTAAACACAGGAACATTGACCACTTGATTGTTTTCTAAACGTAGTTCATCAGTGGTGGTAGAAACCCCTAAAATAGCCACTTCAGGGAAATTAATGATGGGATTGAAGTGAACCACTTTGGATGCTCCTAATGAAGTAATCGTAAAGGTTCCACCTTTAAGTTGATCCAATGAAAGTTCATTTTTACGTGCTTTGGATGCAACATTTGAAATAGAACGTGCTAAATCAGTTAAGTTAAGTTTGTC
>Ga0208242_100684_pt1 | contig 14791 bp, 16 predicted proteins | sample SubbioAug_CSW13A_FD_184825 | JGI IMG/M metagenome (GOLD analysis project Ga0208242, IMG submission 184825) | Serpentinite rock and fluid subsurface biosphere microbial communities from McLaughlin Reserve, California, USA - CR12Aug_CSW13A (SPAdes) | ecosystem: Environmental > Terrestrial > Deep... | reverse complement strand
GTTTATAAAAAGACATAGCTCCGAATTTTCCGTCAAGAAGATGTGCCAAACCTTTGAAGTAACCAGGAGCGCGTACTACGATTGGCTAAAGCTGCCAGCAAGTAAACACAAAGAAAAGGATAAAGAGTTCCAGACTCCATGTCAGCCCGAACCATATCATTGTTGAGCCTCCGGCTTGAAGGTTCAGCCCATGCCCGGCACTTGCGGGGTGAATAAGTGCGACCGGCAACTCGCCACTGTTCCAACGATTGATACTCTCGGAAGAATCAAGACATGAGAAGGGGATACGCAGGCTATGAAGACGGTTGGAGATCCGATCCAGATCATGCCTGAACCAATACGACACAAGCAAAGGTTTGCCGTTTGCAGCTTCGATTAAATCCTCCAGGGCGTCCAGTTTGCGGTCGTGTATGTGGTGAATTTCGCCACCATCACCGTACACCGCACCGTTCGCCATTTGACAGAGCTTGCCGGAGAGGGCGGCGGCATTGGCGGCGGTTATCTCTCCACCGGAAAGCGTCAGGACCAGATCCTGCCGAAGTTCATCATAGCGACTGTGTTCTTTCTCGGACAATTGAACAGGATACTCAACGCTCACCAGCTCCGGCATTTTAATATAATCTGTTGACTTCATTGAAATGGTGATGTCGGCAATTTTGCGATAGATGTCCTTTTCGGCATTTGGCTGGGGTTTGTAGCTGAATATCACCTGGCCGTTGCGTTTATCGGGTATGAAGTAGTCAGTTCTGTACAGGCCGATGAACCGACCGAGTCGCTGACCCATGTCAAGAAGCCGGAACTGCGCCCACAAGTCCATCAGACCGTTGGAAGACGGTGTGCCGGTGAGACCGATTACCCTTTTTACCTTTGGGCGAACCTTCATCATCGATCTGAATCGCTTTGACCGGTGGTTTTTGAAAGACGACAGTTCATCGACCACCACCGTGTCAAAGTCGAAGGGCAGACCACTTTCCTCCACAAGCCACTGGACATTTTCGCGGTTAGTGATGTAGATGTCGGCTCGCCTATGAAGCGCGGCTTTCCGTTCCGTTTCATTGCCGACTGCCGCTGACCAGATAAGGCTGTGAAGGTGATCCCACTTTTCAAGTTCTCCCGGCCACGTATCACGTGCCACTCTCAAAGGCGCAACAACCAAAATTTTATGGACCTCAAAACTATCGAACAACAGGTCGTTTAATGCGGTCAGCGTAATCGATGTTTTGCCAAGTCCCATGTCAAGTAGAAGGCATGAGATGGGGTTTCTTCGGATAAATTCCGTTGCATAATTCTGATAGCTATGCGGATTGTATTTCATCAAGTATCCTCCTGATTGCGGTTTCATTGTCCAATACATATACAGGAAAACAAAGCCGCCTCAGCATTCCATGCCTTGACTCCTGCAAGGAACGGGGTCTCTCCCCAGGACTTTTAACCTCGATAAAAGCAATTTTACCTTTGGGCAGGAGTACAAAGCGGTCGGGCATTCCATCGAAACCAGGGCAGGTGAGTTTAGGTGCGATACCTCCCATTGCTTTGACTGCTTCTACAAGTTTTCGCTCTATTGTTTTTTCCAGCATAAAAGCCTCCTTTTCCGATTGCCCATCATGCCGATTTTTCCTATTAATACTACGCGTGCGTATTACGTGTGCCAATTACTCCTATTACTATATAAATAAAAATTAATTGGTTATTTTTCGGCATATGGGCAACTGCAATATTGAAACGCTGATTTTGTAAGGGCTTGCGACTTTGCCCATAATCGTTGCCGAAGCCTTAATCGTCAGTGATGGGCATAGGTTCTACCCTTATAAACACTTGCTGAGGCCCGTACATGGGCACATTGCGTTTGCCGGTCTTGCCTGTCGCGCATTTGGCCCAGCCGCCCAACCTGTTTAGGATGCTTTGGATTTCGTAGGAGTCGGCCTTTTTTATGGACTCCCTGGACTTCCCAAAGCATTCGCACCAAATCTCCATGACGCATACCTGAGTGCGGAGTACCGAGCCTTTTGCCCTCGTCGGATCGTCGGGGGAGCGCATATATTCCAAACGACGATAGATATCCATAGCATCCCAATTCTCAGGAAGCAGGGTTTCAAGGTACTCGGCCACAAGCCCCTCGCGGTCGTCGTTTTCCATTGCTTCGCGTTGTTCGGCATAAGCTGCCGCCACCAACTCGCCTTTGAGGTAAAGCTCTTCGCCCTTGCTGTATTTAACAAGTGCCTCCGCCCAAATCTGATCTATTTCCGTAAGGTCCCAAGCGTGGTATTTGCCTTCGCCGGATACTCGCACCGGCCAGAAACGTCGGTTGCCCGTTATGTCCCGCAGGAAGCCGCCGTCGCTATTGGTTGTTCCGACGATTATGCATTGTCGGGGGTGACTTTCCACCGCCCGGCCATAAGAGGGCCGGTACTTGTCATCCACGCGGGTGATAAAGGACTTCACCGTCTCCACGTCCATTTTCTTGATGCCCGCGAGTTCTCCCAGTTCAAGAATCCAGTAACCCTGCAACTTCTCGGGCGCGGTCTTGTCCTTCATATCCGATATGGAAAGGCTGTCGGAGTACCAATGCCGACCGAGCCTTGAAAAAAGCGTGGATTTCCCGATGCCTTGTTTGCCGTTTAGCACAAGGATGGAATCGTGTTTGGTTCCGGGATTTAAGATTCTTGCCACTGCCGCTACAAGTGTTTTTCTGGTGACCGCCCTGGTATAGGGCGAATCCTCCGCGCCAAGGTAGTCGATGAGTAATGTGTCAACACGGGGAACCTTATCCCATTCGGGCAAGCTGCCGATGTATTCCTGTATCGGATGGTAGGCGCGGTCGTCGGCTACTTTGGTGAGGGCCAGTTCGTAATTGCGCGCCGAGAACGTGCCGTAACGGTTATCAATATAGGCTACAAGCTGTGCGGTATCCGCATCTCGCCAAGGTGCATGGGGTCGCTCCCATGGGAGCCCTTCGCCGTATATCTGGTTGGCAAGTTTGTTGTAGCGGATGCCTGCTATGGCTTCGTCGTTGTTCAGGATAAGGAGCAGATTGCCGAGGGTGTTGGATAGGATGCCGCTTTTCTCACGCTGAAGCTGTGATCTCCAGTCAGCGCCTTCATCGAAGTCATTTTCTGCTTTGGCGATGCGCTCCTCTGCAAGTATTATCTTTACTTTTTCATCCTTCACGGCAAACTCGCTCATAGACTTGAACGCCGCCTTGTCATCCAGATCAGTAAACTTGTGGATACGGACGAGGTCAAAGGAGTTGAGCAATTTACCGCAGGCAGGGTCGGTGGCGTGGTGGGAGTAAGCCCATTTTCCTTCGTAGACCACAACGCCTGCCGAACTGTCTGCGGGGATGTAGTCATATCGACCGCTCATTGCAGACGGCTCATATATATCCGGCAAGAACGTCGCGATGGCATCTTCTATCGTGTAGCCTCGGCAAAACGCACCGACTACACCCTCTTTGGTTAATGGGTCTTGCTGTTGGGTAATACTGCGCTGTATCACTTCGGACTGACGGCTTGAGGTAGGCCAGAGCGAGCAGTCCCGCCAGTCGGACAATTTGGTGAGGTATACATCCGGATTTAAAATATCTCCGTCTATGGTTTTGAAGATATATTCTCCATCGGATGGAGTGGAAGGCCAGTACATCAATCGCTCCGGCTCGTAAGTGCTATCGTCAAAAAAGTCCATGCCGATCTCGTCGGCTACCAGACGGGATAGTGCGGCGTACTCATCCGGTGTGACCTCGCGGGCAAGTGGTATGACCACCCGAAGGCGAGGTTCTTCCGGTGTATGACTGTGGGTAGAGTAAATCGCGCACCTGTGTGGAAACAGCATCTCCACGCTATCGATGAAGTTGCCATCGGCATGGTCTGCATCGAGGGTTATCCCTGATCTGCTATCCACAGTGCCTTTTTTACGCCTGCCACCCTTTAGGTGTCCAAGGACATAGCCGCCTACATCCTTTGCGGCGTCCCGTTTATCTTTGGTGAATTTACGGTATTCCGCTACGGTTTCGGTTGTCCGGCGGGTAACCCTGAACCTCCCGCATAATTCATCGAAGGTGGTTTTTTTGTTGACCCATCGCTTTGACAGACGGCTGTCGCCGTATGCGATTTTAAGTTCCATATTCCAGCACCTCGCATTTGTGGTTAAAGTATTTTACAGGCATACCACTTTTCTTTGCCTTGGCTATTTCGGCAGCCATTCCGTCACTGACCCTTTCGCCGAAGACCCAGATTTCATCGCATTTTCCGAGGAGGATGAGAGCGAAGAATAAACCCAGTTCACGCTGTTCTTTGTCATCGTCATCCATAAACTGCGGATACAGCAAATGGGGTGCGATTGGGATGCACCCCTTGGTAACGGCAAAACGGCAGTAGCCTCGTGCCTTTGATATGTTGTATTCCGTGTTCCCGGCGAACGGCGAAGCAACGTAGACAAGCGGACGGTAGGTTTTGACCGCTTTTTCCTCTCGGGCTACATTGGATAATGCTTCGGCAGCAGTAGGATCGGGGTATCCCTCACTGTTATATCTGTCCATGGCAACCTCTTTCTCCAAGGAACTGATTGATAAAATACTGCTGGCCTTTACCCGTCACCTTGGTCGTTTTGCTGATGGTAACGTGGCCGTCCGAGTGGGTGATGGCGGTCTCTTTAACCCTGAATAGACCCAGTTCCATCGCCCTTTGCGTCGGGGCGTTATAGTCCGTGCCTTTGCGCTTGATGAGATATCCATCCTGACGCAGCCGCTCAAACAGTCGGTTCTGCCCGATTTCGACACCGTTGCCTTTGAGAATTTTTGCCAGTTCGCCAATAAGGATGGTTCCGTCGGATACCGATACCGCATCGGCAAAGATGACCTTCGGTTTGTTTTCGGCGGCTTCAAGCTGAAGCTTTTCCTTGGCGGCGCGCTCCTCCTTGAGGGCGCTTAATACCTGAATCCAAGCGTCGGGGTCGTTCATTATTTCTTCCAGCTTGGCGGGGGTAACATATGCGCCGTGCCTGCGGATTGTCGGGAGAACCTCGTGAGTGACCCATCGCTTGAATCGCCTGGCTTCGGGCTTGTCGGAGCGAAGAATTACATTGTAAAGTCCGCTTTCGCTGACAGCATACATTTCACGGGTCTGGCCACCTGACACGAATTTGATTCGGGTCAGCTCATCGCTGTCCAACCGCTCCGCCACCTTATTTGTATCCGACAGACCAAGAACATCGCACACATCCTTCATAACCCAGAGGGTTTCGTTACCCTGACGCACCGTCCTGACATCGTTTCCCTCATAGGAGAAAACCTTTAAATTGTTCATATGAGAACCTCCTGAAAATAAATTTTTCGAGAGGCAACAAACCCCTCACCATCTACAGACAGGAGGGGCTATTTTGCGTACTAACGCTTCAATCTTTTTTATAAAATGGGCAATCGAACCCTTCGGCACGGAGCAAAAGGCCCTCTGCCCACGGTGGTGTCCGGCTCATTTGTTGGCATATAACTTCAGTGGACATTACTTGCTCGGTTTCGATGACAATTTCGTCATGGACGTGCATTACGATAAAGCAATGACGGAGTGTTTGCATGGCATAAGAGAGGATATCGCGACTGGTAGCCTGCACAATGTTCTCCACGAACTTTGGGCCGTAGGACTCCAACCTCTCCCACTTCTTTGTGGCACCGATACCCTCATAGGTCACACAAGCAGAACCGAACTGGTTTGTGCCTATCCGTGGCTTGACATAGCAAAGCCTCCTGCCGGATGGGAGGGTGATGAACAGCATTCCGCTCTGGCAGGCAAATCGGATACCGTGAGCTTGCGTGGGTGTTCTGTCCCTGACCGCCGTCATTGCAGCACGGTCAACATCCCACCAGAAGCGCACGATATTTGGGTTTGATGCCCGCCATGCGGTAACGAGCGGATGCAGTTCATCTTCGCTAAGGCCCATCTCCAGTGCGCCCATTGCCTTAAGTGCACCGACCGATCCGCCGTATCCCAAGGCAAGTTCGGCAATTTTTCCTTTCTGACGGAGCGGGCTAACTTTGGTGATTTCTTCAATGGGGACATGGAACATCTGACTTGCGGATGCTTCGTAAATTTTACCGTGGGTAGCAAATACCTCATTGCGCCACCTTTCTCCGGCGAGCCACGCAATGACCCGTGCTTCAATCGCCGAGAAATCCGCCACGATAAATTTACAGCCGGTTTTAGGAATAAAGGCAGAACGGATAAGTTCCGACAATACCTCCGGTACGGAGTTGTAGAGCAGTTCTAAAGCCGCGAAATTTCCACTGCGAACAAGACCGCGAGCCTGTTCTAAGTCAGGCAGATGGTTCTGTGGCAGGTTTTGCAATTGTATTATTCTGCCGGCCCATCTTCCGGTGCGGTTGGCACCGTAAAACTGGAACATACCACGGGCGCGTCCATCGGCGCATACGGCATTTTCCATCGCTGTGTATTTCTTGACCGACGACTTTGCCAGCGACTGCCTGAGTTCCAGTACCCTGCCGAGCGGCTTTGGAGCAGTTTTCAGCAATTCGGATACTACCTTTTTGCCAAGCGTATCGGTTTTAAGGCCCTGCTCTGAAAGCCACTGCTTTATTTGCATCACGGAGTTGGGATTCTCAAGCTCTGTGATATCACACATCATTTGAATCAGCTCGGAGCGGGAGGCATTATCTATTCCAATAGCCTGACGCACAAATTCCATATCCAGTGCAACGCCACGGTCGTTTATCTCCTGGTCGAGGTGGTATTCTTCCCAGATACACTCCGGCACAGGAAACTTCGCTATTTTTCCCTGTATGGCAATTTCAGTTTCAACGTCACGGCGGTTATATTCTTTGAACGCAGCCCATTTGTCTGGGTCATGGGTGGGCAGATTGCGTGTCCGACCACTATTGGCGGTTGTGGGGCTGCACGGCTTGCAGAAGTAACGGATGAGGTCTTTGCCTTCCATCAGCTTTTGTTTTTCAAGCCCGAGGACTGCTCCGGTGCCTTCAAGGGAGAGGGGAAGGCCCATATATGCCGACCATATCATCGTACAGCGCCAAGATTGAGGGTCAAGGTATTGATCCAAAGGTAACCCTAAGCACTTTGACAGGCAGATTCGTTCGAACTGGGCATTAAAAGCCCATTTTATAACTGTGGGGTCAATAAGTGCCGAGCGTATTTCGTTTGTTAACTTCTCGCCACAGGCGAGGTCGACAACATGAACCTCACCGCCGTCAATGGAGTATCCGAAGAGCAGGACTTCAAAGTCCGGTGATTCCACATAGCGGTAGACCCCGCTTTTGGCGAGGTCTACGCTGCTATACGTTTCTATGTCGATGCTGACTGTCCTCACGATAGGAAGTCCTCATCAAGGTCGGTGTCAAAATCATCCTCAGCTCTGGACTTGCCGCCGAGCGGTTCACCGTCGCGGATTTTTTGCAGGTTGTTCAATCCGCAGGCGATGCCCCTGTTGCCGTTGCTGTTGAAGGCATAAAAATTGATACTTGCCCTTCCATAAACACCGCTATAAACCTCGGATCGTGTGAAGATAGGTTGGCGGTCGGCATCAACGATACCGGGGGCAGTCGCTGAGTTTGCGTTGATGAAGTAGGAATTGGCGTAGGCTGGATCGTCCGGGCGTTCGGCATCACCATCGCGCATGGGCGTTTTGATGGTGGAAAGGGGTGGTACGGACTTTCCGTTGCCTTTCAGCCTTGCTTCGCCCTCATGGTAGGCAGCTTCAATTGCAGACTTGATTTTAGCCACGGTGCGGGTGTCGGACTTAGGGATGATCAGCGATACCGAGAACTTTGGAGTGCCGCCGTTAATGGATTTTGCTTCCCAGACATTGGCGTAAGACCAGCGGGTGTCGGGACCTGTGATGACCTTCATAGGATTGGCTTTGTTTGCATTAGTGGACATAAGATTTTCCTCCTTAAAATTCATTAAAGTCTTGTTGTGCGCTATTGATTGCCGGTCGTTTATCGCTCTCCGGCACGAGCGTCGGTTTGCCTTGAGGTTTTTCAATGTAACTTCCGAGAACTTCTTCAAAGCGTTTTTTGCCGAGCATAGTTGTCATGGCGGTGACGCCGAGAACCTTGCGCTCATAGGGGTCAAATCCAGCGGCGCTGACAGCATCTGCTACTGCCGTTTCGTCTATATACCTACGGGTGGAGCGTCCCTCGACCAGCTTCCAGCCATTCCATTGCTTGCCGCTGAGGGCAGCCTGCAGGGCATAATCCTTGATGTCCGATGCCCATGAAATCAGAGCGTCAATCTTTCCAAGGATATCCTCGATCTCATCGTCAGCAAGCAGCGGTGGCAGCTTGAAGTCATAACGGGCGAGTTCCATATTGCGTTCGGCTCTAGCACGGCAATCATGCTTTGCTTTGCAGAATTGGCACCAGTTACCACATTGGAATTCGCCCTCGCCGTCGAAGGCAAGTTCTGCTTTGGGTTTTAGGACTTCCTCTGCCCATCGGTAGATGGATTCCTTAAAAACCGTGTGGGTACTGATGTTACTTCGTCTTGGTTGATATACAGTCATGCTGACCGTGTCGATGTCGTAGATGCCGTCAAATAACTCCAGCGCACCTAAGGCATATAATTTCATCTGTGGATTGTCCACTGCCTCGATAAGCTGACCTTTTCCAAATTTCATGTCAATTACATGGAGCGTGCCGTCGGCGATGATCAAGCAGTCACCCGTGCCGAAACCGCCTTCAACATATTTGGAGAAATCAAGCCGTTGTTCGATAAGCACCACAGGGTCGGTGCAATTCTGTTTTGTAGTTTCCACCAACTCCATAATGTAAGCGGCATAACCAGTGGCGCATTCCTCCATCTCTTCGCTGTAATATGCAAGGTGGGCTGTTGGGTCTTTGGCACGGATACCGAGTGCGGTTTTTAGCTTGTATTCGCCAAGGGTGTGGGCATCCGTACCCTCGGCGGCGTAGCTGCTGCCTCTGTCCTCGTACTGTTCACAAAGCCGGGCCGAAGGAGGGCAGTTCAGCCATCTGTGACTTGAGGAAGCAGAGAGAAGTGCGTGTTTACCCATTACCCAGCACCTCCGCTTCCGCGAGCAGGGCAGCGTACTTTTGAGGATCAATCTCCGACAGCTTCGTCGCTCCATGCCTTTCGAGCAGTTCCCTAATTTTAGCGGTGTGACCGTTACGGGATTTTTCAGCAAGTAACGCTCTGACCTCTTCCAACGTTAGAGGTTTTGAGGTTGGCTTTGAATCTGACTGTATCGTTACTTCGGATTGGTTGCCGCTGAATAGAGCCGTCAGACTATCAGCTACTGAGTTCAGGGACTGTGCAGCATTACGAAGTTCGTCAACACAGAGATCAAGTTCACTCATCTTGCCCATCTGATGCACCTCCTTCCCCGGCGGATTCATTCTGCCTTTGAAGTGCAAGCAGCTTCTTGGCGAGACGTTTGGATACAACGCTTATTGCCGTGAGGATGCCTGCAAGTTCTTCATCCAGCTCGGTATCTCGCATTTCCGAGTTCCTTTCATTTGCTTTTGTTTGCATTTTCTTACCTCCGTTTCCTAGAAGGCTTTACCGCCCCTCTACCGTCTACAGACAGAAGAGGAGCGGTTGCGTACTGATGGAGGTTGGTTATTCGAAAAACTTCTTCAGGGCTTCGTTATTTCGCAGAATGTCAAGGATACGACGCTCATGAACAGTAATGCTGCGTGATGATTTAAAACCGTATTTAGGCGCTAATTCACGCACGGTTTTTTCAAGGATAACACGGTCTTTTATAAGGTCGCGGTCTCCTTGGGTGAGAGCAGCAAGAGCGGCGTGGAGTGTGTCTAATACAGCCTTTTGTTCTAAAATATCTGAGATATTAGTGGGGTCGGAAGGCTCGAAAAGTGTATTTGTTCCTTTGCCGTCGGCATCGTTAACCAACGGCTTGTCAAGTTCAACGGTTCGGCTCGTGCGAGACTCACAAGACTCGCATTTTTGATTGCATTTATTTGTGCCTTTCCATATACATTGGAATTTTCGCTCCTGATGCTTTTGCTCTCGCCATATAAAGCGCATATTGTCGCGTGCGAGGTCTTCGCCCATTTGATTACGAGGTAGCCGGACAACAAGACCGGATTCTTCATCGACATACCAGCGTTGAGGGAATGGGTTGTCCGTTTCGTCAGTATGGGCAAGGCAAACTGCCCGTGATACTTCGGTGTGGATTTTTCCATCGTTCGATAGCGTATAGTAAGCAATCGGCTCACCAAATTTTGTGCGGTGTGGAATAGGGGTGGGTTTGAAAGACTTTTTACTTGGATTTGCTTGTCTTTTCATCAGATTTCCTCCTGTGATTTGAAATGCGTGAGCAATCGCAGGGAGGAAATTTTATGGCTTAATGTGTAAGTCATAATTTTGGCATTGATTACCAGGACGTTGTGTGATACAATGATTTAGTGGGATTTAGTATGAATTACTTTTAAGCTCAAACTCAATATCCACCGGTTTGAAGGCAACAAAAAATGCTCCTGCGATTTCTCACAGGAGCATCCAATAGTTCCTAAAGTTAGCCTGCTATGGTTAGTAAAGATATTAGCGTTAGTTATGTTAGTAAATCTTACGGAGGACAAGCCATGACAACAAATGAAAATGTGCGGCTCTGCGGCGGGATTTATTTTACACTTCTTCTGCAGGCAAGAAAGCCGCGAAAAGGAGTCAGAGAACATTTTAGAGGTGAAAGCGACGGGTTGTCTGACCCGGAAATGCTGGTTGCCTTATTAAAGGTTGTTATTCCCGACTACAACGAGCCGACAGCTACAACAAAAGCCACCTTCAAAGGAAACACTTCTGATTATAAGTCGTGCAAAATATCCAAAAGTGTATACTTACCATTTGATGATTCAGCTGTGGTTTCAGCATTTGATAGCCGTGTTACAACGGAATATCCCAGAGCTCTTTCAATGATGTCCGATTTTGTTGCAGGCTTTATTGATTCAGGCACAAGCACAAGGAAGGATGAACGCCTTGTAAAAGCTCTTCTTGAAATAATAGAAGCCGATCATAGCATAGACGATACTCAGGTATTTTACATTGGAGATAGTGGACAAGGTATAACAAAAGCCACCCTCCGAAGCATGAACAACTTCTGCTTGCAGTCATTTCTGCTGGGAGTATGGCATTTTATTATTGCTAATAGGAATGACAATAAGGCAGGAAAAGCAACCTTTGACCTATTATGTCCGCCAAGAGATGGGGCTGAGCGAAAGTATGAGGGTAAATTAGGAGATGCCATTACTAGGGTAATCAATGTCACTCAAATAAATGATGTAGGAAATGTGGCCCGTGGAACCTTGGAAGCTGCCGGAGAAGCAGTAAACAATGTTGTATCAGAAGATTCGGGAAATTCCAATCCACAGCCAATTGACACTGACCCTAAACGGATAACTGTTAACAACTACGGAACAGTGAAAAACCAGAAATTCATCTCAATCGAGACAATGAATGGGGATATAAAACTATGAAAGAAACGCCTATTGGTAATGTAGATAATCACGCCAGCGTCGGCTCCCAGACGAATATTTATATACGAACAATGTCGGGTAACATTGCCGTTCCTGACAAAAGTAATACCGGTCAAACCGCTGATCGAGCGTTTGATGAGCAAGTGCTGAAATTGAACTGGAGTGCACAAGCACTTTCTGATTCACTTGGCAACAATGATTCCAGAGGTAAGGAAACGAAAGTACAAGAATTCAACGACAATGTAGCTCATACAATCGCATTGGCTAAGCAGCTCTCAAACCCATCTAGCGATGTTACGGCTCTTATCGCTTTCGCTGAAGAGTGGGATGCAAGCGTATCAATGCCCGGTGAAGAGATTGCAACAAGCGGACACGACATCGGGTTGCTTTTTACCAAGATGCGAAAAGCTATTCGTGATTATGTGATGACTGTTATCGCATCTCAGAGTGTCGAAAGCGGTACCAGTGAGGACGCAATCCGTGTCTATTTAGATAAGTCATATAATTGGCACAGAAAGCTGAAAACATTGCTTTACGATAAAACTCCAAGGGAGTTTTATGACTTTTATGTCTGCAATGATCTGAAATATAACAACAAGGTTATAGGCGGCATTACTGCTGCTCGGCTTCGATCTATCTCAAACTATGTGATTGTGTCAGGCACAGGTGGCCTTGGCAAAACAATGATGATGCGTCATTTATTGCTGAATGCTATTGATAACTACGATTCGCTAGGATTGTTGCCAATTTTTATACCATTAAAAGAATTCAGCGAAAGCACAAGTAACCTATTGGAATACATTCATTCGGTTGTCAATCAATTCAATGTTAATCTGACACTAGCCCAGTTGACCTCTGCACTTACTGCTGGCTTATGTCTGTTGTTATTCGACGGAATGGACGAGGTGAAATCTTCGGTATCGATGCGATTCTCCCAGGGTCTAGAGAGCCTTGCGTGTAGCTATCCTAATAATTGCTTCGTGCTGTCGTCGCGCCCGTCGCGGATGTTTTTAGGGATGAACAACTTCTGCGAAATGGAGCTACAGCCTTTCAGCAAGATGCAAGCAATGAAAATGATTGATAATTTTGCTTTCAGCCATGGTGAAGAGAAAATTAAAGAAAATTTTCGCGTACGTCTAGATAACGACCTCTGGTGGAGCCATCAAGAGTTCGCCGAGAATCCGTTATTGCTGACGATTATGCTTATGACTTTTGAGGAGTATGCCGAAGTGCCTTCAAAAATCCATAAGTTCTATGAGAAAGCTTTTGATACGCTGGCTAAGAAGCATGATGACAATAAATTGCTCGTAAGAGAGTTTAAATCAGGGCTGTCAAAAGACGAGATTTCTGAGTTACTGGCGAAGATTTGCTTCCTATCATATAAAGATGAAAACTACGAATTTACTGAAGACGAGTTCAAAAACTATTTCGAACATTGTCGGAAGAACATGCTCAAAGCGGTGAACGCTGATGATTTCCTGCAGGACCTCTGCGGGAACCTCTGCATTTTGCTATTGGACGGCGGCAAATACCGCTTTGTTCACCGTTCTTTTCAGGAGTATTTCTGTGCGTTAAATATCAGGAGGACATTCGACAAAGTATCTGCTGATAAGAAGGCGCAATTATCAAAGGGTCTCGTTACTTTTTTTGACGGCAGAAAGGTTTCAGACGACAAGGTCCTTGAGATGCTGTATGACATGGCACAGGAAAAAGTGGATGAGTTCATTCTTGTTCCTAAGTTGGAATCTCTGCTTGGCTCAGACAGTAATGGCAGCGATGGCGGATATTGGGCTTTCCTTGAAAAAGCATTCTCGACCCTGAGATGTTGGCACGAATACCACGAGTGCATGGAAACTGATGAAGATACAGGTGAAGTATGCGATGAGTCGTATTACGATTTTGCCCTTGATTCCGATGGACTGGTGATTTCAGAGGTTTTGGCGTTTATTATTTATAACTTATTAAAACCTTTTGATGATGAGGATGACATGTTAGACGGGACGTACTATGATAATGAAACCATCATGGCAAAGGTCCCCAAAATTATCGCCGACTTTAAGCAAGCAGAGGTTCTGGATGCTGACCGCTGTAAACAAATTGATGAGCCGGAAAGCAAACACGAAATCTTTGAATACCCTTGTTTTACTAAGGTTGGCGAGGATTACTGGTTCTCAGTTGATGCAGTGCGTCAGAACCCAGAGCAATATTCTGAATTGCTGACTGTATTAGGGGACGATGACTTCAGCTATAAGCGCCTGTACTTCGCACTGATTGAATTCCTAACTGCTCTCAAATCAAAGCAGAAAGCTACCGATAACGAATGGACAGAGGAGTTTATCAAATGAGTAACTCCATCAATCAGAGAAGCATTAATATCGATATGACAAACGGTAATATTATTATGGTTTATGTTGAGGATCAACACTAGGAGGTAAAACACATGACTAACGAACCTGAAAAATGGTCAAGCCTTGAAGAAACAGCCGAGCATCTTGGCGTGAGCAAGGACACCATACGTAACTGGATAAAAAAGGGCGTCATTCCGCACCGTCGGGTAGGCAAGCAGTTCAAATTCAAGATTTCAGAAGTGGACGCTTGGGTAAACAGCGGGAAGAGTGCCGAGATAGAGTAAAACAATGTAAAGTACTGGAAAAGAGGGTGAAGCCAATGCAAATGCCAGAAATGCTCGACAACGTAAGCAAAACAGTCAAAGACGATTTGACTGTAACAATAGCGAAAGGTGACAAGCTGTCTGTAGCAGCAGCATGTTTCTCCATATATGCCTACCAAGCACTTAAGAAGCAGCTTGATGGCATTGAAGAATTGCGCTTTATTTTCACCTCGCCAACATTCCTTCAAGAGAAAGCTCCCAAAGCAAAGCGGGAGTTCTACATGCCTCGCCTCGACCGCGAGCGCTCCCTTTATGGCACCGAGTTTGAAGTGAAACTTCGCAACGAACTGACCCAGAAAGCCATAGCTCGTGAGTGTGCTGATTGGATTCGAAACAAGGTGCAGTTTCGCTCCAACCTGACGGGAGGCAACATCAGCGGCTTTATGAATGTGGTTGGCACTGAAGCCACAACCTACATGCCGCTTCATGGTTTGGAGTATACCCAGTTTGCTGGACACGCAGAAAGGTTCTATAATAAAACCTAGAAAGGGCGTGTTTTAGCATGAGTAGTAATAATAAAAAATTTACCGAAGACTACAAGAAAGAGATGGTAAAGCTTGTAACAGAGCTAGGGAAAAAACCCTCCGAAGTAGCCAAAGATATCGGTGTTACCCCTGTATCAGTAAGAAGGTGGGTAAGACAGTATA
>Ga0208242_100683_pt1 | contig 14827 bp, 18 predicted proteins | sample SubbioAug_CSW13A_FD_184825 | JGI IMG/M metagenome (GOLD analysis project Ga0208242, IMG submission 184825) | Serpentinite rock and fluid subsurface biosphere microbial communities from McLaughlin Reserve, California, USA - CR12Aug_CSW13A (SPAdes) | ecosystem: Environmental > Terrestrial > Deep... | reverse complement strand
CAGCATCTCCTGCGGAGATGGCTGCCACATCGGCGATGTCTTGTGAGGATTGAATTGGGGTGGTGTGTTCCAATAAGTAATCATTGATGCGTTTAGCCGCTGTACTGATGCCTTCACGCATTAAGACTGGATTTGCTCCTTTTTCTAATGCTTTCATGCCTTGATGAATGATGGCCTGGGCAAGTAAAGTGGCAGTCGTGGTTCCATCTCCTGCCACATCATTGGTTTTGTTCGCTACTTCTAGGATCAATTGAGCTCCCATGTTTTCATAAGGATCAGCCAACTGTATTTCTTTCGCGATAGTCACTCCATCATTGGTAATAAGAGGTGATCCATAGGATCGCTCTAACACCACATTGCGTCCCTTTGGACCCAAGGTTACTTTAACGGCATTGGCAAGGGTATCAATGCCTTTAAGCATACTGTAGCGGGAATCCGCATGAAATTTAAGATCTTTTGCCATGAGTCCTCCTTAGTGTATGGTTGCGAGAATATCTTTACTGTCGACGATTAGATATTCCTGCCCTTCATGTTTAATGGTGGTTGCTGCGTAAGATTTATAGACCACCACATCGTTAATATTGAATGGGGGTTTTATGAGCACACCATGCTCATATCGACCTTCACCGACACTGACCACTTGACCTAAATAGGACTGGTCTTGGGTGTTTTGTGATAACAGAATACCACTTTGAGTCTTTGCCTCTTGGGTGATTTTTATGAGGACGACTCGATCAAAACTTGGTTGTATCATATTGCCTCCTTCTTAATTTAGCACTTAATAGTATAGAGTGCTAACACCATTTATTATACTGATAAGCGCTTTTCTGTCAAGCAAGGACAATAAAAAAGATGGAAAAATCCATCTAATTTTTCTTGAGTGATTGCGCTGGAACGCCTCCTAAAATACTATGAGGATCACATGATTTACTGATCACTGCATTTGCTCCAATCATGGAATCATGTCCAATGACAATATCCCCAATAACCTTGCATCCAGCTCCTAAAACAACACGATCTTCAATGGTAGGATGACGTTTGCTTTGTACCAGTTTCTTTGAGCCTAAGGTGACCCCATGATACATCATGACATCATCTCCGATCACACTTGTTTCACCAATGACCACACCAAAACCATGGTCAATGAAGAGTCGTTTTCCAATTTTAGCTCCAGGATGAATCTCAATACCAGTGAGAAAACGAGCAAACTGAGATATCATACGAGCCAGTAAAAAGAGTTTAAGTTGATACAACACCCGTGCAATTCGATAATAAAACAAGGCATGAACTCCAGGATACAACAAAATCACCTCAAGTAAGGATTTTGCGGCAGGATCACGTCGTTTTATGGAGCGAACCGTATCCAATAAGGCCATTAGTTCTCCTCTTTCAATAAATAAGGCGATGATAAATAGCGCTCTCCGGTATCAGGAAGCAAGACCACCACGGTTTTACCCGCATTCTCTTCTAACATGGCATAATCATACGCCACTTTAAACGCTGCTCCTGAAGATATCCCCACAAACAAGCCTGCTTTATAAGCGAGTTGACGGGCGAACTCTCCTGCCTCTTCATCTTCAACCGTTTTCACTTCATCAAACACATTCATGTCTAAGGTGTTAGGAATAAAGCCTGCCCCAATACCATAGATGTGATGTTTACCAGGAGTTCCTTTAGAAATCACTGGAGAATTGGCTGGTTCAACCGCTACAATCTTTACATCAGTGAAGGTTTCTTTTAACACTTGGCCTACCCCTGAAATGGTCCCCCCTGTACCTACTCCTGAGACATAAATATCCACACGTGGTAAGTCACTTAAAATCTCTTTAACAGTGGTTTCACGATGGGTTCTAGGATTCACAAGGTTTTCAAACTGTGAAGGCATAAAGGTGTTCTCTTCAGCCGCAATCATTTCATGAGCAATGGCTAAAGACCCTTTCATTCCTTTACTTCCATCCGAAAGGATGAGGTTACCACCATACGCTTTGATCAGTTTACGTCGTTCAACCGTCATCGTTTCTGGCATAATGATGGTGAGTTTTAAGTTCAGGGCAGCACATACCATGGCTAAGCCTACCCCAGTGTTACCACTAGAGGCTTCAATGATGTGGGTATTCTCATTAATAAGTCCACGGTTTAATCCTTCTTGAATCATCGCAAAGGCAATACGATCTTTAACGCTTCCTCCTGGATTGAAGAATTCCACTTTGACGACCAGTTGGGCTTTGGTTTTAAAGGACTGTGACACATCCACCATCGGAGTATGTCCAATTAGTTGAGTGATATTGTTGACTAACATTTCATTTTTCTCGCTTTCTATTGATAAAAAAACTAAGGACGACGCCTTAGTTGAACATTCAAACACCACAACAAAAGGTGGAGGGTTCCACTAAGGCGATTCACCATCGACATCGACAGATACAACACATAACGCCACCTTTTCTTTCTTTATGTAAGTATAAACCATTTGAATGCACTTCACAAGAAATCTTATTCTACTTCAAGGTCAATGTCACTCACAATGCTTTGTAAAGCATCATTCAGATAGTCCACTTCCAATTGATCAAATTCTCCTTGATCCGCAGCCAAACGTAGAGAAGCGTCAATGGGTAATCGCGCCAAAATCTTGATGTTATGACGAGAGGCATATTCTTCAAGTTTACTTTCCCCAAATGGATAAAACACTTGTCCACTTGCTTCATCTTTCATGTACGACATGTTTTCAATGATACCTAAGATTGGCACATTCATTTTGTTGGCCATATCAATGGCTTTTGCGACTATCATGCTTACTAAATCTTGAGGTGTGGTCACAATCACAATGCCGGCCACAGGAAGGGATTGATACACGGTTAATGGCACATCCCCAGTTCCTGGAGGCATATCCACAAACAATAAATCAAGATCTTGCCACAACACTTTCGCATAGAAATCTTTGATCGCATTGTTGATCATGATACCACGCCACATGACGGCTTTTTCATCATCTTCTAAAAGCATGTTCGAACTCATGATTTTAAGTTGCTTTGGTGTCACAGCTGGATAAATCAAGCCTTCTTCATTAGAGTAAGCTCCTTGTTTGATGCCAAACATACGACCAATGGAAGGTCCTGTCACATCCGCATCCAACAATCCTGTGAAATAACCTTGATTTATGGCTGTGGAGGCAAGCAGTCCACTGACTAAGGACTTACCTACTCCACCTTTTCCACTGACCACCGCAATCACTTTCTTTATATGACTCTCTTTATTGAGACGAACTCCAAATGGATTGAAGTTAGGATTTAGTTTTTTACTTTCACTCATACACTCTCCTTTTGCTCATTCATCATAAAACTGACCTACAGTAATGTCAAGGTTTTCAATGAAACCCTAAAGAAAAGATTTCACTTGCGTGAAATCTTATCCAAATCGTCCCGTAACATAATCTTCGGTTTGTTTGAGTTTAGGCGAGACAAAGAGGGTTTTAGTATCATCAAACTCCAAGAGTTCACCCATGTAGAAGAAGGCCGTGTAATCAGAAATACGGGCTGCTTGTTGCATGGAATGGGTGACAATCACAATGGTATAGTCTTTCTTAAGTTCTTCAATCAGGTTTTCAATCTTTTGGGTCGCGATAGGATCAAGGGCTGAGGTAGGTTCATCCATGAGAATAACCTCAGGTTCCATCGCAATGGCACGGGCAATGCACAGACGTTGTTGTTGTCCACCCGATAAAGCTAATGCACTTTGATTTAAGCGATCATGCACTTCATCCCATAAGGCAGCTTGTTTGAGTGCTTTCTCAACAATCTCTTTAAGTTTAACTTTGTCTTTCAATCCTTGTTGGCGTGGACCAAAGGCAATGTTATCAAAGATGGACATTGGGAATGGATTTGGCTTTTGAAACACCATCCCCACTTTTTTACGTAGTTCAATCACATCATACCCATTACCATACGTTTCTTCATGATTAAACTGAATGCTACCTTTGACTTTGCATGATGCAATGAGATCATTCATGCGATTAAGTGTGCGTAAGAAGGTGGATTTTCCACATCCTGAAGGGCCAATTAAAGCAGTGACTTTATGACGATAGATCGGTAAAGACACATCTTTTAAGGCTTGAAAGTCCCCATAAAATAAATCACAGTTTTCAACACTAATTACTTTTTCCATCATTGTTTTCCTCGCTTTTCAAATAAGTAGACACTAAGTTTAATCGAAACATTAAGAATTAATACCACCGCTAAGATGAGTAAAGCAATGGTGCTTGATAAGGCGATGTTAGCTGGTTCATCAGTCATCATCGACCAAATATGAACCGCAAGTGAAGTGGATTGTTCAAAGATAGAGACACGATCTCGAACAATGGCACCGAGCACAAAGATCAGCGCTGCTGATTCACCAATGATACGTCCTATGGCTAAGAAAGTGGAAGTTAAGATACCTTGAGTGGCTTGAGGTAAGACCACTTTAAAAGTGGTTTGAGTCTTATTAGCACCTAATGCTAAGGAAGCAGCACGATGATCTTGAGGAACCACTCGTAGTGATTCTTCAGTCGTTCTTATGATGATGGGTAAAATAATGACAGCTAAGGTCATCGATCCCGCAATCAAATTGGTGTTCACGGCAGGAGTTAAGGCGACCGTTAGTGGCACAAACACGGAGATTCCTAATAACCCATAAATGATGGAAGGAACCCCAGTTAAGGTTTCAATGAAGGTTCGCATTGTTTTAGTTAGCATGTTGACAGGGGCAAATTCATTGAAGTACACCGCTGTTAACACCCCCATTGGAAGGGCCATAAGTAAGGTCATGAAGATCAGCCACAATGTGGTGATGAGTGATCCACGTATTCCTCCACCTAAATCAGCGAAGAAGACTTGATTGATCACACGCTCTGGATCATTGAGTTCACTGGCCATGACTTCAGCTCCACGTCGAGAAAGTGAGGTTGGATGATCAACATAGGAAATTCGATCGATGATGTTGTTCGCATCCATGTCAACCGTATCAACCCCAACTTCAGCTGAGATCATGGTATTGAATGGCGAGTCAGGATGAACGTATTCCACTTCAACCACCCCATTACCCGCCAAGTCAATGCCTTGTCTTAAGGCTATGCCAAAGCGTTCGATCACAAAGACATCTTCATCATCAAAATTGGGCATAGAATAGGTCATTTCTTCATACGGTTTAAGTTCTGCGATGTAATTATGACCATAATAGTTGGAGGTAAATAAATCAATAGAAAGTAAACTTAAGCCACGTGCAAATACAAACTGAAAAATAAGTCCTAAACCAATGATCGACACCAAGGTAGAAAGTATGGTAGAAATTTGTAGGAGTCGATCACTTAATCGTGTTTTACGCATCCTGGTTCCCTACCTTTCTTTTAACAAAGTTGAGTGCTGCATTGGTGAGTAAGATGACAATCATCAACAAAATCCCCAAAGTAAAGCGAATATCATAATCTATTCCAACCGTTTCCTTGAGCCCTTGAAGTAAGGTTGAAGTGATGGTGGCAGTGGTTTGAAACAAACCAAAGGAAGGACCACTTCGGGCATTTCCACTCACAAGCGCAACCGCGGTGGCTTCACCCAATGAGCGACCAACGGCTAAGATAACTCCAGAGAATATCCCAGATTTCGCCGCAAGTAACACTATTTTAAAATTGGCTTGCGTTGGTGTCGCACCAAGGGCTAACGCTGCTTGAGCAAGTGATTCATCGACTTGTCGAATGGAGACTTCAGCCACGGCTGTAATGGTAGGAATACTCATTAGCGCAAGCACAAAGACAGTTCCTAAAACACTGTATCCTCCTGCTGAGTTGAATCCTAATGAGCGTGCTAGATTATAGATGAGTGGAAGAAATAGGCCTACCCCCACTAAACCAAACACAATGGATGGAACCGAGGCGAGTAACTCAATGATTGTTCGCATGGCCGCTGCAATGGGTCTAGGCGCAATACGTGCAATGAATAGCGCGGTTAGTACTCCGACAGGAAAGGATAATAGAACGGTAAGCAACGCAATGTACAAGGTGTTCACTATGAGAAATCCAGCCCCATAAACCGTGGAGACAAAGTAATCGCCTCTTAACCATACAGTGTCCGTTAAAAAATGCCAAAGATTGACGGATCCTAGCCCTCGATTATTGGTGATAAGAGGTAAGATGCCTTGAGCGGTGATGAAAACCGCAATCATGATAATAAAACTACTTGCAATCAAGGCTAAAACCATCAGTGCGTTGGTCACGATGGTATCAGTTTGACTTAAAGATGTTTTGTTGGAAGTTTTTGATGTCATACGCATTCTCCTAAGGATGAAAAGGCTCTAGTGATAGAGCCTTGATGTTGGTTCAATGTCGTCTTAATTATTCGTAAAGGTCGCCCCAAACACTGACTTCACCTTGATAGATGGCTGTAAGTTGTTCAGCAGTGAGGTTGTCCACTGGATTGTCTTTATGACCAATGGCTACGATCGCATCCCACGCCATTTGCATACGTGTGACTTCAGGACCAGCAAGTTCTGCATCACGGAAGAAACGGGATGAGTAACCGATGTGTTTGTAGGAAACACCATCTTTTTGATCCCCTTGAGTACGTTTCCATCCATCAGATGAACCCGTATGATCATTTTCAGTTTGCACGTTACCACATGCTGGAGTGAAGGCTGCAGATAAGGCTTCCGCAATCTTTTGAACAGAATCAGATCCACCAAACTTTAACGTCACTGCTGAATTATCTAAAGCACACACAGGATGATCTGCAGAAAGTGTTGACCAAGAACCATTGCGTGATGTAGCCACTGCACCAGCATTCGCAATGACGTCTGCTCCTTCATTGGATCCCACAAAGGCCATGAATGCTAAAGTCAATTGGTATTCTGTATCATTCACATAATCTCCATCCACACGTCTCATGAGCACAAATGGACGTTTAAGACCATACGTATCATTGAGTACGTTTTCTTCCGTTGCTTCAACCCCATTGAATTTGAATGCTTTCACGGTGTTATTGACGGATGATAATGAAACATAACCAATTCCTGCTTTATCCGTTGCCATGGCTGACATGATTGCATTGTTGTCGGCGGTAATGAAGCCAGAAACTAAAACGGAATCATTCGCAGAAGCATCCGCAAATCCAATGCCGCTCATGAACCCATCACGAGTTCCTGAAGACGTATCACGTGTATACACGTTAATCTTTTCTGTTTTAAAGGTATCGACTGGTTCTTCTGGTGTGCTTGGCGAACACGCTGCTAAGGCAAGCACTGACCCCAGTGCAAGTATCATACTTAACTTTTTCAATTGAAAATCCTCCTTGATTTCAAAGGCATTATAAGGAAGGAATATTAAAATAAGATGCAAGAAATGTTAAGAGAGTGTTAAGTGAAAAAAACACTCACAAGGAGTGTTAGAATCATGATCATCGGATGAAACTGGTTATAGCCGTATCAATGATCGATTTAAGGATATTGGGATAGAAACCCAAGACTAAGTTAATGATGAGTAAACTCACTAAAGAGATTCTCATGGTCAGTGGAAGTGGATCTTTGTGCATGTCTTTGTCATGCTGTTTGTTTTCTTTAAGAAATCCATTGATGATGATAGGAATAAAATACACTGCATTAAGAAAACTAGAGAAGAGAAGGATTGAAAAGCCTAAGGTTTGATTCACTTCAATCAATGCATTGGCTAAATAAAACTTACTCATGAATCCCATGGTCCCAGGAATGCCAATGAGTCCTAAAGCGGCTAAGGAAAACACACTTAAAGACAAAGGCAAAGTATACCCTACTCCCACCAGTTCTTTGATTTGACGCTGTCCAACCAAAGCGATAAAAGCACCGACACTCAAAAACAAGCTCATCTTAAGCACTCCATGAGCCATCACATGAAACAAGGTAGCACTTAATCCCGCACTGGTTCCTAAGGATAAACCTAAAAACAAGTAGCCTATCTGGGCAATGGAGGAATAGGCTAATAAGCGCTTGATGTCTTTTTGCCCCATCGCAAACAATGATCCAGCCAGTATGGCCATCATCGCAAAGACTTGCAAGGAAGAATCAAGGTTGAGTTGTTGAAGCCACTCAAATCTAAAGACTAGATACAGAATACGGATATACAAGACAATATACACCTTACCCACTAATCCTCCAAGCAAAGCTGAACTGGAAGAAGGAGCTACACTGTAGGCATCAGGGAGCCATACATGCAAAGGAAACATGGCTGCTTTGATTCCAAAGCCCACCATCATGAACACCATCGCCATGGTAAGCACCACAGGATAATCAATGTACGCTTGATTCAAAGCTAAGGCCAAGGCATCCATGTTGAGTTGTCCACTGATCATGTATAAAAAAGCAATGGCCATTAAGATGGAAATCGATCCAATCGAATTCAACATGAGATAGCGAAATGAAGCTAAGTAATTGGCTTTGGAATGTTTGATGGAAATAATCGCGGCTGAAGTAATGGATAAGATTTCCATGAAGACATACATATTGAAGATATCATTAGTGTAAGTTAAGCCATTGATCGCAAAAAGCATCAATAGCACCAAGGTTGCATACGAAGCAAACTTATCTTCAGAAATATGATGTTTCATATCACTAAGGGCATAAGAGGCCACTAAAGTGGACAAGGACATCACAAACGTTCCAAACACCATGGATAACCACGTGAATTTGAATTCAATCCCAATGGAAACATCCCATGAGGAAAACACAACACTGGTATTCGCAATCGTATCACCATTCAGAATCGTCATCCATGTCATGGCACTCACAAAAAGGATGGTGCTCATGAAAATGACTTTAACCAACACCACCTGTTTTTTAAGTAAAGGTAGAATTAAAGCACTGACAAGCAGTGGAAGAAGAATCCAGAGTAGCGTCAGGTTCATGCTTGTCTCCTTTCGGGTTGAAGATGAAAATTATAGTCTAAAGATGAGGGTTAACAGTAACGTAAAGAGTAGGATGACATACAATAAGACATCCCCTAACATGAGTGGTCGTTCCACATGTTCAACCACATACTCACTTAAATCTTCACCCATTTTTTCAACTGGTTTATAAATCATGGCTTCTAAGTTAAGCCATGTAGGTAAGTGAAGGTGGAATAAATCCAACTTGATCCCCACAAAGAAGATTAAAGAACCTAAACCAATGACACGCACCATCACCAAAATGTCTCTTGAATTAAAGAACACTATTTCACTTAGGTAGGTTGCCACAAATTGTGGATCATATGAGAAGGACAATACCGCAGGAATGAGTAATGTATCCAAGATGAAGCGAGGTTGTAAACCGATGAAAACAATCGCAATGGCGAGTAGGCTCATGGCTAAGGTCATCATGCGAGTTGACTTTGTTTTTTCTCTAATCTTGGTTTTCTCTTCCCCTAAGAAGATGAAAGAATAGAATTTTATAAAGGAAGTTACAGTTCCAGCACTCACTAATGTGAAGAGCATCTCTGCGTATCTAAAGGATGAATCACCATATTTAATCGCTTCTTCAATCGCATGATGAAGCATGGATTTTGAGGCAAAACCATTGAAAAGTGGTACACCCATGATGCCTAAAACCCCAAACAAAGCAAGGAATGCAATGAAAGGGAATTTCTTGGCTAATCCTCCAAGACGATACATGTTGGTTTCTTTGGTTTTTAACACCACAAACCCTGCTACCATAAACAACAAGGTCTTAAACAAACCATGGTTAATCATATGATACAATGCACCACTGTATCCCATCGCTCCTTTAACTCCTAAATAGGATGCCACACCAATTCCCATCACAATGTATCCCATTTGAGAAACGGAATGATACGCCAACATGCGTTTAACATTACCTTCTAATAACGCTAAAGTGACCCCAATCACCATGGTGATGATGCCAACCCAAATGATTAAAACACCAAATTCCTTGGCTGTTACCCAGCGAAGCGCATCATCCCAGTTCACTAACCCAGGATCTGAGAAGAATAAGACGGTGGCAACTCTAAAAATACCATAAGCTCCGACTTTAGTGAGAATGGCTGAAGAAATGGCCGTCATGGTGAATGGAGCTGATTCATACACTCGTGGAACCCAGAAATGAAGCGGTACAACCCCAGCTTTCATTCCAAAGCCTAATAAGAATAGACCTCCTATGACGTATTTACTAATACCAAGCATGGAGAATTTTTCAGCCAGGTTCACCCATTCAAGTGAGCCGGTATATGCCCCAAGCATAATGATTCCACCTAAAATCGCAAGACCTCCAATGATGCCTAAATAGATGTATTCATTGCCTGCTTCATAGGCATCTTGACAGCGGAAATGCACAATCATTCCATAAGTTGAGAAGGTCATGAGTTCAAAGAAAAGGAAGAAGCTCAACAAGTCAGCCGCCATCAGTGAACCCATGGTCGCAATGAAGGTCATCATGTAGAAGAAATAGAATGAGCGCTGATGTTGTTCATGAGTGATGTCATTAATCGCAAACAATCCCACCACAAAAAACATGATTCCCGCAAAGGACATTAAGATATAGTTAAGTAAGTCAATTTTGAAGAGCACACCAAACCCAAGAATATCATCAAAGCGATAAATGATTGGAGCTTCAATGACCATTGGATACAAGGCAATGATGACCCCAGTTGCAAACACAATGAAAAGGCCTGACAAGGTTTTTCTGAGTTTTGAGCGTTGTGATCCCACTAGTGGCATCAACATAACCTCAAGTAACCCTACCCCTATGAGCCATAAAGGCAGTGTGATAATCAGTGTAGATAAGAATTGATTCATAGTCCACCTCGCATCATAGTGTTGATGGCGACATCAATCACATCTTTTAGTATGTTTGGGTACAAGCCAATCGCAAGGTTAATGATCAGTAAACTGACCAGTGAAACACTCATGGTGAGTGGTATCTTATCAAGCTTCATGTCTTTAGCTAGGGATGAATTATCTTTAAAAAACCCATTAATGATGATAGGCATATAATACACCGCATTTAGAAAACTGGAAAGAATAATCACCACAAGGGCAATCGCAAAGTCAGCTCGAATGAGGGCATTGGATATATAAAACTTACTCATAAAGCCCATGGTTCCTGGAATTCCAATCAGTCCTAAGGCAGAAACCCCAAAGACGGTTAAAGATAACGGCATCTCCCATCCTATGCCTTGAAGATCAGCAATCTTACGTTGATGAGTTTGGTAAATGAACGCTCCAACACTTAGAAACAGTCCAATCTTTAAGACACCGTGGGTCATAATGTGAAACAAGGTAGCACTTAATCCTGCACTGGTGCCTAAGGATAAACCTAAAAACAAGTAGCCAATCTGTGCAATGGAGGAGTAAGCCAATAAGCGTTTAATGTCTTTTTGTCCCATCGCAAACAATGATCCAGCTAAGATTCCTAAAAGAGCGAAAATCGAAAGTGTTGTATTCAAGTTAAAGGTTTCAAACCATGCAAAACGATACACTAAATGCATCAAACGAATGAGTAAGATAATGTAGACTTTCACCACAATCCCTGATAGTAAAGCTGAACTTGGGGTTGGCGCAGTGGAGTGAGCATCAGGAAGCCACACATGCAAAGGAAACATGGCTGCTTTAATCCCAAAGCCCACCATCATGAACACCATCGCCATGGTAAGCACCACAGGATAATCAATGTACGCTTGATTCAAAGCTAAGGCCAAGGCATCCATGTTGAGTTGTCCACTGATCATGTATAGAAAAGCAATCGCCATTAAGATGGAAATCGATCCAATCGAATTCAACATGAGATAGCGAAAGGAAGCTAAGTAATTGGCTTTGGAATGTTTGATGGAAATAATCGCGGCCGAAGTAATGGACAAGATTTCCATGAACACATACATGTTGAAGATATCATTGGTGTAGGTTAAGCCATTGATCGCAAAAAGCATCAATAGCACCAAGGTTGCATACGAAGCAAACTTATCTTCAGAAATATGATGTTTCATATCACTCAGCGCATACGAAGCCACCAACGTGGACAAGGACATCACAAACGTTCCAAACACCATGGATAACCACGTGAATTTGAATTCTATCCCAATGGAAACATCCCATGAGGAAAACACAACACTGGTATTCGCAATAGTATCACCATTCAGAATCGTCATCCATGTCATAGCACTCACAAAAAGGATGGTGCTCATGAAAATGACTTTAACCAACACCACCTGTTTTTTAAGTAAAGGTAGAATCAAAGCACTGACAAGCAGTGGAAGAAGAATCAATAATACACGTAAACTCATGAAGGATCCTCCATGATGTCTTTGAGTTCACAACTTTGTGTGAATTCATAGATTTTGATGATTAAGGATAAAGAATAAGCAGAAATGGACACTGCAACCACAATTCCCGTCAGAATAAGCGCAGAAGGAATGGGGTTAATGAACCCACTTTGTGTGGTGGGAGTAAAAATAGGAGAAACGCCATTAGAAATCGTGCCAATGCTCACAAAAAACAAGAACACCGCCGTTTCCATAATATTTAATCCAATAATGCGTTTCACTAGATTGGAGTGCGTGAGGACTGTGTGTAATCCAATCACAAACAAGGCCATTGCTCCAATGTAGTTCATGTGACTTAACAAAAGATCAATCATGAGGCACCTCTATGAGTGTTCTAAAGAGTGTAATCATGGTTGAAGCAACCTTAATCCCAATCCCAATGGTCAATAACGCAATCATACCACTGGACATAAGTGAATAAGCCTCACCTAATGGAAATCCTGCTGAGGCATTCGCTAAAAAGGATCCTACTGTGACTAAGCCAACTAGACCTACTAAGACATACCATAATACCCCTGCTGTCTCAACCAGTTTTAAGACATGATGAGGCAGTTTCTTTTCAGCCGCATCAAGACCAAACGTTAATGTATACAAGACAAATCCCGCACTGACAATGGCTCCTCCTGAAAAGCCTCCTCCAGGAGTAATATGACCATGCATCATGATAAAAAAGCCAAAGAGTAAGATAAAAGGAAACAATAACTTCGTGATGGTTTTTAAGATAATATCATTCATGTTTGTCTCCTTTCGAATGTGATGCGCTCATGATGGACACCACGGCAGCGATGGAAGTAAATAAGACGGTGGTTTCACCTAAGGTATCAAAAGCACGATAATCTGTAATGATGGCTGCGATGATGTTTGCAGCTCCTGTATCCTTTAAGGATTGGGTCTTATAATATTCGGCTAAATTGTTATGGGCAGGCGCATTAGGATCTCCCATGGCAGGCATGGTTAAGACTCCCCAAGAGAGGATAAGAAAGAGCACCGCAAAAAGTAAAGTGGTGAGATGTTTCATTTTTCGAGTCGCTCCGTTTTCGCAAGTAACGCTAAAAAAAGTAAGGTCGTAATCCCAGCTCCAATGGCAGCTTCAGTGAGCGCAACATCCGGTGCCATGAGAAGTAACCACAAGACACTCATCATGAGTGAATAGGAAGCAAAAATGATAATGGCACTTAATAAGTCTTTCGTATGTTCAACCGCAATGGCCGCAACAATCAGAAAGATAAGTAGTAAAGCATTAAAGAGTTGACTCATTGTTGATCCTCCTTTTTCTCGTAGGCAATCTTACCAATTAAATGAGCTCCAGTTGGGTTAGTGAGCCAAACAAAGACAATAATCAAAATCAGTTTAATGCTGAGTAATGAAACTCCTTCACGAAGCACAAAACCAAGAAGAATAAACCCTGCCCCTAAGGTATCGGCCTTGGTGGTGGCATGAAGACGTGTAATCGCATCAGGTAAGCGAATGAGTCCTAAGCTGCCCACAAAGAAGAAAAATAAACCTAGAGCAAATAAAACATAGGACAAAACATCAAGAATTATTCCACTCATGATTCAAGTCCTCCTTTAAAGACAAATTTACTGACACCGACTGACATGATGAATCCTAACAAGGCATAGACCATGGCCACATCAATGAACATTTCTTGGTTTAACACAAAGGCCACTAAAACAATGAGTGTGGTCACCTTGGTTGCGATAACGTTAATCGCAATTAAGCGATCAAGCATGCTTGGGCCTATCACAGCACGCACTAATGAAATGAAGGTCATACTCAAGAGTAAAACCATGACTAGTGTTTCGATAAACATGCATCAATCTCCTTTGCGACTTTTTCTAGTGATGAGCCGACTAATCCTTGGGCTGCACTGTTGGTTAAAGCATGAATCACATACCCCTCTTCATTGTAGTCAACACTCAATGTTCCAGGTGTGAGTGTGATCGCATTGGCTAAGAGCACCGCAACATACGATGATCGAAGCTGAGGTTGATACGTAAGATAATGGGGTTGAATGTCCATGTTCTTAGATAAAACAATCTTAGCCACATCTATGTTAGCTTTAAAGATTTCGATGAGTAAGACAATGATGAAATGAAGATGTGTTTTCACTAACTCAAAAGGTCTAGCAATCTTACTCTCTTCTTTCTCATAAGTAAACAACACTATAATCAATGAAATAAACATTCCTAAAAGTAAGGATGATATTTCAAATTGTGGTGCTAACAACAGCCACAATAAAACAAGGGCTATATATAAAATAATGATCATAAAAGTACCTCATCATCTATTGTATCAAAAGCAACTGTAAACATAAACATAAAAAAACACCTCCTGGTTAGGAGGCGTTAGTTACCCGGCAACGTTCTATCTTCACATGGGCAAGCCATGCTATTGTTGACGCTGAAGTGCTTAACTTCTGTGTTCGGGATGGGAACAGGTGGGACCACTTCGCCATCATCACCGGATGAGAGCGTTCGCTCAAAACTAAATAACAGAAGGGGAAGACATTGTATTCTTTCTTGC
>Ga0208242_100682_pt1 | contig 14862 bp, 20 predicted proteins | sample SubbioAug_CSW13A_FD_184825 | JGI IMG/M metagenome (GOLD analysis project Ga0208242, IMG submission 184825) | Serpentinite rock and fluid subsurface biosphere microbial communities from McLaughlin Reserve, California, USA - CR12Aug_CSW13A (SPAdes) | ecosystem: Environmental > Terrestrial > Deep... | reverse complement strand
CCCCTGCACCGCCCCTAGGGCGGCGCATCGCGTGCAGAACCCGGCCGGAGTCCGTCCGGCCATGATGATCGATCCCACTCGGGAGAGTTTCCCATGACCTATCGCATTCACCTGACGGCAGCGGCGCTGGCCCTCGGCCTCGTCGCGGCCGCGAGCGCCGCCTCCGCCCAGCCCTACGGCAAGGGCGGCAATTACAGCATGGCTCAGCCGCCGGCGGCACAACCCCGCCCCGCGCGGGACTGCGACTGTCCGATGATGAAGGGCGACCAAGCCATGCGCGAGCAATGCATGACCATGATGCGGGATCATGCGCCACCGGCGCCCAAGAACGGCCCGGCCCGTTGATCGCGATCGCCGCGCACCCCCCATCCCCTTAGGCGCGCGGTGAGCGAGGGCGTCGGCGGCCCCTGGCCGCCGACGCTTCCGCTTCATCTCCTGTTCTCTCCAGAGGAGACCCTCTTGCGGCCCCTATGGCTGATGCTAGGCGCAGCGCGTCTGTCGAGCCCGGCCCAGACCGGCGACATGGCGCGAATGAACACGGCCGATTCCGCGACCGTCAAGACCGCCGAGAGGCCCGGAACCGTGGAGTCCGTCGACGGCAGAGACGATTAAGATCGACCACGGCCCCGTTCCGGGAGCTGGCGGCGATGACCATGGACTTCAAGGCCGCGCCCGGCCCGGTCTAGAGCGTCAAGCCGAATGACAAGGTCGCCTTAGACCCGACTTGAAGGATGGCTCAGGCGAGATCACGGCCATCACCAAGCAGCAGGAGGCGTGCGAAGGGGCACGCGTTCGCGTGTAGCCCTCAGCCGTGGCGCGCGAACACCCGCGTCTTGCCGCCCGGCAGCAGAAGCAGCGTCTGGTAAGGCTCCTTGCGTCCGTCAGGCATCTCCATGCCGGGCGAGCCCAGCGGCATGCCAGGTACGGTGATGCCCAGCGCCTTCGGCCGCTCTTTCAGCAGGCGGCCGACGTCAGCGGCCGGGACGTGGCCCACGACGACGTAGCCGCCGATCGTGGCGAGATGGCACGATGAGAGCTCGAACGGGACGCTATGACGCTTTCCGATCGGCGTGATGTCTTCGACGTTGACCACCTTCGGCCGATAGCCCGCCCGGGTCATGATGGTGATCCAGCCCCTGCAGCACCCACACGACGCGGTCTTGTAGACGGTCAAGGGCGGCGGCGCGGCCGCCCAGGCGTGCGGCGCCGCCAGGACGGCTGCTGCGGCGGCAAGCAGGTTACGGCGAAGTATCATCGACTATCAGCCTCCAAGGGTCAGCGCCGACCGCCGCAACAGGACGCCTTCGCGGTAGGCGCGGCCTTCCGAGCCTCCTGCGGGGTGTAGCCCGCCTCCCGAATGGCGTCGCGCACGGCCGAGTCGGCCGCGGTCGTCGCGACCTCCAGCGACTTGCTCGGCAGATCTATAGTGATCTGGGCGGCTGGATCGACGCCCTTCACCGCCGCGGTGATCGCCTGCACGCAATGGCCGCAGCTCATGTCGTCAACTTGATAGCGAAGCATGGAAACCTCCTGGTCAAAGCCTCGCCGCAACAGGTAGGGCTTCCAACGATGGGAAGGTCAAGACGCCGGCGCGCCTAAAGGCGCTCGAGGATTGCCTTCATCTGATTGATCTCTCGGGTCTGCGACTCGATGATGCCGCCGGGGCCGTAGCAGAGTGCGCGCAGCTCGGGATCCTTGAGCGAGGCTTCCTTGCACATCAGCAGGGCGCCGGAATGGTGCGGGATCATCGACTGCACGAACTGGCGATCGCCGACCAGGCCCTGCGCCCGGATGCCGATCAGCGAGAGCACGAAGATGGCGGCGAAGGCGACGTGCAAGGCCACGTTCAGCTTGGCGTTCATGTACATGGACTTCATCGTCAGCAACATGATGATGGCCATGGGAGCCCACATTACGAGCGCCATGTAGAAGAAGTTGATGTTCTGGATGAATTCGCCCCAGCCGAATATCATCGTGAACATGGCGAAATACATAACCGCCAGGCTCAGAGCCAGATTGATGGCGAGCATCACATAGTGATGCCGACCCTCCTTCGCGCTCATGCCGGACTCGCCGTGGTGTGCGTCTTTCACGTCAGCCTCCTGAGAGATGCTGTTCCCGAGAGCGCAAGCCTTGCTTGCAAACCTCCCTATCTTCCGAACGCGTCAGGCAACACCTGCCCTATTGGCCGGGCGTGAGACGTCTTGTTCCAGTCGCCTTCACCTCAGACCAACCTAAAACCACGCACGAAGTCCGACCACAAACGTCGTGCTCTCGACGTCCTCCCCGGCAGACTGCAGGAAATCCGCGGTCCCCCCGAAGGCGCGCTCATAAGCTACACCGATGTAAGGCGCGAATTCGCGGCGAATCTCATAGCGGAGGCGGAGCCCGAGTTCTGCGTGCGTGATTCCGGAGCCAGTGTTGAGTCTTGGGAGCTTCTGCGCCGAAAGCCTCAACTCTGCCTGCGGCTGAAGGATCACGCGCTGCGTTAGTCGCAGGTCGTAGGTTCCCTCGACCCGCCCAGTCAGGTCGCCGCGATCCGACAAAAACGCTGCGGCTTCGACTTCGAACCAGTAGGGGAAGAGGCTTTCAACCCCGACTGTCGCGTAGGTTCGCGAATTTCCGGACCCGAAGTCACGACGTACTCCGACTTGCACGTCGGTATAACGAGCCACTGCGCGGGAATAGAGTGCCTGAACTTCAGCGAGCTCGACCCCCTCGCCTCCAGAGCCCTCGCCTTCGGACTTGAAGACAAACCTGTTGATGTCGCCGCCGTACCAGCCTTCAACATCCCATCGATAGCCGCCGCCCGGTGGCTGGGATTGGTACTCTGCGAGGTTGAGCATCAGCTTCGCGATCCGTACGCCCCCGTGCTCGCGCGCGAGGATTCCCCGGGCGCGCTGCATCGGCCCCGTCCCGAAGACCTGATCGGCCACGTTGTCGGTGATCACGGCCGGCGCCGGCGCATTGCCGACAGGCAAGCCGGTCGCGGTCTGGCCGCCCTCCATCGGCGCCATCGTGTGTCCCGCATGAGGGTCCGCTGGGCCCGGCATGGTGTGTCCGGCATGCGGATCGGCGGGAGCCGCAGGTTGGCCGGGCATGGCGTGCCCGGCATGGGGGTCCACGGGTGCTGCTGAGGCGGCGCCTTGGGTCGGCTGCGATGGGCTCGAGGCCTTCGGCGGCTCCGGCATCGTGTGGCCCGCATGGGGGTCGGCCGACGGCTTCGGTGCGGCGCGCATGGCGTGGCCTGCGTGCGGATCCGCCGGCGCGGCGGGCTGCGGCGGCATCGCGTGACCGGCGTGGGGATCGGCGGCCTGGGCGGCGGCGGCTGTGGCCGAGCTGGCCAGCGCCAGGGCTAGGAGGGAGGTCCGGATCATGCCGCCGCTCCTTCGACCGGACGCACCTTGAAGACTTGGAACATGCCGGCGTGCATGTGGTAGAGCATGTGGCAGTGGAAGGCCCAGTCACCGCCCTCGGCGGTGAAATCGAACGACACCTTGCCGCCCGGCATCACGTTCACCGTATGCTTGCGAGGCAGATAGCCGACCGGCCCGTGCACAAGTTCGAAGAAGTGCCCGTGCAAGTGGATGGGGTGCGTCATCATCGAGTCGTTGACGAGGGTGACGCGCACCCGCTCACCGGCCCGGAAGGAATAGGCCGGCGGGTTCTCGCTGAACTTCCAGCCGTCGAAGCCCCAGATGAACCGCTCCATGTTGCCGGTGAGATGGATGTCCATCGCGCGATCCGGCGGCCTGGGGTCGGGGTTGGGATCCAGCGCGATGAGGTCCTTGTAGACCAGCACCCGATGACCGACGCTTTCCAGCCCAAGGCCGGGATCGCCGGTGCGATCCATCGGCATGGGCGCGATCATCTGCACGCCCGGCCCCTTCTTGATTTGAGGGGCCTTCGACCAGTCCAGCATGTTCATGTCCATGCCGCCCATGTCGCCCATCACATCCGAGCCACGCTGGCGCGGCGGCGCCATGCCGGGCGGCGGCCCGGCGGCCGCCATGCCCGGCATGGCCCCGTGATCCATCCCCGGCATGCTGGAATGGTCCATTCCAGCCATGCCCGTAGCGCCCATGCCGGCGTGCGCCGACATGTCCATGCCCATGTCCTTCATGGTCAGGATGGGCCGCTCACGTAGCGGCGGCACGGCCGCGCTCATGCCGGCACGGGGCGCCAGTGTCGCCCGTCCCATGCCAGAGCGGTCGATCGCCTCCGAAACGATCGTGTAGGCGCGATCCTCCGTCGGCTGGACGATCACGTCGTAGGTCTCCGCGTTGCCGATCTGGAACTCGTCCACCTCGACAGGGCGGACGTTCTGGCCGTCGGCGGCGACGACCGTGAGCTTCAGGCCGGGAATGCGGACGTTGAAGACCATCTGCGCGGCGCTGTTGATGAAGCGCAGGCGCACCCGCTCGCCGGGTTTGAAGAGCCCGGTCCAGTTGTCCTTGGGGCCGTGGCCGTTGACGAGGAAGGTCATCACCGCGCCGGTGACGTCCGAGATATCGGTCGGATCCATGAGCATCTTGGCCCATTCGATCCGTTCGCCGAGGGTTTGGTCCTTGCCGGCAAGCAGGCCGGCGATCGTCTGGCGCTGATAATTGAAGACCCCGCCCTGCTGCTTCAGCCGCTTGAAAATCAGGTGCGGGTGCATCTCGCTATGGTCGGCTAGCACCAAGACGTGCTCGCGGTCGTAAGCGACGGGATCGGGCTTCGCCGGCTCGATGACGATGGGGGCGTAGTGGCCCTCCGCCTCCTGCAGACCCGAGTGGCTATGGTACCAGTAGGTGCCTGACTGAATGATCGGGAACTCGTAGACGAAGGTCTCGCCGGGGCGGATGCCGGGAAAGCTGACCCCCGGAACGCCGTCCATCTCGAAAGGCACCAGCAGCCCATGCCAGTGGATCGAGGTGTCCTCATCGAGGGTGTTCGTCACCGCGATCCGGACCCGCTGACCTTCTTTCAGACGAATGAGCGGACCGGGCACGGTCCCATTGATCGTCACGGCATGGCGACGCTTGCCGTCGATCGTGATCGGTGTGTGGCCGATCGTCAGTTTGATGTCCTCGCCGGAAAGCGTCGGCAGGGTCGACACCTGGCCGGGCGTCGCGCTCTGCGCCCAGGCGGGCAGCAGCGAGCTGATCGCCGCTCCGCCCCCGAGGATGGCCGCGCCTTTGATCAGGGCGCGGCGGTCAAGGTCAGGTCGTGGCCTGGACATTCGAAATCCTACGATCGGAACAATAGACGAGGTGATAGGGCTTCCCACCGCGGGAAGGTCAAGCGCCCCGCCCACACAAACTCTACGCAGCTCGGGGCGCTTGCCCCTGAACTTCTGAGGATTAAATCGCCGATCGGTCGATAAGCTCCGCAAGCTGCTGGCGGGCCCGGTAGACGCGCGTCTCTACGGTCTTGACGGTCACCCCCAGGAGCGCGGCGGCTTCCTGCTGAGTGAGCTCGTCGAAATAGGTCAGTAGCAGCGGCTCTTTGAGCTTGATCGGTAGGCGGTCGACGGCTTTCTGGACGATGGCCCGGCGCTGCGCCGCAACGACCGACTCCTCCCCGTCGGGCGCCGGATCCGCTTGCGCCTGCGCCTCGGTTGATTGGTCGTCCTTCTCTCCCAGGATGAACCGACGAACCGCCAGACGGCGGGCGCGATCGCGGCACTTGTTGAGGGCTATGGCGCGCAGCCAGACCGGGAACGCCCGCAGATCGTCGAAACGCGCGAGCGCCTTCCACGCCGCTACGAAGGTCTCCTGCACGACATCGACAGCCGCGTCGGCGTCGCCGACGTAGCGGCGCACGAAGCCATACAGCGACGGCTTGTGCCGACGCATGAGCGTGGTGAACGCCCGATCCTCCCCGCCCCGCGCGCGCTGGACGAGATCGGCGTCCGTCTCTTCCTGAAGCGTCACGGCGCCTGTTCAGTGAGGGCCTCAGCGACACGCTTGTCGAACTGCGCAGCCTGGTCCGGCGTCAACACGGTGCGCATCGCCAGGACGTGCAGGATGGTTTCGTTCTGAAGGGCCCCCATGGCGTCGTGGAACCGTTCGACCGCGGCCTTCACCTCCGGCGAATACTCGTGACGCACCTGAATGGCCCGGGCGAGCTCGGCGTTGGCGGCGCGCAGCTCGGCCTCCCGCGCCCGACGACGAACCGCGAAGTCCTGCTCGAGCACATCCAGCCTCTTCCTCTGCTCGGGGGCGAGTTTCAGCTCTTCGTGGACGAACTCATGCAGCGAAGGCTGGTGGCGCTGGTCATAGATGTAACGCGCGCCAATCCAGGTTCCCCCGACGGCCGCGATGACCGTCAGGAGCAGCGTGAGGATCAGCCCACGGCTGAAGAAACTCATCCGTGGTGATCCAGGAGGGTGGAGGGGGCGAGCTCCGCCTTCGTGGAGAAGGCGGACACCTCCTGGGATTGCGCGGCCACGGCGACCGCAGTCGCGCCGCCGCTCGCCACGCCCAATCCCAGCGCGCCGACGACGGCCGCGGCCCGTACGGCCAGGAGCGTTGGGGCGGCCGCCCGCGCCTGGCGCACGCGCTCGATGCCCTGCCAGACCCTCGCCTCCAGGCTCTCGTAGCCGGCGGGTAGCGGCTCCGATCGAAGCGCTCTCAGTTCGTCATCAAGTCTGTCGTCCATCGCAACACCCCGATCATCCGTCATGACTCTATACGCAGGATCTGGTGGGCTCCCCTCAACTGAGGGCCGGCGGCGCCGTCCCGCGTATGTCCTATAGAGGTCGGGAGCTGGGGGGCTGCAATGGTTCGTCGCGAAAGCGAAGCGCGCGAGGCTGGAGGCGTGTTTCCAGCCGATCTCCCGGCTCTTACCAGCGTACGCTTCTTGTTGGCCTTGGGGGTGGTGCTCTTCCACTATCAGCTGCAGTGGCCTTGGGACGCCATGTCGTCGACCGGGTTCTTCGACCGGGCGCGACTCGGGGTCGACGCCTTCTTCATCCTCTCCGGCTTTGTCCTGACCCACGCCTATCGCGATGCGATGGCCGGAAACCGGATGAATTACGGCAGGTTCCTGGTCGCCCGCTTCGCCCGAATCTACCCGGCGCACCTTGCCGTACTCGCCTTCGTGCTGGTCATGGTCACGACGGCGAGCCTGGTGGGCGCTGAGTTCGACCGCAATCTCTACAATCCCGCCGGCCTCGTCACGACACTGCTCCTCGTCCACGCCTGGCTTCCCGAGGTGGTGAAAGCCGAATGGAACGGTCCGTCCTGGTCGCTGTCGGCTGAGTGGTTCGCATACCTGACCTTCCCCGCCTTCGCCTGGGCCGGTTTGAAGCTGCGCCGCCGACCGATCCTGCTCCTGGCCTTAACTGCCCTGATCTTCCTTGCCCTCGACCAGATCTATCAAGCCGTCTTCGGTCGCATCCTGGTTCATGCTGAGGCGAACATGGGGATCCTGCGCATCATCCCCGAATTCCTCTACGGCGTGGCCCTATACCGATTGGGCGAACGCCTGCTTCTTCGCCGGCAGGCCACCCTCCTGTTCGCCTGGGCGGCGGCGATCCTTCTCGTCGCGCTGATGCACCTGAAGGCCGATGACCGATGGGTCGTCGCCGCGGCGGGCCCGCTGGTGCTGGCTCTGGCTATGCTATCGAAGGTACGGGCCGAGGGTGTCCTCAAGGCGCGTTGGCCCCGCCTCGGGGGTGAAGCCTCCTACGCGCTCTATCTCGTCCACATGCCCATCCTGATCGCCTGGAAGGGCGTCTGGTCGGGCGCCCAGGGGCGCGACAGCAGCTATGTACTCGGCTGGTGGGAGGTAGCCGCGCTCCTGGCGCTGTCGCTTCTGGCGGCCATCGCCCTTCACCTCCTGTTCGAAGGTCCGGCGCGTGCTTGGATTCGCCGCCGGGCGGATCGTCTTTGGCCCGCCCCTGAAGCACGGGCGCAGATGCGGCCAGCCTTCCAGCCACCCGACGTCTAACACTAAGGAGGACGATTGAGCTAAACGGTTTGGGCGGGCGTAAGGGGCCCGCCACGCGGCGGATCAGCTTAAGGCTTCGGTGTGCGACCGCCATGCTTGTCGAGCCAGGCCTGCAGTTCGGCGATCTCTTTGCGCTGCATCTCCGCCGACTTCTGCGCCATCTGCTTGGCCTCCGCGTCGTCGCCATGCTTCAGCACCGCCTCGGACATCGCGATCGCCCCCCTATGGTGCTCGATCATCTTGAGCGCCCAGGCCCGATCGGCATCGGCGTCGTTGGCAGCCATCATCTTCTGATGCATGTCCTGCATGCCCTTCATGTAGTCTTGCTTGGCCATTTGGCCGTGCTGCATGCTGGCGCCGCTCTGCTGAGCGAGGGCCGGTGCGGCGAGCAGCGCGGCCCCAGCCGCAACGATGGCGATCATTTTCATCTGGGAGCCTTTTGCGATCAGTGAAACGTCTGGAGGGCGGCCTGACAGGCCTGTTCGCAGCGCCGGCACGATTCGGCGCAGATGCGGCAGTGCTCATGCATGCTGGCGTGACGGTCGCATTCCTCCGCGCAGAGCCGGCAGGCCTCCTCGCATGCCCTCAGCACACTCTGGATGATCGGTTCGTTTGAGCCGGTGCGGCGTGATGCGATGTGGCCAGCGGCCGTGCAAATGTCGGCGCAGTCGAGGTTCAGGCGAATGCATTGGGTCAGCTGCGCGACCATCTGCTCGCCCAGGCAGGCATCGGCGCACGACGTGCAGCTCTGAGCGCAGTCGAAGCATTCCTCGATGCAGCGGATCAGGCTGTCGTTTGTGTTTCCGCGCACCTGGGGGTGCGTACTTATTATTTCATGGGCGTGCATGGCCGTCATCCTATGCAGGTGGATGGCCGCTGAACCCTCATTCTGGAGTTCCGTTCCGCCGCACGGGCCGAGGAGCGAAATCTTTTGTCCGTAGAACTGAAAAACCGAGGGAGCAGCCTTCCGCGTGCGTATTGCCGCTCGTCTTTTCCGGGCTCAAGCGGGTGGGGGTGAACTCATCATGGGAGCGCAGTGACGCTCACGCGAAGCCTCACAGCTAGCTTGCCGGAGATGGGAAACGCACGGGAGTTCGTCAGTGGGCGGCTCCGGGCTAAGCGTCATTAACATCCCGTGCTCGTGCGCTACGGCAGAAATGCACAGGGCCGGACCCGACGGCGCCACCTACATGTGTCCGTCCATCTTCATCGGCGGATCCGCTTTCTTCATCGGGATGGAGCCGTCGTTCTTGGCGCCCATGCCGTCGGCATGCGCCTTGGCGCCCATCTCCATTCCGCGCTCATGCGCATCGCGTTCCATCTCCATCCCTTCACGGTGCCCCTCGGCGCGAGCCTCTTCTAGGGTTTCAGACGAACTGGAATGATGCTCGCCGGCTTCGCCCGGGGCGTCGGGCGTCGTCGCCGGAGCCGTGGCGACGGGCGACGGGGCGCCGGGCGCCGGAGCCTCCGTCTTCTGCTCGCACCCGGCCAGGCCGATCGCCGCCAAGGCGACGGAGCCAGCCAAGGCCTTTAGCAGACGGGGCGGCAAGAGATGGGTCATGGGTCGCGTCCTGTCGGTGGGTCAACGAAGCGGCAGATAAAGTGAGGCCGACCGGCTGCAGCATGAAGGGCGCAGCCGGTCGGCCGCTTTCCTACTTCTTGGCTTCAGCCATCTTTGCGGCGCACTTTCCGTGCATCTTATCCATCTCGGCCTTGCTGAGCGGCTTCATCTTCATGACCCCGGGAGTGCCTTTCATGGAGGCGTGGTCATGCATGACGCGGCCGTCCATCTTCCGGCCCATGACGCTCTTGCACTCTTCGTGGGTTGGGTTGGCGGGATCCTTGACCGAAACGGTGGCGTCGGCCGCGGCCTTGTGATCCCCGTGTTCCGGCTGCGCGTAGCTCTGGCTGGCGGTGGCGAGGCCGAGGGCCGCGATGGCGACGAATAGGGTACGCATGGGTGTGTCCTTTGCTGGTCGGCGGACAGCGGCTCGCCGTGCCCTCGATTGAAATATGCCAAACCCTAGCGTTCCCTCCAAACCCAACCTTGATATCGATCAAGCGCCGCTGCGGCGGGACGCCAGCGCCATCAGTTCCGGAGCTTGCCGATCAGCTCGACCAGCTCGGCTGTCTTCTGTTCGCGCTCCGCCACGTCGCCGCTGGCCGCCATCGCACCAGCGACGCAGTGTTCGAGGTGGTCTTTCACGAGTTCGCCCTCAACCCGACGCAGCGCCGCCCTCGCGGCGTGCAGTTGCGTCAGGATGTCGAGGCAGTAGCGATCCTGCTCCACCATGCGGGAGATGCCTCGCACCTGCCCTTCAACCCGGTTCAGCCGATTGATCAGACGTGGCTTGTTCGTGCGTTCCATCAAAGCCTCCGCCGCTCGGTGCGGCAATATACAGAAAGCCGCGATTTGATCCATGCCCCACTGGGGTATATATACGCCGAACAGGAGGCCCCATGAGCGGTCAAGGCCATACCCACCATCATCATGCTGACCCCAGGGACCGCCAGGCGGCTGACGTGGCGGTCACCGACCCGGTCTGCGGCATGGCGGTTGATCCGGCGACCACGCCGCACCACGCGGAGCATGCGGGGCAGACCTTCCACTTCTGTTCGGCCGGGTGCCGCACCAAGTTCGTCGCCGATCCGGCGAAATACCTGACCAAGGATGAAGGCCCGTCCGCTGCGGCGCCGGCAGGGACGATCTACACCTGTCCGATGCACCCCCAGATCCGAAAGGAGGGTCCGGGCAACTGCCCCATCTGCGGCATGGCGCTCGAGCCGGAAACCGCGACCGCCGACAGCGGTCCGAACCCCGAGCTGATCGACATGACCCGCCGGTTCTGGGTGGGTCTCGTCCTCACCCTGCCCGTTCTCGCGCTCGAGATGGGCGCGCATGTTCTCGATCTGCACCGCTGGATTTCGCCCACGACGTCGAACTGGGTGCAGCTCGCCCTGGCGACCCCCGTCGTGCTGTGGGCCGGCTGGCCCTTCTTCGAACGGGGCTGGGCGTCCCTGCGGACTCGCAACCTCAACATGTTCACCCTCATCGCCATGGGGATCGGGGTGGCCTGGGCTTACAGCGTCGTGGCCACGCTGGCGCCGCACATCTTCCCGTCGGCGTTCCGGCGCACCGATGGCAGCGTTGCAATCTACTTCGAAGCCGCGGCCGTGATCACGGTCCTCGTGCTGCTGGGTCAGGTGCTGGAACTGCGGGCCCGCGAGCAGACCTCGGGTGCGATCAAGGCCCTGCTGGACCTCGCGCCCAAGACCGCGCGACGGGTCCGGACGGATGGGACTGACGAAGAGGTCACGCTCGACCAGATCCTGGTGAGCGACCAGCTGCGGGTGCGGCCGGGCGAGAAAGTCCCCGTCGACGGCGAGGTCGTGGACGGCCGCGTCTCGATCGACGAGTCGATGGTCACCGGGGAATCGATGCCCGTGACCAAGGAAGCGGGCGACAAGGTCGTCGGCGGCTCGATCAACAAGACCGGCTCCTTCGTGATGCGGGCCGAGAAGGTCGGGGCCGACACCCTGCTGTCGCAGATCGTCCACATGGTCGCCCAGGCCCAGCGCTCTCGGGCGCCGATCCAGCGCATGGCCGACCAAGTCTCGGGCTGGTTCGTCCCAGTGGTGATCGTGATCGCTGTCCTGGCATTCGCCGGCTGGGGGGTCTTTGGTCCCGAGCCGAGGTTTGCCTTCGGCCTCATCGCGGCGGTCTCGGTGCTGATCATCGCCTGCCCGTGCGCACTTGGACTGGCGACGCCGATCTCGATCATGGTGGGGGTCGGTCGCGGCGCCGGGGCCGGCGTGCTCATCAAAAACGCCGAAGCCCTAGAGCGGTTCGAAAAGATAGACACGTTGGTGATCGATAAGACCGGAACTCTCACCGAGGGGCGGCCAGCGGTCACCGCCATCGTGCCCGCCGCGGGTTGGGACGAAGCCGAAGTGCTTCGCCTGGCCGCCAGCCTCGAGCGTGGCAGTGAGCATCCCCTCGCGGACGCCATCCTCCGCGCCGCAAGCGATCGCAAGCTAAGCCTTTCAGAGCCGTCCGACTTTGACTCGCCCGTCGGTAAGGGCGTTCTGGGCTCGATCGACGGGCGGCGTCTGGTGCTCGGATCCGGCAAGTTTCTGAAGGAACAGGGGGTCATCACCGGCGAACTCGATAGTCAGGCAGAGTCGCTCCGCACTGACGGCGCTACGGCAATCTTCATGGCGGTGGACGGACAGGCTGCAGCGGTGTTCGCCATCGCAGACCCCATCAAGGCCACCACGCCTGAAGCCGTTCGCCTCCTGAAGGCCGAAGGCGTGCGGCTCGTCATGATGACCGGCGACAACCGCACCACGGCGCTCGCCGTGGCCCGCAAGCTCGGCATCGACGAAGTCGAGGCCGAGGTTCTACCGCAGGACAAGGCGGCCGTGGTCGAGAAGTTCCGCGCCGAGGGCCGCAAGGTGGCGATGGCGGGAGATGGCGTGAACGATGCGCCGGCGCTGGCGGCGGCCGAAGTTGGGATCGCCATGGGCGCGGGGTCCGACGTGGCCATTGAGAGCGCGGGCGTGACCCTCCTGAAGGGCGATCTGCAGGGGATCGTCAAGGCGCGGCGGCTGTCCCGCGCCGTGATGCGGAATATCCGCCAGAACCTCTTCTTCGCCTTCGTCTATAATGCGGCGGGCGTGCCGGTAGCGGCCGGCGTCCTCTACCCGGTGTTTGGCTGGCTGCTCTCGCCGGCGATCGCGGCGGCGGCCATGGCGCTGTCCAGCGTCAGCGTGGTGACCAACGCCTTGCGGCTACGAAGCGTGAAGCTCTAGCGCGGACGGGTCCCGTCCGCCGGCGGCGCCGGGAAGAAGCGCAGGCGCCCCCGCCCTTCCTTGCCGTGCAGCGACCGACCGCTCGACCGGGCGTGCCGCTTCCAGGATTCCCCCAACTGTCCGAAATCGCAGTCGGCGCGCTCAGCGGTGATCCCCGATCCGTTGTCGGTCACGATGATTTCGTCGATGGAGCCCAGCGCGTTGCGACGTAAATCCACATCGACCCGTGTCGCCTGGGCGTCGAACCCGTTCCAGACCAGCTCCGAGATTCCGCGCAGCGGATCTGAGGTTCGGACCACCTTTTCGATGTGATCCTGCTTGGCCTTGAGCGTGAGCTCGTGCACCGCGGTCAAGCCGCGCTAGCGCGATCGAGCCACCCCTGCCGCTGCAGGACTTCATAGGCGAGGCCAATCTGCTCCGGGGTGAAGCGGTGCTTTCGTTCGCCCCAGGCATAGGTCTGGGCTACGGCCTCCTCCGGCGTCGTCGCACCACCGCGCGACGCCACCCAATGGACCGTGGCGAGCAACTCTAGTCCGAATGGGGACTCGAAACCCGAGACCAACTTCCCGACGCGATCGAAGCGTTCGCGGGTCGCGGCGCGCTGGTCGAGAAGGTCTTCGGCGTCGCGCACCGCACCTGGCACCAACTCCAGTTGCTTGTCCGGAGCGTCGCCGCCATCGGCGTAGCCCGAGATCAGGTGACCTTCGACCGCGCGTAGGACATGCCGCAGGTTCTGGGCGTAGGGTCCGTAGGGCGCCTTCGCGTAGTCCAGCCGGAGCCCCTCACCCGCCTCCTGCATGAAGTACATCAGCTTGTGGAGTTCAAGCAGGGTCACGAAGGGATCGAGCAAGCCGCTCAGATACCGGTTGATCAGCACGACGAGGGCCGCGCGCCCTGGCGTCATCTTCGGAACCACGCTCGAAGAGACCATCTCTTGCGCTGTCGGCGCGCCGCCAGGCTCGAAGATGATGACATCGACGTCAGGAAGCGCGGCCATCGCTGCTTCGATCCTTGGCCGGACGTCCTTCCAATTGAGCCCGCCGAGGCCGCTCCCTAAAGGCGGGATGGCGATCGAGCGGATGTTGCGCGCCTTGATCACCCGCACCAGGTCGATCAGGCCCGCATCAATATCCTGGATGCGGCTTTTGCCGCGCCAATGGCGCTTGGTCGGGAAATTGATGATGAACCTCGGGTTGTCCAGCCGATGGCGTTCGAACACGAACATACGGCCAGGCTGGACTTCGTCACCCTCGCAGCCCCGTGCATAGGCCTCGAAATTATCGGCGAACGCGTTCTTGAACTGGAGCGCGATCCCGCGCCCCATGATGCCGACACAGTTGACGGTGTTCACTAGCGCTTCGGCATTGGACTTGAGGATGTCGCCTGTCGTGAAAGTAATCATGGCACCCTCCTCCTAGTAGTACCAGCCGGGGACAAGATCGACCTTCGGCTTGTGCGCCGCATTGGCCAGGATCGCGTCCACCTGCAACTTCATCGGCATCGTCTGCACGCCGACACGTGAAAATAGCTCCCACGGAAAATCGTCGCGCATCAGAAATTCAGCCTGCTTTCCTTCTCGAACGTCCGGCGCCGACCACTGGGTCGATGCCACCGCCTCCCAACGAACCTCCCCTAGCGCCGCAAGGTCGTCGCGGAACTCGGCGTAATACGCGCCGGCGTTGGACAGGGTGAAGGCCCAGCGGCGACCGTTCGCCTGCGCCCACGCAACGGCTTCGCCCAGGTCGGCTTCCAAGTGGACGATTGGCGTCTGGCCGCCCTTGTAGTCGACCTCAGGGTGGTTGCCCTTGTGTAGCAGATATAGCATGACGGATCGAGAACAAAAATAGAACGGGACGTATTGACCGACCGTATCGCCCTGATGACAGCGCACCGGCAGCGACAGTCTGCGGCTTTTAATCGACGACATGCCGATTGTTTGCGTGGGACCGCCGGCAGGACTCGAATCTAAGGCATTTTCCACTTTTGATTCGGCTACTTAGTCAGCATCACTTATCCACATACCTACTCCGCTACCCACAGGCCCCTCAGGGCGTGCTCCCCGCGGTGGGATCCCAGGCGAGAAAGCGGAACGTGTCGAAGAGTGACCACTTC
>Ga0208242_100680_pt1 | contig 14964 bp, 14 predicted proteins | sample SubbioAug_CSW13A_FD_184825 | JGI IMG/M metagenome (GOLD analysis project Ga0208242, IMG submission 184825) | Serpentinite rock and fluid subsurface biosphere microbial communities from McLaughlin Reserve, California, USA - CR12Aug_CSW13A (SPAdes) | ecosystem: Environmental > Terrestrial > Deep... | reverse complement strand
CGCGTAAGGTAGTGAGAGGGGATCCCGGTGGGGTCCCCTCTTTGCTTTTGTATCCGGGCGGCGTCGCCCATTGGCGCCGGGACCGCTCCAGCCCATGGTGCCAGTCACGCCGCAATTTCGGCCCTTCGGCCCCATAGATGATCTGACCATGACCTCTCGCCGACGTATCGCCCTGCCCGCCGCCCTGGTCCTGTCCCTCAGCCTGATCGGCCCGGTGACAGCCCCGACGCTCGCCCTGGCCCAGACCTCCATGGAGGACCCCCTGGACATTCGCGACGCCCGGCGCGTGGAGCGCATGGAAAGGGTCGTGCGCGAGCTGCGGGCCATCGTCTTCCAAGGGCGCGACACCGGCCGGCCGGTGGTCGTCCAGCCGGCAGAGACCGACTACCGGATCGAGGAGCTGAACCGTCGGCTCACCGACCTGGAGAGCGTCATCACCCGCCTGAACGGCCAGATCGAGACCACGAATTTCGAACTCCGTCAGAGCCGGGACAAGGCGAGCGCCCTGGAAAGCCAGCTGGCGGCCATGAACCAGAAGATCGCCGCCCTGGAAGTGTTCACCGGCGTTCCGCCGGCCGGCGGCGGCAGCGGCGGGGGCGCGACATCCAGCTTCTCCGGCCCGCCCCCCAGCGCCGGTGGCGGGGGCTCGCCCCAGGCCGATTTCGACCGCGCCCGGGGCCTCATGCTCAGCGGCAACTATGACGGGGCGGAATCCGCCTTCGAGGCCTTCGTCGCCACCCATGGAAACGCCAGCCTGGCGCCTGAGGCCAACTATTGGCTGGGCAAGACCCTGGTGGTCCGCGGCGCCGACGCCGAGGCCGCCAGCGCCTTTATCGCCGCCATCCGCGGCTGGCCCACGACGGCCTGGGCGCCGGACGCGGTCCTGGAGCTGTCGCGCTCTCTGATCGCCCTGGGCCGCAGTCCCGAGGCCTGCCAGACCCTGACGGAGCTGTCGCGGCGCTACCCGTCAGCAGCCCCGTCCATTCAGTCGCGGGCGGCGGCGGCGCGCACCCAGGCCCGGTGCGGCTGACCCGAACCCTGGAACGGTCGGGGCCTTCCCCCGCCGAACTGTTCGACACGCATCTGAGCCACACCTCAGCGGCGCCCGTGGCCGTCGCCTATTCCGGCGGCGGCGACAGTCTGGCCCTGTTGCTGGCCGCCCATGACTGGAGCGCCGCGCGCGGGCGGCGGCTCATCGTCCTGCATGTAGACCACGGCCTGCAGGCGGCGTCCGCCGCCTGGGCGCGCCACTGCCAGACGGTCGCCCTGGCGCTGGGAGCGCCCTTTCAACGTCTCTGCTGGACTGGGCCAAAGCCCGCCACGGGCTTGCCGGCCGCAGCCCGGGCCGCGCGCCACAGGCTGCTGGCTGACGCCGCCCGGGCCGCGGGCGCCTCGGTGGTGCTGATGGGCCATACCGCCGACGATGTGTTGGAGGGCCGCCAGATGCGCCGCGAGGGCGCCACCACCCCAGATCCTCGGCCCTGGTCGCCCAGCCCCGCCTGGCCGGAGGGCCGCGGCGTCTTCATCCTGCGGCCCCTGCTTAGCGTCCGCCGCGCCGAGCTGCGCGCCCAGCTGGCCCGGCAGTCCCTGAGCTGGATCGAGGATCCGGCCAATGGCGACCTCGCCTATGCCCGCGCCCGAGCCCGGGCGGTCCTGGACCCGGACGGCCTGGAAGAGCCCGAGGCGCCGGCCCCTGGCCAGGCCCTGACATCCCTCGCCCGGCGCGCCCGGCATGGCGAGGATGGGACGATCAGCTGGCGTCGCCAGGACCTGCGGGATGCGCCTGACCAGGCCGTGGCCCAGGCCCTGTCGATCGCCAGCCTCTGCGCCGCCGGCGGCGCCCGCCCGCCCAGGCGGGCCTCGGTTGATCGTCTCGTCGAACAGATCGCCACAGGGGGGCCCTTCACAGCCACCCTGGCCGGCGCCCGGCTCGTGGTCGCGGCCGAAGCCCTGCTGGTGGCGCGGGAAGCCGGCGAGGCGGCCCGGGGCGGTCTGGGGGATATCCCGCTGGAACAGGACAGGCCCCAGGTCTGGGACGGGCGGTACGAGGTGCAGACCACAAGGCCAGGCTTGCAGGTCGGAGCGCTGGCCGGCCGGATGGCCCGTCTGCCCCCTGAGGCGCGCCGCAGGCTGGCCGCCCTGCCGCCGGCCGCACGGAAGGCGCTGCCGATCCTGATTGCGGCGGAGGGCGAGGTCAGGCTGATGATGGAGGGTGTCTCTTCGCGCAGTCTCGTCCAGGCGCGGTTCGAGGCCGCCACAGGCCAGATCAGCCGAGAGCCGAGCCTAAACCAGCTCTGAGGCTCAGTCGCCGGCCTCGATCAGACCCTTGGCGACCATCAGGCTGCGCTTGGAGTCTGGAATGGTCGAGACCTGCGCCATACGGACCCTGGGTGAGACCTTGGCGGCGGCCTGGACCGGCAGATCTTCCGCCTCGGCGAAACGGCGGCCGAGGAAATAAAGCGGATTGAGCGGCCGATCCTGCCGGTCGCGAATCTCGAAATGCAGATGGGGTCCGCTGGACACCCCGCTGGAGCCCACCTCGCCAATGGCGTGGCCGGCCCTGACCCTCTGGCCGCGCTTGAGGCCCGGCGTCACCGCGCCCAGGTGGGCGTAGCGGGTCACCAGACCCTCGGCATGGGTGATCTCGACCATGCTGCCATAGCCCGGAGACGCGCCCGCCCGGGTCACGACCCCATCGGCCGCGGCCAGGACCGGTTCCCCGAAGGGGGCGGCGATATCGACGCCGGCGTGGAGCCGCCCGACGTCCTCCCAGGGCATCTGACGCAGACCGAAGGGCGAGTTGATCGCGTGACCGGGCAGCGGAGACTGAAACGCCACGAGCACGACGCGCTCGGGCGCGGTCGGGGGGACCGGCATGGCGACGGGCTCAGCCTCGGGGCGGGGAAGGGCTGCATGCGCCAGGGTGATGGCGCCGAGCGCCAGGACGGCGCCGAACAGCGCGATCCCCAGGCGATGCAGGCCGCCCTGGGGAGCGGTGACGGCTTCAGTCAATGGTACGTCCCGACTCTTCTATCGGCGCGGCGCGGCCCGGACGCTCAAGGTCCAGGTCTGCGACTGCGGTCATAGCCGGGGTCAGTTAATGAATGTTCGAGATATCCCGCAGACGCGCCACAGCGACAATTGGGCGCGCCCGCCGCATTCAGAGGGCGTTCACCATGAGACGATCGAAAGCGTCTCTAGAGCGACTTCAGAATGCCCTCGACCATCTTCTTGGCGTCGCCGAACAGCATCATGGTGTTGTCGCGGAAGAACAACTCGTTATCGACCCCGGCATAGCCCGAGCTCATGCCCCGCTTCACGAACAGCACGGTGCGGGCCTTTTCCACGTCCAGGATCGGCATGCCGTAGATGGCCGAGGTCGGGTCGGTCTTGGCCGCTGGGTTGGTGACGTCATTGGCGCCGATGACGAAGGCCACGTCGGCGGTGGAGAACTCCGAATTGATGTCCTCCAGCTCGAAGACCTCGTCATAGGAGACCTGGGCCTCGGCCAGCAGCACGTTCATGTGGCCCGGCATGCGGCCGGCCACGGGGTGGATGGCGTATTTCACCTCGACGCCCTCGGCCTTCAGCACGTCGCCCATTTCGCGCAGGGCGTGCTGGGCCTGGGAGACCGCCATGCCGTAGCCGGGCACGATGATCACCTTGCTGGCGTTCTTCATGATGAAGGCCGCGTCCTCGGCCGAGCCCTGTTTGACCGGCCGGGTCTCGACATGGCCGCCGGCGGCCGCGGCGCTGTCGTCGGCGCCGAAGCCCCCGAGGATCACCGAGATGAAGGACCGGTTCATGCCCTTGCACATGATGTAGGAGAGGATCGCGCCGGACGAGCCCACCAGGGCGCCGGTGATGATCAGGGTGGTGTTCTCGAGCGTGAAGCCCAGCGCCGCAGCCGCCCAGCCCGAATAGGAGTTCAGCATCGAGACGACGACAGGCATGTCGGCGCCGCCGATGGGGATGATCAGGGTGATCCCGATCAGCAGGGCCAGCGCAAAGATGCCCCAGAAGGCCCAGACGGCTGCGCCGCCGCTCATCACCAGCACCACCACCAGGGCCACGATGCCCACGGCGATGGCCAGGTTCAGCAGGTGCCGGGCTGGCAGCAGGATCGGCGCGCCGGACATGTTGCCGTTCAGCTTGGCGAAGGCGATCACCGAGCCGGTGAAGGTCACCGCCCCGATGGCCAGGCCCAGGGACAGCTCGATCAGGGAGATCAGGTGGATCTCGCCGGCCACGCCGATGCCATAGGCCTCCGGCGTATAGATGGCCGCCACCGCTACCAGACAGGCCGCCAGGCCCACCAGGCTGTGGAAGGCCGCCACGAGCTGGGGCATGGAGGTCATGGCCACCTTGCGGGCGATCACCGCGCCGACCCCGCCGCCGATGGCCACGCCCCCCAGGATCAGGGCCAGCGTGAGGGCGTCCAGAGCGCCCTGGCCCAGCAGGGTCGCCATCACCGTGCCGACCGCGATGGCCATGCCGATCATGCCGTTGCGGTTGCCCGCCCGACTGGTCTCAGGACTGGAGAGGCCGCGCAGGGCCAGGATGAATAGAACCCCGGAAACGAGGTAGAGGATGGCCGCGAGATTGGCGTTCATGATCGTGCCCCTTCAGCCCGCTCTACTTCTGCTTCTTCTTGTACATGGCGAGCATGCGCTGGGTGACGAGGAAGCCGCCGAAGATGTTCACCGCCGCCAGGGCTGCAGCAAGGGCGCCGGCGCCCTTGGAGATCATCACGCTGCCGCTCAGGGCCGCGCCTTCAGCCCCGTGGGCGGCGGCGGCCAGCAGGGCCCCGACGATGATCACCGAGGAAATCGCGTTGGTCACCGCCATCAGCGGAGTGTGCAGGGCCGGCGTCACGCTCCAGACCACGTAGTAGCCCACGAAGATGGCGAGCACGAAGATCGCCAGGCGGAAGACGGTGGGATCGACAGATTCCATGGGGGGCGTCCTCTCTTGATCTCGGGTCAGCTGGCCAGGGCGGGGTGGACCACCGCCCCGCCGCGGGTGACCAGGGCGGCCTTGAGGATCTCGTCCTCGAAGTCAGGGGCGAAGGCGCCGTCCTTGGTCAGGAACAGGCCGGCGAAGGCGGCGAGGTTGCGGGCGTAGAGGGCCGAGGCGTCGGCGGCGATGCGGCCCGGCAGGTTGGCGTAGCCGACGATCTTGACCCCGCCAGTCTCCACGACCTGACCCGCCACCGCGCCCTCCACATTGCCGCCCTGCTCGACGGCGAGGTCGACAATGACCGAGCCTGGACGCATGGAGGCGACCTGGGCGGCGCTGACCAGCCGCGGGGCCGGGCGGCCCGGGATCAGGGCGGTGGTGATGACGATGTCCTGCTTGCGGATATGCTCCGAGACCAGGGCCGCCTGCTTGGCCTGATACTCGGCGCTCATTTCCTTGGCGTAGCCGGCGGCGGTCTCGGCGGCCTTGAACTCCTCGTCCTCGACGGCGATGAACTTGGCGCCGAGGCTTTCAACCTGCTCCTTGGCCGCGGGCCGCACGTCGGTGGCGGTGACCACCGCGCCGAGGCGCCGGGCCGTGGCGATGGCCTGCAGGCCGGCGACGCCAGCCCCCATGACGAAGACCTTGGCCGCGGCGACGGTGCCGGCGGCGGTCATCATCATCGGCAGGACCTTGCCATAGGCGTTGGCGCCTTCCAGCACCGCGCGATAGCCGGCCAGATTGGCCTGGGAGGACAGGACGTCCATCACCTGGGCCCGGGTGATCCGCGGCACGAACTCCATGGAAAAGGCGCTGACCCCCTTGGCCGCCAAAGCCTGGAGTGTGGTCTTGTCCTGGTGGGGGTTGAGCATGCCGACAACGATCGCCTCGGCCTTCAGCCCGGCGATCTCCTCGGGCGTCGGTCCGCGCACCTTGAACAGGATATCGGCCTCGGCGAGCGCCGCGTCGAGGCCGCACAGCTCAGCGCCGGCGGCGGCATAGTCGGCGTCCGGATAGGAGGAGGCCTCTCCGGCGCCGGTCTCCACCGCCACCGCAAAGCCTGCGGCGATCAGCTTCTTCACCGTGTCGGGCGTCGTGGCGACGCGGGTCTCCCCGTCGCGGCGTTCCTTGGTGACGGCGATGACGGCCATGGTCGAGGTCCCCCCGGTCGGAAAAGCCGGCGGACCTTAGGGATGTCAGTGGCCCCTTGTCCAGAAATCGATCGGCGATTTCCAAACAGATGTTTGATCGACAGCTTGCGGATGTCGCGCGCACGCGAACGCCGCCCGCGTCTGGGGACGGGGGCGGCGACCAATTCGCCAGACATCGGCTCGGTGTTTAGTGCGCCTGCTCGGGCTTGTCGCGCAGGAGCACGAAGCCGATCACGGCGGTCACGACGGCCGAGATCAGGCCGGCCATGAAGCCACCCGGCGTGCAGAACCACACGATGAACAGCAGCAGGACAGCGACGATGGTCAGGGAGCCCCACTTGGTCATTCCCATGAACAGGTCATAGGTGGCCAGCTGTTCCTGGATTTCCATTTCGCCGCGGTGATAGTCGGAAGCCTGTTCGCCCATGGCGGCCGGGTCTCTCTCTTACGGAAGCTGATTGACAGCGGTGCTACACGAGAGCGCGCGCCGGCTCAAGTCGGCCAAACCTTCAACAGCGTGCGCAGGGCGGCCACCAGGGCCAGGGGCTGGTCGACCATCACATGATGATTGGCGTCAGGAATGGCGATCTCGATCATGTCGGCCGGCAGGGGGTTGGGTCGGCTGTCGTCCCGCCTCGCGACCACTGGGGAATGCTCCCCGTGAATATGGGCGACAGGCACCTCGACCTTGGGGGGGCCTTCGGTGACCAGGGCGTTCATGGCGCTGCGGTCGAGCTTGTTCCACATGGCCGGGTCGAACATCCAGGTCCAGCCTTCGCCTGACCCGTCCTCCAGCGGCGCGCGCTTCAGGGATTTCCGCGCAATAAAGTCGGCGACGAACAGATGGCCGGCCGCCTGGGGCGGCATGAAGCGGAAGCGGGCGAGCGCCTGCTCCAGGGTCGCGTAGACCCGCTTGGGCCGGTCGGCGGTGGGGATGTTGCGCACCTGCTCCATGCGGCGCTCCATCTCCTCGCGCTCCTTGGGCGGCGGGCCGCCGAAGCCGGTGTCGACGAGGACGGCGGCGGCCATGCGCTCGGGGTGCCGACTGGCGGCGTAGAAGACCTGCGATCCGCCGAAGGAGTGGCCGATATAGATGGGCTTGCGGCCGCCCTCATAGAGGCCTGTGGCCTGCGCCACGGCTTCAGCGTCTTCGGCGAAATCCTGGAAGGCGTAGGTTTCGCGCCAGTCCGAGGCGCCCATGCCCGCCAGCGACATCGACGCCACCCGATAGTCCTCGGCCAGATAGGGGGCGATGAAGCTCCACCAGTCGGCATGGGCGCTGTTACCATGCACCAGGAGCAGGCCGGGCTTGCCCACCTCGCCCCAGGTCAGCACCTCGATCTGGGCGCCCATCGAGGTGACGAAGCTGCGTTCCGGCGCCTTGGCGATGACCGCCTCGAACCAGGCCGGAGCCGGCGGCTTCTCGCCCTTGAACGGCGCCAGAGGGGCCTGGATTTCCGGCGGCAGCTCCCCAGGCTTGGTAGGGACGGGACGGTCGTCATCGAACTCGGCGGCGGCGACGGCGGGGGTGGTCTTGCTCTGATCGGTCATGGGTTCAGGCCTGCCGCGCCTGGCGATCGCCCGGCGTCCGCTTGATGTTGCGCAGGCCCTTGAAGACGCCGGAGCCGGTCATCAGCAGCCGCTCGCCGCACCAGATCTTGCCCCGCACGGTGAAGATGTCGTCCTGCTCGGAGACGATCTCGCTGCCGCCCTCGACCCAGTCGCCCATCTGGGCGCCGGAGAGGAAGTCGGTGGTCAGGCGCACTGTCACCCAGCCGATCTCTCGCTGGTTGGAGATCACACGGCCCCAGGCCATGTCGGCGAAACTCATCAGCATGCCGCCGTGGCAATTGTTCATGCCGTTGGCGTGATGCTCCTCCACGCGAAAGGCCATGATCTCGTTATTGGCCTCGTCCCGCTTGGAGTAGAAGGGGCCGACCGTGCGGCCGAAGCCGCGCTGCCAGAGGTTGATCACATAGCCGTCCGGAACGACGGCGGCCTGCAGGGGGGTCAGATCATCGGACATGCCCTGCTGACTAACGCCCGTTTGAAAAATGACAAGGCTTGAGGCGAGATTCGCCCCTTCACCACCCCAGGATCAGACCAGGGCCTCGAACTCGTCCACCAGACGTTCCAGCTGGGTCATGCCCGCCGCCCAGAAGGCCTTTTCCCGCGGATTCAGGCCGAAGGGGGCGAGGGCCTCGACGTAGGTCTTGGAGCCGCCGGCGGCAAGCAGGTCCTCGTAGAGCGGCGCAAAGCCCTCCGGATCTTCCCGGCGCTTCTCCATCAGGCCCCGCACCAGCAGGTCGCCGAACGCGTAGGCGTAGACATAGAAGGGGGCGTGGGCGAAGTGGCTGACATAGGCCCAGTAGTGCTCATAGCCGGCGTTCAGCTTGATGGCCGGCCCGAGGCTCTCGCCCATCACCTCCATCCAGATGGCCGAGATCTCCTCGGCGGAGACCTCGCCCTGCTGGCGGGCGGCGTGGAAGGCGGTCTCGAATTTGTGGAAGGCGATCTGGCGGACCACCGTGTTCAGCCCGTCCTCGATCTTGCCAGCCAGCAGGCCGCGGCGCTCGGCGTCGGTGGCGCCGGCCATCAGGCGTTCGAAGACCAGACCTTCGCCAAAGATCGAGGCGGTCTCGGCCAGCGTTAGGGGCGTGTCGGCCAGCAGGGTGCCGAGCGGCGCGCACAGGGTCTGGTGCACGGCGTGACCCAGCTCATGGGCGAGCGTGAGAACGTCCCGGCGCTCGCCCATATAGTTCATGAACACATAGGGGTGGCGGTCGGCGCTGACCGGGTGGGAATAGGCGCCCGACTGCTTGCCGGCCCGCGGGCGGGCGTCGATCCAGGGCTGGGTGAAGAAGGTCCGGGCGGTGTCGGCGAACCGGGGGGCCAGCGCGGAGAAGGACTCCAGCACCATCTCCTGGGCCTGCGGCCAGCTGTAGGTGCGGGGCGCCGCGGCGTCGAGGGGGGCGTTGCGGTCCCAGTAGTCCAGGCTCTTGCGGCCCATGACCTTGGCCTTCAGGGCGTAATAGCGATGGCTGACGGCGGGATAGGCCTCGGTCACGGCCTCCACCAGGGCCTCGACGGCGTCGGCGTCCACCTCGTTGGCCAGGTGGCGGGAGGCGGCGGGACTCGGGTACTTCCGCCACCGGTCGTCCACCTGTTTTTCGTAGGCCAGGGTGTTGAGGCACAGCGCCAGCGTCGAGGTCCGCGCCTCCAGCGCCTTGGCCAGCCCCTGGGCGGCCTGTTTGCGGCGCGCGCCATCCGGATCTGACAGACGGTTGAGCGTTTCGGGCAGGGTCAGGGTTTCGGAGCCGACCTTGGCGGTCAGCTTGGCGAGCGTCTCGTCATAGAGGCGCACCCAGTTGGCCACCCCTGGCCCCCGGTCGATCATAAGGCGCTCAAGCTCGGCGCTCAGCTCGTGGGGTCGCGAGAGGCGCACCCGCCGCAGCCAGGGCAGCCAGCGCCTGGCCGGGGCATGGGCGGTCAGGGCCGCGTCCAGCTCGGCCTCGTCCAGCTGGTTGATCTCCAGGGTGACAAACAGGGTCTCGGCGCCGATCACCGCGGCCTTGGTGCGGAAGTCGCCCTCGAACTTGGCCCAGGCCGGATTGTCCCGCGCCGTGCTCGACGACAGGGAGGCATAGGCGCCGACGCCATAGAGGGCGTTGGTTCCCACCTCGTAGAGGGCGATGGTTTCGTCGAGCCGCCGGCCCAGGGTTTCGGGCTCGCCACGGGCGGCCACCAGCTTGCCCTGATAGGTCAGGAGCTCGGCGGCGGCCTTGCGCGCCTTGTCCAGGTCGGCCTCGATCTGCGGGTCGTCGCGACCGGCATAGAGGTCATCCAGGCGCCATTCGGGCAGGGTGTCGGTCTTGAGCGGTGCGTTCATGGGGGCGATCTAAGCACGCCAAGCGCCGGCCGCCACCTCCCCTTGATCCAAGAATCTACAGGCGGGTCGTCGCCAGCAGGATCGAGGTCTCGGTGGCGGCGATGCCGGGGATGCAGCGGATCTCGTCCAGGGCCGCGCTGAAGGCGGCCAGGCTGTCGGTGTCCAGCTCGGCCACCAGGTCCCAGCGGCCGTTGGTGGTGTGGACCGCCACCACCTCGGCGAAGCCCTGAAGGGCGCGCACCACCCGCGGACCGCCCTCGCCCTCCACCGAGATGGTCATGACCGCCCGCACCCGCTGGGCCTCCACATCGGGGCGGGTGCGCACGGTGAAGCCCTGGATCACGCCGCGCTGGCGCATCCTGTCGATCCGGTTCTGCACCGTGCCGCGGGAGACCTTCAGGCGCTCGGCCAGGCTCGCCACCGAGGCGCGGGCGTCGGCGCGCAGCAGGGTCAGGAGCTGGCGGTCGGTTTCATCCATGGCAGATCGTCACTCCAGGGCGCCATATCGGCAGAATGATCTACACATCCTACAAGTCCTGCGCCTTTTCGCTATCACCGCCGCGCCTCATCCTCGGATGCAACCGTGACATTCCGAGGGAGGCGCGCATGGCGACCCCGCACTATCTGATGACCGATCCGGCCCATTTCGAGGTGTGCTACCAGATCAACCCGTGGATGGACCCCGCCCTCTGGCGGGCCGACGACAACGCCTGCGCCCGGGCCGCCGCGGGTTCCGACGCCCTGCGCCACGCCATTGAGGCGGCCGGCGGGGTGGTGGAGATGATCCCCGCCGAGGCCGGCCTGCCAGACCTGGTCTTCCCCGCCAATGCCGCCACCGTCCTGGACGGCCGCGCCCTGATGGCCCGCTTCGCCCACCCTGAGCGCCGCGGCGAAGAGGCGCCCTTCCTGGCCGCCTTCCAGGCCCTGCGCGACCGGGGCGTACTGCGCGAGGTGGCCGAACTGCCGCCTGGCGTGGTGCATGAAGGCGCCGGCGACGCCCTGTGGGATGGCGCCCGCGGCTGGTTCTGGGGCGGCCATGGCCAGCGCTCGACCCTGGCGGGCCTCGAGGCCCATGCGGACTTCTTCGGCCAGGAGGTGGTGGCCCTGGAGCTAGCAACCCCGCACTTCTATCACCTGGACACCTGCATGCGTCCGCTGGACGGCGGCCACATCCTCTACTACCCGCCGGCCTTCACCGATCAGGCCCTGCAGACCCTGCGCGAGCGAGTGGCGCCCGACCTGCTGATCGAGGCCGACAAGGCCGCGGCCGAGGCGCTCTGCGTCAATGCGGTGAACCTGGGCGAGACCGTGATCATGGCCAAGGCGCCGCCGACCCTGCGGGCGGCCCTGGAGGCCCGGGGTTATCGCCTGGTCGAGGTCGATCTCTCCCCCTTCATCATGTCCGGCGGGGCGGCCTTCTGCATGAGCCTGCGCCTGGATCTCACCTCCCACCCCCAAGCCGCGCTTGCGGCGGCTGAATGAGGCCTCCCATGACCGATCACGCCGTGCTCGATCGCCCCGCCCTGTCGACCCCGCAGGACTATATCGCCGCCGAGGCGCGGCTGGGGGCCCGCAACTACAAACCGCTCGATGTGGTGCTGAGCCGCGGCGAGGGGGTCTATGTCTGGGATGTGGAGGGCAAGCGCTACCTGGACGGGCTATCGGCCTATTCGGCGGTCAATCAGGGCCATTGCCATCCGAAGATCCTGGCGGCCATGACGGAGCAGGCCGGCAGGCTGACCCTGACCAGCCGCGCCTTTCGCAACGACCAGCTGGCCCTGTTCTATGAGGAGATCTGCGCCCTGACCGGGTCGCACCGGGCCCTGCCGATGAATTCCGGCGCCGAGGCGGTGGAAAGCGCCCTGAAGGTGGTTCGCAAGTGGGGCTATGAGGTCAAGGGCGTACCGGCCGGCCAGGCCGAGATCATCGTCTGCTCGGAGAACTTCCACGGCCGGACCCTGGCCATCGTCGGCTTCTCCACCGATGAGCAGGCCCGCGGCGGCTTCGGCCCCTTCGCCCCGGGCTTCAAGGTCGTGCCCTTCGGCGACGCCGCAGCCCTGGAGGCGGCCATCACCCCCAACACCGTCGCCTTCCTGGTGGAGCCGATCCAGGGCGAGGCCGGCGTCATCATCCCGCCGGCCGGCTATCTGAAAACCGCCCGCGAACTCTGCACGCGCCATAACGTCGTCCTGATCCTGGACGAGATCCAGACGGGTCTCGGCCGCACGGGCAGGCTGCTGGCCGAAGAGCACGAGGGGATCGAGGCCGACCTCACCCTGGTGGGCAAGGCGCTGTCGGGCGGCTTCTATCCGGTCTCGGCCGTGCTTTCGAACGATGCGGTGCTGGGAGTGCTGAAGCCGGGCGAGCACGGCTCCACCTTCGGCGGCAATCCGCTCGCCTGCGCCGTGGCCCGCGCCGCCCTGAAGGTGCTGGTGGAAGAAGACATGATCGGCAACGCAGCCCGTGTCGGCGACCGCCTCCAGACCTCCCTGGCCGGCATTCGCCACGACGCCATCAAGCAGGTCCGCGGCCGGGGCCTGATGCTGGCCGTCGAGCTGCATGCCGAGGCCGGCGGCGCCCGGCGGGTCTGCGAGAATCTCCAGCGGCGCGGCCTGCTGTGCAAGGAGACCCACGAGCACACCATCCGCATCGCCCCGCCCCTGGTGCTGACGCCGGCCCAGGCCGACTGGATCGCTGAGCAGTTCGAGGCGGCCCTGCGCGACCCGACCTAGCGGCTAGTCAGGCGACCCTGGGTCCTGCGCCCAGGATCGCCGTTCCCCTCGCCGCCCGCCCTATTTCGCCCCAGCCACAGCCGGGGACGGGGTCGGCCCCTTCCGAGCCTCGGCCAGCACATAGGCGCGGATGTTCTCGGCCTCCGTGGGCGACAGGAAACGGGAGAAGCTGGCCATGCCCCGGGGCGCCAGGGTCCCGTCGATGACCACCGACGACCAGTTCTCCGCCGACAGCAGCATCTGCGAGCGCTTCAGGTCCGGCAGGTAGCGGCCCGAGGCGTTGGCCCCATGGCAGACCTGGCAATACTGCTGGAAGCTCGCAAAGCCCGCCTGGGCGTTCCCGCGGGAGCTCACCCCCGTGAGGTCGAGGGGCTCGACCTCGGGAAGATCATAGGCCGGCGCGGTGGCGGTCCCACCGAGCTTGAAGACCAGCAGACGGCCGGGCAGGCGCGAGCGGTCCGGCAAGAGGGCGGGCGAAGACAGGGCGCCGGCCCCGCCATAGCCGACCATCAGAGCCACATACTGCTCGCCGTCGATCTCGTAGGTCGAAGGCGGGGCGATCACCCCGTTCACGGTCTCATAGGACCAGAGCTTGGCGCCGGTGGCCGCGTCATAGGCCGAGAAGGTCCCCTCGGCGGCCCCTTGGAAGACGAGACCGCCGGCCGTGGTCAGGACGCCGGCGTTCCAGAAGAAGGGATGTTCGACGGTCCAGCGCGCCTTCTGGGCCACCGGGTCCCAGGCGATCAGCTGCCCCTTCACCATGGCCTTCAGACCCGCCAGCTGGGCGGCGTCATCGGGCAGGGCGTTGGCCAGGAAGTCCGTGCCGACGTTCCAGGCGCCGGGCTGATGGCGATAATTGGCGTCGTTCACATAGGCGAAGGGCACCACCTGGGCCGGGATATAGACGAGGCCCGTCTGCGGATTGAAGGCCATGGGATGCCAGTTGTGGGCCCCGAACGGCGCAGGGATCTGGAGTGAGGGCGCCTCGCGATAGCGGGCGCCGGGCGCCTCGATCGGACGGCCGGTGGCCTTGTCGACGCCGGTGGCCCAGGTGATCGGCACATAGGGCTCAGCGGAGATCAGCTCGCCCGTGGCCCGGTCCAGTACATAGAAGAAGCCGTTCTTGGGCGCCTGCATCAGCACCTGGCGGGTCTGGCCCGCGATGGTCAGGTCCGACAGGATGATGTGCTGAGTGGCCGTATAGTCCCAGCTCTCGCCGGGTGTGGTCTGGTAGTGCCAGACGTACTGGCCGGTGTCGGGTTTCAGGGCGAGGATCGAGGAGACAAACAGGTTGTCGCCCTTCCCGTCCGACCGCTTCTCGTGGTTCCAGGGCGTGCCGTTGCCGACGCCCACATAGAGCAGGTCGAGCTTGGGGTCATAGGCCATGGAGTCCCAGACCGTGGCGCCGCCGCCGGTGGCCTTCCAGCCCTCGCCGAACCAGGTGCCCGCGGCCTTTTCCGCAAGGATGGCGTCAGACGCCGCGCCATCGGGCTGGCCGTCGGGATTGGGGGCGGTGAAGAAGCGCCAGACCAGGGCGCCGGTCTCGGCGTCATAGGCCGACAGATAGCCGCGCACGCCGTATTCCGCGCCGCCATTGCCGATCAGCACCTTGCCCTTGATGACCCGCGGGGCGCCGGTGATGGTGTAGGGCTTGGCGGTGTCGGTGGTCTGGACCGACCAGGCCTCTGCGCCGGTGTCGGCGTCCAGTGCGATCAGGCGGCCATCGAGGGCGCCCACATAGACCTTGCCGCCCCAGACGGCGACCCCCCGATTGACCACGTCGCAACAGGCGTCGAAGGCCTTTTCACCGGCCACCTTGGGGTCATAGGACCATTTCAGCGCGCCGGTGGCCGCATCGAAGGCATAGACCTTGGACCAGGCCGTGGTGGTGTAGAGCACGCCGTCCTTGATGATCGGCGTCGCCTCCTGGCCGCGGTCGGTGTCGAACTCGTAGGACCAGGCCAGGCCCAGCTCCCCTACCGATTCCGTGTTGATCTGGGTCAGCGGGCTGAACCGCTGCTCGGAATAGGAGCGGCCATAGGAGAGCCATTCGGCGTTGGTCTCGGCGGCCTCCAGGCGGGCCTGATCCACGTCCTTGGCGCCGCCCCCCTCCTGGCAGGCGCTGAGCAGACCGGCGCAGGCGAGCGCGATCAGGGTGAACTTGAGTGTCATGGCGGCCCTCCCCGGCCTGGCCGTGTGTCCGGCCTTTTGAGATTCAGTATGGCCCCCTCGG
>Ga0208242_100678_pt1 | contig 15101 bp, 14 predicted proteins | sample SubbioAug_CSW13A_FD_184825 | JGI IMG/M metagenome (GOLD analysis project Ga0208242, IMG submission 184825) | Serpentinite rock and fluid subsurface biosphere microbial communities from McLaughlin Reserve, California, USA - CR12Aug_CSW13A (SPAdes) | ecosystem: Environmental > Terrestrial > Deep... | reverse complement strand
CCTCATGAACAGCATCATCTTCATACTTTGCTTATGGTTGAATGCAAAAATGGATAAACGTTCTCCTCAAGGCAGTGCTTGGTTAGGCGAGATTCTAGGATTCAGACATTTCATTGAGGTCGCTGAGAAAGCACGTCTAGAAATGCTTGTCAGAGAAAATCCTGCTTACTTCTATCATATCTTACCATTTGCCTATGTACTCAATGTGTCTGATGTCTGGTCGAAGCAATTTGAATCCATTGCGATTGATGCTCCATCATGGTACATCGGACCATCTTACACCAACTCCTATGTCATGATGCGATCATTGAATCGCACCTTAACCACCATGAATCAAACCATGATGGTCCCTCCTCCTTCCAAAGGCAAAGGTGGCGGTGGATTTGGTGGTGGTGGTTTCTCAGGTGGAGGCTTCGGTGGGGGTGGCGGAGGCGGTTGGAAGTAGCTACCTTCAACTAAAATAGTCATTGATTATTTCCCTCCAAGTAGACACTCTAGTTAACTAGAACTACAACGGAGGTTTTTTTATTTAAAAAAGCACTCATCGTGCTTTCAATTTCATTGCTTTAGCCATCATGCGCTTATCATCTCGCTCTTTTTCCACTTGACGTTTATCATGATAAGCTTTCCCAACCGCTAATCCAATCTCTACTTTGGCTAACCCTTGATTCAAATACACTTGTAAAGGAACGATGGTATAGCCTTTGAGTTTTACCTTCTTCTCCCATTTACGAATTTCTGATTTATGTAGTAAAAGACGACGATCTCTTTCTTCTTCATGATTAAAGCGATTGCCAAACTCATAAGGGGCAATATGCATGTTTTTAAGTATGGCTTGTCCTTCTTTAATTTGAATGAATGCATCTTTAAACTGCACTTTTCCTAAGCGCACTGATTTAATTTCGGTACCTGTCAGTTCAATGCCTGCTTCAAGTTTTTCTTCAATGAAGTAGTCATGATAGGCACGTTTGTTGTTGGCAATGATTTTATTCATAGGTTTGTGTTCCATGTTTTAAATATTTGAAATCCACGGTGCGTGTGTCTTTATTGGCTCCTGTGACACTAATCTTAACACTGTCTCCCAGTGAAAAGACTTTGCGCTTACGCTCACCAATCAAACGCATGTTCATTTGATCAAAGATGTAGTAATCATCATGCATGGTACTCATGTGCACTAATCCTTCAATGCTGTTAGGAAGCATAACAAAGAATCCAAAAGAAGTGATTCCACTGATGATCCCTTCATACGTATCATGAACATGATTCATCATGAATTCCGCTTTCTTCATGTCTTCGACTGCACGTTCAGCTTCCACCGCTCTTCGCTCAGTGAGTGAGGCTTGTGAAGCCACGACTGGCATATGTTTGAGATCAGCTTGATATTCTTTTTCCTTCAATGATGCATTAAAGACATACTTTCGTAACATACGATGCACCACTAAATCAGGATAGCGTCGAATCGGAGATGTGAAATGAGTGTAATCTTTAAGAGCTAATCCAAAGTGACCTAACGGTTCATCACTGTAAACGGCTTTTTTCATACTACGAAGCATGAGGGTGGAGATGGCAGGAAACATCGGACTGTCTTCAAACGCTTTGAGTGCTTTTTGAATGGCCGTTTGATGAATTCCTGTCGGTTGAATTTTTAATGTCACCCCATGAAGCGCACATAACTTCGCAATGGAAGCAATCTTCTCAGGATCTGGATCCTCATGAACACGATACACCGCAGGCAGTTGCATGGTCTTTAAGGTATACGCAACCGCTTCATTGGCTGCCACCATGAAATCTTCAATCAATCGTTGTGAGCGACCACTGCTTCGTGCCACCACATCAATGACTTGACCTTCTTTCATGATGAATTGTGATTCAATGGTATTGAAATCCAATTGCCCTTGGCGTTGTTTACGCTGATTAAGGGCATCAGAGCATCTTAAAGCTAAGGATAAGAAATGAACATACAATTCATCTTCTTCCTCAAGCAAGGTTTCATCATCAAGACATGCATTCACATACGTATACGATAAACGACGTTTGGAATGAATGAGTGATGGATGAAGTTGAATGTCTTCTATGGTGCCTTTAGGGGTAATCAACATGGAAGCCGTTAAGGTATAGCGATCAACCTTTGGATGAAGTGAACATACTCCATTGGATAACACTTCAGGAAGCATCGGGGTCACTGTATTCGCTGCATACACCGATGTTCCTCGCTTAAAGGCATCTTTATCCACAGCTGAGTTTTCTTGAACATAATAGGAGACATCAGCGATGTGGACAAAAAGACGGATGTTGTTGCCTTCTTCTTTCAAGCTTATCGCATCATCCAAATCTTTCGCATCTTCCCCATCAATCGTGACCACATACTCATCACAATAATCAACTCGACCTGGTTCTAAAACAATGGTTTCATTGATGGATTTCATTTCTTCTAAGGTTGCAGATGAGAAATCAATCGGAACCTTATGTTCGATTAACAGTGCCATGATGTCCATACCAATGGTTTTAGAGGATCCTAAAACGTCACTTAACGCAAACTTCAATGGTTTGTAGGAGGTAATCTTTGCGATGACCATGTCTAACGATTTAACTTTAATTTGCTTAGAAACACTGATTGGATAACGACGTTGCAGTTTCACATCAACTGGAAAGAACTCCCAACCACGTTTAGTGAGTGTGATGGTTCCAACCATGGTGGTGGTAGCACGCTCAATGATTTGAACCACTTGGGCAAACTTCTCCCCATGATCTTGAGCCACTTGAACCTGAACAATATCTTTATGCATGGCATCTTTGATGTAACTGGCAGAAATGAAGATATCCTCATCCAATCCTTCCACATTCACATAACCATGACCTTTGGAATTAATGAAAATAGGTCCTTTAAATAAACCAAATTCGTGCGGATCCATGACCTTGCCTTTTTTACTGATGACCAGTTCTCCTGCTTTAACACGCTCTTGTATAAAAGTGTTCATTTCTTTTTCAGGCACATTAAAATCCTGCGCCCATTCAAGAATGGTTTTCTTCGCAGCATTAGGATGAGTGATGTTGTCTAAGATAGTTTGAAAGTCGATCATGAGTCTCCTTAAAGAAAAAAGGCCTTAGGCCTTAAATCACACGAATTAAAATGACTAGCGCAAAGAAAACAAGTCCAAGGACAAGTGTGATGTTTGCGATCACTTTTTCAGGTCCTCTTTCTTTTGCGTTCGCAAATAAATTCAATCCACCACTACCCGTAAAGGCACTGGAGATTCCTTCTGATTTTCCACTTTGAAGTAAGGCCAGGATAATGAGTAATCCTGAAACTAGCATTAATATGACGTCGAGAATGAGCATAACGTTCTCCTTTAATTGCCCTAACATTGTATCACTATGGTGAATGAAAATCAAATGGTTGTCAATGTGTGTTGTCAATGTGTCTTCTTCTACTAAGAAAGGTAAGTGTTTGAATGGTTTAAAACAGTTCTTCCACTCTAACACGTGAATCCATCATACGATCATCTCGTTTAAAACTGGTTGTTTCTTTGATGGTCCAATTCATCTGATAACGCTGGTTTAACTTGGTCACAATTTCAAAGAAGGAGTATCGTTGATTGGAGTTGACCAAATAAACCCCTGGCATAAAATTAAGCGCACAATCAACGATGGCGTGTGCACTAACCTCAAGAAAACTGCAAGATGGATACCATTTTGAACTGGCTTCAATGTATCCTTTGTCTTGGTGTTGTTGGATTAAGTAGTGAAACATGTTATTTGGACGAGCATGAGGACCAATCTGCCAACCTAATCGTAGAATGATTGCATTATGATGATACTTTTGGATGATCTTCTCACATTCAATTTTATACTTCCCATACTCTTCTTCTGAATCTGGAACACTCACCCTCGTATATGGACCACTTCCCTTTTCAGAGAACACTGAAACCGTGCTGGTAAAGAGCAGTTTAATGCCTAATGCTTGAGTCGATTTCGCAATGGCTTCTACCCATTCAATCGGTCCTGTGGCGATATGAAAGAACAGATCGGGTTGATGTTCAGATATATAAGCATGCACCGCTGCTTCTAAGTGTATATCAGTTTGAGTTCTATCCCAAATGATGACGTCAATGTTTTGATTTCTTAACTCATCGTATACGTAGGGGGCCACAGTTCCATTCATACCTGTAATGATTGCTTTCATGTGATTCTCCAATTTTTTTCTAAATTCATTGTATCACTTGAATCACTTCATCTTAATAGAAATGATGAATAAAGGCTTAAAGTTGCCTTAATCATGATTTTATGATAAAATGACTGACAGTCAGTCATGTGGAGGTGTTGTATGAATAAGAAGGATGCTTTGATTTGGGCCGCTGTGGATTTAATGCGTGAAATTGGGTTTGAGAAAACCTCTGTTTCACAAATTGTAAAGAAAGCCAATGTTGCGCAAGGAACCTTTTACTTGTATTTTGAGTCAAAAGCTCAACTGGTATTAGGAATTGCTCAATCCATCATGGATGATTTCATGGCTTCATTAACCTCATTCAAATCTACAGATGACATGTCTTTAACTGATTTTGTCAGTGATTTGGTTGATTTAACTTATGATCATACCCAAAAGCACCAAGCTCTTATTGGGTTTGTCTACTCAGGAACAGCTTACTACAACTCCACCTCTCATTGGGATAAATTGTATATTCCTTATTTTGAATGGTTAAGTAATCGCTTAGCTGCTTATCAAAATTTGTCTCAATGTCGAAAAGAATATCCCCCTGATGTTTTAGCCAATCTTGTGGTTGGACTCATTGAACACAGTGCTGAACAGGATACCGTGTTCAAACATGAATACACCTTAAATAAAGACTCCAAACAGGTGCTAAAGCACCTTCTCACTCAAGCCTTGATCATGTGATCAAAGAAAGGAATACGATGAGTCAACTCATCATACATCTATTATGAAAACCGAAAAACAACTTTTAACTCAATCCGTTTTATTTGCTTTAATGTTTGCGATTGTGGGTATAGTGGTGGGTATCATTACCCAATCGTATGTCATTGCTTTTGATGGTCTTTACTCCATCATGAGTGTTATGCTTTCACTCTTTGCCTTAGTTTCTTATCGTTTCATGTCCAAACATGATTGGAAACGTTATCCTTTTGGAAAGACCGCCGTTGAACCTTTGGTCCTTCTTGTTCAAAACAGTATTCTATTAATGGTATTACTGTTCTCTGTTGGTGGTGCCATCATGACCTTAGCTTCGGGGGGACGAATGGTAGATACTTCAATTGCTTTAAGTTATTCCACACTTTCTGCTTTAGGGTGTCTAATCATCACTTTGTACATTCATCACCAATCCAAAAAGGTTAGATCAGGTATTCTTAAAGCCGAAACCACTCATTGGATGTTCGATACGATTGTCAGTTTTGGTGTGCTTTTAACTTTTGTGCTTATTTCATTAATGGATCACTTCAATGTATGGGTGAGTTATATTCCTTTGGTTGATCCATTTGTGGTGATTCTTATGGGATTGGTTTTCATTAAAATGCCTTTGGTTCAACTCATTGAGGCCATTAAGGAAATTATTGGGGTCCATGAGGAAGGCGATGTTTCTTCTACCATTAAGTCACTCATTAAAAGACTTGAAAAAGAATACATCTTTAAAGAATCCTTCTTACGTGTTTCCAGTGGAAGACAAATGATTTGGATTGAAATTGATTTTGTGGTGGATGAGACCAGTCCTGTACAAAGCATTAAAGATCAAGACATGATTCGTGAGCGCATTGATCATGCTCTCAAGTCCATTAAGAGTGACAAATGGATTACGGTTTCCTTTGTGGGAGACCGCAAATGGGCATTATAAAAAAACGTAAGGCTTAGTTAACTGTAACTAGCATTACGTTTTTTTTATTGATTAATTATCTCAAAGAAATGTGCTGTTTTGAATATCAATAAGCTGAATGACTCTCAATGCATTATTCAATGGTGATGTTTTTTTCATTTAATCTTTTTTCAGCAACTTCCTTCACAATAACATACACCGAAGACAGCAAGGGAATCCCTAGCAAAATACCCACTATCCCAAACAAACTGTTTCCTATCACAACTGCAACAATGATCCAAAATCCTGAGATTCCCATGTTTGATCCAACTACTTTAGGGTAGATTAGATTACTTTCAACTTGTTGTAAGACAATGAGAAAAACAATAAACCACAATGCACTGATGGGATTAACAATGAACAACAACAAGAAAGATGGTACTGCTCCAATGTATGGGCCAAACAAAGGAATAATATTAGTGCTTCCCACAAGAAAACTTATGACTAGAGGATACTCAAACCCAAATATTAACATTGCAATGTAACACACTATACCAAGAATAATGGCTTCTACCACTTGTCCTCGAATAAAGTTTTCAAAGGAATGATTCACAATTTTTATATACTTTGTTGAGCGATCACACCATGATGTTGATGTAAAAGCGTAAAATACTTTTTTGAATGTGGTTGCAAGTCTTTCTTTACTCAGTAATATATACAGTCCTAACACGACACTGATAATGGTATTGAATATGACCGACAACAAACTCGAAACCCCATTTAAAGCTTGATCCGCAAGACTTAACATAAAGTCAGTCGCACCACTCACAATGGAAGTCCAAATGGTTAAGATTTGATTGACAATCTCATCACTTAAATTGAGTTGAATAAACAAATCTTCCACAAGTGATTCAAGTTGAGCAAAGTATTCAGCTGTGGCTTTAAACTGCAATTGTTGCAAACTTGCGATCAATTGAGGCAACACAAAAGAAATAGATAAAACAATGAACCCAAACACTAAGACTATTGTCAACACAAGAGACAGTGAACGCTTTAGTCCTTGTTTTATTTTGACTTTCTTAAAAAGGTTATCTTCTATGGCTTTCATAGGAATGTTGAGAAGATAAGCTAACACAAATCCTCCAATGATGGGTGAAAAGACAGTGAAAATATTGGATAGAAAATCCAATACAGATGTAAAGTTGTCTAAAAGATGAAATACTATGATTCCAACTATCGCAACTAATCCTACCAGTATTGGCTTTCTAATTTCTTCTTTAGTGTACATTGATCTTCTCCTTAATGAGTGTGGTCTTTCTTGGCTAATAGGTGATCAACTTAAGTAATCATCATGATATAAGAATACACCACAACTTGCCAAATCACTGACATTTTTTTAATAATTCCAACCAAGAAAATGAATTTTATCATAAATCAATGAGTCACTTTGATTGGACATGCATTTCATCAAGATCAACTTGGAATTACGAATGATTCTATTTCATGTTTGCATTTTTTGACTAATTCATTTTTGTTCATGTAAGGCCTAGAATGCCTACGCAAGTATTTTTATTTTTAGTGATTAAATCAAATCAGAATCGTAAGTACGCATAAAGGATCAAACAAAGTCACATCAGATTAATGATTCGCATTGAAGATATCATAAAAGGCATGTCGCTGACATGCCTTTCTTGTGTCTTGTCTTGATGTTATTTCTTACTATCTTGGATTTCACACATGAACACTTCACCAATCTCCACATTGAACACTTGGGCTATCTTAAATGCCAATTCCAGGGATGGGGTGTATTTTTCTGCCTCCACAGCCACAATGGTTTGGCGTGAAGCTCCTACTTTCTCAGCAAGTTGTTGTTGGGTCATTTCGTTATTAAAGAAACGGAGTTTGCGAATGTTGTTGGTAATCTTGATGCCTTTCACGTTATCGTAGTCCTTTACGATAGTAGACAAACTGAGCGATACCTTCTAGAATGGATCCTAGACTGAATGACACAAACAACAAATTCAACATAATCACCACAGAATAATCAAAAGCCATAAGAATAAGACCCGCCACAAATCCCATTCCCGCAAAGAAGAAACTGATTTGTATGGACTTCATTTCAATGAGTTTATCCATCTCATCACTCACCATTTCACTTTGAATCGTTTTCTCAATGTGTGCTTCACTGGTGCTTTGATCTTTCATTTTCTCTTTGATCGCAATCGAGATGGCGATAAGGATATGAAACACAATCTGACCAATAATCGTAATCACAATGCCCAATCCAATGAACATGAGCATGGAATTAGTCCAAAACTTTAAATCTTCAAAAGCATTGAGTCCTGATTGAATTCTTCCATAAGTATAGAGTCCATAGGATACAAGGATAAACAATCCTGAGATGATGGTAAACAAAGTACGTTTTTCTTGGTAAGACATAATATAATCTCCTTTGTTTGATTTGTTAGACATATAGTATATTATTTTTTACTATATGTCAAATATATTTTACATCAAAAGAGATTATATAGGATTTTTTTATTATTATTCACTTTAAGGGAGTTCACTTTGACGAAGTGACATGATAAACATCAGTAGTGCGACTGGAACAATCACATAGTTAGCTACTCCTCCTGGAGCAGTTCCCACAGTCTCAATCGGTTTCATGACACCAATGATAATTCTCAAGGTATATTCAATGATCAATACCCCATACATCGCAGGAATAAGGGATTGATATCTAAACAACACGACCACAAACATTAACCCAACAAGCAGCTGCGATAATCCCCATAGCGCAAACAGCATGATGATTGTATCAGAGGCTGCAGAGGAATAGAGTTGAAGCGGGATAGTCGCAATGGATTGGGCTCCACCATCTAAAGCAACGATATGAATGATGCTACGAATAATGGTAACAGTCGTAATCAAGACAAAGACCCACTTTGCTAAGGAATGTCCTTGATAATGATTGGTGATGGGTGTTGGTAATATGTTATCCATGATTTTTCTCATTCTCTTCATGTCCTTTCGTGTACTCAATCACTCTCTTTTGATTCATTAAACAAACCAGTTGGATTAAACATACAATACACTATGGCGATATGAGATACCATACTCTTATCAGAATTCATTGTTTACACAACAATAAAAGCAAGCATCACTGGATGCTTGCCTTGGTAAAATGGATTCAGTTTACTTCTTAATGTTGGTGAACGTTGCAAGTCCTGGGAAGATTCCCACTTCTTCAAGTTCATCTTCAATGCGAAGAAGTTGATTGTATTTCGCTAAACGATCAGTACGGCTCATAGAACCTGTCTTGATTTGACCCGCATTGAAAGCAACCGCAATGTCCGCAATGGTTGTGTCTTCTGATTCACCAGAACGGTGGGATACGACTGAAGTGTAACCCGCTTTACGAGCCATTTCCATCGCATCAAAGGTTTCAGTTAATGTACCAATTTGGTTAACTTTAATAAGAATGGAGTTACCGATGTTTCTTTCGATACCTTCTTTAAGAATTGCTGGGTTAGTTACAAAGAGGTCATCCCCAACGATTTGGATCTTAGACCCTAAACGAGCTGTTAGTTTTTCCCAACCAGCCCAGTCTCTTTCACCAAGTCCATCTTCGATGGATACGATTGGATAACGTTCGACTAAATCCGCATACATTTCAATCATTTCATCAGTGGTCTTAACTGCTCCACCAGATTTTTTGAAGATGTACACTCCTTTTTCCACATCATAGAATTCACTTGCGGCAACGTCCATCGCTAAGGCAATGTCTTTTCCAGGAACATATCCAGCCGCTTTAATGGCTTGCATGATCACTGCTAAAGGCTCTTCATTGGATGATAAGTTAGGAGCAAACCCACCTTCATCTCCAACGGCAGTCACATGACCTTGTTTCTTAAGGACTGATTTTAACGCATGGAACACTTCAGCACCCATACGAATCGCTTCTTTAATGGAAGAAGCTCCAACTGGCATAATCATGAATTCTTGGAAGTCAACAGATGAATCCGCATGAGCTCCACCATTGATGACGTTCATCATAGGCACTGGTAATGCTTTCGCATTGAATCCACCTAAGTATTTGTATAACGGCATACCATAGAAATCAGCTGCAGCACGAGCCACGGCCATGGACACACCTAAGATCGCATTAGCTCCAAGACGGGATTTGTCTTTAGTGCCATCAAGTTCAATCATGGTTTTGTCAATGAGGTTTTGATCTCTTACATCAAAGCCCACTAACGCTTCGAATAATTCTTCATTCACATTCTCAACTGCTTTTAAAACCCCTTTTCCTAAGAAACGAGATTTGTCTCCATCACGAAGTTCTAATGCTTCACGCTCTCCAGTGGAGGCTCCTGATGGAACAATGGCACGACCAAACGCACCGGATTCTGTTGTTACTTCAACTTCAATCGTAGGATTACCACGAGAGTCCATGACTTCACGTGCATAAATATCAACAATAACTGGCATGTGTAATTCTCCTTTTTCTTACGCTTTAACCGCGTTTACAATGTCTAAGAATGAGTCTACTTTTAAGGATGCTCCCCCAATGAGGGCTCCATCAATATCAGGCTCACTGAGGTAAGCTTTGATGTTGTCAGGTTTAACTGATCCACCGTATTGGATACGAACCGCATCAGCTGCAGCTTGTCCAAAACGAACCTTCACTTCATCACGTACAATAGCACAGGTGTTTTGAGCAATCTCTTGTGTTGCATTTCTTCCTGTTCCAATCGCCCATACTGGTTCATAAGCAATCACGAGCGATGCAACTTGTTCTGATGTTAAATCCTTTAAGCTTTCAGAAACCGAGGTTCTCACAACCGTTTCTGTTTGTCCTGCTTCAAACTCGGTTAATGTTTCCCCAACACACACAATCGGTGTCATGTTGGCATTAAGCAGTGCTTTGACTTTCTTGTTCACGGTTTCATCCGTTTCATTGAAATAGGTACGACGCTCACTGTGTCCAACAATCACCCACTTCACACCAAGTTCTTGAAGCATTTCAATGCTGACTTCACCTGTAAAGGCTCCACTTGGTTCAAAATGAACGTTTTGTGCTGCCACAAACAGTCCTTTGGCATGTTTAACTCCCTCTGCTAATGCAGTGAACGGAGCACCCACCCCAAAGGTCACTTCATCATGAAGATGCTCGCTCACACCATGAAGAAACTCAATGGTTTGTGAAACCGTTTTGTTCATCTTCCAGTTTCCAACGACAATTTTCTTTCTCATGCTTTTTCCTTAATGACCGCAATGCCCGGTAGGACTTTGCCTTCCATGAATTCTAAGCTTGCTCCACCACCGGTAGAGATATGAGAGAATTCATCTTTAAATCCTAATTGAATGGCGGCAGCTGCACTATCACCGCCACCAATGACAGTCATCGCTCCCTTTTGAGCCGCAATTGCTTTACATACTTCTAAGGTCCCGTTCGCAAATGGAGCCAATTCAAAGACCCCCATTGGACCATTCCAAACCACTGTCTTGGCCCCTTCAAGCACTGAACTGAATAATTTAACGGTTTCAGGACCAATATCAAGACCCATCCAACCCTCTTCAATGCCTTCATTGCCAACCACTTTCGTGTTTGCATCCACACTGAATGCATCAGCCACAATATGATCCACAGGAAGCACAAGCTTACCATTGGATTTGTCTAAGAATTCTTTTGCTAATTCAACTTTGTCCGCTTCAAGCAACGATGAACCAATGTTGAAACCTAACGCTTTAAGGAAGGTATATGCCATACCACCCCCAATAAGCACTTTATCCGCAATATTAAGTAGGTTTTCAATGACCGCAATCTTATCGGAAACTTTGGCTCCTCCTACAATCGCTACAAATGGTTTTGCAGGATTAAGAATGGCTTTTTCTAACGCTACCACTTCTTTTTCTACGAGGAAGCCTAATCCACTTGGCAGAATCTCTGCAATGCCATGCGTGGTCGCATGAGCACGGTGAGAAGAACCAAACGCATCAAACACAAACACTTCACCTAAACTAGCCCAATACGCCGCAAGTTCTGGATCATTCTTAGATTCCCCTTTTTCATAACGGGTGTTTTGAACCACAACGATGTCACCACCTTGAAGGGCATTCACAGCCGCTTCTAAAGCAGGACCACGTGTTTCACTCACAAACGTGACAGGAGCATCCACAAGTTCGCCTAAACGAGTCGCAACCGGAGCCATGTTGTTTTTGGCTTTATCTGACGCGGTTTTCTCAGGATCTTTATGATCCACTTTTCCTAAATGAGACATGATGATTAATTTTGCCTTCTTTTCCAGCAAATAATTAATCGTTGGTAAGGCTTGCACAATACGGTTATCATCCGTAATGACGCCGTTCTTGATTGGTACGTTAAAGTCTACACGCACAATCACTTTCTTATTCGACACATCCAAATCTCTGAGTGTCAATTTTGACATAGTGTTTTCCTCCTAAGCGTGTCAATTATACCATTTTAGCCCTTTCCATACAATGAAAGTGGTGTGAATGTTTTCACATTGTCGCTTATTCTCTTGAATGTAAGCGTTTAAAAAGAGCCGATATAGGCTCTTATTTAGGATTTTGAGGATTGCGTGAAATAATGAGCTTCACTCTCTAATACATGAGGAGTGATCGGTGTCAATAACTCATACCCATCCTTTGTAATAAGCACCATGTCTTCAATATTAAATCCATTGTATCCTGTAATGTACATCGGGTTTTCCACACTTAAAATCATACCTGCTTCAAGGACTCCTTCTTGATTGGAAGCAATGAATGGGGCTTCAGCTGTTTGTGGACCCATGGAGATGCTGTGACCTAAATGACCACGAACATAGAATGGAAACTCCTTTAGAGTATGTTGATACCCGATGTTAAACAAGTCTTTGAACGATAGGCCTGGTTTAAGGGCAGAAAGCATTTTTTCATGGGCTTCGAGTAAGTTTTGTTTCACCTTCACTAACCAAGGATCCACCTCTGACATCAACCAACTTCGTGAAAAATCAGTGGTGTAAAACTGAGTTCCCCCATGAACACCACCATCAAACTTCACCACATCCTTGGATGTGATGATTTTATCTGAAGAATACCCTAGTTTACCTGCGTTTTCTCCAGATCCAAATGAAGACCAAGTGGATGGATAGGCCACCCCTGATGAAGACACATGCTGAGAATATAAGGTATACAGTTGATGTTCACTCATGCCTTCTTTAAGATTGTTCGCCACATGATTTAAGGCTTCATCACTGATGCGGATTAAGGTTTTAAACCATGCGATTTCATCCTCTTCTTTAATGATACGTGCTTGAAGAAAAAGAGAGGACACATTAACGAAATGAACTTGTGGCCACCGTGCTTTCATGGTTTCAAAGAAAGAGACAGGTAAGAAGTCAAGTTCCACACCAATCGTCGCTTCTTGTAGATGATGGGTTTGAATGAGGGTATCCACATGATCAAGTAAGGTGATCATTGACTGAGTGAAGGTTGTGTCTTTGAGTTGATCTTGGGTTCTGTTTCCTACCCATGTGGTGAAACTGAGCACATCAAAATTATCATGATTAAAGGAAGGTGTTTCAAAGTCCATACCAATGAGTGTCGGCTTAACCCCTTCAATGAGCACTGCTGCCGCAAATTGAGGATGACGTGAGACAGTATGTTGATGCGAGGAAAAACCACTCACATAAGCGAAATTCTCAGGGGATTGGGCAAGTAAAGCCTGTATCCCCTTTTCTTTCATCATGCGTTGAATTTTAACTGCTTTTGAGTGCATAAACTCTCCTTTCTAGTACAGAAGTCCTGCTCCTGGTCCTAGTGGTAATCCAAGTAAGAACCAAACAATAAACAGAAGTGTCCAACCAATGAGGAAGGCAATGGAATAAGGAACCATGGTCGTAATGAGGGATCCTACCCCAAACTTCTTATCGTATTTTTGAGTGAAGGCCACTGCCAATGGGAAGAATGGCATGAGTGGTGAAATGATGTTGGTGGAGGAATCTCCAATACGATAAACCACTTGAGCCAGTTCTGGAGATAAGCCTAAACGCATGAACATAGGCACAAAGATGGGTGCCATGATGATCCACTTCGCTGAATCCACCGCAATGAAGATATTAATGAAGGCCGTTAACACAATGAAGGCAACGATCAGTGGCAATCCAATGAAACCAATGTTTTGAAGGAAGTTCGCACCTGAGACGGATAAGATAATCCCAAGATTGGAGTAATTGAAAGCACTGACAAACTGTGCCGCAAAGAAGACCAAGACTAAGAAGGAAGCAATGCCACTGATGCCTTTCACCATGACTTCAACTAATTCTTTATCTGAAGTGATGGTTTTAGCTCCAACACCATACAGTAATCCTGGAATGAAGAAGATTAAACTCATAACCGCAATGATGGAAGACATGAATGGGGATTGAAGTAGATTGCCTGTTGGATTTAAAATCGCATTTTCAGGAAGAATGAGCGCAAGCAGTAATCCAACCACTCCAATTAACCCTATGAGCGCAAAACGTAATCCACGTTTTTCATTCAAGGCAATGTCTTCCACTTTGTCTTCATCATCAAAGTGATAGTCTCCCAGTCTTGGGATCACAATCTTTTCTGTAATGATGGTTCCAAGAATTGTTATAAGGAAGGTGGATACCACCATGAAATACCAGTTAGCGGTTGGTAAAACCGTATAGTTCACATCAATGAAACGTGCCGCTTGGGTGGTGATTCCCGCAAACATAGGATCATTGGATCCAATCAATAGGTTTGCACTCCATCCACCAGAGACCCCAGCAAACGCGGCCGCAAGTCCTGCAATCGGATGTTTCTTGAAACTTTTGAAGATAATGGCTCCTAATGGGACCAACACCACATAGCCTGTGGAAGAAGCAATGTTGGACATCACCCCTAAAAATACCACTGTAGCACTGACTAACGATTGCGGGGTAATGGCTACCACTTTACGCATTAAGGCACTGATTAAGCCAGATCCTTCCGCCACACTCACCGCCACAATAATGGTAAAGACGGTTCCTAAAGCGAAGAATCCAGTAAAGTTAGAAATCACAGTGGTGAAGATATGACGAATGCCATCCGCATCCAGTAAACTGCGAGCAATAACGGTATTTAAAACCACTTCTTGCGTTTGTGTGTTGATGGTCTCATATGACACACTCACACCAAGTTGAGCTAAAAGAGCGGAAATACCCACAATGATTCCAGTTAAGATCACAAAGAGGGTAATAGGATGAGGTAAACGATTGCCTGCCGCTTCAATGCGATCAAGCCACGTTA
>Ga0208242_100676_pt1 | contig 15190 bp, 14 predicted proteins | sample SubbioAug_CSW13A_FD_184825 | JGI IMG/M metagenome (GOLD analysis project Ga0208242, IMG submission 184825) | Serpentinite rock and fluid subsurface biosphere microbial communities from McLaughlin Reserve, California, USA - CR12Aug_CSW13A (SPAdes) | ecosystem: Environmental > Terrestrial > Deep... | reverse complement strand
TAGTGCAAGATATCAACACCAAAGAAGTTTTAATGATGGCATACATGAATCAAACTTCATTTCACTTAACTCAAGAGAGTGGTTATGCGACGTTTTATTCGCGTTCCCGTCAATCCATATGGAAAAAAGGAGAAACCTCTGGCAACACCCTTCAAGTTATCTCCATATCATGGGACTGTGATCAAGATACATTGTTGTGTCTAGTTCAACCCAAGGGTCCAGCATGTCATACAGGTAAAATCAGTTGTTTTGATGATGAGGTCAAAGAGTTTAAATCAACCTCAGTGTGGACGCATCTTTTTGACACCATTAAAGATCGTCAAGTCAATCCCAAAGAAGGAGCATACACGACGTATTTATTTACCAAAGGACTAGATAAGATGCTTAAAAAAGTAGGAGAAGAAACAGCCGAAATCATCATTGCTTCTAAAAATGAATCGAAAGAGGAATTAGTTGGAGAGATAGCAGATTTGGCCTATCATTTAGCCGTTGTTATGGTGGAAAAAGGCGTTTCACTTCAAGATATTGAAGAAAAACTTGCGTCTAGAATAAGATAAGTGGGTTATTCTTTGGTACAATAAAGGCATATGAAAGGAGTGTGTTATGGAACTTCATCGTCTCATTCCGTTTGTGCCTGCCAAAGATTATTATCGATCATCAGAATTCTACCAAGCTATGGGATTTACTCAACTTTTCCTGGCGCAAGAATTTTCTGAAATGAAAAACAATCAGCTCAGTTTTTATCTTCAAGACTTCTATATTAAAGCCTTAGCCGAGAACCTTATGCTTGAAATCAAGGTGGAACATTTGCATACGTTTCATGAGCATATGTTAGGTGTTATTGCCTCATTTCCTGAAGCGAAAGTATCTGACATTGTGACCCGTGAACAAGGTTTAGAATTCAATGTGTGGGATCCTAGTGGGGTGTTGTGGATTGTAAGTGCCGCGAACAAATACGCTTTATGATGTTTGAAGTGGTGGAAACCCTACTTAAGGATGTGGATGAAAAGCAAACAGAACTCATTTACCAAGCATTTCTAAATCCAGAACGTACGCATATTAAAACATGGCCTGCGAGTCATAAAAAAGCGTGTGTCCTTATGAGATGGGTTGGAACTTTCTTTAAAGAAGGGGTACATTATTCAGAGAAAGAAGTGAATGCGATTTTAAAAACACTGTTTCCTGATTTTGTGATGTTAAGAAGGCTTGCTGTGGACATTGGTTTACTTTCACGAGATATATCAGGAACAACCTATCAAAAACGACAACAACCATGATCACTCATGGTTGTTTATTTTTTTATGATAGCGTAAGGTGCGGGGTGTAAAGCCAAGTTTTTCATAGAGGTGTATGGCTGCCTCAAAATCCACATGCACAGCCAACTCAATGTCTTCTACTTTGTGATGAATCATCAATGATTCGATGTGCTCCATCAGTTGTGTTGCAATGCCTTGGTTTCGATCAAGAGGATTCACCCCTAAATCATGAATATAAGCGTATTGACGCTCCTTTAAAGCACCTCTTTGCTTGCTACTAACCCATTCAACGATGATGTAACCTATCAAGTGATTGGAATCTTTGATTAGATAGGCTTGTAAATCTTGAGCTTGAATGAGACGTTGTTTGAATGATAAAGAAACCATTTCTTCATGGTCTTGGTAAAGTAAAGGGTAATGCGTTATGTTAAACTGATTTAAGTTACGTTTGAGTTGATTTAATAATGCATAATCTTCTAGGGTTGTAAGTAGGGTTATATCTGGCATACGTTTATTATACACCTTAATAACGATAACCTACAGATTAGATGCTCATTGCGTCTTTTTTGCCACAAAAAAGAGAAGAGGTTAGTCTTCTCTAGTGATAGATGTGTTTATCATAGGTTTCATATGAGGCAGTGAACTTGATTTGAGTTGTAATGAAGATGAACCTTTAATGGAAAAGGTAGCAATATGTTCGCCTTTCTTGTATCGAGTATCTGAGCGACCATCAGATACAAGAATGACTTGATTGCCTTCTCTTTCGATGTAACCTGAATAGGAAATGGAAACAACCCCTGGAACAAGTTGATATGTGTCATCTTCAAAAATTAAAAGCATCATTAGATTGTCATGATTCAAATAACGACCACTTTGCAATGGTTTTGGTAAGAAAGGTAAAATGAGTAGTCCAATCATGACACATGCACTGAGTAGGATGTATATTTTTTGTTTCATTTGAAACACCCCTGATTTCATTGCTTGGAAAGAAGATTAAACCATTAAAGATGGACGTATCTTACAAGCATTGATTTAGTATCATCATAACATCGTTCTCATCCAGTGGGAATAAATGTTGTGATAAACGGCCTAGCTTTACCGCTGATGAAGCCATTGCCTCAAAATGAGTGGAATCAATGTTCACTTCAGTGAGTGTAAGTGGTGCATTGAGTGATTTAAAGAATTCAATGGTTTTATCAATGGCTTGATAAGCAATACTGGAATCATCTTGTTTTGGATCAATACCCCAAACATTAACTCCATATCGAACAAAGATTGGCATGAGCTCTTCTTCAAGAATAAATCCCAACCATACTGGAATAAGGATACCTAATCCTAACCCATGAGTGACATCATAATAAGCAGAGAGTTCATGTTCAATGGCATGGACTGCCCAAGGACCAGGTTTACCAACTCCAGTTAGTCCATTTAAAGCCAAGGTGGATGCCCATGCTAAGTTAGCACGTGCATTATAATTGTTAGGTTCTTTTAATGCAATTGGAGCATATTTGATCATGGCTTTCATGATGGCTTCACTGATTGCATCTTGCATGAAGGTATCGTTATCGGCTTTAAAATAGTTTTCTAACGCATGAGAGAAAGCATCAATCGCCCCTGCGGCTGTTTGAATGGCAGGAAGTGTCATCATGTAGGTTGGATCAATGATGGAAGCATAAGGTAAAGAGTTTTGACCTCCTGTTCCTTTCTTAATGTTTAAATCTGTGTTGGTGATTACCGATCCACGATTCATTTCAGAACCAGTGCCTGATAAAGTAAGAACAGTGACTAAAGGGACGACTTCTTTGATTTTGGAAGCATCCATCACCAAATCCCAAATGTGACCATCATAGTGAGCTCCAGCTCCCATGACTTTTGCAGCATCAATAACACTACCCCCACCGACAGCTAAGATCACATCAATGTGATGTGCTTTGCATAAGTCAGCTCCACGTTGAACAGTCGTATGATGGGGGTTAGGTTCAACATTAGCACACTCGACAATATTGAAACCATCTAGTAATGAATGAATTGAATCATACAGACCACTGCGTTTAATAGATCCTCCGCCATACACTAACAATACGTTTTTTCCAAAGTTTTCTAAGAGGGATGGGAGGGCTTTGATTTGATCTTTACCAAAGTAAATCTTTGTGGCGTTATCAAAAATAAAATTATCCATATCAATCTCGCTTTCTGTTATTTATTACCTTTATTCTATCATAGTTTCTTGAACTCTTTCATTGACAAACAACGTTACCTTAACTACACTTAGGTCAAGAGAGGTGAGTGTATGCGTCGATTAATACTTGTAGTACTGTTTTTGTTCATGAGTGCATGTACCCCTTCTGATCCAAATCCTAACCCACCCATCATTGATGAAACCTTGAATCTTGAAGGCATGGTTTTTGTGAAGGTGGATTATCAAAGTTCACCTGATCAGTGGCAGTCACGCTCTTTAATGGAATCTGAGAGTAACAACATTCTTCGCTCCTTAACTTTAGAACCTTTAGAGGTCAGTGACGTTAATGTGGAGTTATCTTTATGGATCGTTTTATATACGCAAGAGAACATGTATTATGTAGCGCGAACCAATGAGAAACTCTATGTTAAAGATGATGGAGGGGATGTGTGGTATCAAAGTAATAACACCTCATTTGAAAGCATCTTTGATTGGATTTATCCTGATTATCGTTTCATGATTGATCGATTTGAGAATTTAATGGTGAAAGGTGCCATCACGGACCAATATAAATCATTGTTGTTGAGTGATGATAACAGTAATGTTGTTTCCACATTATTGAATGATTCACTGTGGTCTCCTCACCTTGAACGTTTCAATGAGACCTTATGGTATGATGCAATTATCACCATGAACAATGGAGATACCATTTTTTTACTCGAAGATGAAAGAGGAACACTCATGTGGGTGGTATCCACTGCGGAGTTAGCCCATGGCTATGTGTTAGAAGAATATGTCCTATCTAGGTTAATCTCAGAAATGACACCTTCATTTTTACTCCAGTACTTACAAGATCAACTCATCGAAGCTGAACTGATGCCTGAAGCTTACGAAGAAGATGGATTGTTGATTTCATTAGATGAGGTTATTTCAGAAGAGCTTCTTGCGAATACACGTATGGATGAATGGAGCATTGCGACTGATATTCCAGCTGTAGGACTCATGGTTGACTTGGTGCTTTTTGATGAGGTTTATGCCTATGCTTTTGCCCCTTGGCAAGAATTTGATATCGTTATGATTCACAATACCTTATTTCAAACCAATGATTTTTACTTTACACCACAAGGGTTAGGGCTTGATTTAAGAGCTCGAATTGAGAATTACTATAATTTAGAACCTTCAAACCCATAAAAGAACATATTTGAGAGTCATTCCTATGACTCTTTTATATTGATTATCAAAATGATTTATGTTAAAGTGATGCGCATAGTGAGGTTTTCTAATGACACTGTTTCAAGCGCATCCTTTATTTAACACTTTCTTGAAAGAGAATGAAGCAATTATTCAATCACCAGTATTCCAAGAGCTTCATCAGTTTCACCAACATATGCATACGTCCCGTTATGATCATAGTCTCAACGTGGCTTTTTTAGTTTTTCTTAAAACTCGTCACACTCCTGAATATAAAGACGCCATGTTAGGTGCACTTTGTCATGATTTATTCATTTATAATCATTATGAAACCTCAGACTCTTCATGGAAACATTTATTTGACCATCCTGAAGCTGCATTAAAAACAACTCAAGAGCATTTTGAAATGAGCCAAGTGAGTGAAAACATGATCTTATCTCACATGTGGCCGATTTCTCATTACAAACCACAATCAAAAAGTGCATGGTGGTTAGTGATTATGGATAAAGTGGCTTCCGTTGGTGAAATCTATGCTCAAATCAATGTTCGTTCTTTACAATTTAAGTCAGTCCTTGCACTTTGTGGTGTCGTCCTCTTAATTCATCAGTTATAATAGAGTTTAAGAGGTATCTATGAAACATACATTAAAAAAACATAAACAATGGCGTGGTAAGATCGCAACCCGCATTGTGCCAAAGCTAAAAACAAAAGAAGACTTATCCATTGCGTATTCTCCTGGGGTAGCGGACCCAGTTTTAGAGATCGCAAGAGATAAGTATTTAACCTATGATTACACATGGAAGGGGCATACCATTGCGGTGGTCAGTGATGGATCAGCCATTTTAGGATTAGGTAATTTGGGAGCAGAAGCTTCTCTTCCTGTCATGGAAGGGAAAGCAGCATTATTCAAATCCTTTGGTGGTGTGGATGCGATTCCACTCGTCTTAGACACTCAGGACACTGAAGAAATTATAAAAATCGTCAAAGCGATTGCACCTGGATTTGGTGGAATTAACCTTGAAGATATTTCCGCACCACGATGTGTCGAAATTGAGCGTCGGTTACAAGCAGAACTTGATATTCCTATCTTTCATGATGATCAACATGGTACAGCCATTGTGGTGTGTGCAGCCCTCATCAATGGGTGTAAACTGACCAAACAATCACTTTCTGATTTAAAAGTAGTCATCAATGGCGCAGGAGCTGCAGGGAGTTCCATCATAAAGATGATTCATTCATTGGGGGTTAAAGAGATTCAAGCATTTAAACGTGATGGCATCATTCATAAAGATAAGTATGAAAAATACGATTTCTTATCTAAAGAATTGTGTGACTATGTCAATCCTACCAATGTTCATCATACATTAGAAGAAGCACTGGTTGGTGCACATGTGTTCATTGGAGTTTCTGTGGCGGATTGTGTCAGTGAAGCGATGGTTGCAAGCATGGCCAACAATGCCATGGTCTTTGCGTTAGCTAATCCTAACCCTGAAATCAAATACGATTTAGCTAAAAAAGCGGGAGCACGCATCGTAGGGACTGGACGCAGTGATTTCCCAAATCAAGTGAACAATGTGCTTGCATTCCCAGGATTATTCAAAGGAGCACTGAATGTACGTGCTAAAGCCATCACAGAATCCATGAAACTAGCTGCTGCTTATGGGATTGCTTCATGCATTGAAGAACATGAATTGAAGGATGATTACATTATTCCGTCTCCATTTGATCCTAAAGTGGCTTTAGCTGTGGCTAAGGCAGTAGAGGATGAAGTCTTAAAACAAACACTAGCCTGATCACTCAGGCTAGTTTTCTTTTATGGTGTGTTGTGTCCATTGTTCACTTAAGGCCCATAATCCTTTTTGAAGTGAATTGTCTTTAGCCAAAGCACTCATCTTACTTGTTTTGATCTCTTCTTTTTTAAAGAATGATCTTGGTCCAAAGAAATCATTCGCTTGGGCTTGAGGGTGAAGTGCTGCCATGATTAGTGGCTTTGCTCCTTGTTTTGCGCTTGGTATGATCTTACCAAAGAGGGGTTTCATCCATTTCATGAATGAACTGGTTTCAACTTTATCAAACAAGGATGTCATCGCAATCCCTGGATGAGCACTGATCGCAATAATGTGCTTATCATTATGTTTCATTCTATCATTGAACTCATGAGTAAAGAGTAAATTGGCTAATTTACTTTGTGCATATGCTTTAAATGAATGATAAGGCCGGGCGTTAAAAAAGGGATCTTTAAGATCCAATGTTCCATTCATGTGGGCCATGGAGGAAACATTGATGATACGTGCTGAAGGATTAAAATGAGGGATTAATAATGCTGTTAGTTTGAAATGTCCAATATGGTTAACCCCTAATTGCATTTCAAATCCTTCTTGGGTGGTAGCATATGGGATTGCCATAACGCCCGCATTATTGAAGAGAACATCGATTTTCGGGTATTCAGATAGTATGGCATGTGCAAACGTTTCAATGCTTGCGAATGAACTTAAGTCACACACGAGCATTTCAATTCTTGAATGAGGGAATAAGGTTTTAATCTTTGCTTTGGCTTGATTTAAGCGAACAAGTGAGCGACCACATCCAATCACATTAGCTCCTTTTGAAGCGAAGTAGAGCGCTATTTCATACCCTAATCCAGCGTTGGCTCCAGTGATTAAAACAGTCTTATCTTCACACTTAATAGCGTTTAGGTCTGAGAACTTCATAACTTTCCTCCAGTATGTTACACTATGATTACACACGCATTAAAGGAGAATCACATGAACACAACCATACAAACCCTATTAAATCATAAAACAATACGTTCGTATCTTAATAAGCCTATTTCAAATGAAATATTTGAGGTATTAATGGAAGTAGCTAATCGTACAGCCTCCTCCAGTGGCATGCAACAAGCTTCCATTATCCACGTTGTCGACCAAAGTAAGAAAGAAATCATTGCACAAGTGTGTAAACAAGACTATGTTGCGCAAGCTCCTGTTTTGTTAATCTTTGTGGTTGATCAACACCGCAATCATCACATTGCCATGGAAGTGTCAAACCAAGCCAATCAAACCAATGATGTTGATCGCTTCTTTCAAGGCTTTACCGATGCAGCCTTAATGGCTCAAAGTGTGGTTACTGCAGCAGAGTCATTGGGTTTAGGAACGACCTATTTAGGGGCAATCCACAATGATGATGAAACAGTGATTAAAACACTTAATCTTCCACATTTGACCTATCCTGTAGTAGGATTACTTATTGGGTACACTCAAATTGAGCCATCACTTAAACCTCGCTTAGCAACCTCTCTTCGAGTGTTTAAAAATGAGTATGTCTCGTATAAAGAATACATGCCACAACTTAAAGAGATGGATGAAGCGATGTCAAACTACGTTGATACACGCAACCCTTCAAGAACCATGGCTCCATTCACACAACAAGTGAGTGAAAGAATGAATTATGCCAATCCTTTACGTCTAAGAATGGGGCAAAATATTCTTAAACAAGGATTTAGTTTCAATTTGGACGAATAAAAAGGGTAGACATGAAGTCTACCCTTTCATCTGTGCTTGTTTATTCGTTAGGGTCAAAAAGGATGAGGATATTGTTCTCAACAAGCACATCAAGAGGGATAAGTTCTTGTTCAAGAATATCTTTTAAACTGAATGACTCATAAGTGTCACTTCTAACAAAGGAGATTAAATCTGATTTCAAGCATGGAAGCGCATAGGTTAATCCATTTTTTTCTAGCACCACTTCGATCATTTCAGCACACATTTTATCCCCTTGAATGGTCTCATCATAAATAAAGTATTCATCAATCACTAAGTATGGTTCGGCGAGTCTTAACTGATTGGTGTCTTCTTGAGCTTGGCTTACACAACCCGTCATTAATGCAAGTAAACTAATAAGAATGAGTAGATGTTTCATAGAAACCTCCTTGTATAATGGTAGTATAATTTGAATTCATAATACTGTGTTTGAATGATGATAAGTTGCACAGTTTTCATGATATGACGCATTTCATCTTTTCATTCACTCAATCTTAGTGTATAGGAGTATAATAGTGATGAAGAGGTGCTTATGACAACGTCATTAAAATTCAAAATTCTAAGAGTAGTGGTTTCATTAGTATTAATCATTATTGCATCCATCCTATCTTCTCAATCAGAATCCACCTTCACCTTAATCCTATGGTTTTGTGCATTCGTGATTGGGGGATATGATAAAGCCAAAGAAGGATTTCACAACACCATTAAAGATAAATCATTGAACGTGGAATTCTTAATGATTTTAGCCGCAAGTGCTGCTTTCCTCACTCAAGATTTCGCAGAAGGTTCTATTTTAATCTTTATTTTTGCGACCTCAGGAGTATTGGAAGAATACGCAAGTTCAAAAAGCGCAAAAGCTCTTAAAGCTTTACTTGAACTATCCCCACAAAAAGCGATACGTATCATCAATGGTGTTGAGGAAGAAATCAATATCAGTGAGTTAAACATTCATGATGTGGTCATTGTCAAAGTGGGTCAACAAGTTCCAGTGGATGGTCTTGTGATTGAAGGCTCTTCCTCGCTTAATGAAGCTGTGATTACGGGTGAGTATCTACCTGTTCTTAAGCATGTTAATGATAAAGTGTATGCAGGTTCGATCAATGTGGATGCAACCATCTTGGTTCAAGTCGTTGCTGACCCATCCCAATCGGTGGTCAACAAGATTGTTGCATTTGTGAAGGAAGCTCAAGAAAAGAAAACCAAATCAGAAACATTCATTGATCGATTTGAAAGTATCTATGTTTATGTTGTGCTCATACTAAGTGGTTTATTTATGCTGGTTCCACCTTTAGTGGGGTGGTTGTCTTGGAGTGATGCATTCTATCGTGGAGTCATTGTCTTGGTTGTTGGATCTCCATGTGCTGTGGTTGCATCCATCACACCAGCTATTTTATCTTCATTATCCAATGCGGCATCAAAAGGTATCTTAATTAAAGGAGGGGAGTCACTTGAGCGTCTCAATCAAATCAAAGTGATGATGTTTGATAAGACGGGGACCATTACTCAAGGGCTTCCACAAGTCGATTCCATCCATTATGTGTCAGACATTAATCAAGATGAAATCAACACTCTCATTCTTAGCATTGAAAAGCAATCCAGTCATCCATTGGCTAAAGCTATAGTCACTCATTTCAATGCCTTAGAAAGCATTGACATTGTCACAAAAGAAGAGGCTGGAATGGGAGTATATGCGACATACCACGGACAAGATGTACATGTTGGACGCTACGAGGGAACTCATCCTTGGCCATATCCTCTTATTGAAGAAACCAGTGTGGTCAATGTGGTGATTAATGATCGCTGTATCGCAAAGATTTATTTAAAAGATCAGTTACGTAGTGATGTTTCAATTATCATGGATAAACTTAAAACATGTGACATCACACCGGTGTTAGTGAGTGGTGATCGTGAAAGCAGTGTCAAAAGCATGGCATCACTTGCTCATATACAACACTATCATGCACAATGTTTACCTGAAGAGAAAGTAGCCATGATTGATCGATATTCATCCACCATTGGACCAGTCATGATGGTAGGGGATGGTATCAATGATGCTCCAAGTTTAGCTTATGCAAGCATTGGAGTTGCGATGGGGAGTGCGACGGATGTCTCATTAGAAACGGCGGATGTGGTGTTAACACAAAATGCTTTAGGTGCACTCATTCAACTTAAAGTCCTTGCACGAAAAATGAGATCCATCATCAATCAAAACCTAATCTTTTCAATCCTAGTCATTGTAACATTACTCCTTAGCAATGTCTTTGGAGTTCTGCAATTACCTCAGGGTGTTGTTGCACATGAGGTTAGCACCATTCTTGTCATTTTAAACAGTCTAAGGCTTCTAAAAGTACAGTTAACATCATCTAATTAGGATGTTAACTTTTTATTTGTGAGAAATTTATCAATTTTGTTGTCATCTTTGTGAATGTTGGGTATCATAAAGGTATGATTCACTTTAAAGATCCAGTTATCTCTTTTTTAAACGTTTTTCATGAACATAATCATGAAGCTTTTGTGGTCGGTGGTTGTGTTCGAGATGCTTTAATTGGAAAGGAAAGCATCGACATAGACGTTACCACATCAGCCAGCATTGACGATATTCAACACCTTTTTGAGGCTAACATCATTTCAAAAGATGGTATTGAATACCAATCACTCACGATAGAATATCACAATCAACTCTTTCAGGTTACATCTTTTCGACATGATAGTGAATATGAACATCATCGATTTCCTAAAACCAGACGAGTTATTTCCTTTCAAGATGATGTGTGGCGACGTGATTTTACCATGAATGGATTGTATTGGAATGAGCAAAAGGGATTGATTGATTTGGTCGGTGGTATAGAAGACATTCATCACAAATTAATCAGAACGATACAAGATCCATCCCTTCGTTTTCAAGAAGATGCATTACGACTACTAAGAGCATTTCGCTTTAGTACTCAACTTGGATTTGATATTGAAGAAAACACTTATAACGCTTGTCTTCAACACAAAGAGTTAATCCTATCTCTTTCAAAAGAAAGAGTTACTCAAGAAGTCATGAAAGCCCTTAATGGTGATTATATTCAAGAGAAATACACTGAATTAAGATCCTATTTATTGGATGTATTCAAATTAGAAGGGTATTATGCTCAATTTGACTTATCCTTAGTAACACATCCTTTAGTTCGATGGCTATTGATGTTTAAACCGAAAAAGCATAGTTTATTTGATGCGATGAATCATTTTTCATTCACCAATAAGCAAAAAGAGCTGCTTATCATGATGGATGAACATGCGTATTTAACACTTCAAGATGATAAAATTTTGATTAAAACACTTCTAAAACGCATTTCAATGGATGCTTTTGGCGCATTGTGTCAACTCCATTACGCACTTGGAAATCTTAATCAAGAAAGTTTTAATGCGATAATCAATACAGTACAAGACATCCATCTTAATGAAGAAGCCTATACTTTGGCTCACTTAAAAATTAAAGGAGATGTGTGTGTTAAGAAAAAAATGTCATATACTCAGATTGCATCCTTTCTTCAATCCTGTCTTGATTTGGTGATAGTTCATCCTGAGTTAAATACACCTGACTATCTTTCAATGAAATGTGATGAATGGATCATTGAACATCAATAGAGCACCCTATGGGTGCTCTATTTCACAATGGTTTAGGTTTTGATATCAGATAGCCTTGAATAAAGTCACAACCAAGTTGTTTCAAGGTGTCTGCTTGAATTTGGGTTTCCACTCCTTCAGCAACAACACTGAGATTAAGCGTTGAAGCAATGGAAATGATTGATACAATGAGAACACGTGCAAAGTCATCACAATCAATCTTATTGATAAAATCTCGATCAATTTTGATGACATCGATAGGGAGTTTGGCGATGTATAACAATGATGAATAGCCTGAACCAAAATCATCCATGGCAATCCTAAAGCCAAGCGCTTTTAGTTTGAGGAGGATATCAAGTCTTTCATCTGCATCCAACATGTTTGCTCCCTCAGTGATTTCAATCGTCAAATTGTTTGGATTGAAGTTAACTTGGGCAATGGTGTTGGCACATGAATTGACAAAGGATTGGTGTTGAAGTTGCAGAGGTGAAACATTGATGCTAATGAAGATAGAAGGATCTTGCTCATTGAGTTGTTTTAATGCAGTAGCAGCTTCCAATAAAACAAATCGTCCAATATCATGAATTAATCCTTTACTTTCTGCCAACTTTATCACATCAATGATTGGAGTAATGGCATATTTTGGATGATTCCATCGCAATAATGCTTCATATCCTGAGATTTTTTCTCGTTTCAAATCATAAATGGGTTGATATAATAAATAGAATTCTTCATTGTCAATCGCATGAATGAGCGCTTCTTCTAAATCTTGCTTTGCTAAGATATCAAGATAAATACTTTGAGAGTAGTACATCACATGCGTGTATGGATCAAGTTTGGCTTTGTGCTTCGCTAAAGTGGCTTGTCTAATCGCAATGGATATTGGAGATGATTCATCATAGCGAGCAAATCCACAACTTACATCAAGGTGGATTTCAATGCCTGAGACATCCAAAGGTTGACGTGATAATGCAACGATAGCTTCAACACGTTGTCTAATATCCAACTCACTGTTGGCATACATTGATAGAATCATCTCATCCCCAAAGTAGCGTGCAATCAATTCATTTTTTCTTAAATGAGGTTGAATCTTATGTGAGAGTGACTTTAACGTTTCATTACCAATATCATAACCATACAGACTGTTGATTCTTTTGAAATCATCGATGGATAAAATAAGCACATAAATATTGGATCCGTAATGTGGTGTTTGTGAGACTTGAGCCATTTCATTCACAAAGCTAAAGAAATTGTTGAGTCCTGTAATTGGATCGACATACGTTAAATCTTTGATTTGAGTTAGCATTTGATTGAAGCTCTTTGCGGCTTCACCTAATTCATTTGGAATCGATTCATCTGCTTTAATATTTAAGTTACCATTTTTTGCTTCTTCAAAGGCAAGTTGTAGATTTAAAATTGGGGTCACAATCGCATTGGTTGATAAAAGCAATATAATGAATGAGATAACCAATGCAGCGACTAAGGAAGCATTGATGGTGGTAGAAACACTGTTAGCTTTCGCAAATGCTTGAACTTCATTGATGCTTAAAATGAGTTTCCATCCATTGGTGAAGGGAATGTCGGATACCACATTGATGAGGGTCTCACCATTATCCACAAACTCAAATATGCGATCCCCATCATCATCAAGAGTAGATAAATCCAGCTGTGTTAAATCCATGAAAGTATCTGAGATTGTGATGTCTTGAGCAGGATGTGCTACAACACTTCCAAACTCATCCACAATCCAAGCATAACCATCTTCTTGAAAACGAATGGAGGCAAGAAGTTCATCCATGAATCGCGTGGATACAACCCCATTGATTAATCCAATATGGGTGCCATCTTCATCAGTAATCGCATGTGATACGGTGATGATAGGGATTGGTTCAGGAATAAAAGGGCTAATGAAAGGGAGGGATAGAAAGCTTGCCCGCTTCTTAATGAAGATTTCATTGAACTGTTCTTGATTGGATATGTCAATGATTTGATCATACGTGGACCAAGCTTCACCTTGCGCATTTGAGAAAGTGAAATTTCTAAAACGACCTTGTTTAGACATGGTTAAGAGTAGTGATTGAATGGATTCTAAATCCATGGATTTAGCCACATTTGATAACGCAATCATTTCGACTTGATTACGTAATCCTTGAATTTCATTGCCTAATTCACGGGCTCGTGCGAAAGCAATCTCTTGGTATTGTTCAAGGATGATGTTAGGAAGTTCATTGAGTCGTTGGGAAGAAAGAAATCCTAGCATTAAAAACTCAGCTGACATCACTAAAAGAAGGGTGACTGTGATTTGGGTCTTGATAGAACGCAGCTTAATCTTCATGCGGTTCACCTGAATCTTTTTGAGCATTCTTATAAGCGTACATTCGATCATCCGCCACACGAATCAAGTCATAAATGGTATTACCGTCATCATTGAAGGTTGCGATACCATAACTAATGGAAGAATAGATTGATTTGCCTTGATATGGGATTGGAGTTTGTTTTAAAACGTTGTTGAGTTCTTCAAACTTAACAATCAAATCATCAACAGAAGCATTAAACAATAGTCCAACAAACTCATCTCCACCATAACGTGCAAACACATCGCTTTCACGCATGCTGTTTTTGATGAGTTGAGCCACTAAGGCGATGATTTCATCTCCTACAAGATGAGAGTATTCATCATTCACATGTTTAAGATTATCCACATCAATCATGACGAGATGAAAATGTTCATCATAGCGTGTGGCTCGTTTAATGATAATATCACTGTGTTCATCAAAGAAGTGACGATTATATAGACCGGTCACACGATCAAAGCGAGAAAGGTAAGCTTTCTCTTCATAAAGCAAACGATTGGTGATTGCGATTTCAATGGACTTAGAAATAAATTCAATGGATTTAATGTCATCTTCACTGAATGCAAAAGGTTCAAGTGAATCAACATTAATCAAACCATAAAGTTTGCCTTGAAAGTATATCGGCGCACTCAAGGCTGAATGGATGAACACTTTTTCGCCATACTCTGTGGTAACAGGGATGTAGTAAGAGAGTTGAGTAGCATCAACAATATTAACAATACGATCCACACGACCATTGGTTTCCTTATAAATGAAGGATTCTTTATAAGGTAGTTTAAACGTAAACACTTCTTTACTGTATCCTACACTAGCAGCTGTATGAAAATAGTCTTCTTCTAATATAAGAATAGTTCCTAAAGTGGATTTATCCAACGCTTTAAGTGTTGTATTTAAGACAAAATTATAAAAGGATTCTAAATCAGTGCTATCTAGAATTGAATTCGAGATTTCAATAATCAAAGCTCTGAGCTTGGCTATTTGTGCAACATTTTGTTCATATTTCTTACGGTCGCTGATATCAACCAACAAAGCAAAAGTAGCAGGTTTTTTGTCATACAC
>Ga0208242_100675_pt1 | contig 15232 bp, 13 predicted proteins | sample SubbioAug_CSW13A_FD_184825 | JGI IMG/M metagenome (GOLD analysis project Ga0208242, IMG submission 184825) | Serpentinite rock and fluid subsurface biosphere microbial communities from McLaughlin Reserve, California, USA - CR12Aug_CSW13A (SPAdes) | ecosystem: Environmental > Terrestrial > Deep... | reverse complement strand
CCATTTTTGTTTGAACCATTTTTTTGCTCGTCCAGTCCGGCAGTTAAAACTACCGCTTTGACGAAGCGTTTTTACATCTTTCGATGTTACTTCGCATGGCGTTCCTGTTCAGTTTTCAAAGAGCGGTAAACTCTTTTACATTCCTGCTGCTCCAGCAGCACAGGTTTTTATCTTATCATGGTAAGGCACCAATTTACAAGAACCTTATTCTGGAAAGATAACGGCTCCTTTTAAAAGCCTCTATGCATTGAGCAGCAAGTATGTATGTGCCTGTCATCTGGCGGAAATATATTATCTCACATTTCCTTACCCTAAACAAGGGACAATATTTGGTACTGTATCCATTGTTTTCGTTTTCGTTATCGAAGCGACAAGTCCTATCTTACCACGCAGGGCTGCACAGGTCAACACGCCAAATACTGGTATATTATGAATCAATCCCATATTTATTTAGCCTGTAGAAAAGACATCCGTTACTTATACCGAGTTTTCTGCTCACCTTAGCCTTGTTAAAGTTGCATTCTTTTAAAGTATGTCTTATAACATTGGCTTCGAACTTTTCAACAATCTCGGATAGCGTACCTGCGTTATCAGTAATGTCAATAAAACTTTCTTTATTAATAACATTTGCTTCACGGAGATTCTCGGGCAAATGCCTTGGCAGGATGCGGGGAGCGTCTTCAGTATTTGCCATGACAAAGGCATGTTCTACTGCATTCTCCAGTTCTCTTATATTACCGGGCCACTTATAGGCCAAAAACTTTTCTACTGTGTAATCTGAAAACTCAATATTTTTCTGAGTGTTGCTAAGCAACCTGCTTAAGAATAGGTTGGCAAGAGGTATAATATCCTTCTTTCTTTCTCTTAAAGGTGGTATGTTAATAGGAAAAACATTTAGCCTATAAAACAAATCTGACCTGAATTTCCCTTCCGTACCCATCTGCCATAAATTCCTGTTGGTTGCCGCTATTATTCTGGTATCTACTTTAATTGTTTTATTGCCGCCTAATCTTTCAAATGATTTAAACTGAATTACCCTTAATAGTTTTGCCTGCAGGTGCACTGGCATATCACCGATTTCATCCAGAAAAAGTGTCCCCTGGTGAGCAGCTTCAAGTTTCCCGAACCTACCCCTGGTGGACGCACCAGTAAAAGCTCCCGGTTCGTAACCGAAGAGTTCGCTCTCCAATAAGTTCTCCGGAATTGCTGAACAATTAACTACAACAAAGTTGTTTTTGTTCCTGTTACTGCTGATATGAATGGCTCTGCTGAAAACTTCTTTACCGACCCCACTTTCTCCCAGCAGCAAAACATTTGCGTCGCTGCCGGCAGCAGCAGCGCCTTTGACTAATGCCCTCACATACAAAGTATCCTGTCCTATCAGATTATGAAACGGTTCCGGCAGTGCTTTATCCAACTCTTTATTGTGAACTTTTCTCTTTAAACCGCTATTTTGAAGCAGAAAATCATACATACGGTCAGCAGGGATAAGTCTGCCCACACCAATAGCCCCGATGATTGTATCACTGTGCATTATAGGCAGATACATTGTTACCAACTCTAACCCGGCGCTTTCGATCAAGTGTCTGTGATTATTTATCCGCTTACCTTCTCTTAACACGTCGAGGAACTTTGACGGCTCTATTTCTCCAACTTTTCTCCCCACCATTTTTTTATGAATAATTTGCTCAGCCATATAGTTGGTATACACCATGCGTGCATTGCTGTCCACAATAATAACAGTGTGAAATATCTGATCAAATATATTCAAGAGCAGTTGATTACTGTTAATAAAATTACGAATCAAATTTGTCACCCCCGATTGACAGCGTCCTATAATTGTTCTTTCACTATCTCATAATCTTTAATTTTGGAATAAAAAGACCCCCGGCTAATGCCCAGTTTTTTAATAGCCTCGTTCTTATTAAAACCGGTACTTCTTAAGGCATTTAAGATATACTCTGTTTCAACGTGCTTAATCATTTCCGACAGCGTCTGTGTGGAAGTATTCTTTAAGCAATCAGTCTTAGGTTGCATTATATCCATAAAATAATCAGGAAGATGTTCCATCATTATTTCATCTACTCCCTCAAACTTAGCAGAGATAAAAGCATGCTCCAACAGATTCTCCAGTTCCCTGATGTTTCCCGGCCAATGATAGTTATATAGAAGTGAAACTACTTCTGTACTTAATCTCATGGCTTCAATTTCATATTTTTCAGCGAATAATTCCATAAAGCGGTCTACTAAATTATCCAAATCTTCTTTTCTGTCTCTCAAGGGCTTAATAACAATCGGAATCACACTGAGACGGTAAAAGAGGTCTTCCCTGAACAGCCCTTGCTGCACCATCTTTTCGATGTTTTTATTAGTGGCCGCAATAACCCTCACATTAACGCTGACAGCAGTACCACCAACTTTCTCAAACTCTTTAAACTGCAACACCCTTAATAATTTAGCCTGCATGTTTAAAGACATTTCACCTATTTCATCGAGAAATATGGTTCCTCCATTTGCAGCTTCAAACTTCCCCATTTTACCTTGCTTTGAGGCTCCGGTAAAAGAGTAAGGGTCGTAGCCAAAAAGTTCACTCTCCAGCAGATTTTCGGGGATTGCTGCACAATTAACTTCGATAAAAGGACCCTTGGCCCTCATGCTTGTTTTATGTATAGCCTCCGCAAGCGCCTGCTTCCCCACACCGCTTTCACCATAAATAATTACGGTAGAGTCAGTTTGTGCCGCAGCAGCAGCTTTGTGTAGTGTCTTTACAAAATAATAGTTATTTCCTGCTATTTGCTGCATTGTTGGGGGAAGCAGCCTTTTGGGTTTAAATCTAATCCCTATTTTCTGATCATTCTTTTTGCTGCGGGTATCTTGTATTATGCTGTATATGTCTTCAATACATTTTAACCTTCCGATCCATATTGCCCCTTCCAACATCCCTTTTCTCCAGACAGGCAGAACATTAAAATTAATACTCTTTCCTGATACTTTAAAATTAACACTTCTCGCTGAATCTCCCTTTTTAAACTCCCTGCAAAAATCCTTAATTTTTTTGATATTGTAATTCGACGAAAATAAAATCCTGCAACTATCATTCATAAAGACCGGATCCGATTTTTTATTGACAATAAAGACCGGATCAAGGATATGCTCAAGAATCGGCCTGGCAATCTCCTCGTCTGCCAGGAGTTGATTTAACTGATTCGTCGTATTTTTAACCTCAGTTTGAGTCATTTATTTTCCCTACCTTCCAATACACTAAAAAACTACGCTAAATATTAAAAGGATAATTTTTTAAAGTATTCTCATGTATAAAAATTTGATAATTACAATTTTATTATATAGTATTTTTTCACTTATTTCCAGTAATCTTAGATTATTTTTTCACAAAACCAATGCTGATTTCTAAGAGAACTTGCCCTGAACCTAAGTTAAAGTGATATTGGCATAGTTTAATTTTGTAAAGTATAGTAATTTGATTACTAGTTTCAAATTATTGCACAATTCTATACCGATTCCTCTATGTTAAGCATTAAAAATTTTGAAATTATCACAATTCTCAATTAAATAAGCCATTTGTTTAACTCAGACTATACTGGCATAAATCTTGCTATATAGTATTTTGTCATTAAAACTCAGCGTAGATTAAAGACGGGGATATTTAACCGACAGTTTACGGCTGCCGCATCCTTGCCTGCCTAAACATATATAGTTGAAACAATATAAGGAAGAGTTTTTCACACACTTGAAAATGCCCAGTTACTAATTCCGTTATTTATTCAGATTAGAATCTGTAGATATATTTCCCTGCATCAGTATCTGAAAATTCACTAAATAGACTGGAGGTGTGAGAGCTCTCTTTTTCTTTTGCAGGAGTTTGTTTGTCGGGGTCATTTTAGCTGGTAGATAGTAAATAAAAGGAGGTTTCAGTAACACGTGAAGCGTTATAAGTTGACTATCCTGTTTTTAGTGATTGCTGCTCTGCTTGTTTTCATGGCAACAGGTTGTACTCAGAAGGCTGAAGAAAAGGAACAAATAGCAAAAGGGATTAAAGTTGTAAACATCGGCTATACAGGCCCTCTTAGCGGGCCCGCTGCCGAATACGGTAAGGACGCCGTCAATGGTATAGAGTTTGCCATAGCCGATATTAACGAGGCAGGCGGGATTAATATTGACGGACAGCCCTACATTTTTAGGCTGGTACAGTTGGATGATGGAGCCTCCCCTGTGGCGGCCGCAACTAATACAGCCAGGCTGCGTGATGTATTCGGTGCAAAGTTTATCTACAATCCGGTGATGACCTGCCTCGCACCGATGCTTGAGAAGAATCAGGAAAAGGGCAACGAGTTTATTGTGATGGCTTACACCAGCGTCCCGGCCGAACTGACAGCAAAGAATGAGCTGGCTGTCTGGCTGCCTCCCCCCTTCTTTGGCTACGCTACGGCTTTTCCGCAGATGGCCTGGGATGAAGGCTGGAGAACATGCGCCATGATAGTAACAGCCGGAGACTACGGAGATAGCTGGCGCGCCAAATTCAGACAGGAATGGGAAGCTTTGGGCGGCACAGTTACCGCGGACCTCCCGGTCCAGTACTACGCTGTGGTCGACTATTCAACGCAGATTACCTCAGCCATGGCCACCAACCCCGATTTTATGCTCATAGGCGGGCCTTCCGGTCCTACCGCTCTGGTGGTCGATCAGGCACGCGAGATGGGGTATGAAGGCGGATTTGTCTTCATTGACCAGGCCAAGATGGACTATGTGGCCAAAAAGCTTCAGGCTAAGGGCGGCCTTGATTATCTAGGAACCACCATTGGCGTAATATCACCATATGAATCACCCTATCCGGCTATTCCGGAATGGATAACACGCTATGAAGCTTATTACGGTGGGCGTGTCTTCATTCCCACTTGGGAAGCGGCGATCAATTACACTGCAACCTTTGCCCTTGTCAGGGCCATGGAAGCAGCAGGCACTGTCGATGATGTTTATGCAATCAAGAAAGCTTTCCCCGAAGTATTTCCTTTTTTGGGTAAAGATTTCCCCATTGAATACATGGGCATTTCGGAGTATGGCCGTTTGAAGATGATCGGCACTGTTGACATGATCAAAAATGGCAAGTACACAGGGGCGACGCCCACTATCTGGTTTGCCAATACCGACGCGGAATTTGAGGAGTATAAAAAGATCATGACCCTGAATCCGGGGGTAGAACCCATACGGATTAAATATCCCTAAAATATGATAGTTGATTCCCCCACCCCCTGCGGGGGTGGGGGAATCTATGGATATCAAAACTTTGTTTTCTTATTATGGCCCCGAATTCATGTTTTCCTTTATTTGCCTGGTATTAATATTCAACCTATGTTATTTGGGGATCAATGCACGAGTAAATTAAATAGTTACTAAAACAAATAAAGGAGTATTGTTAATGCAACTGTTCTTTCAACAGGTTGTCAATGGGATTATGAGTGGCAGCACCTATGCCATTGTGGCCTTGGGCCTGACCATGGTTTACGGTATCATGCACGTACCTAATTTCGCCCACGGCAATCTTTTTATGCTGGGAGCATATATGACCTTCTTCATGCTCAGCGCCTATAAGGTAGGATTTTGGACTGCGCTGCTCGTTTCGGTGCTGGTTCTGGCCCTGCTTGGTGTTGTGGTGGAAAGAATCGTTTTCCGCCCCCTAAGAGACCAGAGCCCAATAAATTCATTTATAGCCGCGATTGGAGCGCTGCTGTTTATTGAGCACATGGTTGCTGTTATCTGGGGACATGGAAGCTATAGTATAACCAACCCTTACCCGCAGATGTTAATACTGTTTGGTGTGAGAATCAGCATGCAAAGACTGATTGTGATTATAGCAGCACTGGTGTTTATCATAGCTTTACAGCTCTTTATTAAGAAAACAATCGTTGGAACTACAATTGAAGCTATGGCCCAGGAGCGCGAGGGAGCAGCCCTGGTCGGTATCAATGTAAACAGGGTTTCCGCTCTTACCTTTGCTATTTCCACAGGCCTGGCAGCAGCTGCTGCCTCCCTGTGGTCTCCTATCTTTGAGATAACCCCGCATATGGGATCTCTTCTGATAACGAAAGCAATGGTGATAATTATTCTGGGCGGCATGGGCAGCATCCAGGGAGCTATAATCGGGGGTTACATCCTTGGTCTGGTTGAAAGCCTTGGCGGGGGATATATCAGTTCGGCTTACAAGGATGTATTCGCTTTCGGTTTATTGATCGTGGTCCTGGCAATCAAGCCCACCGGTTTATTTGGAAAGGGGGAACATTAAGTGATCAGACAATTTATACAAAAGAATTGGTTTTATTTACTTGTACTGCTCTTTGCTTTAGTGTTTCCCGTCTTTTCGCCGAGCCGCTATGTTTTCCATATTGTTATTTACTGCTGTATCTTTTCTATCGCAACCCTCAGCTTTAACCTGATACTGGGGTACACAGGGCAGGCTTCCCTGGCGCACGGCGGATTTTTCGGTATCGGCGCCTATGCAGTGGCTTTAATGACTCTGAAAGGCGGTCTCAATTTCTGGCTGGCACTGCTTCTGGCGTCTCTGATATCTGCCTTTATTGGCTTTTTAATAGGGCTCCCGACTTTAAGGACGAAAGGGTCTTATTTTGCCATCAGCACACTCTGTTTCGGCGTTATTGTTTACATTGTGGCCGGAGCTTGGATTGGGTTTACAGGCGGCTATACCGGCTTAAGGAGAATCCCCCCTCCGACCCCGATCACACTCCCTCTGGTAGGGCAAATCAGCTTTACAACCCCAACCGCACAGTACTATCTCGTTCTGGCGTTTTTGCTCTTTACTCTGTGGGCTATGCATAGAATTGTCTTTTCTCTGCAGGGATACAGCTTTATAGCCATACGCAATAACGAAAACCTGGCCGAAGCGGTAGGAATTAATACTTTTAAAAACAAGCTGTTATCTTTTGTAGTCAGTAACTTCTTTGTGGGGATGGCCGGAGGCCTTTATGTAGGGATTATGAGAACCGTTGACCCAACCACAGCCAGTTATACAACTACTTTCAATTATCTGATTTTCCTGCTGATTGGAGGGGTGGCTACTCTGGCTGGGCCGGTTATCGGTGCTTTTGGCGTTTTCGCGCTGTTAGAGTATTTACATGCTTTGGGCCACTATCGTATGGTTCTTTTCGGCGCTTTATTGGTCGTAGTGATAATTTATTTGCCTCGAGGTGTAATGGGCGGGTTGACCACCCTGAGGGCTAAGGTAGATGTATACTACCAGCAGAGAAAGGATGGTGCGCAGCGTGCTATTAAAGGCTGAGGCGTTGACTAAAAATTTTGAAGGACTGAAAGCTGTAGATGCAGTTGACCTTCATATAAATGAAGGAGAGATAGTCGCTATTATCGGCCCCAACGGTGCCGGCAAAACAACTCTGTTCAACCTGATCAGCGGCATGCACCGTCCCACCTCCGGGAAAGTGCTTTTTCAGGGTGAAGCAATCAATAATATCAAACCATACCAGATTGCGGACAAAGGCATTAAACGCACCTTCCAGACAACCGCTCTCTTTGACCAATTGCGGGTTTTGGACAATTTGGTCATCGGTCAGAGAGTCAGAACGAAGACAGGCTTATGGGATGCTCTTTTTCGCACTAAGCTCAGTAAAAGAGAGCGGGAGGAGTCCGCAGTCCGTGTCTTGCAAACAGCCAGCTTTATCGGACTGGGTAATCAACTGACTGATTTTGTCTCCACTCTCTCCCAGGAGGCGCAAAAGCGCCTGGCAATAGGGATTGCGCTCGTAAGTGAACCAAAACTTATCCTTCTGGACGAACCTACCGGGGGGATTAACCCGGGGGAAACAGCTGGTTTAATAGACCTTATTAAAAGAATCCGGGACTCGGGAGTTACTGTCTGCCTGATTGAGCATAAAATGCGTATGGTGATGAACATGGCCGACCGTATTATTGTTTTAAACTACGGTAAAAAAATTGCAGAAGGTACTCCCGAGGAAGTCTGCAATAATAAACTGGTTATCCAGGCTTACCTGGGAGGGAAGTGCATTGCTTAAGCTAGAGGGAGTATCGACTAAGATTGGCGGCAACAAGGTTATAGAGAATATCTCCCTGGAAATAAAAGAGGGTGAGTTTGTATCCTTGATTGGCGCCAACGGGGCAGGCAAAACAACCCTTATGCGTACTATTGCCGGAGTTTTAAAGCCCTTCCAGGGAAGCATTACTTTTAGGGGAATCCCCATTGACCGGCTTTCTCCTGACCGAATTGTTCGCCATGGCCTTTGTCTTTGTCCTGAGGGGCGCAAACTTTTTCCACAGCTTTCTGTATACAAGAATCTGCTCCTTGGAGCATATTCACGAAAAAGTGACCGTCAAGGTATTCAGCGCAGCTTAAAGCGAGTCTATGAAATATTCCCCGTACTTGAAGAAAGAAACGACCAACTTGCCGGCACATTCAGCGGCGGAGAGCAGCAGATGCTGGCTATTGCCAGAGCACTCATGTCTGAACCAAAGCTTTTGATGCTAGACGAGCCATCCATGGGATTGGCGCCAATGCTGGTCGATACTTTGGCTGAGATCATAAAGGGGATTAATGAATCAGGCACCACCGTTTTGCTGTCTGAGCAAAACGCGTATATGGCGTTGAGTATAACTCACCGTGGTTATGTTCTTGAGAATGGAACAATTGTTCTTGCGGGAGCCAGCTGCGAATTATCAGATAACGATTTAGTCAAGAAGGCTTACATAGGGGCATAAGTTGAGTAATATGATTACTAAACATATTTGACAACAAGAAAAGAAGTTACAATGTAAGAAATTTCCTTGACAATAAATAAGCATGCCAACGGGCGTGCTTATTTATATATATTGGTATGTATGTATATCCTAATAATATCGTTTAGCAAACTGTATTTTAAAAAATTATAATTAAGGACATGGAAGGTGAAGCGTATGTCAGAGCGGGACATTTTAAAAACAGCAATTTTAAATGAGGTGGAAGGCTATCAGTTTTACTCTTTGTAGGCTCTAAGAGCCGAAGATTCCGAAGTACGGAATGCATTCCTACATCTTGCCCACGAGGAGCAACAACACGAAACATGGTTGCGCAGAATGTACGAACAGCTAGCAAACAGTCAAGACTCAGCCGCTGTGGAAGCACTGGCAGTCGCCCCAGCACCATCACCGCGCATTTTCAGTCATGAAACCGTGGCTCCGGAGTCCGGCTCAGTTGAATTCTATTCATTCAGGTAATAAAGGGCTGTCAGAGCAAAAAGCCGGCTGGCCTCCAGCAGCTGGTCGATGTCCACATACTCGTCCGCCTGGTGGGGAATCAGCCGATCACCTGCACCTGTGGTAACGATGGGAATGTTTTTCCATTCATGCAGGAATGTGCCGTCCGTCGCTCCAGGCACGCCGTTATAGGTTGGCTCTTTTCCGGTGATTACCCGGTAAGCTTTGGCCATGGCCGTCACAATGGGTTCCTCCTGGTTAGTGTGTGTCCAGGGGCGTTCTTCCAACACTTCCATTTCCGCTTTGAAATCAGGCCGCTCTGCGGCCACCCTGTTCAGAATCTCCTGAATCTGGCGGATCAGCACCCGATGCTCCTGGCCGGGGATTGTCCTGATATCCAGGGTAGCATAGCATTCTTTGGGTATAACATTAATCTGTGCTTCTCCCTTGCGGGGGGCCCTTAAAATGGTGGGAGTAATACTGGGGTATCCCAGGAACTGGCTCTTTCCCAGCCGGTCCACCTCGGCCTGCTGCAGCTTTTCCAGCTCCATGATGACCGCCGCCATTCCCCAGTTTGGATTAATGCCCGCCAGCGGCATGGCGCCATGGGCCATCTTGCCCAGCACCCTGAGGGCAATTCGCAGAGCTCCTTTCTGGGCAATGCACAAATGATTCTCTTCCGGTTCGCAAATGATGGCTGCATCCACATTATCGGCCCAGCCCCGGTTGATAAACGATTTGATCCCCAGCATCAGACCCTCCTCATCAACGGGAATGCACAGCATAATTCGCCCCATAAAGGTAATGCCTGCATCCTGGATAGCTTTCACCGCCATGACGGCCGCAGCCAAATTTCCTTTGGTGTCACAAGCCCCGCGGCCATAGATCCGGCCATCCTTCACTTCCGCTCCAAAGGGATCCATGGTCCATTCGTCGGGGTCACCCGCTGTGACCACATCTGTATGGCCTTCCATCAACAGTGTTTTTCCAGGGCCTTCGCCTTCCAGAATGGCAATAACATTGGGTCTCCCCGGGGCAACTTCTTCCACATAAACTTTTAGTCCCATCTTTCGCAGCGTTTCAGCCACATAAAGGGCCACTTTCTCTTCATTGGCGCCCGGAATCTCAGGGTTATACACGCTTTTAATCTGAATCAAAGTGCGTGTAAAGTCGATCAGTGTTTCTCTGTCCACATACGGGACAACTTGCTCCAGGGTTTTCATCTTCATCTCCTTACGCCTTCCAGGCAGGTAAACCGCCTGCAGGCCTGGCCTTCTTCACCGCATTGACTACGGCCTGCTCCACGGCCAGGGAGGCGGCAAAGCCCACCGCATTAAGGTCGCTGTGTTTATCTCCGCAAGAGAGGGCAAAAATGGTGTCTCCGTCATACTGTGTATGGACCGGGCGAATGGTGCGGGCAAACCCGTTGTGAGCCATCTGGGCCACTTTTGCCGCTTCTGTTTTTGTCAGGGCGGCATCGGTAGCCACAACACCCAGGGTGGTATTGGTATGGAAACCGGCTATGATCTGATTCAGATCACCGATCATCAGTTTGCCAGAATCGGCCATCCCGCCGGTAACCGGTTTTCGGACACCGGCAAGAATCTCCCGGGTATCCGGGTCTATCACATCGCCAAAGGCATTAACTGCCACCAGGGCAGCCACCCGTACCCCACCGCCAATTTTGATCGAAGCGCTGCCCAGCCCTGATTTCATGGCGTACCGGGGTCCCAGCAGCTTTCCGACAGTGGCGCCGGTGCCAACACCGACACAGCCCTGGACAACCTCATTCCCAGATGCATTGAGACAGGCTTCATACCCCATGGCTGCATCCGGCCGCACGTTGGGATTTCCGATCATTAAATCAAACAGTACCGCTCCCGGGACAATGGGTACCCGGGCCACACCCACATCGAAGCCGACCTGCCTCTCCTCCAGGAAACGCATCACACCGCCGGCGGCATCCAGCCCGTAAGCGCTTCCGCCGGATAAAAGAATGGCGTGCACCTGGTTCATCATTTTAATGGGGTGGAGCAAATCTGTTTCACGTGTGCCCGGCGCGGCGCCACGCACATCCACCCCGGCTATGGCGTTCGCCTGGCAGAGGATGACGGTACATCCGGTAAGCGCTTCATAGTTCTGGGCATGCCCCACTGCCAATCCTTTAATATCTGTCAGTGTTCCATTCATAAGTCAGCACCTCCCACTTTGATTTGCCTTATCCCCTGATGCCGTTAAATTATATGAGCGGCGGAAACATCCGGATAACTGCAATTATGGCAACCGAAAAAATCAGAACAACCAGAAAAGACTTAGTATCAGCCGGCCCCATTTTCAGCTGCCGCATTTTTGTCCGGCCGGCGCCTCCTGTATAATTACGGGCTTCCATGGCAATAATCAGGTCTTCTGCCCGTTTAAACGCGTTCAGGAACAGCGGGAGGAAGATGGGAAACATTTTAGCAGTTTTCTGGATAAAGTTGCCCCGGTCAAAATCAACACCCCGGGCCATCTGTGCTTTAACGATTTTTTCCATTTCTTCCGCCAGTGTGGGCACAAAACGCAAGGCGATAACCAGGGTCATGGCCAGTTCATGGGAAGGGATGCCAATTTTTCTGAAGGGTTTTAGCAGGGCTTCGATACCGTCCGTCAGTTCCACCATGGATGTTGCCATGGTCAGGATGGTAGTTAACAGAAACAGCAGCAAGACCCGGATTGACATTAGTGTCCCCATGTGCAGCCCCACATCAGTCGCTTCCAGAAAGCCCATTGTGAAAATCACCTGGGCATGATCGGGCTTTTGCAGAAAGATCTGTAAGACCCACATGATGATTAATACGGGGATCATGGGCTTTAAGCCTTTCATGGCATAGCCTACAGGAATCTGGGAAGCCCAGATCAGGAATAGGGCAAAGGCGGTAAAAACCCCGTAGGCAATATAGGTTTTAACTAAAAAGAGCAGTGTGATCAGAAGAATGGAAAGCAGGATTTTGGTGCGAGGATCCGAAAGGTGCACCGTTGTTTCTCTTGGGATATAGACGCCAAGGGTAATGTCTTTGGTCAGTTCCATCCGGCGTCCCCTCCTTTTCCCGCCAAACCGGCCGTTATGCCATCAATGGTTTCCTCCACTGTCAGGGTATCTGTCGGTACCCGAAGGCCTCTGGCAGCCAGCCGCTGCATGATATCAATAGTCTCAGGGATTCCCAGGCCAATCTGGCGCAGCCGTTCGGATTCTGAAAAGATCGTGCGGGTAGTTCCGTCGGCAAAAATAGCCCCTTCATTCATCACGATAATGCGTTTCGCCATCCGAGCCACATCCTCCATGGTGTTGGATATAAACACGATGGTCATTTCCTTTTCCTGGTGGAGGCGCCCGATGACTTCCAGGATTTCTTCACGCCCACGGGGGTCGAGGCCGGCCGTCGGATCGTCGAGCACCAGCACCTCCGGATACCCTGCCAGTACTCCCGCAATGGCTGCCCGTCGCTTCTGTCCCCCGCTAAGGGCAAAGATATCGCGCTTAAAGAAAGTATCGTAGTCCAGTCCAACCAGGCTCATACATTCACGCACCCGTCGGTTCGTCTCTTCCTTGCTGCATTTCTGGTTCAAGGGGGCAAAGGCGATATCTTCTCCAACAGTTTCCTTAAAGAGCTGGTTCTCAGGGTTCTGGAATACATACCCCACCTGATGACGGATTTTGACAATGTCTGTCGCTTTATCCGCCAAGTTGTGGCCATTAACCAGCACACGTCCCTCCTTCGGAATAAACAAGCCGTTAAAGTGCTGCGCCAAGGTGGTTTTCCCGGACTGGGTCGGACCGATTAGTCCGACAAATTCCCCATCCTGAATTTCCAGGTTTATGTCAAAAAGGACTTTCTTTTCAAAAGGGGTTCCCGCTTTATAGTGATGGCTTAGATTTTCTACAACAATTGACATAGACTGTTCACTAACTCCTCTGCTGCCAGAATATGGTCTGCCACTTTGATTCCTTTCTGCCGCAGGCCAATGGCAATCTGTGTCGCCATGGGAATATCCAGACCCAGTGTGCGAATCAAATCCACCTGGTCAAAAATATTCCCGGGTGTACCGATTAGTTTTATTTCACCGCCATCCATCACCACAATCCTGTCAGACTCTATGGCTTCATTCATAAAATGGGTAATCAGCACAACGGTGATGCCTTCCTCCCGGTTCAGCTTTTTGGCGGCGTCGATGACTTCCTTCCTTCCCAGAGGGTCCAGTAAGGCTGTTGGCTCATCCAGCACGATACAATCAGGGCGTGTGGCCAACACCCCGGCGATGGCGACTCGCTGCTTCTGTCCGCCGGAAAGCTGGTGAGGCGACTCCTTCCGGTACTCCGTCATATTCAATGCTTCCAGCGCCCAGGCTACACGCTGCCTGATTTCATCCGGTGGAATTCCCAAATTCTCTGATCCAAAGGCCACATCTTCTTCTACAACTGTGCTGACCAACTGGTTGTCCGGGTTTTGAAAAACCATGCCTACCCGTTTTCTGATTTCCCGAAGCTGAGACTGGTTCTTGACTGAGATGCCATCCACGTACACTTCACCCTTGGATGGAGTAAGCAGTCCGTTAAAGTGACGTGCCAGTGTGGATTTTCCTGAACCGTTCTGGCCCAGTATTGTCAGAAATTCACCTCGCATAATTTCCAGATTCACATTTTGTAATGCTTTAACAGCTTTTTTAGTACCACGGTTATATATAAACGTCAGCTCTTTGACTTCGATGAGTTTTTCCATGATATTACTCCTTTTTAAAAGCAGCGGCCAGACCGGCACATTCTCCGGTCGGCCGCCCGTTTCGATGGTTCGGTCTTTCTTGTGAGTCGTCTGCTGTCAGTTTTGTTTCTTACGTGATACGACCTGCCGCATACCAGCAGCCTGCCATGGTCCAACTTTCCGTTGACTACAGGTCTTCTTTCACTTCTTCAGCCTCGTTGCCGTGGATACCGCGAACGCGTTGAATTCCTTTACACAGTACAACCACCAGGATAGCCGCTACGATAATTTCCGGCACTCCATGAAGCACCCCGACGGAAACGGCCACACTTGCCGGCAGGAATCCACGAACTGTCGCCATACCCAATACAAGGATGGTGTTCGTGGCTGTACCAACTACACCTGCCAGAATATAGGCCAGTATGGGATTAAACCGCTTCGTTGCCGCAAAGGTATAGTATGCTGTCACCCCGATGAAGAGACGGGGAAAAATGGCTACCAGTGGATCTGTAAAAAGCGGGCTGGTCGCCCGTAGGAAACTAAAGATTCCAAAAATGGCGCCGGTCAGCAATCCAACAATGGGGCCTTCCAAGACACCGCCCAAAATAGCTGGGACATGCATGATGGTTGCATGCCCGGCCGGTGTTGGGACAGGAATAAATCCAAGACCGGTTACGCCGAGCAAAATCGAAACAGCACCTAAAATTCCAGACATTACTATTTTACGGATTGTTAAGTTCATTAATTTCTCTCCTTTCTAATACTCACCAACCTACCCGCGAAATACCGGCTTATCCCTTATTCCAGTTCATCACCCCCAGAAGTGACTGGATTAAACCTATTATGCTACATTACACAAGCTCTCTAAAATCCCATATTTAGGAGGGTTCGACGTGCATTTTTCTAATCCTTTTAAGACAGAACATATTTCTTATATTTTTTAAAAAAGCTCTAAATATTCTTTAGCTTTAAGATCACGGAGGACACATGAGTCTAAATCAGCCAATCTATGCAGCTGTCGCTCCAATGCAAGAAGCACTGACGAATTTGTCAGTGCTTCTTTAAATTTGAGTCTGGCGGAGACCTACTCTCCCGGGGACCAACGTCCCAAGTACCATCGGCGCTGGAGGGCTTAACGGCCGTGTTCGGAATGGGAACGGGTGTGTCCCCTCCGCAATTTCCACCAGAAAGTTCTCTCAAAACTACACAGCTAAAGGTATTTTTATAAGACAGAGGAACCGTCCCCTTGTCTTATTTTTATTTCA
>Ga0208242_100674_pt1 | contig 15304 bp, 13 predicted proteins | sample SubbioAug_CSW13A_FD_184825 | JGI IMG/M metagenome (GOLD analysis project Ga0208242, IMG submission 184825) | Serpentinite rock and fluid subsurface biosphere microbial communities from McLaughlin Reserve, California, USA - CR12Aug_CSW13A (SPAdes) | ecosystem: Environmental > Terrestrial > Deep... | reverse complement strand
CCTTAGATCATGTCCATGCACAAGTCATTGAAGTTGAAGGAAGAAAAGTTAAAAAAATCAAAATCATTGCTCACCATCGTGATCAAGACTAATATAATGAAGGCTAGATATCAATCTAGCTTTTTTTCATGACATCACTGAATTGCTTTGATACAATAGAACTATGGAAAACATTCTCAAAGTAAAACCGCATTTTAAAGAAAAGATTTGGGGTGGATCACGCCTTAATGATCGTTTTAATTTTGATTCACCGTATGAAAAGACAGGTGAGTGTTGGGCTGTCTCAGGAATCAGCGAAGGAGAAACAACGATTGAAGGTGGAACTTGTGATGGACAATCACTCAATGATGTCTATAAGCAACATCCAGCATGGTTTGGTTTCTGTGACCATGACACTTTTCCTATCTTAGTTAAAATCATTGATGTGCAAGATGACTTAAGTATTCAAGTGCATCCTAATGATCATGATGCACAAGCCATGGGATACAAACATGGTAAGGCAGAAGCATGGTATATTTTAGAAGCAACGGATCGATCTGAAGTGGTGTTAGGACATACATGTTCAACACGTGAGGAATTAGAATATTGTTTGAATCATCCTACCGATCATGAATGGTTGAATCGATTCAATATTCGATCCAATCAGTTTTACTATTTGCCAGGGGGAACCATTCATGGTAAATGTGCTCATACCCTCTTGTATGAAATTGAACAAAACTCAGACATTGGATTTAGAATCTATGATTATAAACGTCTAGATCAAACTAATCAACCACGACCTCTTCATCGCAAAGAAGCGTTATCCAGCATTAAAATCCCAGATATCACACGTGAAGTGGCCCCAACAAAAATCATCACTTCCACGATGAAGCATACCTCTTTCCTTAAGAGTGAACACTTCATTGTGGAACATGCCATCATTGATGAAGACACTCATTTTGCTCATGATTCACCTTTTACCATCATTGGATTCTTATCTGATGGAGGTTTAAATGGTGTTGAATATAAGGCAGGAGATCATGTGATTGTGCTCAATCACTGCAAAACGTTCACCCTCACCCATGGAAGTGAAGTGATGATTATCCATATGCCTAAAACAAAGGAGGATATTGTATGATAGGATGCATTGAAGCTGGTGGAACTAAGTTTATCTGTGGATGTGTGGATGAGCAGTTAAACATTCATCATCGTGTTTCCATCCCTACCACCTCACCTGAAGAAACCATGGCTTTGGTTTTAGATTACTTCAAAGATAAAGAGGTAACAGCCATTGGAATTGCGAGTTTTGGACCTTTAGACCTTAATTGTGAATCAAAAACATTCGGCTACTTAACCACAACTCCAAAACCTTACTGGGCATGGACGGACATTGTTGGACCACTCAAACAACTGAAAAATGTCCCAATCATGATTGATACTGATGTGAATGCGGCAGCGTTAGCGGAAGCTAAAGTGGGTGCTGCACAGGGATGTGATCATGTGGTGTACTTTACCGTGGGTACAGGGCTTGGTGGTGGAGTACTGATTCACAATCAATTGGTTCACGGTCTCATGCATCCAGAATTTGGACACATTGGAGTCAAGCATCATCCTAAGGATGATTTCAAAGGCGCGTGTATCTATCATCATGATTGTTTAGAAGGTATGGCATCAGGATTTGCCATGGAGAAGCGATGGGGAGTCAAAGGGCATACCTTACCTCATGATCATATCGCATGGGAGATTGAAGCCTATTACTTAGCACAAGCGTGTGTGAATGCGTTGATGGTGGTCTCTCCGCAAAAGATTGTGTTTGGTGGTGGGGTTATGCATCAAGAGCATTTACTGCCTAAAGTACGTGAACACTTTAAAGTATTGGTGAATAACTATGTGGTTTCTGATTCCCTGAAGGACTTAGATCAGTATATAGTACCTGCTGGATGTAAAGATGATGCGGGATTACTTGGAGCTTATTTCTTAACACAATAATCACTCTTCGGAGTGATTTTCTTTTTAAAGAACACATTACTTTATTTTTGTAAGAAAGATAGGTATAATAGGGACTCGAAAGTGAGGACCAAGATGAAAGTCTTTAAAAATAAAAAAATATATACCTATCCAGAAATGTTTCGTACCATGGTCTGTTTCTTCAATGGTCTTCGTTTCATCAAGCAAGCGAAGCAAGCAAAGATGATTAACAAACCCTTTGTGGAGCGAATCATGTTGGGTGTAACTGAAGTTAATGGATGTACATTGTGTTCCTATCAACATACAGGGGTTGCGTTACGAGCTGGATTAAGTCGCGATGAAATCCGTGCTTTATTGGATGGAGAACTTTCCACCATCAAAGATGAAGAAATTGTTGGTGTGTTGTTTGGAAAACATGTGGCTGATCAAAGAGGGCTATTTGATAAAGATGCCTATGATCGCATGGTTAAGGAATATGGTGATGTGCGTGCTTTAGGTGTACTTGGTGCTGTAAGAATCATCATGTTTACCAATATTATTGGGATTATGGGGGGTGTTTTGTATGACACTCTAACCTTTAAAAATAAGAAGCTAGGATTGTTTATCCATGAGCTAGTAAGACTTCCATTATTCATGTTAATGATGCCAATCGCATTCTTAACTTTCATTCTACTTCAGTTTTCAAACAATCCCGCTTTGGTATTGGGATATAAGGCTTAATTTAAAAGGTGCAGTGATGCACCTTTTGTGTTAAAGCAGAAGTAAACTTAATGCCATGACGGCCATACCACTGACAAGTCCATAAATGGAAAGGTGATGTTGACCGTATTTTTCTGAGGAGGGTAACAACTCATCCAATGAGATGAAGACCATGATACCAGCTACACCGGCAAATAATACTCCTAAGACCACATCATTAAGGAATGGCATAAGAATAAGATAGCCCACAATGGCTCCAATGGGTTCAGATAACCCAGAGAGGAACGAATAGAAGAATGCTTTTCTTTTTGATCCAGTTGCGTAGTAAATAGGAACTGAAACTGCAATCCCTTCTGGGATGTTATGCAGGGCAATCGCAATGGCAATAGGAATGGCTAAACTGGGTTCCTTAAGAGCAACCACAAACGTTGCTAAACCTTCAGGAAAGTTGTGGATGGCAATGGCTAATGCAGTGAATAAACCCATTCGCATCAAGTTGCCTTTTTTAAGGCTTTCATTCTCAGCATCTTCCACACTGTGAAGTTCGTGTGGGTTTTCAGCCTTTGGAATTAGTTTATCAATAATCGCAATCAACAACATCCCTCCAAAGAAGGAAATGACATTTACCCACGACCCTAGTGTTTCACCTAATGCGAGCACTAAACTGGCTTCTGCCTTAAAGAAGATTTCAACCATGGAGACATAAATCATAACCCCGGCTGAAAAACCGAGAGAAATGGATAAAAACTTTGTGTTGGTGGTTTTCGCAAAGAAGGCAATGGTGCTACCAATACCTGTACTTAGCCCCGCAAACAGTGTAATTAAAAACGCAAATAAAACATTATTCATATAAACACCTTTCTAATTATTCAATTTCAACATTAACTCGTCCTACAACGTAGGAGTGAGGCATAGTATATTGTTCTTCACAAAATTCATAAACAAGGTTTGGAGTTAATACTCCTTTAAATGGAAGTGTATTCCAAAGCGATGTCTTTAAGACAAATCTTAAGAAGCTAACACCAGAGAGGATCAATGGATGAGCACTTCTGAAAGGTTCGAAATTGATTGCTCGAAGCTCACATCCTTGCGATAGCATGCGTTTGCTTTGAAGATAGCTTTTCTTCTTCTTGATGAGAGAAATATCATAAGGAGAAGAGAATGTCATGAGCTTAGTGAGTTGTTCTTCAATGTTTTTAGCATGTTTCTCAGAAATCAGTAGTGTAAATCGTGTTACCTTGTGCTTATATTTAAAGCCAAAGCGATGAGTGAACTCTTCCTCACTGCTTGTAATGAGAACACCTTGTTTTTGCCAAGGAAATAATGCATTGATTCGAGGGAGGACAATCACATGATAAATCTTTCCTCTGAATCCTATGTATACATAGGAATGTCTGATTTCTTGTTTATCATTCATCACGAAATACACATGAAGTCTTTCTGTCAACTGTGTCATAGAAGCAAAGTTAGATATTGTTCTTTGATCAGAGAGTAGCCATTCATTCATTGTATGTATCATGAATGAAGGAAGCATTCGTGATAAAAACAACGGTAAATGAAGACGTATTGTGTGAATATTTTGATGATCCTTTATCATCTTTTTAATGACAAGGTGTCGATACGTTTGCAAGAAACTTGATCCTAGCATGAATAGTAACACAAACCAAGATTGGAGTAAATCACTTTGATATGGATTGAAAAACAGGACTAGACCGTAAGGTAATGCGATAAGCACATCCAACACAAACATACGCATGATCTTGAATTGATTTTGTTTGAGACGAAGATAACCAAGGACTCTCAGCGTTAAATGAGACAATATCCATAATCCAATTAACTGATCTAAACTGAGGATAGATTGATTAACCCAAACTAAGAAAGTAAAAATAAGAGAGATGAGACCACCTAATTTAACCAATCGTTGATGGAAAAGTGGCGTCGACATTACCAAGACTAATGTAAAACGAGTAAAAGACCAGAAGAAAAAGGAGACACTAAGTAAAAGTCTAAACCAAAAGGTTTCCTGAAGAAATAAAACATGAAGAAGAGCAGCACTGACCCAAGCAATGATGGAGATCATGCTAAGGATAGAATAATTCTTCATGGTGAGGAAGGTTGATAGTGATTTCATAGTCCTATTATACACCACCCAATTTGTGATTCAATGACAACATTAGTTGCGAAAGCAACTAAAAAAGGATACAATACATCACAAGTGAGGTAAACATGAAGGCTATTTTATTTGATTTAGATGGGACGTTGCTCCCAATTGATATGGATGATTTTGAATCGATTTACTTCAAAGGATTGTCCTCTCATTTCTTAGATTGGATGGACCCACAGGAGTTTGCGCAGAAATTGTGGAAAGCAACAGCGGCCATGGTCATGTCCACCGATGATCGAACCAATGAAGAAGTATTTTATGAAGCGTTTACTCCTTTAGTAGGAGAACATCGTATTCATGAAGCAGCGAATAGGTTTGAAACATTCTACAAAGGAGGTTTTTCAAAACTGAAAGAAGCCATGAAGCCAACACACAGTTGGAAACATGTACTTAAAGAACTTAAAGACAAAGGATATGCACTGGTGTGTGCCACCAATCCACTGTTTCCTAAGATTGCAACCCAACAACGTTTATCATGGATTGGATTAGAGTTGCATGATTTTGATTTAGTGACAACGTTTGAAACATCCCGATCTTGTAAACCCCAACTTAAATATTATCAAGATATCTTTAATCACATCCAAGTCCAACCTCATGAAGCCATCATGATTGGCAATGATACGCTTGAGGACACCATTGTTTCTCAATTGGGAACGCAAACCTATTTAGTCTTAGATCATAAAAAAGAAAACTCAAGAGGGTCACTTCCTTCAACCTATGAAGGGAGCGCTCATGATTGTATGGCCTTCTTACAACAATTACCCCCAATAGGAGAAACACAATGAACACCTGGGATTTAACGGACTTATATCCAAGTTTAGATGATGCATCCTTTCTTAATGACTTTGAAGTAGTAAAAACTGAAATCAATTCCTTTGAACAATGGTCCAATACTTTAGATTCATTGACTGATTTAGAGGTGTGTGAAAGCTATATTCAGCAATCCATTCAACTGTCCACTCTCATTTCACGCTTAGGCGCATTTGCTTCTTTAACTTCCGCAACAGATGCTTCTAATACAAGTGCCCTTAATGCGCTTAATCAAATTCAACTTCTTTCAACTAAAACTGTGACGGGTCAAGTGGCTTTTATTCACCGATTAAAAACAATCAATGACTTGGACGCCTTGATTAACTCATCACAATTATTAAAAGAACATGCTTTTGTGTTGGAGACTATGAAGCAACAAGCTAATCATGTCTTATCAGCACAAGAAGAACTCATAATCTCTAAGATGAGTATTAATGGATCTACCGCATGGAGCAATCTACAAAATAAAATTACTTCAACACTCAGTGTGGATGTCAACTTACCTGATGGCGTTAAAACGTTACCACTTCCTGCGATACGTAATTTAGCTTACAGCAGTGATGCTGCAGTGCGTAAGGCGGGATATGATGCTGAAATGAAGGCTTATGCACGCATTGAAGACAGTTCAGCAGCTGCATTGAATGGAATTAAAGGGGAAGTTCTTACGTTAAATGAACTTAAAGGCTATGAAGGGGTCTTATCTGAAACACTCATTAAATCAAGAATGAGTGAGAAAACACTTGAAGCGATGCTTAAAGCAATTGAAAAGACACTTCCTGAATTTAGACGTTATTTAAAACATAAGGCGAAATTACTGGGTCATGCATCGTCTTTACCATTCTATGATATGTTTGCCCCAATTAATACCAATACCTTAACGTATACCTATGAACAAGCCAGTGATTTTGTAGTCAAACAGTTTAGAACATTCTCAGATGAATTAGCAGATTTTACTACGCATGCGATCAAACACCATTGGATTGATGTTGAACCACGCAGTGGTAAACGAGGAGGAGCGTTCTGCTCCAACCTTCATCCAATTAAGCAAAGCCGAGTATTACTTAACTTTGATGGTTCATTCTCAAACTTAACAACCTTAGCTCATGAACTTGGTCATGCGTATCATGGTCATTGCTTAAAGGATGAGACCATTCTTAACTCTCGTTATCCAATGCCTATTGCGGAAACAGCCTCTATTTTCTGTGAAACCATCGTGGTGAATGCAGCATTGAAAGAAGCAGATAAAGAGAATGCCATTGCGATACTTGAAGCTAGTATTTCTGATGCGACACAAGTGATTGTCGATATTTATTCTCGTTATTTATTTGAAACATCCTTGTTTAAGGCAAGAGAAAAACAAGTACTTGACTCAAAGCAACTCCAAGAACTCATGTTAAAAGCTCAAGTGGAGGCTTATGGTGATGGTCTTGATCAAAATCAACTTCATCCATATATGTGGTTGAATAAACCTCATTATTATTCTGCGGGATTAAATTTCTATAACTTCCCCTATGCGTTTGGATTATTGTTCTCAAAAGGATTGTATGCTCAATACCTTAAAGAAGGGGAATCCTTTGTCCCTAAATACAACGAGTTACTTAAAGCCACTGGAAAACACAACATTAAGGATGTTGCAGCCATGGCTCAAGTGGACAGTGAGGATGTCTCATTCTATGAAGCATCACTACAATTGGTTGTTGAAGACATCCGAAAATTCATTGAATTAACCTCTTAGAGGTTTTTTCTTTTGTCTGAGTTTTTATGTGATATAATGTGAGCAATGAAGCAACGTTCACAACCATCCAACTATGAAAAAATCGCTTTTGATATTGCTTCTCGCATTGTGAGTGGCGATCTTTTAGTGGGCAGTAAAATCTCTGGAAGAACTAAAATGTCGAGTGAATATAATGTTTCTTCAGAGACGATTCGTAAAGCATTAAAACTACTAGAACTTGCTTATGTCGTTCGAGTTCATCCTCATTCAGGTGTGGTGATTGAAGATAGTCAACATGCCATCAACTATCTTAATCAACGTAAAGCCTTCATGAGTGTTGAATCACTTAAAGATGAACTTCATGATTTATTGACTCAGAAGAAGAAATTAAACCAAAAAATTGATGGTGTCATGCAGGAACTCATGATGGCAATGGATCGATTTGGTTTCTCAGATCCTCTTCATCGCAGTGACTTTACAGTATCAAAGTATCATACCTTTGTGAATACAAGCATCAAATCCTTAGCCTTATACCAAAAAACACAAGCTACCATCATTGCGATTAAGCGAGGGAATGAGTTGATTACCTCTCCAGGTCCTGATGCGATATTGATGGAGAAAGATAAAGTGATGGTCATCATTCCAAAAGAAAGAATGCATGATTTAACTCAATTCTTGGCTTCATCCTTAGAATCAGATAAGGAGTCCTAATATGAAGGTTTATATTTTATTTTCACGAACAGGAACATGGTTATCACGCATACTTGGGCTTTTTGGAGGATTTAAATACATGCACTCCAGCATCAGTTTTGATCACACACTTAAAGAAATGTATTCATTTGGAAGAATTAAGCCACACAATCCATTGATAGGTGGATTTGTTAAGGAGAGTTTGTATGAGGGAGTGTATACTTTTTCCTCAAAGAATTCATGTCTAGTCTACTCCACCACCATCAGTGAAGAACAGGCACAACAGCTCAAAGATGAAATCAAACGTTTTGAAATGTCATCAAGTGCTTATCACTACAATTTCCTAGGATTATTCTTTATTCCATTCCGCATTAAAGTAGAACGAAAACATCATTATTTCTGTTCACAATTCATCTCAGAACTGTTCATTAAAATTGCAATCATTGATCAAAATATCAAATCATATTGGACTAGTCCGAAAGATTTAATTCACTTATTGGATTTAACCCTTGAATATGAAGGGCTAATCAAAGATTATCCGTATAGACCTAAGAAATAAGTTGACAGATTTTTTACACAAAAACAGATAATTTAAGATACACTTAACTAAAGGAGAAGATGTGTATGAAATTCAATAAGTCAGAATTAAGTTGGATACTCTATGATGTGGCCAACTCAGCGTTTATTCTCATCGTTACCGCGACGATTCCAGTGTACTTTAGAGCTTTAGCGGAATCTGCAGGTGTGAATACAGCCAATGTGACTGCTTTATTTTCTACTGCAACCACAATAGCTGTTCTTTCTTTAGCACTCATTTCTCCAGTGTTGGGTGCGATTGCGGACTATCATGGTATGAAAAAGAAACTGTTTGTGGGTTTCTTAATCATGGGTCTTGCTGGGGCATCTTCATTAGCAGTGGTAACCCAGTGGCAAGCATTCCTTATTCTTTTCATCTTAGCGAGAATTGGATACAGTGCATGTAATGTCTTTTATGATTCCATGCTCATTGATGTGACCACCGATGAAAAAATGGATAGTTTATCATCCCATGGTTATGCTTGGGGGTATGTGGGATCCACAGTTCCTTTTATTTTAGGGATTGCCTTAATCTTAACAACACCATTTGGATTAACCACTGGACAAGCAACGCAAATATCTTTCATCATTACAGCTTTATGGTGGGGATTACTTACACTTCCTTTACTTAAAAATGTTAAGCAAACCTACAGTTTACCTGCTCAACCTAAGGTTATTTCATCTTCATTTAAACGTGTTGGTATTACTTTTAAGAAGATTACTGAAAACAAGCCGCTCTTCTATTTCATCATTGGTTATTTCTTATACATTAACGGAGTATACACCATCATGTCACAAGCCACTAACTTTGGTGGTGAAGTAGGGATTGATCAAACCCAAATGATCATTGCGCTTTTAGTAACGCAGTTTGTTGCCTTCCCGTTTGCGATCATCGCAGGAAAGCTTGCAAGCAAATATGGACCATTAAAACTCATCAAAGTTTATATGTTGATTTACACACTTGTTACCATCTTAGGGTACAACTTAAGTACAGCAGCTGAGTTTTGGATGTTAGCAATCATCGTTGGTATGGCACAAGGAGGGATTCAATCCTTATCACGCTCATACTTTGGTCGTTTGATTCCTAAGGAAGAATCCAATGAATACTTTGGCTTCTTCGATATCTTTGGCAAGTTTTCTGATGGGATTGGTCCTCTCTTCTTAACTGCAGCAGTCTTAATCACTGGAAGTGCTCGATTAGGGATCTTAGGTCTTATCTTGTTCTTTGTCTTAGGCTTCTACTTCATCAATAAAGTTGATAAGCTTACAAGCAAATGACTTAAACTTATCCACCAAAAGGTGGATAATGTTTTTATAAGGAGGAATTATGTTTCCCTATCATCAACCCACTCAACCTGTACCCACTCAAATTCATCTGAATGTGAAGAATTTACCACTCATGATGAAGTTTTATGAAAAGACGTTAGGTTTGTCTTTGCATAAAAGCAGTGAAGAGTCTGCTGTCTTTGGATCTTCACATCAATCATTTTTGGTTTTGCACTCCACACCTTCCTATCTTAGCGCAGCTTCAACCGAGAGTCGACTGTATCATTTTGCCATATTGGTGAATGAAGCGAGTCAATTAGCCCATGTGTTGCAGCATCTTGTGAGCGAGCGCTATCCAATTGATGGTGCATCCGATCATCAAATTTCTCATGCGGTTTATTTGACTGATCCTGAAGGCAACGGTATTGAACTTGCTTATGATCGTGATCAACAGTTTTGGCCTCATTCAAAAGATGGCTTACTGGATGGTCAAGCCATGATTAAACCTTTTGATGCTGATTTGTATCTTAACATGAGCTACAATCATGATTTACCTTGGCATCATGAAGCAATCTTGGGGCATGTTCACTTTTATGCTCATGACTTGGATAAGACACAGCAGTTCATGACGAAAAACATGAATTATCAACTCACCATGAATCTGAATCAACAAGCGCTTTTCTTTTCGGTATTAAAATATCATCACCATTTAGGATTCAATCGATGGGGTAACTTCAAAACCCCATTAGGTGAAAACAGACTAGGTATAAGGAAATTAGTGTTTGAGTCCACTGAAATAGAAGAATCTTCAACACTTATTGATCCCAATGGATTTACATTTGAATTAAAGAAGATAGAAAAAGAACGGGGTTGAACCCGTTCTTTGTTTTAGGAAACTGAGATAAAGATGTTTTGTTTTGGAAGCATTCTCTTTAAACGCTTGATTTGTCCAAAATCAACGCTTGATGCAATGTTGATGATGGTTGAATCAGATTCAACATGAATGTCACCAATGAAACGTTGATGAATGCCACATAAATCAGTTGCAGACTTCACTAGTTTGCTTGGATTAACACCATGTTTACGACCAACGTTAAGTGTGTAAGTTTTGAAGTTGCCTTCACGAGCTTGCTTAAGTGGTTTTAACGCTTTGAACTTTTGGTTTCCAACAATGTGGGACAACAATTCAGCCACCAATGCTTCAGGATGCTCATAGTTCACTAGAAGAGCTTGAGCTAAATCAAGCATATCAGGTTTAATGTCTGAAGATTGAAGTTTATCCATGATGGAAGAAGTGACTAGGAAGTCAAGTTCTTCTTGTGTAGGATAAGGCATTGTGGCCACATTTAATTTATGAGTTTGAACTAAGCGTAACCAAGAACGACGTTGTTTAGGAGACACCAATGTAATGGCAGTTCCTTGAGCGCTCGCACGACCTGTACGTCCAATACGGTGAATGTAGTATTCATCATCTTGAGGTAAGTCATAGTTGATCACCATGTCTAGGTTGTTGACGTCAATTCCGCGAGCAGCAACATCCGTTGCGATCATGATTTTGATATGACCTAATTTGAACTTAGCCATAATGGAAGTACGCATGTCTTGTTTCATGTCACCATGTAACGCTGCAACACTGAAACCAGCTTGGTTTAAGACATCGTTAAGGTCATCCACCATTTTCTTGGTGTTGGCAAACACGATGGCTTGATTTGGTTTATACATGCTTAACACTTGAGTGAGTAATTCATCTTTGTGTTCGCTTTGTACTTCGTATAGAAGTTGTTGGATGTTTGAAACAGTACGAGTGTCCTTCGCAATTTGAATATGCTTAGGTTTTACTTGGTATTGTTTTGTGATATCAAGAATGACCTTAGGCATGGTTGCTGAGAACAATGCGGTTTGACGCTCTTTTGGAAGTTCTTTAAGAATGTCTTCCAGTTCTTCTTTAAACCCCATTTGAAGCATTTCATCAGCTTCATCTAAGACTAAGAAACGAGTTTGCTCAAAGCGTAGTGTTTTACGTCGCATATGATCAAGAATACGTCCTGGAGTGCCAACCACAATATCGACTCCGCCTTTGAGTTGGAAGATTTGGGTTGAAATCGGTTGCCCACCATAAATGGTGACCGTCTTGATGTTTTCCATATATTTAGAGAACATGCGGATTTGAGTGGTAATCTGAATGGCCAATTCACGGGTTGGACATAAGATTAGTGCCTGAGGCAGTCTCTTCTCGCTAGTTCTTTGAAGCATGGATAAGATAGGGAGCACGAAGGCTGCAGTCTTTCCAGTTCCTGTATGTGATTGTCCAATGATGTCTAAACCATCTAACATCGATGGGATAGCTTGAGCTTGGATGTCTGTGGTTTCTGTGAATTGCGCGTCCTCGATGGCGCGTAATATGTTTGTATGCAATGCTAATTGATTAAAATTCATAATTTCTCTTTTCCGTGAATAAACACTTTGAGTAGTATAGCACACATGGGGGGTACAGATGCAAGAACTTTTACCAAATAAGTATGAAAACACTTGAAATGTGTGTGTAATCGTTTACAATATAGTTAAAGCAGAAAGGCGGTGATGTCCATGAGACGGGTCTTCGACAATGAAACTCTTTCTCTTGTGGCAAAAATCGTACGCCTGCACAATAAAGACAACACTTTTAAGATGGACTAGGAATGTCCATCTTTTTTGTTAAGTTTGAACTATAGGAGGTAAACACATGGATCAAACCAACAAATTATTCTTCGACGCTGCAGCCAATGGCGACATTAGCACAGTCAGTGCCATGGTTTCTAAGGGAGCCGATGTCAATGTGGTGAATGGTGAAGGGCGTAGTGCACTCATGCGTAGTGCTAAGCGAGGACATGAAAATGTCGTTATTTTCTTGCTTAGTCATGGTGCGAATGTGAATGCGAAGGATGTGAATGGCAAGACAGCGATTATGGGTGCCGCTAAAAAGGGTCATCTTGATATCGTTCGACGTCTTACTGATTTAGGAGCGGATGTGAATGCTGCCGACAATAAAGGCCGTACTGCTTTAATGCGAGCTGCATTTTTAGGTCAACTCAATGTAGTGGATTACCTTATCAAAAAAGGAGCAAACGTGAACACTCAAGATGAGATGGGACGTTCTGCTCTTATGGAAGCTTGCCTTGCTTATAAAGGAGAAGTGATTCGTACCCTTGTTGAAAACAAAGCGGATGTTAATTTACAAGATAAAATTGGTTGCACTGCATTAATGAGAGCAAGCTACTCAGGGTATGTTGAGTTAGTGACATATTTACTTGAACATGGGGCAGATAAAGAGTTACTAGACCATGATGGCAATAAAGCGATTCATTATGTAAGAGAACACAGTTTTGCGGAATTAAAACCGCTATTGAAATAAGGAGAACGTATGAGAGACTATCAATCATTTGAAGTAAGAAATGTGGTCACCTTAGGCCACTCAGGATCTGGTAAAACAACGTTAGTTGAAAGTATGCTTCTGCATACCAAGGCGATTGATCGAATTGGCAAAGCCGTGGATGGAAACTCAGTCTTAGATTATGATGCGGAAGAAGTTAAGCGTGGCGTCTCTGTCTTTACATCCCTTGCCCCAATTGAAGTAAGAAACACCAAAATCAACATGTTGGATACTCCAGGATACTTGGATTATGTTGGAGAAGCAACTGCAGGACTAGCTGTTGCGGATAACGCATTAATCGTTGTAAGTGCGAAAGATGGTGTTCAAAGTGGTACGTTAACAGGATACAAAAGGGCTAAAGAAAGAAAACTGCCAACCATCTTTTTTGTCAGTAAATTGGATGAAGATAATACGTCTTTTGATACTACGTATGATCAACTTCGGGAATCATTTGGTAAAGCAGTGATTGCCTTTGAACTTCCTATCATGGAAGATGGACACATTGTTGGATCGATTAACGTATTAAAGAATAAAGCATGGTTCATTAATGATCGTGAAAATGCGAAGCCGGTTCCTGAAGCCTATGTTTCAAGAGTGAATGAACTTAAAGAACAAATTTCTGAAGCTGTTGCGATGGCTGATGATGCTTTGATGGAAAAATTCTTTGAAGGGGAAACTTTCAGTGATGCGGAAATCTTAAAGGGTATTCGTCTTGGAGTACGAAGTGGAGAAATCTTGCCTGTGTATTCAGGATCTGCAGTGAAAGTCATTGGAGTTGAAAGGTTACTTGAATTGATCGTGGATTACTTCCCTACGTATGCAGAAAAAGGAGTAGTGGAAGCCAAGGATGAGAAAGGTAATTTGGTTCAACTTCAAACTTCTGAAAGTGAAACCTTCAGTGCAAAAGTATTTAAAACCATCATTGACCCATTTGTTGGAAGAATTTCCTTCATTAAAGTCATGAGTGGAGTATTAACCACCGATTCAACCGTTCATAACACACAAAAAGACAAAGCAGAAAAAGTCAACCAATTGTTCCTCATTAAAGGGAAGAACCAAATTGGGGTAGGTAAATTGTTTGCAGGGGACATTGGAGCGATTGTAAAACTTCAAAACACAGAAACCAACGACACTTTATGTGCCAAAACTAGAATTGTCAGCTTTGATCCAATCGAGTTTGTGCAACCAATGCTTGGGGTAGCACTATGGCCAAAAACCAAACTCGATGAAGACAAATTATCCACATCACTTCAAAGACTCCTTGAAGAAGATCCAACCTTGCGTATGGAAAAGAACGCAGAAACCCATGAGTTAGTGCTCTATGGTGTTGGGGATCAACACATTGATGTTATTATCTCAAAGCTTAAAGCGAAGTATAAAGTTGAAGTTGATCTTACTGAGCCTAAAGTGCCTTATCGTGAAACCATTCTTGGTACCGTTACTGCAGAAGGCAAACATAAGAAACAATCAGGTGGAGCAGGGCAATTTGGGCATGTCTTCATCACATTTGAACCAAGTGAATCCTCAGAAATGGTCTTTGAAGAAAAAGTCTTTGGTGGAGCAGTACCAAAACAGTACTTCCCAGCAGTTGAAGCGGGACTAAGAGAAGCCATGGTCCGTGGTGTCTTAGCAGGCTACAAGGTTGTCGGTGTAAAAGCGACACTCATTGATGGAAAATACCATGAAGTTGATTCTAAGGAAATTGCCTTCAAACAAGCAGCTAAGTTAGCGTATCGCTCAGGTATGCCACAAGCCAAGCCTGTACTTCTTGAACCAATCGTAAAAGTGGCGGTGACAGTGCCTGAAGAATATACTGGAACAGTGATTGGTGATTTAAACAAACGTCGTGGAATTATCCTTGGTATGGAAATGATTTCTGATAATGAACAGCTCGTTAGTGCAGAAGTTCCTATGACTGAAATGATGCGCTATCCAACTGAACTACGTAGTTTCACTCAAGGACGAGGCAGTTTCGTACAAGAATTTGATCGTTACGAAGTAGCACCTCCACCGATTGCTCAAAAGGTCA
>Ga0208242_100672_pt1 | contig 15354 bp, 17 predicted proteins | sample SubbioAug_CSW13A_FD_184825 | JGI IMG/M metagenome (GOLD analysis project Ga0208242, IMG submission 184825) | Serpentinite rock and fluid subsurface biosphere microbial communities from McLaughlin Reserve, California, USA - CR12Aug_CSW13A (SPAdes) | ecosystem: Environmental > Terrestrial > Deep... | reverse complement strand
GTCAAAACAATTATTAACCACCAATATGATAACTGAAATTCAGGAGATAATTGAAAAGAACCGGGCAGGAATTAGAAAGCTACCGGGTACTGTGTTAAAGAATGAAGCTACCGGAGAAGTAATATATTCATTGCAGACGATGATGCTATTTCTGAATTGTGCACTCAGGCTTGTGCCGCCCTTCCAAGAGGATTAATGAAGAGTCTTTATCCGTCAATATCGATGCTAAGAAGCCAAAACGTATTACCTGGAATTGTTAATACGTCAAAATCGTGTACCGCCTACGTCCTCTAGGTACGGTAATTGGTTACCGTCCTGGTCCTTGTGTCCAACGGCGGTGACCTAACGGGTGTGGATCCGGTATAAATTGAAGATGTTTTCCAAACCCCCTTAACTATAATTAAGAGCACATCGGGAAGTTTCAAGTAGATTAGCTGGGTTTGCGGCGGCAGTGGTTCGAAAGTAAAACTAGCGCAAAACCTTCAAACACTGAATCTCTTCTACGCATTTAACCTGTCCGGCGCATTTAACGGACAGACGTATACTCCCGGTAAGCTAAATTGACCCTGCCTGTGTATGTTTGTTATGCCGCCAACTTGCTTGTTTTCCAATTTTCTTCCTGCACCAGTCGCAATTGACCAGGTGACTCCGTCAACCGCCGAATCCGCTCTGTGTCCAACTTTGTGTAGACCATTGCTATGTAGAATTTTTTTATGAATGACTGAATGCCGACCTCTTTGACATGTTCAATCAGGGAAACGGAATGAAGGGCCATCTCGTTTATCACGCGAGCGATATGCATCAGGTAGTGGTAGCCCTTCATGGCGTTCCAGTTATGGGAGAAGATGTGCTCATAACTGTAGCCCTGGTGCTTTTCTTTCAATATGTTATTCTCCTGTAGCCAGCGCTTGCGGCCTATCAGATTACAGCGTTCATGAATATTCTTCCGATCCATGGGGTTACTGGAAATCCAGGCGTGGCGGCTGGTTTTTGTTACGACGCATCCTGTTTTGGCATCGATTTCTTCAAAAGTTTCCTCGCACAACACCACATGAATTATCAGCGATTTGCGCCGGTTAACATAGTCATATTCAATCCCGTTGGCCCACCGGAATATTTGCCTCCGGCCCTGCCACATCCGCTTTAGCTGGTACTCCCCTCTGGTATCCAGGCGCATCAGGCCATCCACTTCCTCCCATACTGAGGGTAGTGATTTGTCTTTGAGCACGATCATGAATTCCCACTTGTTCTTGCGGCAGGCATCCATGACCGGACCGTTGGCGTACAGTCCGTCCAGGAGAAGGGTCAGGGACAGTTTTGGAAACGCTTGCTTTAGTCGCTTGGCTAAACGGTGGAAGGCCTTTAGTTCGCAGTCCTGTTTCCATTTCTCGTAATCCTCAACCGTCGCCAGTTCCTCGCTGTTCTCCAGAAACTCACTCATCAGCGGCAGTACCATGCCATTGGTAAACACCAGGACTGCTTCCAGCACGTAGGCGTAATACTCCCGTTCCCCGTCTTTGCCCTGGATCTTGCGGTAAAGATAACGTTTGTCCCAACATTCCTTCATGACGTATTTTTGCGTCCCATCGATGGCCACTAGATACCTTTTGTTACGCAGGAGATGCCGAAACTTCTTTCTGCGGATTAAGTGCCTCAACAAATCTAAGTAACAGTCTTCAATCTGATCCACATCCATCTCTTCCAACAGGCGGCACAGGGTATCCTGGTGCGGCATTTCCTCCAGGTCCGGAAAAAGAGAGCGCAGGTTTTCCAACAGCTGGGGACCGGTTAACTCTTCATTCCCTTTTCGCCGTGACGTGAGTTGAAACATAAACAAAAGGATACCGTAGAGCATCATCACTGCCATCTGGTGTTTGATTTTCTTCGGGTCCCGTGGATCGGGAACGCGGGATAATTTTTTTAACAGCCCCGGCAGCAATTGATAAGCAACTTTGAGCTTCTCTTCGGTGGCGGCCTGTACGGCTTCCTGTTCTTCCTCCGTTGTTTTATGGCCGCTCTTTCGGTTTGGAAGGGTGGAAGTGCGGGGATAGAGCATCCCCAGTCTTTTCAGATGCTCTCTAAGCTCCCGCTGTTTTCTCCTTCGTTCATGGCGTTTGAGGTTGGCTTCGCTCATTGGCCACCCCCGCTTTCTCCGCGCAGGATGCTCCGAAAATCGCGGTGCAGGGGATACACGTAGATATGTTTGGGGGAAGACAGATATTGTTTGTACCGATCCATCCGGCCCCTTCCCGCTGTCCATCCTAACATTACCCAGTTCGCCGCCTTGTAACAGGTACCCCGATATTCCTCCGGGTCTACAAATGTTTCCAGCAACACCGGGCTGTAACCATAACGGTCCTGCCAGTCATAACCGATACGCTTTACAGCTAAGGATAAAGCTTTGCTTGCCAGGTTCTTAACGTGGACCCAGGGGAAGATGAGAAAACGGGTGTTGTTGACAACCAGGTGCAGCCTCTTGCTGCGGTCGGTTTCTGTCCATCCAATCCACTGATCCCGGGCTTCCAGCGCCCAGGCGGCGGCAGAAAACAGAATGCAACCGAGGTATCTTTCATCACTGGATAGTATGAAGTAACGCTGGTGTGCGCCAAAAGGCTGTCTGTACCCAAGGATGTGATAGCGCTCAACATATTGGTTCCAAAGGCTTACCTCGGATCTGTCCAATACAGGCTTTAATTCCACACCCGAATCGGCCAGGCTGCACGCGATGTCAGCAGGGGCATCTGTTTTTGAGGTGGGGACAACCCGTCTTGAAGTTTGATTCCCTGGCCTCCGCTTTTTTGGTAGTCGTATCTTACCCTCGGAATTCAGTCGCTCTAAGAGCTGGATACAGGATTCGACCTTGTTGCGGCCATTTGGCGCTACCCACTGGAGGTTCTCGCAGATAGTGTTGGCCAGTTCCGTCCGACTGAGCTTGGGGAACCTGCGCACTGTTTCTGTAACTATCCAGAGATCCAGTGCTGTAAATTCCCGTCCGAATAAAAGGACAGTCGCATTATCTTTGTTTTCTGCCATAGTGTGGGCCTCCAATCTACAGGTTCCCACACTGATTATCTCATACTTGTTTTATTCTGTCCAGCCCTTTTTGCGAAAAATTTTTTTTGCTTTACCTTTTAAATCCTTATCAGGTAAGCTTTTCTTTATTCATGCGTCAGTTCTGTGCTTCCATATGGCTCTTAAATCATTTACTTTTTCTAGACGACCAAGCATTTACACACTCCCTTTAGTCAAATTTTTTGCCGATCATCTTAATTTTCTAGCCCATATCCAGCCTTCTTTTATTGCAAGGCCCATATCTTGAGGGTAATATACATTGTTTTCTATAAAATCTTTTGCTGCCAATAAACAAACTACACTATCTAAAACATCATCATTTGTTTTCAGAATATCTGTATCTATACAAAAGTCGACTTCCTCATTTAATTTAGCCACTATTTCTTTTCTCACGTCAATCTGTTCTTTCTTTTTATAACCTGAGTTAGTAATCCCATAACAGCCTAAGGTAATGGCCGGATATACTTCTATTATAGCTATATCTTCTATACCTTCTCTAGTCCAAGCAAGTTCAACTTTGTTGCCACTAATTTCTCTTAGTTCATTTATAATACTTACTGCAGAGTGTGCTGTTCTTGCAATTTTATCAGCACCAACATCTAAAGGCTGCTTTGAATATTGCCTTTTTATAAACTTATCTGTCTCTCTTCTAAACATGTTGTTTGCATTTATAGATAACGCTTGCCCAGCTGAATGATTTAATAGATGTAATCCCATGCTTGTAGGCCATCCCAAGGGTGCATCTATTGCAATTAAAACTGTATTGTCATCCCCTATCCAATTGTGTATCACGTTAGCTATAGACTCATTATTAATAACAACACGAGCTTCTACAACCTTAATTTTACCATCTACATATTTGCCAAGTGACATACCTATCTTTTTGTAATCTGCCGCACAATCTATTCCTATTACTTTCAAATCCATATTGTCTCACCTACACCTACATTAATTCACTATTTTATTATTCCTTTTACTCCAACCTGAAACCACTCATGAATAGTACGTTATAAACCCTCTTGTGTCGAGTACAAATGTCTATGGTGTACAAATTATGAGGCAATATTGCATAGAAAAGCGATACCATCTTCAACGCGCTTTTTCACCATCTTCAATTTTGCCATGCTGTATTTTCCCGCTGTTCCATGAGTTCCGTCACTTAGGACATGGAACAGCTCCAAGATGTTTGTAATATCGTCGTTCACAAATATTTCGACAGTTGCATCCAAGCCTTTCTTTCTCAATATATAGCCGATTTTCTCTCTGCGCGTAGCATTTCCGTTTTTCGTCTTTTCACATTCCGGTTTCTCTGTAAAAACCATACTATCTGGAGCTTTTATCTCTATAACCTCGTTAAATATCTCTCTGGCACTGGTGCAAAAATGCCGTGTGGCATCAGGATTTGCCGGATTCAATGAGAAAACGGCACCCATCCAGCGGTCATTTAAGTCTTTTGATATAACTGCCAATTGATTCCCGATTACTATATCCTGTTCAGACAGGGTTTCTGGTTCTTCATCACTTAAAATAACGTTCGCAGTTGCTAAATTGTTAGCGTGCTCTTGCTCAATCAAATCATAAACACGCTCTTGCTGCGGAGATAACCCATTTAAGTAATCACCAACACCAACGACGTCATTATACGAATTGTTCATAGCCAAAGAAGACGTACGATATTGAACATGGTATTGCGACAGACCTGCTGACGTAGATTTTAGTTTGTTTAGTTCGCTGTTGATGACCCTTCTATTATGCTGCACATTTGTATTATGCTTTCTGACCGCTTGGTTGTACTTATTGACAAATGCCTTCACAACTCGATTGTACTTGTCAACAGATGCCTTCACTTCTCGATTATATTTGTTGACCTCATTGTTGTAAGTACGGATAGCTTGCTTTCGTTTGTTTTCTATCTGCTGTAATTTGCTTTTCAGTTGAGATGGGGTATATTTCCGTACCATTTTATTTACGCCTCCTTGTTTGCGTATTTAATTTCGAGTTCTGTATAATGTACGTATTCCAAAACTATACTAGTTGCTAATCAGTAAAAATAAGCATATTTCCTCACAGCTACTGTTGGCTTCCCTAAATCGATGACCTATGCAATACATACCATGCATTTTCACAGTCACTCATTTTATATTGCAACTAGGCACTATATACTAGGCCTAAAATACCAAAGAGTGTTATGGGTTCGATCTTCTGCTAATAACCTACGGATTAAATGTACCTGTCCCATTTTTTTCAGTTTTCTTAAGTCATCCCTTAGAGGTCTGCCGTCTTTGTTATCATATGAGTAGATCCTTTCTCTATCAAATAAACCATTAACTCACTAGGCTTTGCTTCGATAGTATTGTTTAATTTAAACCACTCTTGTACGGCCTTGTCGGTAGCAGCTATTCTGATGTGAAAACTCATATTGAACACATCCATATCATTTGTTTCAACTCCAAACGTTCTACTATGACAATAGCAAGTCATTCATAGTTAAAATGTTTAGGAAAATCACCAATAGCTTTGATTAAACCCACAGGGCTTATCGGGTTTAAAATCATATATGTTAGATGCTGGACACGTTTTGCAACTAAGAAATATCGCTTTCAAGTAAGTAAATACAAAGATCCCTCATAAATGGAAGTAAATAGTCACAGAGTAAATTCTCATTATCTATAGTTCTTTCAAAAATCGGTTCGCCTTCTTTTGAATGAACAATTCCACACCTAATGTTATACAAATAGTCACACCAGGTATTTTTGTTTAATGCGTCTAGAGGGCCAAATAAACTAACCGAACCCGAATATGATGTTGTAATTCCCGTTACATTAAGTAAACCAGTAAAACCATTAGCTAGCTCTTCTAAAACATATTCAAACATTTTTAGTTCAGTAACATAATTACCTTTACGTACCTCTTTAAAAAATTGTTTAGCATTAGTATTTCGTAATACCGTTAACCTTTGATATAAAGCCTCATAAAATCTAAACTCCAATAGATGATAAAACTCTAGAAATTGATGAAAAGGATCCGCAGTAGCTAGCCCCAGACGAAAAAATTCAATCAAGTCGGGACACTTCAACTCAACAAACGGAACTGAAGTAGGTAGCGCTAAATAGTCCTTATTCCAAGGAGAACAACTGCCCAAGGAGAATACGTATCCAAATTTAAGGGCGTTATACTCTGCATCTTGAATAAACTGTGATTCAAATGCAAGAAAAGAAATTTTGTTAACAACAGAGTCTAGCTCAATACTGTCAGTTATATTATCATCAGAAATTAAAATCGGTAAGTTATGTAAAAAAAACTCTCTTACATTTGGATCATCAAACCAGTCTATACAATTCGGATATAAAATGGCAACTGTTGATGCACCACGTTCAAATTTTATTCGGGTTGTAGTATCTAGGCTGCAGTTAGCTTTGAACAACTGTGCAAAACTAAGGTTAGCGTCTGGGGTATCATTAAAAAATAAGGGATCGACTTTTTCACTCCAACTAATACGAGCACCCGACACCTCTAAATATCGACAATCAGGAACCTCATCCACAACAAACCCATCTAGCGCTATTTGCCAATGACTATTTACTATAGAAAAATAATTTAATATAAAGTTAAACGCCTCTACCCCTGTCATTTCTGTTTTATCCTCGACCCGGCATAAGTCCACGCATCTATAAAATTGCGCCCTAATACAAAGAACTGTTCAAATCCATCAGTTGTCATTTCTCTTTGCAAATCACCAACTTTAGCACTAGCTGGAATAGTATTAATAAATTTATTAAAATATTCTAACGCCAACGGATCGTCTTGAGTTGAAGATAATAAATCGAGCAATTCGGATTTTCTTTCCTCGAATTCATTATGATTTAGATGATAAAAAGCTCTTCCTAACGCAGCACAGAAGCCTATAAAGTATGAAGATATTCCAAAAAACTGATGACCATAGTATACTGAACTACCTTCTATATTCTCATTCGGTATTTTATAATATTTATTGCATATTGCTTCATCTATATCAACAATTGTATTTATAAATTCTTCTAATCCAACTTCAGCATTTGATCTTTCAAAAGAGTCTAGGAAGCTAATTTTATTAAGCTCCTCTAAAACTTGATTTTTAGGATCTGTATACGGCGATCGATTTATAAACGCATTATACCCTTCAACTAGTAAAGAAAATTGATACTGCTTAGATGCTTAAGATTGCTTATTAAATTAGACTTTAATAATTACCCATTATTTAAGCAGTTAATAAAATATATGGACGATTATTTTAATAACTCTAAGCTTTATCTTTAATTATTTAAATTAACTTTAATTATACTCATAATAGATGGCCTTATTAAAATTTTACGATATTTTTTATAATAAGTCAATTTATTCTTTAATTTAAACAGCAGAGTCGTCCTCATCTGTTTGTCTTTTAGCGTTCCAAAATCCAAAAACCTCTATCTCGTTTAGTATCGCGGATACAACTTGACGAAAGAACCATCTGGACGGCGATCCAGCCAGGCCTGCTCTTCCTCACACCAAAGGTCTCGATCAATAATTTTTGCCAGCTCGATGCCGCGGGAAAAAAGTTGTTTTGCCGTATTTGGCTGTCCCGCTTCCCCACTTATGAAGGCCGAATTTATATATGACTGGAACAGCCAGCAGTTAAGGTCAACAGCACGGATATTGCGCGGCAGTAGCCCGGCAATAAAGCTGGGCACAAAGCGCCGGGGGTAAAAGCGGGGGCTGTCATCTAACCCCGACTCCATTCCGTTCAAGTAAAAAAACAAACCACTCGGGTGCTGTCTGTTTATTTCCCACCAGGTCAAGTTTACTCTTAATAAAGGATTGATCTTTTTTAGAAAAAGTTTAGCCTTTTTCTTGTTCTGCATGCGCTGGCTAATAATTACTGCAGACCACGATATGCTTTCTCCACAGCATCCTTTTTGCAATCTGCAGAAAATGAAACGATTACTGACCAAGTAAGCTCTTCCCCGGGCGATAGCATAACCTGCGGTCCTGTCAGCTTACCTTTATTATTGCTCTCACCGTTTGAGGGCAGAAAAAATGTATGGAGAACCTGGCGGGGGAACCGGTGTAGAGTTGTCAATAGCAACCCTTTCTCCTGCAGCGAGTAACGGCGGCGACCTGCCAGATGAGGGTAAGGATTTTCTTTATTCCGCCCGCGAGGAGAAATAAGAAGGAACTCTGGCCTTACTGTATCCGTATTAGTGCCTGATTGAATCCTTAACTGCAGGACAGCAATGTTTATTTCTTTTCCCTCACTATCGTGGGCTCTGCCCACACCCGTCCTCACCGGCGGGAAAAAAGGCTCAGGAATACATCCTGAACCTTTTTATAACTATTAAGATTTAGAAATTTTTATTTTTTCTCCAACCAAACAAAGCTTCCGGAATTTTGTTTTAGTTAATTACTTTAGCTAATTCCTTTGTAACAGAAGTTTTCGTGGAATCAAAGAAGTAATCGTCCACTTTTGCGAGCGGCATGACGCCCATTAATGAGTTAGTGAGAAATGCTTCATCAGCATGTTCTAAATCTTTTGAAGTTAGAGATGTTTCTTGAGCCGGGATGTTTTGAGTGTGACAGAGTTCCAGGACTTTTTGGCGCATGATGCCGGGGAGGGCACCGTCTTCGATACAGGGAGTGAGAACTTGGCGGTTTTTGACTAGGAAGATGTTGGTGACGGTGCCTTCAGCAATGTTGCCGGCAGTGTTTAGCAGGATGGCCTCATCTGCGTTAAGGTTTTGAGCCTCATTTTTGGCTAGGATGTTGTCTAAAAAGTTGGTTGTTTTGTGACGAGAGAGCGGTGAATATTCGTTTCTGCGGGTAGATTTAGCAATAGTTGCTGTGAAGCCCCGTCCATAGAATGCGGCGGCGTAGGGTTCACCGTAACGAAAAGAGACGAGAATGTTTAATGGACTATCAGGTTTAGCCAGGATACCGTTACTTTCCCGGGGAGAGAGCGTTAAACGGATTGAACCTATTTCTAAAGAATTGGCATCAACAACAGAACGGATTGCGGTTGAGAGTTCTTCGGTAGTTGGCGTTTTGTAGGCAAATGCCATACAGGATGCCTGGATGCGTTCTAGATGTTCCTGGAGGTAAACCAATTGGCCGTTTTTAACCAGGATCGTTTCAAAGAGGCCGTCTCCTAAAAGGTAGGAGCGGTCTGTGGCTGGGATATGGCAGTGCCGGGATAATATGAGTGTACCGTTTAGGTGAAAGTAATCAGTCATGAGACACCTCCGGGAATTGTGTTACGCCAAGGCTTTTTAAAAGGGCCTTGGCTTTATGGAGGGTTTCTTCGTATTCCAAGCGGGGGTCGGAGTCAAAGACGATGGCGCCTCCGACTTGAAGGTGGACGCTACCCCCTTTGTTGATGAAGGTGCGAATTGCAATGTTTAAGTCGGTACGGCCGTCAAAACCGATATAACCGATGGAACCGGTGTAGACGCCGCGGCGGAACGGCTCTAATTCTTCTATAATTTCCATGGCGCGGATTTTGGGAGCACCGGTGATGGAACCGCCAGGAAAGGATGCTTTGATTAAATCTACCGTGTCTTTGCCAGGGGCCAGTTTACCACGAACTGTGGATACCAGATGAAAGACCGTGGCGTATTCTTCCAGGATAATGAGTTCGGGAACATGAACAGTTCCGTAGGAGCAAACACGCCCCAGATCGTTTCTTTCTAGGTCTATAATCATGACCAGTTCAGCGCGGTCTTTTTTGCTAGCTAAGAGTTCTTCACTGTTTGTCCGATCCTCTTCCGGAGTTTTGCCACGGGGACGGGTACCCTTAATGGGACGGGTTTCCACCGTGTTATTCTCCAACATGAGAAAACGTTCTGGGGAGGAGCTAAGCACGCGGAAGTCGTCACCGCAGTCCAAGTAGGCGGCAAAAGGTGCAGGATTAGCCCGGCGCAGCCGCCGATAGAGTTGGTATGGAGGCATTTTAAGCGGTGCGTCTAGACGCTGTGTCATATTAGCTTGGTAGATATCGCCAGCTACAATGTATTTTTTGACGGTATCAACGGCGTCGCAATACGCCTCCGGAGTGAAGTGGGTATGAATGTTGGATGCTGATATATTTGGTTCCGCCCAGGGATCTGGGAGGTTAGGGATTGCTTGTGCTAGTTTTTCTTTGAAGAGAGCTAGGTCGGCTGCTGCTTTAGCAGCAGCTTTCTCATCATTTGCAGGAAGTCCGGAAGCGATAATATATGCTCGGTTTTCCATGTGATCGATGGCTAGAACGGTATGGTAAAAGGACAGATACATATCCGGTGTGTTTAAATCGTCTGTGGTTTGATCAGGGATGTGTTCTACCATCCGGCCCAAGTCATAGGAAAAGAAGCCGACGGCACCGCCGAGAAACGGGATATCTGTACCGGTTCGCTCTATGGAGAAGCGGTTTAGTTGTGTGCGCAATATTTTAAAGGGATTGGCTTCGGTTTGGACAAGGGTTCCTCCTTCTTCCATAAAGATTTTTTTACCATACGTTTTTAGAGTAAGGAACGGTGTACTGCCCATAAATGACCAGCGGCCCATTTTTCCGCCCGGGAGGCTACTGTCGAGCCAAAAAGGGTAGGGGTCGCCGATAAATAGAGCAAAGGTTTCGTCTAAGGGGTGCTCCAGTTTGATTTCTTCAATTAGGGGTTTTAGCTTGCGCAAGCGGCGCCCTCCTTTCCCTCTGTGGAGTAACGCAGGAAGTTGGCCAGAATGTCCATGCCATATTCAGTGAGAATAGCTTCCGGGTGGAATTGGACGCCTTCCAGATGGGGGATATGTTTGTGGCGTAAACCCATGATTTCCCCCTCTACTGTTTCTGCTGTAACTTCCAGGCAGTTGGGGAGGGTCTTCCGCTCTACGAGAAGTGAATGATAGCGTGTGGCTGAAAACGGTGTGGGAATACCAGAGAAAACGCCTAGGCCTTTATGCATGATACTAGAGTTTTTGCCGTGAACAGGCACGGATGCCCGGATCACCCTGCTTCCATAAACTTGCCCTAGGCACTGGTGACCCAGACAGATACCAAGAATGGGAATCTCACCTGCGAAGCGATGAATTACATCAATAGAAACCCCTGCTTCGTTTGGCGTGCAGGGGCCTGGGGAAATAATGATATGGTCGGGTTCCAGACGGGCAATTTTATCCAGCGTAATGCTTTTGTTACGGAAAACACGGATGTCGGCGCCTAGTTCGCCCAAAAACTGTACCAGGTTGTAAGTAAAAGAATCATAATTATCAATCATGAGCAGCATCGGTACACCTGCTTTGTCTGTATTGTTCATAGAGTTCTTTAACTGTCTGGCTGTTCGGGGGAACAAAGAGATTAGGTGCAATTTGCAACAGAGGCAGAAGAACAAATTCCCGCTCCCGCATGCGAGGATGGGGAATGATAAGGTCCGGGTCCTGTAGGGTAAGATTGTCATAGAGAAGTATATCGATATCAAGTGTTCGCGGGCCCCAGCGGATAGTGCGGACACGGCCTGCATCCTGTTCGATTTGTTGGAGTACAGATAGAAGAGCATATGGCTCCAGGGTAGTTTCAAGTTCTACTACCGTATTTAAGAACTTCCCTTGCTCCAGATAGCCTACCGGGTCTGTTTCCAGGATGTCAGCAATTTGTACCAGATTGATATCCGGATGGTTTTTAAGAGAGTCTAAAGCAAAATCCAGCTCTTTTTTACGATCGCCCAGGTTACTGCCTAGCCCAAGATAGGCTCGCGCCATTAGGATTGGCTCCGTTCAATTTCCACCGCTACAAAATCGACCTGCCCGGGGATAGGTGGGTGGAGTTTTTTTACTGTAACACGGGTGGAAAGTGCCCCCATGGTAAGGACGGTATTGGCTATGGTTTCGGCTAACGTTTCCAGGAGTTTTACCGGAGCTCCTTCCATGATGTCTTGAACAGCGGTATAGATTTCGGCGTAATTGATTGATTTGGATAAATCATCGCTTTTGGCGGCGGGTAGTGTGTCGGTCCCAATTGTAAGGCTAACGGCAAAGCGTTGGCCTAGGCGATTTTCTTCGGATAACACGCCATGGTAGCCGTAAAACAGCATATTTTCCAGAATAATTTTATCCACTACTAAAAGCCTCCCCGCATCATAGCATCTGTCATACGAGCCACGCGACTCATTGCTAAAACATCGTGTACACGAACAATATTAGCGCCCCGACTAATGCCGAAGGCGACAGAAGCCGCAGTGCCTTCCACCCGCTGATCCACCGGTAGATCCAGGACTTTGCCAATCATGGATTTGCGTGATGTTCCAAGGAGCAAGGGAAAGCCCAGTGTTGAAAACTCATACAGATATTTCATAACCTGCAGGTTGTGTTCCGGTGTTTTGCCAAAGCCGATACCTGGATCGAGGATAATGTTTTCCTCCCGAACACCGTTAGATACAGCTAGGGCTGCGCTAACGAGCAAGTCTGCTTTAATTTCGCTAATCAGGTCATGGTAAACTGCTTTTGCCCGGTTATGCATGAGACAGATGGGGACGTTTGCTTCTGCGGCCAGTTTAAGCATACCATAATCCTTGCGTCCGCCCCAGACATCGTTTAACATAGCAGCGCCAGCTTCTAAGGCTGCCCTAGCCACGGATGATTTTTGAGTGTCAATGGAAACGGGGACGTCTGTTACGCGACAGACGGCACGGACAACCGGGATGACCCGTGCCACTTCTTCCTCTACGGAAACCGATTTGTGGCCAGGCCGGGTGGATTCGCCACCAATATCTATGATGTGAGCGCCTTCTTCTACCATTTGCAATGCATGTTCCACCGCATGACCCGGATCAAAGAAGTGCCCGCCGTCGGAAAACGAGTCGGGCGTTACATTTAAGATTCCCATAATAAGCGTTGTGTGTGTGACGTTATATTCTTTTTCTTTTAGAATCAGTGTTTTAGACATACGTCCTCCAAGCATTAATACTGAATACCTTTTGCAGCAGCCATTCGGTTAAATTTGTAGCAATCATTTTGTGCTGTACATTTGTAGCAGGGGCGCGACAGATCATCTGCCTCGGCCAGAATGGCACCCAGCGAATCTGTCACAGTTTCAGGAGGTAGCCGGTGGGTACGGATTGCTTTTTGTATAGTGTGGATTTCTTCTATGGTGAAGCCATGCTTTTCCAGTATGGGAGCAGCTAGGTTGGCACTCTCATTGGCATGATCCACCGATGTATCTTCATATTGGGCAAACCGGCCGATATCGTGCAGGAGTGCTGCCGCGTATACAAGAGACTGGGGGAAATTCAGGCCACGCTCCAGGCAAAGAATCCAAGCGATCCGCGCCGTATCCAGCAGGTGGCTAAAGGTATGGCGGCAGAAGAGCCTGTCCGTTTCATGTGCCTCGGTAAGACTTAGATAGCGCCTGTAGCCCGGGTCGGCGGTGAAGGCTCTCACTCGTTCCATTACTTCTAACCCTTTAAGAGGGAAAATGCTTCAGCTCGTGTCAAGTGGTTCGTACGGAAGATACCACGCACCGCAGATGTGATTGTGGTGGAGCCGGGCTTCTTTACGCCGCGGATACTCATGCAAAGGTGTTCGGCTTCAATAACGACCACAACGCCTTTTGCGTCAAGATTATTCATAACGGTATCGGCGATTTGGGTGGTAAGCCGCTCCTGCAGTTGCGGACGACGTGACAATGTTTCCACCACACGCACCAGCTTGCTAAGACCGGTGATTTTAGCCGGATTGGGAATGTAGGCTACATGTGCTTTACCGTAGAAGGGTAACAGGTGGTGTTCGCACATGGAATAGATGCTGATATCTTTAATCAAAACCATTTCATCGTGCTGCTCTTCGTAGAAACAGGTTTCCAGATGTTGACAGGGATCGCAGTGTAACCCGGAAAACACTTCCCCATACATTTTAGCCACCCGGGATGGGGTATCTTTTAATCCTTCACGATCCGGGTCTTCACCAATGGCTTCCAGAATCATACGGACAGCCTTTTGAATTTTTTCATAATCCATCATGTTGGCCTCCAAGTCGGTTTTTCTCCCTTTATTCGCTTTTTTACCCCGTTATCCCTGCCTTTGCTAATTATCAAATATTTCCGCTTTGTTGTACCAGTCCCATAGCTGGCGGAGAGACAGGATTCGAACCCTGCTGATGTCAACTGCCTTAAGAACGGATAAATTCCCGTCGGTGAAACCTAAGAAATCCTACGGTCAGAACTACACCAGAGTAAACCAACGACCTGACAAAAGGGGAGCTGGAACTATACCTGGTTACAGCTTGTATATTTTCAAGGATAGGAGGAAATAAAAAGAATATTTGACTCCGAGGTTCTCCAATACTATTAAAAAGTAAATTGGAGCTACTAAAACTGAGAATAACAAATATTATCGCTATAGTAATCTCATATTTCTTCCCCACAATTGAGGAAAACCAGAAATACCGCCCACTAAATTGAGGTGTTCCCTTACCTTTAGAGTATAATGAAATGATGGCTGTTCCGGCACATAGCCTAGTCGCACACTGTGAGATAAGCTAACCCGGTCTTTAGTAGGGGAGATTAAACCAAGAAGTATGCGAATTAAAGTAGTTTTTCCTGCACCGTTTTCACCAACTAACCCATAAACCTCACCGCGAGAAATTGTTAAACTAACATCTCTTAAAGCCCATTCTGTAAAAAGGGCGTAGCGTTTACCCAGGGTATTAATATTTATTAAACTGTCCATTAAGCATCCTCCCAGCATACACCTATTAAAAAGTAACGGCACTGATGTCAAAAATGATGTCACGGCATAACCCCTGAATAAACAGTAATACTCTAAACAGCAGCGCTGTCCTCATATGTTAATCTTATATGGTTCCACAATCCAAAAACCTCTGTCTCGTTTTTTCATTTTCTTACGATATGCCATCCTTAATCACTCCTGTTAAAACAGTCCGCTTTATTATAATTATGTGTATGGTTCTAACAACATGGTAGCATTTTACATAAAATCTATCAATACTTAAAGTCTAGCCAGGTGTCAAAATTAGCCATTCATGATCTGAGCTGGTTATGAGTTATATTTAACTCCAGTGAGCTTTCAATACTGTTACGACGATTTTTTCGCGACTAACTATATAACCTCTTAAGAGCACCTTACCCACTCACGAATAATAAACGCGGGTAAAATATACTCTTTTTTACTCATATTATTATTGTCATAGGTAAATACTACCTGTATAATGAAAAGGAGAGGGGTGAGGTTTTTGAGTCAGATAAAGCTTTTACCGCCTGATGTGGATATTGAGACGAAAAGGGTTTTA
>Ga0208242_100671_pt1 | contig 15388 bp, 17 predicted proteins | sample SubbioAug_CSW13A_FD_184825 | JGI IMG/M metagenome (GOLD analysis project Ga0208242, IMG submission 184825) | Serpentinite rock and fluid subsurface biosphere microbial communities from McLaughlin Reserve, California, USA - CR12Aug_CSW13A (SPAdes) | ecosystem: Environmental > Terrestrial > Deep... | reverse complement strand
CCCGCCGCGCCGGCTCGGTGGCCGGCGTGAGCACCGTGCGCAGCCCGCTGCTGCTGGCGCGCGCGGTGATGGAACGCTCGCCGCACGTGATGATGGCCGGCGCCGGCGCCGAGAAGTTCGCCGACCAGCACCCGGACATCGAGCGCGTCGCGCCCGACTGGTTCGACACGCCGCAGCGCCGCCAGCAGCTCGAGCGTGCCCGCGAGCGCGAGCAAAAGCAGATGGCCGCGCTGCCCGGCACCTATTTCGGCACCGTCGGCGCGGTGGCCCTGGACCGCCATGGCCACATCGCCGCCGCCACCTCCACCGGCGGCATGACCAACAAGCGCTACGGCCGCATCGGCGACGCGCCGGTGATCGGCTCGGGCACCTGGGCCGACGCCGGCTGCGGCGTTTCCGGCACCGGCTGGGGCGAGTTCTACCTGCGCACCGCCGCCGCGCACGCCGTGTGCGCGCGCGTGGCCCTGGCCGGCGAGCCGCTGGCCACGGCGGCCGAGGCCGTGATCAACGGCGAGGTCGTGACGCTGGGTGGCGACGGCGGCGCCATCGCCCTCGATGCCCAGGGCAACATCGCCATGCCCTTCAACACGTCCGGCATGTACCGCGGCTGGGTCAGGCCCGACGGCAGCCGCGGCACCGCCATCTTCCGCGACGAGTGATCAGAAGCCGCGGTCGCCGGAGATGATGCCGCCCAGGCCGCCCAGCACCGAGCCCTCGCCCTTGCTGCCGCCGCGCTGGTAGGCCGCGGCATACATGCGGCCGGCCAGGCGCGAGAACGGCAGCGACTGCAGCCAGACCTTGCCCGGGCCGGTGAGCGTGGCCAGGAACACGCCCTCGCCGCCGAAGATCATCGACTTCACGCCGCCGACCGGCTTGATGTCGAAGTTCACGCCCGCGGTCATCGCCACCACGCAACCGGTGTCCACGTCCAGGCGTTCGCCCGCGCGCAGCTCGCGCTCCATGATCGTGCCGCCGGCGTGCACGAACACCAGGCCGTCGCCGGTGAGCTTCTGCATGATGAAGCCTTCGCCGCCGAACAGCGCCGTCATCACCTTCTTCTGGAAGTGCAGGCCGATCTCCACGCCGCGCGCGGCGCACAGGAAGCTGTCCTTCTGGGCGATGATCGTGCCGCCGTAGTTCGACAGCGTCATCGGCACGATGGTGCCGGGGTAGGGCGCGGCGAAGGCCACGCGGGCCTTGCCGCCGCCGGTGTGGGTGAAGACGGTGGTGAACAGGCTCTCGCCGGTGATCAGGCGCTTGCCCGCGCCCACGAGCTTGTCCATGAAGCCGCCGGCGGCCGATCCGGCTGAGCCGTCGCCGAACACGGTCTCCATGTTCACGCTGGCGTCCTTGTACATCATCGCGCCGGCCTCGGCGACCGCGCTCTCGCCCGGGTCGAGCTCGATCTCGACGAACTGCATGTCCTCGCCGTAGATGCGGTAGTCGATCAGGTCGGCGCGCTGGCCGCCGCGGCCGGCCGGCGGCGGCACCGGCGCGGGCAGGTTGCCCGGCGCCGACTCGGCGCGCAGCTCGGTACAGGCGCTGATCGGGATCCACTCGGCGAAGCCCTGGCGCCAGCAGTGGCCGCCGGGGTCGCGGGTGGCCTGCGCCACCGCCGCGGCCTGGTCGAGCGGGCCCATCTGCTGGCCGTTGTAGCTCAGGTACCACTGGTGCATGGAGGGTCTCCTTGGGGTCTGTCGTCCAGGCCGAGGCGCGAATGCACCTCACGCCGGCTGGCGTCGTCGAGGCCGAGTTCGCCGGCCAGGCGGTCGAGGAAGGCGCGCTCTTCGGGCGTGTCGGCGGTGATCGCCACCAGCGCCGCGGCATAGGTCTCGGCGCGCAGCGCCCGCGGCGTGCGCACCACCAGCTGCTCGAGCGTGAACGGGGCGCGGATCTCGGCCTCCAGGGCTTCGATCTCCTCGGCATCGAGCCCGGCCGCGCGGGCGCGCTCGACCAGGGCCTCGCGTTCGTCGGGGTCCATCAGGCCGTCGGCATAGGCCGCGGTGATCATCGCGCGCAGCAGGTGCATGGCCTGCTCGGTGCGCAGGGCGGGGTCGGTCGCCGGCGGCGGGGGCGGCGGCGAGGCCGCCATGCCCGGCGGCGGCGGCGGGGGCACCGCGGCGCCGTGGCCGGCCAGGGGCTGGGGCACGCCGGTCGCGGACTTTTGCTGGTGGTGCTCGTAGGCGGCCATGGCCACGCCCAGCAGGCCCAGGCCCACGGCGGCCTTGCCGGGGGAGATCCCGCCGATGCCGGGCAGGCCGAAGGCCTGCTTGCTGCGCTTGTGGCGCTTGCCACCACCCCACTGGCCGCCCAGGGCTTGCCCCATCACCTGTCCCAGCAGTCGTTCGGCGTTGAACATCGGGGTTCCTCGTGGTCGCGTTGGCTACTTTGCCGATGGTGCGGTCGGCGCCCCCAGTGCACAAGGTCAGGGGCCGCGCGACCGGCCGGGGCGGCGCGATGTGGCAGAATTACGCCATCCCGAGACCCGAAGTGCCACCGAATGGCCGACAGCTACGGCACCCACGCACCCCGCAGTCCGTTCCGCGCCTGGCAGGCCTTCCTGTGGTCCTGCCAGGGCCTGAAGGCGACCTGGGCGGTGGAGTCCTCGTTCCGACTCGAGGTTTACCTGTTCATCGTGCTGGCGCCGCTGGCCCTGTGGCTGGGCGCCGATGGCGTCGAGCGCGCCATCCTGGTCGGTTCGATGATCATCGTGCTCGTGGTCGAAGTGCTCAATTCCGCCGTCGAGGCGGTGGTCGACCGCTGGGGCGCCGAGCACCACGAACTCGCGGGCCGCGCCAAGGACATGGGTTCGGCGGCCGTGTTCCTGGCCGACCTCAACGTCCTGGCCTGCTGGGGCCTGATCCTGCTGCCGCGCTACCTCTGACCGGGCCCCGCCATGGAATGGATCTTCAGCACTGAAATCTGGGTCGCGCTGCTGACCCTGGCCACGCTCGAGATCGTGCTGGGCATCGACAACCTGGTCTTCATCTCCATCGCCGTCAGCCGCCTGCCGCCGGAGCAGCGCCCGCGCGCGCGCCGCTTCGGCCTCGCCCTGGCCTGCATCACCCGCATCCTGCTGCTGCTCTCGCTGGTGGCGCTGGCGCGCATGCAGGCCAACCTGTTCGCGCTGTTCGGCATGGATTTCTCCGTGCGCGACCTGGTGCTGATCGCCGGCGGCCTGTTCCTGCTGGTCAAGGGCACCATGGAGATCCACGACACGGTGGAGGGCGGCGGCGACGAGGAGGACGTGGGCGCCAAGCCCTCGGCGGTGTTCGGCTACGTCATCGCCCAGATCGCCGTCATCGACATCGTGTTCTCGCTCGACTCGGTCATCACCGCCGTCGGCATGGTCGACCACCGCGGCGTGATGGTGGCGGCGATCCTGATCGCCGTGGGCGTGATGCTGCTGGCGGCCAATCCGATCGGCGACTTCATCGACCGCCACCCGACGGTGAAGATGCTGGCGCTGAGCTTCATCATCCTGGTCGGCGTGGCGCTGGTGGCCGACGGCTTCGATTTCCACATCGACCGCCGCTTCCTCTACTTCGCCATGGCCTTCTCGGCCGGCGTCGAGGCGCTGAACATCCTGTCGAAACGAAAGCGACCGAAGGGGAGGGCCTGAGCCGGTGACGATCCTGCACGCCATCGATCCGCTGGCCCTGCGGCTGCCGTTCTGGCCGCACGGCATCCACTGGTACGGCCTGATGTACGGCCTGGCCTTCCTCACCGCCTGGTGGCTGGGCCGGATGCGCGTGCGCGCCGGCCGCCTGCCCGGCACCAACGACGAGGGCTTCGGCGACCTGCTGTTCTACGGCATGTTGGGCGTGGTGCTCGGGGGCCGCGTCGGCTACGTGCTGTTCTATTCCTTCGACGCCTTCCTGGCCGACCCGCTGATGCTGCTGCGCATCAACGAGGGCGGCATGAGCTTCCACGGTGGCCTGCTGGGCGTGCTGGTGGCGGCGGCCTGGTGGACGCGCCGGCAGAAGCTGCACTTCTTCGACACCGTCGATTTCGTCGCGCCCATCGTGCCCTGGGGCCTGGGTTTCGGCCGCATCGGCAACTACATCGGCGGCGAACTGTGGGGCAAGCCCACCGGCGGCGACTGGGGCGTGGTGTTCCCGGCCAGCCTGCCGGCCGAGTACGCCGCGCTGCCGGCCGAGCAGCTGCGCCAGTTGCACGCCAGCGGCGCGCTCGACGCCTTCGCCCGCCACCCCTCGCAGCTCTACCAGGCCGCCCTGGAGGGCCTGGCGATGGGCGTGGTGCTGTGGCTCTACTCGCGCAAACCGCGCCCGCGCTACGCGGTGTCGGGCCTGTTCGCGCTGCTCTACGGCGCCTTCCGCTTCGCCGTCGAGTTCGTGCGCGAGCCCGACGCGCACCTGGGCTACCTGGCCTTCGGTTGGCTGACCATGGGCCAGCTGCTCTCGCTGCCGCTGGTGGCCCTGGGCCTGTTCCTGCTCTGGCTCTCGCGCCGCTCGCCCACGCTGGCGCCGGTGCCGCCGCCGGCCCCGGAGAAAGCCTGATGCAGGCCTATCTCGACCTGCTGCGGCACGCGCTCGAACACGGCGCGCCCAAGGCCGACCGCACCGGCACCGGCACCCGTTCGGTGTTCGGCTGGCAGATGCGCTTCGACCTGCGCGAAGGCTTCCCGCTGGTCACCACCAAGAAGCTGCACCTGCGCTCGATCATCCACGAGCTGCTGTGGTTCGTCCGCGGCGAGACCAACATCGGCTACCTCAAGGACCACCAGGTCTCGATCTGGGACGAGTGGGCCGATGAAGACGGCGAACTCGGGCCGGTGTATGGCAAGCAGTGGCGCCGCTGGACCGGCAGCGACGGCCGCGAGATCGACCAGCTGCGCTGGGTGGTGGACGAAATCCAGCGCAACCCGGATTCGCGCCGGCTCATCGTCAGCGCCTGGAACGTGGCCGAGCTGCCGAAGATGGCGCTGATGCCCTGCCACACGCTCTTCCAGTTCTACGTGGCCCAGGGCCGGCTGAGCTGCCAGCTCTACCAGCGTTCGGGCGACATCTTCCTGGGCGTGCCCTTCAACATCGCCAGCTACGCGCTGCTCACCCACATGGTGGCGCGCCACTGCGGGCTGGAGGTGGGCGACTTCGTGCACACGCTCGGCGATGCGCACCTGTACTCGAACCACGTCGGCCAGGCCCGCGAGCAGCTCGCGCGCACGCCGCGGCCGCTGCCGAGGCTGGTGCTGGCGCCGGAGGCGACCGACCTGTTCGCGATGCGCTTCGAAGACATCCGCATCGAGGGCTACGACCCGCACCCGGCCATCAAGGCGCCGGTGGCGGTGTGAGCGGGGAAGACGCGCCGCGCATCGCCCTGGTGGCGGCGCTCGACCGGGCCCGCGGCATCGGCCGCGGCAACGCGCTGCCCTGGCAGCTGCCCGACGACCTGCGCCGCTTCAAGGCGCTCACGCTCGGCAAACCGCTGCTGATGGGCCGCAAGACCGCGGAATCGCTGGGCCGCGCGCTGCCGGGGCGGCGCAACCTGGTGCTGACCCGCTCGGGTCGCGTTCCCTTCGGGGGCATGCAGGCCGTGGCCTCGCTCGACGAGGCGGTTGCGCTTGCCGCCGGCGAGCCGCTGATGGTCATCGGCGGCGGCGAGGTTTATGCCCTCGCGTTGCCCCTGGCCGGCGCGCTGCACCTGACCCACGTCGACACCCTCGTGCCTGATGCCGACGCCTTCTTCCCGGCCTTCGACGAAAGCGCGTGGCAAGTCACCGCGCGCCAGGCGCATGCCGCTGACGCGCGCCACGCGCACGCCTTCGAGTTCATCGACTACCAGCGCCCGTCGGGCCCGCGGGCCTGACGGCCCTCCCGCAGGTTCGCGCCTGGAGGCGTTCCTGCAGGGGGCCGGGGTCAGTTGAGGACGTAGGGGATGCCTTCGTCGCGCTCGAAGTGGCGCAGGGCGCGCAGGTCCTTCTCGAGGTCGATGTAGCGCACGGCCTTTTCCATCGTCAGGCGGGCGCGGGCCAGGCGGGCGAGGGTGGATTCGAACAGATCGGCTTCGCTGGCTTCCAGCGCCAGCAGCTCCTCGGCGAAATCCTCGCGGTCGCCATCCCGGTAGTTGTTGGCGGCCAGACGCTCCGCGCGGCGCGCCAGCAGCGTCTCGCGGCGTGATTCCAGGTTGGCCAGGCCTGCCTGCAAGGCATCGTAGGCCGGCCAGAACGCCGCGGCCTCCTCCGGCGTGAGCTTGAGCTGGCGGGCGATGAAGATCTGCTTGCCCGGTGCCAGTGCCTGCTGGAGCGACTGGATGCGGGCATTGGCGCGCGCATCCAGCGTCGCGCGGCCGGCGTCCTGCGCCTGTGCCAGGCACGGCAGCAGCAGGGCCGTGGCGAGCAGGAAGGTCGGGAAACGGTTCATCGCGGATCTCCTCACGGTCAGTCGTCGCCCCGGGGCGTATTGTCGGGCGGGTCGCGCCCCGGGACCTGGTGCAGGCGCAGTTCCGGGCCAAGCTCCATCGCCGTGAGCTTGCCACCCCAGACCGCGCCGGTGTCGATGCCGTACACGCCCAGGCCCATGAACAGCCCCAGCGTGGACCAGTGCCCGAACACCACCGGCAGCTCGCGCGCCGCGTGCCCGGGCACCTCGAACCAGGGGTACATGCCCACGCGCTGCGTGCCCGGCCTTCCCTTGTCCTCGAAGCCGATGCGGCCCGAAGGCGTGCAATAGCGCATGCGGGTGAATACGTTGATGATCGCGCGCGTGCGGTCCGGCCCGGCCAGCTTCGGGCTCCAGGCCGGCTTGTCGCCGTACATGTTCTTGACCATCTTGAAGAAGCCCTCGCCGCGCAGCTTCTCCTCGACTTCGCGGGCGCGCGCCTCGGCCAGCGGGATGGTCCACTTCGGCGCCAGGCCGGCATGCACCATCGCGAAGCCCAGGGTGCGGTCGACGTGGAAGAGCTTTTGCTGGCGCAGCCAGTCCACCAGCACCTGGGCGTCGTCGGCGAACAGCACGCGCTGCAGGTCCGGGTTGACCTTGCGCTTGTCGGCCTCGCGGCGGGTGGAGATGGCCAGCAGCGACAGGTCGTGGTTGCCCAGCACGATGGTGCTGTGGATGGCCAGCGAGTGCACCAGGCGCAGCGTTTCCAGCGACTGGCCGCCGCGGTTGACCAGGTCGCCGCAAAACCACAGGCGGTCGGTGGCGGGATCGAAGCGGATCTTCTCCAGCAGCCGCTGCAGCGCGTCGTAACAGCCCTGGACGTCGCCGATGGCGTAGGTGGCCATCAGTGCAGGGTCCTCGGGATCGACAGGGTGAAGGGCGCGATCTTCGCGTCGAAGCGGGTGCCGTCGTCGGCCAGCATCTGGTAGCTGCCCTGCATGGTGCCCAGCGGGGTCTCGAGCACGGCACCGGAGGTGTACTCGAAGCTCTCGCCCGGCCGCAGCCAGGGCTGCTCGCCGACCACGCCCTCGCCGCGCACTTCCTGCACCTTGCCGTTGGCGTCGGTGATCAGCCAGTGGCGGCTGATCAGGCGCGCGGGCACCTCGCCCGTATTCTCGATGCGGATGGTGTAGGCGAAGACGTAGCGGTCGTCCTCGGGAATCGACTGGTCTTCGAGGAAGCGGGTGGCGACCACGACCTGGATGGCGTGCTGGGGCGTGTCCATGCCGCCATTCTACGCAGGACGCTGGCCCGGGGGCAGCGCGGCCAGGTAATTGGCCAGGCGCTTGAAATCGGCGACCTCCACCTGCTCGGCGCGCGCGTCCGGGCGCAGGCCGGCGGCCGCGATCTGCTCGCCGCTGCACACCTGCTGCAGGGCGTTGCGCAGGGTCTTGCGGCGCTGGCCGAAGGCATCGCGCACGACGCGGGCATACAGCGCGTGGTCGTCGATGCCCACCGCGTCGGCGGGCAGCGGCACCACCCGCACCACCGCCGAGTCCACCTTCGGCGGCGGCCGAAACGCGCCCGGCGGCACGTCGAACAGGGCCTCGACGCGGCAGTAGGCCTGCAGCATGACGCCCAGGCGGCCATAGACCTTGCTGCCCGGGCCGGCGGCCATGCGGTCGACCACTTCCTTCTGCAGCATGAAGGTCATGTCGCTGACGGCGGCGGCGTGCTCGAGCGCGTGGAAGAGGATGGGCGAGGAGATGTTGTAGGGCAGGTTGCCCACCAGCCGGATCTGGCGCCCGGCGTGGTGGCCGTCGTCGGCGGCCAGCTTGCTGAAATCGACCTGCAGCACGTCCTTGTGGATCACGGTCAGGCGGCCGACGCCCTCGCTGGCTTCCATCAGCGGCGTGATCAGGTCGCGGTCGAACTCGATCACCGTCAGCTCGCCGTGGCGGCGCAGCAGCGGCAGCGTGATCGCGCCCTGGCCGGGGCCGATCTCGACCAGGCGCTCGCCCGGCTGCGGGTCCACCGCCATCACGATCATGTCGATGTAGCGGCGGTCGGCCAGGAAGTGCTGGCCGAGGTTCTTCTTCGGCGGGGCCTTGAACGTGCTCATGCCGTCAGTCTACGCGCCGCCAGCCGGGCGCACAGCGCCACGGCCGCCAGCAGGCTCGACGGGTCGGCGCGGCCGCTGCCCGCGAGGTCGAGGGCGGTGCCGTGGTCCACCGCCACGCGCGGATAGGGCAGGCCCAGGGTGATGTTCACCGCCTGCTCGAAACCCGAGTGCTTGAGCACCGGCAGGCCCTGGTCGTGGTACATGGCCAGCACCGCGTCGAAGCCGGCCAGTTTCGCCGGCAGGAAGGCGGTGTCGGCGGGCAGCGGGCCGACGAGGTCCAGGCCCTCGGCGCGCAGGCCTTCGAGGCAGGGAATGATGACGTCGAGCTCCTCGCGACCCAAGTGGCCGTCCTCGCCGGCGTGCGGGTTCAGGCCCAGCACGGCGATGCGCGGGCGCGCCAGGCCGAAGTCGCGGCGCAGCGCGGCGTCGGTGACGCGCAGCACGCGCGCCAGGCCTGCGCCGGTGATCGCGTCGGGCACCTCGCGCAGCGGCAGGTGGGTGGTGGCCAGGGCCACGCGCAGGCCGGGGTTGGCCAGCATCATCACCACGTCGGCGCCGGCCTGGGCGGCCAGCAGTTCGGTGGTACCGGTGTAGGCGATGCCGCCGGCGTTGATGCTGGCCTTGTGCACCGGGCCGGTGACCAGGCCGTCGAACTCGCCCGCCAGGCAGGCGGCGCCTGCGAGTTCGAGCGAGGCGATCACCGCGGCGGCATTGGCCGGGTCGGGCTGGCCGAAAACCGCCGGGCGTGCCTGGCGGACCTGCCGCACGGCCAGCTCGCCGGGCCCACGGGCCTGGCCGGGTTCGCGAAGGGTGAGCGGCAGGCCGAGCGCACGCGCGGCGGCCTGCAGGGTGTCCGGGTCGGCGAAGGCCACCAGGTCGGCGGCCAGCGGCTGCTGGACCAGCCGCACGCAAAGCTCGGGTCCGACGCCGGCCGGCTCACCCGGGACCAGGGCCAGTCGCGGGCGGGCCGGGGTCGTCATGGGGTCAGGGCGCCGGCAGGCGGCTCTCGAAATACGCTTCCGTGCGCAGCTGGCGCAGGTAGCGCTCGTACTCTTCCTCGGCCTTGCGCTGGGCGATGATCTCGCGCGCCTGGTTGCGGCGGTTGAGTTCGGTCACGTCCTGCACGCGGGTGCCGAGGCGGCGGATCAGGTGCCAGCCCACCTCGCTCTGGAAGGGCTGCGACAGTTCGCCGTCCTGCAGCTGCACCAGCTGGTTGCCCACGGCGGTGCCCCACTCGTTGACCTGGAACCAGCCCATGTTGCCGCCGTCGTTGCGGCTGAGGTTGTCGTCGGACCCCTCGCGGGCGACGACGCCGAAGTCTTCGCCGGCGACGATGCGCGCGCGCATCTGCTCGATCTTCTGGCGCGCGGCTTCGACGCCCACCGTCGGCGTGACGCGCACCAGGATGCCCAGCGAGTTGTACTCGGTGACCGTCTGCACGCCCTGCGTGCGGGTCTCGACCAGCTGGATCAGCTGGTAGCCGCCGGGGGTGCGCACCGGCTCGGTGATCTGGCCCGGCTGCAGCTGCTGGATCAGGCCCACCAGGGCCGGCGGGATCGCGTCGAGCGCGCGCCAGCCGATCTGGCCACCCTCGAGCGCGTTGGGCGCGTCGGAGAAGCGGATGGCCGCGGCGGCGAAGTCGAGCTCGCCCTTCTCGATCACGCCCTTGATGTCGCTTGCCTTCCTGGCCGCGGTGGCCACCTGCTCGGGCGTGGCGCCGTCGGGCAGGCCGACCACGATGTTGGCCAGGCGCACTTCGGGGCCGCCGATCTCGCGCACGGCCAGCAGCTGGTCGACCTCGGACTCGCTGACCTGCACGCGGCCCTGCACGAAACGCTGGCGCAGGCGCTCGATCAGCATCTCCTCGCGCAGGCTGGTGCGGAACTCCTCGTAGCTCATGCCGTCGGCGGCGAGGCGCTGGCGCAGCTGCTCGCCGGTCATGCGGTTGCGCGAGGCCACCGACTCGATGGCCTGGGCCAGCTCGCCGTCGCTGACGCGCACGCCGGAGTCGCGGGCGCGGCCCAGCTGCAGGCGCGAAAGGACCAGGCGGTCGAGCACCTGGCGCTCGAGCACCGGGCGTGGCGGCAGCTGGCCGGGATTGCTGGCGTACTGCGCCTCGACGTTGGCCACGGCGCGGTCGAGCTCGCTGCGCAGGATCACGTCCTCGTCCACCACCGCGACGATGCTGTCGACCGACGTGGTCACCTGCGCGGCCACGGGGGCGGGCAGCAGGGCGGCGGACACGGCCAGCAGGGCGGCCAGGACGGGGGTGAAGGCGTTGTTCATGCGGTCTGCGGCTCCGGCCGCCAGGTCTCAGCGGGAATAGTCAAGAATAGCATCATCAAGCAGGCGGGCCGTGTCGCGGCCGAAGCTGCCCACGCCGTTCAGCTCGATCTCAAGGTACACGCCGGTATTGCGCTCGTCGCTGAATTCACGCAGGTAGCGACGGCCCACCAGGCGCACCGCGACGCAGCAGCTCTTCCACTCGACGCCGGCCATGGCCTCGAGGCTCTGGCGCTCGAGCAGCGAGTAGTTCCAGCGGCCCAGCAGGCTCCAGTTGCGGTGCACCGGCAGCAGGAAGGAGAGGTCGGCCTGCTCGAGCAGGTCGGCCCGGTAGCGGTAGGCGGCGTTGACCACGCCGCGCTCGCCGTAGCGCCACTGGCCGCGCACGGCCGAGAGCTGGGTGCCGGCCTGGTCCGGGTCCCACTGGTGCGCCACGCCCAGGCTGAAGCGGTCGCTGGCCGACCAGCGGGCCTCGGCCACCCAGGCCGAGCCTTCGTCCGACAGCGCGCCGGCGCCGGGGACGGTGACCCGCGGCGCCTCGAAGTAGTGGATGCGGCCCAGGCCCAGGCTCAGCACCTCGCGCCCGCCGTCGGCGGTAAGCACGCGGGTGGTGAGCGCGGCGGTGAGCTGGTTGGCGTCGCCCTGGCGGTCGGCGCCGGCGAAGCGGTTGCTGCGGAACAGGCCCGGCCAGGAGAAGGTCAGCGGCTGTGTGTCGAGCAGCGGCAGCGGGTCCTGGTCGCGGTAGGGCACGTACAGGTAGTACAGGCGCGGCTCGAGCGTCTGCAGGAAGCCACGGCCGCCCCAGTCGAAGCCGCGCTCGAAGTGCGCGCCCATGTCCAGGCTCAGCACCGGCAGGCTGCGGCTCGGGCCGTCGTCGGCGCCGGGAGGCACCAGCGACTGGTCGATCGAGTAGGCGGTGTAGCGCCAGGCCAGGCGCGGCGTGGCGAACCAGGCGGCGCCGCCCAGCGGCATCTGCACGTAGGGCTGGACGTCGACGCGGTTGCCGCCGCCGCGGTCCTCGCCCTCGAAGCGCACGGCCTCGGCCTGCACGCCCAGCTCGAGCCAGCGCGCGAACGGCCGCTCCCAGCGCAGGCCGGCGGCCGGCAGGCGCCGGAACGGCAGCTGCGAAGGCTGCAGGATCGGGCTGGCCACCTGCCAGTTCTCGGCCAGCAGTTCGGCCTCCCAGTACTGGCCGCGGCCGTACAGGCCCATCGTGCTCTGGAGCTGGGTAATGGTGGTGTTGGGCAGCGAGTCGCCGAAGTCGACGAAGTAATCCGGGTCGCTGACGTGGCGCAGGTCGGCGCGGAAGGACCAGTGCGGCGTCAGCCGGTCGGCGTGGCGCCAGCGCACCAGGCCGCGGTCGGTGCCGGAGACATCGTCGTTGGGCAGCCAGGTGCCCTCCACGGTGCCACTGGCGCCGGTGGCGCCGAGGTAGCGGAACTCCGCGCCCAGCATCAGTCCGCGCTCGGAAAGCCAGCGCGGCTTGAGCGTGGCGTCGTAGTTGGGCGCGAGGTTGAGGTAGATCGGCTGTTCGTACTCGAAGCCATTGCGGTCGTCGTGGCCGACGGTCGGGCTGAGCAGGCCGCTGCGGCGCCGGTCGTCGGTGGGGAAGCTCACCCACGGCAGCCACAGCACCGGCACGCCGCCCAGGCGCAGGGTGGCGTTGGTGGCCGTGCCGGTGCCGCGCTCCTGGTCGACTTCGATGTTGGTGGCCCTGAACTCCCACTGGCGCTGCGCCGGCGGGCAGGTGGAATAGCTGCCGCCCATGAGCGTGCCCTGCTTGCCGCGCAGCTCGACCACGTCGGCGCGGCCGTTGCCGGCCTGGTCGTTGAACTGGTACTGCACGTCGTCGAGCCGCACCACGTCGGCGCGCAGGTCGCCTTCGGCGCGCGCCGCCTGCAGGCGCAGGCCGGCGTCCTGGTAGCGCACCGGGCCGTCGGTGCGGAACTGCTGCTTGTCGTGCTCGTAGGTGAGCTTGTCGGTGCCCAGCCAGCGGTCGCCCTGCTCGAGCTCGACCTCGCCGGTGAGCACCGTCACCTGCTCGCCGCTGACATCCAGCGCCAGCGCGCTGACGTCGGTGGGCAGCGTGGCGCGGTCGGCGGGCGGGGGACTGCCTTCCGCCGGCGGGCGGTACACCGGCAGGGTGGCGGTGTCGGGGCACAGGGCCCAGACGGGCCGCGGCGCGTCCTCGGCGCGGGCGGCGCAGGCCATGGCCAGGCAGAGCGGAAGCAGGCGAAGGGCTGGGCGGCGCACGGGGAATTCCGGGGAAAGGACGCGATAGCTTCGCCCATGCCGTGGGGCGGGGCAACACGCCCCGGCCAGGCTCAGGCGGCGTCGAGCAGGCCCTGCAGGTGCGCCACCGAGCAGGCGCGAAGCGCCGCCAGGCTGTAGCCGCCCTCGAGCATCGACACCAGCCGGCCTTCGGCGTGGCGCCCGGCCAGTGCGGCCAGCTCGCGGCCCAGCCAGCGGTAGTCCTCGGCCTCGAGCGCCAGGTCGGCCAGCGGGTCGAGCCGGTGGCCGTCGAAACCGGCCGACACCAGCAGCAGCTGCGGGCGGAAGGCCTCGAGCTCGGGCAGCAGGCGCTCGCCCCAGGCCGCCCGGAAGGCCCCGCCGCCGGCACCGGGCGCCAGGGTGGCGTTGGCCAGGTTGCCCACGCCGCGTTCATCCGGGTCGCCGGTGTACGGGTACAGCGGCGCCTGGTGCGAGCTGAGGTACATCACCCGCGGGTCGCCGGCGAAGATGGCCTGGCTGCCGTTGCCGTGGTGCACGTCGAAGTCGGCGATGGCCACCCGGTGCAGGCCATGCGCGTGCACGGCATGCGCGGCGGCCACCGCCGCCGAATTGAACAGGCAAAAGCCCATCGCCGTGCCGCCGGTGGCGTGGTGGCCGGGCGGGCGCACGGCGCAGAAGGCCTGGCGCGACTCGCCGGCCATCACCGCGTCCACCGCGGCGAGGCCGGCGCCGGCGGCGCGCAGCGCGGCCGCGGCCGAGCCGGGCGAGAGCAGGGTGTCTTCGTCGAGGCGGTGCTGGCCCTGGACCGGCGTGTCGAGCACGGATTCCACCAGCGCGCGGGTGTGCACCCGCAGCAGGGCCTCGCGCGGGGCCTCGGGGGCCTGGCGCCATTCGAACGCGGGAAAGGCGGCGCGCACCGCGTGCAGAACGGCCTCCAGGCGAGCCGGACACTCGGGGTGGCCCGGGCCGGGGTCGTGTTCCAGGCAAGCCGTGTGCGTGTAGAGCAGCACGCTCAGCCCTTGCGGCGCTCGTGGTTCCAGAGCACCTCGCCGTGGCCGCTGGCGCGGGCGAGCACGCGCGCGAGCACGAACAGCAGGTCGGAGAGGCGGTTGAGATAGCGGATGGCCTGCGGGCGCACCGCGTCGTGGTGCGAAAGCGTCACCGTCTCGCGCTCGGCGCGGCGGCAGATGGTGCGGGCCAGGTGGCAGTGCGCCGCGGCCAGGCCACCGCCGGGCAGGATGAAATCCTTGAGCGGCGGCAGGTCGGCGTTGAAGCCGTCAAGCTGGTCCTCCAGGCGCTGTACGTCGGCGTCCTGGATGGCGGCGTGGCCGGGGATGCACAGCTCGCCGCCGAGGTCGAACAGCTGGTGCTGCACCGACACGAGCACGGTGCGCACCTCATCGGGGATCTCGCAGGCGAGCACCAGGCCGATGGCGGAGTTGGCCTCGTCCACGGTGCCGTAGGCGGTGACGCGGGCCGAGTCCTTGGCCACGCGGCTGCCGTCGCCCAGGCCGGTGCTGCCGTCGTCGCCGGTGCGCGTGTAGATCTTCGACAGCCGGTTGCCCATCGCGGCCTCAGCGGGTGGCGCGGCGGGCAGCGGCGGGCGGGGCGATCGCCAGCACGGCGGCGTGCAGCGCGGCCGCGAGGCCGACATACAGCGCGGTCGTGCCCAGGTAGGCAGGGAACCAGTCGGCGTAGTTCTTGGCCCAGCCGGCCACGGTGGGGTTGGCCACCGCATCGCTTAGCCAGTAGAAGCCGCCCTGGGCGAAGAAGTGGCAGGCGGCCACGCCCAGCAGGACGGCCGGGGCCAGGCCCGCCAGCTGGCGCAGCGGCTTGTCCGCGCCGAAGCGGCGCAGGCCGGCGCCGGCCATCCACAGCGCGAAGTGCGCCGGCAGCAGGGCCCAGTAGCCCGGCGACATGCAGTAGTGGCTCCAGAAGCTGGCGCCGGTGCCGGTGATGACCACGTAGTCCACCGCCACGGCCAGCACCATCAGGGCCGGGAAGGCCCAGCGCACGGAGCCGGCGAGGTAGAAGCCGGCCAGCAGGAACACCGCCCAGGACGCATCCGGCACCGCGCCGAAGTGGTTCAGGCGCGTGGCGGCCATCAGCAGGGCGAGGGCGGCGAAGAGGGCCGGGCGCGGGTACTGCGTTGAAGTCATGGGGTCGGGTCCGGGAAGCGGTCGGGCAGGCTGGGAGTTTAGCGGAAGCGGCGGGTCGTTGCGGGCCATGCACGGGGCAGGGGCGTATCATCACGCCATGCACGGCGAGAACGGCTTCGACCACGACATCCTCATCCTCGGCGGCGGCCTGGTGGGCTCGGCGCTGGCCTGCGCGCTCGACGGCCGCGGCTGGCGCGTCGGCCAGGTCGAGGCCAGCGCACCCGCGGCCGGCGCGCCCGGCTTCGACGAAC
>Ga0208242_100670_pt1 | contig 15393 bp, 14 predicted proteins | sample SubbioAug_CSW13A_FD_184825 | JGI IMG/M metagenome (GOLD analysis project Ga0208242, IMG submission 184825) | Serpentinite rock and fluid subsurface biosphere microbial communities from McLaughlin Reserve, California, USA - CR12Aug_CSW13A (SPAdes) | ecosystem: Environmental > Terrestrial > Deep... | reverse complement strand
TCTTTTTACCTATTTTGTTCTGCGCCATAATAGCAGCCGGTTGATGAGATACCAGGTGCCGACCCCGGCTACCAGATAACTGGGGATTAAAAATAGCTTGAATTCCTCGCCTAGGCGGCCAAACACGCCGGCGGCTACCATAGGGCCAACTAATAAGGTGCAGCAAATTATAACCCCTAGCTTAAAAAAGCCTTCCAGCCTTTCAAAGACCAAAATCTCCCCGTCTTTTTCCAGCGGGTTTCTGGCAAACAGAAATTGGGCCAAGGCATAAAGGCCAAGGGAGAGGATGGCCAGGAGGCCATAAAGGTATGGTACAACAAGCCTGCCGCCAATCCCGGCCGCAGCTTGATGGATGATCAAGTCATTGAAGGCTATCAGCCAAAGGGGAATTGTTTTCAAATAGGCAAGAGAGAACAGGGCCTCGATCGTAAGCCGGAGGAGAGGTATCGGATCGTCAAATTGTTCCATAGGGATGTCAATCCAGATTCTGAAATTCATATAAAGCAACATAAAGAACCCCACTGGAAACCATAAAAAAATCAGCGCCAGGATGTAATTCCCCCATGTGGTGCCGCTAACGGTGGCGATCAATACCGTAAAACAAAAGATAAAGGTGAGAACCAGAAAGCTGTGCCCGGCCCAGCCCCAGATCTCCGGCAGGCCGAAGAAATAATTGATCCCGGGGTTGGCCCAGACGAGGAGGCTCATCAGCAGGGCGTTTAAAACCAGGGTAATCAGGATCTGCATCAGCCCGACTACCACTTTGCTAAAAAGGATATCTTGCCGGGAATAGGGCATGGCCAGTAAAAGCCCCAGGGTTTCCCGCTCCCGCTCCTGGCCCAGAGTCATCGCAGCCAAGGCTACTGTCAGCAAGAACATTGCGGCTCCCATCCAAGGATCATTAGCATGAAGGCGATTTTCAAAATAGGCGAAGCCGGGCCATGGGCCGATGAATTCACGCCCCCCTATTATTTCAGTCTGCAGGAAAAAAGTAGTCGCGAAAGTAACGACCAGGAAAAAGGGGACAAAAACAGGCAGGCTGGTTTTCCAGTCTTTCCAAAACAAAGTTTTATGGGGCAAGTATCTGTTTAAAGCCATAGCCTTCGCCTCCCATCCGGTGAATAAAGATCTCTTCCAGGGATATGTCCACAAAGTCCAGGAACAGGGGCTGAAATTGCCGCAGCTCGGCCGCCAGCTCATCGAGGCCTTCCTCCACGGTGATGCTGTACACCCGGCCTGTCTGTTCCACATTGAGGACGCCAGGCTTTTGCAAAACCTCCGCAGGCAGGGGTCCGGCAAAGGCCGCCTGAATCTTGCGCACTTTCTTTTTCAAGTCCTCCAGGCTTTCGCTCTTAATGAGCCGTCCCTCATGGACAATTGCCAAATGGTCACAGACGCGTTCCAATTCATGCAGGTGATGGGTGGAAATAAAAACTGTGGTGCCGTTTTCAGCTACTTCGTCCATCAGGATGCTCAAAAACTGCCGCCTGATTACCGGGTCCAGCCCGGCGGTTGGTTCGTCTAAAACCAGCAATTCTGGCTTGAGGGCCAGGTTTAAGATGATGGATAACTGGGTGTGCATCCCTTTAGACAGGTGTTTTACCTGGGCATTTTCCGGCAGGTTGAACACTTGGCGCAGTTCTTCAAACCGCTCCGGGCTCCACTTTTGATAGGTCTCCCGATATAGCCGGTACATGTCTTTTACTTTAAAGCCGGGATAGTAGCGTTGATAATCGGCCAGGTAGCCAACTCTTGCCTTTATCCGGTGATCCTGGTGTACAGGCTGCCCGCCGATTAAGACAGAGCCCCGGGTGGGCTGCAAAAGACCCATGATGATTTTAATCAAGGTGGTTTTGCCGGCACCGTTTGGCCCTACCAGGCCAAAGACTGCTCCTTGCGGCACTGTAAGACTGATCTCTTTAAGCGCTGTCTTTTCCCGAAAAGTCTTTGTCAACCCATCTGCAACAATCTTCACCTTGTCCCCTCCCCTATGCCTAGCTCCTCAAGCTGTTTTGATACCAGCGCTAAAATCCGTTCCTGGTTTAGTCCCAGGTAATGGGCCTCAACCAGGATTTTACGCAAGCTGTTCTGAAACAGGTCCATCCGCTCTTCGTCCTCCCGCACCTGGTAATCCAAACACACAAAGGTGCCCTTGCCCCTAAGGGTTTCAATCACCTTCTGCCGCTCCAGCTCCTGGTAGGATTTTTGAATGGTGTTGGGGTTAATCGCCAGCCGGCTGGCCAGCTCCCGCACCGAAGGCAGCCTGTCACCTGGGAGCAGTACTCCCCGGAGGATAGCCGCTTTTACTTCCTGTACCAATTGCTGATAAATGGGTGTGCTGCTGCGCTGGTCGATATGGAACAAAACAGGTCACCTGCCTCCCACTACACTTCATATGTACTATTACTACTAATACATGTATACCATTAGTCCGCATCTGTTGTCAAGCAGAATTATAAAAAACTGGCCGGTTCTTTCATTCTGCCGCTACTATTAACAGACCTTTAGCTAACGCTACCACGGCATGTCTTCATGTCTTGTGTCAATTGCCTTGGCAGTCGAAACGTGATAAAATATGGCTGGAGCAAAAATTGTCTGAAAACAGGCAGCAACTAACGCAGCCAGTTATTAATCATAATATGGGGGAATTCGGGGGACACCATACTAAATTATCTGGCAGACGAGTGCTTCCTTCCTGTACCCCATAATTTCCCTAGAGAAGAGGAGCGGATCGGATGCTGATTGGCCTGGATGTGGGCGGCACCCATGTTGATGCCGTCTTGCTGCATGAAAGAAAAATCTTAAAACATGTCAAGGTCCCCACCGGTGAGGGTTCTCTGCTAGCGTCAGTGGGAAGGGCCCTCGACAGTATGCTCCAGGAGGAAGACCCAAGCCTTGTGCAACAGGTTAACTTAAGCACTACCATCTGCACCAATGCCATTGTGGAAAAAAACCTTCCGCCGGTGGGGATGTTTTTGATCAGCGGACCCGGCCTTAATCCCTCTTTCCTGGCTTGCGGCGCCGCTACCGTCTTTCTATCCGGTGCCATTGATCACCGGGGGCGGGAGACTGCCCCATTGAACACCGCCGAAATAACTGCCGCTATGCATGACCTGCAGGCCAAAGGCATCCGCCTTGCGGGTATCGCGGGCAAATTCGCCACCAAGAATCCCTCCCAGGAAAAAGAAGTCCGGCGTTTAACAGGCCCCCACTTTGACCAAACTGCAATGGGTCACACCCTGTCCGGCCGCCTGGGATTTCCCCGCCGGGTGTATACCACTTATCTTAACCTGGCGGTATGGGAGGTATATTCCTCCTTCGTCCGGGCTGTTTCTGCTTCCCTTGCCCAGAAAGGCCTCCGGGCCCCCATCCATGTGCTAAAAGCCGATGGCGGTACCATACTGTTAGATGCTTCCCTGCAATGCCCCATAGAAACAGTCCTGTCCGGCCCGGCCGCCAGTGTTATGGGCGCGATAGCCCTTTGTCCCTGCAACCAGGATGCACTGGTGATTGATATCGGGGGCACTACCACTGACATCGCCCTCCTGGCTAACGGCGAACCCTTGCTGGAACCCAAAGGGATCACTATTGAGGGCTATCCTACCCTGGTGCGTGCCTTGGGCAGCCACCCGACAGGAATTGGCGGGGATAGCCAGCTTAGGGTTAAAAATGGAGAAATTCTAGTTGGCCCCCGCCGCCTGGGGCCGGCCATGGCTTTTGGCGGTCCCGCGCCCACTCCCACAGACGCCATGGTTTTATTAGGGCTGATCGATACCGGCGACAAAGAACAGGCCTTGGCTGCTATGCAGTTAATCGCCAATGAACTTGGCTCTGAACCTGCCACGGCCGCAAATTTGGTTTGCCAGGCTATGGTACAGGCTATCTGCCAGAAAGCAAAGGAAATAATTGAAGAAACAAACACCCGCCCTGTTTACACCGTGCAGGAAGTCTTGATGGAGCGAAGCATTCGCCCGAGCCTTGCCATAGTCATTGGCGGGCCGGCTTTGGCCCTTGCTCCCGCCCTGGAAAAAGCCTTGGGGATCCGGACCATATTTCCCCCTAGCCCAGGTGTGGCCAACGCCGTAGGGGCCGCCGCCAGCCGGACCACCGCTGAATTGACACTACTTGCCGACACTTCCCAGGGAAAGCTGTCCGTCCCGGAGGAAGACCTGACTGAAACAATACCGAATAACTATAGCCTGGCCCAAGCCAAAACCAAAGCTATCGATCTGTTGCGAAAAAGAGCTGCCCGGCTCGGCCTGGCAGACAATCCGCCGGTAGATGTGCTGGAGGAGCAGTCCTTTAATATGGTGCGGGGCTTTAACACCACCGGCAAGGATTTGCGGGTCAGAGTTCAGATCAGGCCCGGAGTGCGGACGGAGTTGCTGGAAGGAGGCAAAACCATTGTTGAAAGCTAAAAACCGTGTCGGAATTGTTTTTTTCCCCGCTTTTGACTGGGCCATCAGCAGAACCCACCCGGAACGGGAAGAACGGCTGTTATATACTCAGGATCAGTTATGGGAAGAAGGCGTTCTGGATATCCCAGGAATAGTTGAATACCCTCCGGCCCTTGCCACCAAGGCCGATGTGGACAGAGTCCACTTTTGCGTGCCTGACTTGGCTACCAGGGTGACAGAATCCCACCTGATTGCCGCCGGGGCCGCCATTAAGCTGGGTGAGGCCTGGGCCTGCCGGGAAATTAATAAAGCTTTTGCCCTGGTCCGCCCTCCCGGCCATCACGCCATGCGCCTGGTCCATGGATCCAGGGGGTTTTGCACCATCAACAATGAAGCGATTTTAGTCGGGTACCTCCGGGCCAGGCACAACATCCAGCGCATTGCCATTATAGACACTGACTGCCACCACGGGGACGGCACCCAGGACATTTACTGGCACGATCCGGATACCCTGTTTATTTCCCTGCACCAGGATGGCCGCACCCTCTATCCCGGCAGCGGTTTCCCTCAGGAGTTGGGCGGGCCCAATGCCTACGGCTATACTCTGAACGTACCCTTGCCGCCCGGCACGTCTGACGCCGGCTTCCATTATGTAATAGATAACCTGGTCCTCCCCGTCCTGGCGGAATTCAAACCCGACCTGATCATTAACTCGGCGGGGCAAGACAACCACTACTCGGACCCGCTCACCAACATGAGGTTTTCCGCCCAGGGCTATGCCCGCCTGACGGAGATGCTAAAGCCGGACATCGCTGTTCTGGAGGGCGGGTATTCCATCGAAGGCGCCTTGCCTTATGTAAACCTGGGCATCCTTTTAGCCTTGGCTGGCGTGGATTACAGCCGTGTCAAAGAACCGGACTTCGACCCCGCACAGATGCAGCAATCACCCGAGATCACCGGGTATATTGCAAAACTGTGCCAGAGCCTTTGGGACCGGTGGCGGCACCGGGAGGAGCTCCGGCTGGAGGTCACCAAAAATAAAACTTTTTTGGAGCGCAGCCGCCATATTTACTATGACACTGACGGCATCAACGAGAGCCAGGACGAAAAAACCCGCATCTGCCAGAACTGCCCTGGCTGGACGGAACTTCATTCATCTTCCGACTGGGGTGGCAAGGCAGACGGAGTGCTGGTTCACCGCCGCGCCTGCGCCTGTTGCCGGGCAGAAGCGCAGGCGGCCTATCATGTCTTGCAGAAAAAAGGAAAACTCCCTTTTTTGCAGGAGTTTTAAGGTATTCATTAATATAGCGGTATTATGTCAACCTTCAGGAAAACCGACTCGGGTAGAACAGACTACCCGGAGAGGTTTTTTCAGGTGCTTCTAGTTATTGCAGTGACAAGCTTCTTCCTCCTTGCCTTCCAGCGGGGACATAGAGCGGAGCCACTCCAGGATGGGCTGCAAGACCTCCAACACGTAGTTAATATCAGCGTCAGCGTTATCCCTCCCAAGGGTCATTCGCAAAGAACCGTGGGCAAGTTCACGGGAGAGACCCATGGCCAGCAATACGTGGGAGGGGTCCAGAGAACCGGAGCTGCAGGCCGAACCGCTGGATGCTGCTATCCCGGCTAAATCCAAGTTAAGCAGCAAAGATTCCCCCTCAACGTTTTTGACCGACACATTAACATTATAGGGGCTGCGCTGGGTAGGGTGGCCGTTTAGGAACACACCAGGTATCTTTATGAGGCCGGCAATCAGCTTGTCCCGCAAGGCTGTAATCCTTGGCATCTCTGTAGGCATTTCCAGGCGAGCCAGTTCTGCTGCCTTGCCAAAACCCACAATTCCCGGCATGTTTTCCGTCCCCGGCCGGCGCTTTCTTTCCTGCCCGCCCCCGTAAATAAGGGGCTGCATTTTTGTGCCTTTCCGGACATAGAGGGCGCCTACCCCTTTGGGGCCGTACATTTTATGGGAGGACAAAGATAAAAGGTCCACATTCAGTTCATTGACGTCAACCGGTATCTTTCCCGCGCTTTGAACTGCATCAGTATGAAAAAAGATACGCCGCTCAATCGCAATTTGGCCAATCTCCCTGATTGGCTGAATGGTACCAACCTCATTATTAACATGCATGACGCTGATCAGGACCGTGTCCTTCCGGACAGCCGCTGCCACATCTTCCACCCGGACCATTCCTTCACAGGTCACCGGCAAATAAGTAACTTCAAACCCTTGAGTTTCGAGGAACTTGAAAGCATCCAGCACCGCATGATGTTCGATCACGGAGGTGATCAGATGCCTGCCTTTTTGGCGGTTAGCCAGGGCAACCCCCTGGACAGCAATGTTATCGGCTTCGGTGCCTCCTCCGGCAAAGAAAACTTCTTCGGGCTTTGCCCCGATCAAGGCCGCCACCTGCTCTCTCGCCTCATCTAAAGCCTTTCTGGCCTGGCGGCCTTCTTTGTGCACGCTGGAAGGATTACCCCAGTTTTCCCGCATGGAATTTACCATTGCTTCTATTACCTCTTGCCGTACAGGAGTTGTACCGGCATGGTCAAGATAGATCCGATCCATCAAATCAACCTCCGCTATGAGTTTTCCCGGCAATATAATATGTGCCTTCTGAACTCAAGTTATCCCCAAAAACCGTTCGCCCTTGCCGTCTATTTGCTTGTGCCCAGGCAAGCCATCGCCAAAGACACCAGCTTGCCCATGGAGGTATCGGCCCGGGAATTCATTACCGCGGGCACCCGGGAGCCGACAACTACTCCCGCCATAGTTCCATTTGCCAGGTAAATGATGGTCTTGCCCAGAATATTTCCAGCCTCAATGGTGGGTACAACCAGCAGATCAGCCTGACCGGCCACCTTGCTGTGGAAATTTTTCATGCGGGCCGCCTTCTCGCTGACCGCCAAATCCATGGGTAGCGGGCCTTCCACCACCGCCCTGCCGAAGGCCCCCTCCCGGGCCAGGCCGACCAGGGTTTCTGCCTCTACTGTTACCGGCATTTTAGGGGTAACAACTTCATTAGCGGAGAGGATCGCCACTTTTGGTTCAGCCAACCCGAGCCTGTGGAGAAACTCCACCGCGTTGCGAATAATTTCAACTTTCTGCTCCAGGCTCGGGTTAATGTTGATCCCCCCATCGGTCATGAAAAGTAGACGAGGATAGCCAGGCAGCTCATAAGCAGCCAAATGGCTGAGGATACCCTGGCCCCGCAAACCGAATTCCCTGGCTAACAAGCCCCGCATAAAGTCGGTACTGCTGACTTTGCCTTTCATTAATACATCTGCCTGACCATTTGCCACCAGGGCCGCCGAGGTGTAGGCTGCCTGCGTCAGATCAGGTTCATGAACTATTTCCATCCGGGCCGGGTCCAGCCCCACATCCAGCACGGCCTTTACTATCCCCCGCTGGTCCCCAACCAGCACCGGATCAATCAGCCCCCGGCGCCAGGCTTCTTTTACTCCCTCCAGGATAAAAGGTTCGGCTGCCCCGGCCACACTTACCCGGGTCTTGGGCAGCCTTGCCACCGCATCCAGGAGGACCTGAAAATTAGTCACATCCACACCCCTTAGCGATAGATTTTTGCTTCCTCCTCGCCGTTTAATACCCGTAAGGCGCCCTGGGCCAGAGAAGGCAGCTCTTCCTCACCGGGTACCACTACAACCGGGGCGATAAATTTTACCCTGGCAATTATTTTGTCAACCAAGGACTGGGAGTAGGCCATGCCGCCGGTTAAAACCACCCTGTCCACTTCCCCGGCCAGGACTGCCGCCATGGCACCGATCTCCTTGGCGATCTGGTAAGCCATGGCTTCCACCACCAGCTTGGCCTGCTGGTCTCCGCCGGCTGCCCTTTCTTCGGCCTCTTTCAGGTCCTTGGTCCCCAGGTAGGCGTACATGCCCCCTTCCCGGGTGACAAAAGCCGTCATCTGGTCCAGGGTGTACTTGCCGGAATAACAAAGCTTCACCAGTTCCAGGGCCGGCAGACCGCCGGTTCTTTCCGGGGAGAAGGGCCCCTCGTTTAAAGCATTGTTAACGTCAATCATCCTGCCTTTTTGGTGGGGGCTGACGGAAATGCCGCTGCCCAGGTGGGCTACCACCAGGTTCAGATCAAAATAGCTGCGGCCCATCTCCTTGGCCACCCGGCGGGCCACCGCTTTCATGTTCAAGGCGTGGGAAAGGCTTTTCCGGGGCAGGTCAGGCAAGCCGGAAAGCCGGGCGATGGCATCCATCTCGTCCACCGCCACCGGATCGACCACAAAGGCCGGAATGCCCAGACGTTCCGCCAAGTAATAGGCCATAATTCCCCCCAGGTTTGAAGCATGTTCCCCTTGCACTCCTGCCCGCAGATCCCGGAGCATTGCATCATTGACCAGGTAGGTACCTCCCGCAAGGGGTTTCAGGAGACCGCCCCGGCCCACTACCGCGTCTAACTCCTCCAGCCTGAATCCGGCCCTGGCCATGGCCTCCGTGATCAGGTTTAACCGCAAATCAAACTGATCTACGACCCTGGCAAACCCGGATAATTCCTGGTAGGGATGCCGGACTGTTTCCTGTAAGACAGCTTCTTCTCCGGCAAAGATGCCATATTTAGTGGAAGTTGCGCCTGGATTAATTGCCAGAATTTTTTTAGCCTTAATCATTTCTCGGCCTCCAACAAATTATATTTTGACTGTGCCGGACATGGAAAAGGGAAGACCCTGATGGCCTCCCTTCAGCCGCTTTCCTGGTCCCGTGCTATGCAAAATTCCGTTCTGTTTCCGGCCTGACAACTTCAAGCTTAGGCGGGGCCAGCCCCTTTTTGTGATATTTTTCCTGATACATGGCTGCGTCTGCTTCTTGCAGCAAATAATCATAATTGTTCCGCCTGCTGGCAAGCCCAATGCTTATATCAACGGGAAAGGGAAACATCTTTGTTTCGTTTAATTGGGATAATGCCGACTTCAGCCGGTTGATTGCCGCCATAGCCTCGTCCCGGCCTGTTTCCGGAAAAGCGATCACCAGCTCATCTCCCCCAAACCGCCCGGGAATGTCGATCTGGCGCACTGTGTTCAAAACCAGCTTCCCGACCTGGCGCAGCACCTCATCCCCCATCTGGTGCCCGTGAACATCATTGATAGTTTTAAAGTTATCCAGATCCAGCATGGCAACCGTGATCACATGCTGGTACCTGGCGGCCCTTTCTTTCTCTTTCAGAAAAAGGTTTTCAAAGAACTGGCGGTTATATAGACCGGTCAGAAAATCCCGCTGATTCATTTCTTCGATCTTCTCTTTGGCTTCCTTGATCTCTTCAAAGCTCCGGGCATTGTTGATGGCTACCGCAGCCTGGGCGGCAAAGGCTTCCAGCATGGTGACGGTATCCCTAGTAAAATCGCCGGCTTCCTGGCTATAAGCGCAGATCACCCCGATGACCTGGCCCTGCAACAGAATCGGCGCCGCTGCCATAGCCTTGGCTCCTACAGCCTCAACTAAATGGGGATAAGTGGCAGTTGCCAGCAGATCCGGTACTACCACCGGCCGGCCGGTGGCCCAGACCTTGCCCAGCCAGGCTTCTCCCTTTTTAAAGCGGATTTGGCTGGCAATCTCAGGCCGGATATTATAAAAATTATTTACTGCCAGCTCTTCCCCGGTTACCAGCCCCACCAGGCAGGCTGGTACAGCCAGGGCTTCCGCTGTCTTCTGCACCAGCGTACTGAGAATAACATCCAGGTTTAGACTCAAGTTGAGTTCAGCGGTCAATTCATATAAAAGCCTGGCCTGACGTTCCTTTTCCTCCAGCCGGCGATACAACCGCTGCTTTTCCATGGTAATCGCCAGCTGCACCGCAATCGGCTCCAGAATGGTCAGGTCCTGCTCGGAATAAGCGTCAGGCTCTGTGCTGTCCAGAAACAATATTCCGATCAGGTTTCCTTTTGAGAAAATAGGGACCCTGATCACGGAACGGATTCCTTCTTTATATAGCCACCTGTCTTCGGAAAAATCCTGTTTTATTGCTAAGTCCCGCTCAATATGGGGTACCCGGTGGCGGATGATCCAATCCAGGGAAGTGCCTTCTTTTAGCGGCAGATTGTCAGAGGTTTTGCCTGCCCACTTGCCAGTCAGGGTCATCACCTTTACCGAAATATTCCTGCCTTCTCCTTTTAAAATGGCTAAGCCGACCCGGTCTAGCGGCATCAGCTGCTGCAACTCTCTGGAAAAGACTTTCCAGATTTGATCCACATCGAGGGTAGCGCTGATCAGTTGGTTGATCTTCATCAGCGCGGTGGTGGTAGCAGAAAGTCGGGCCAGTTCCTTGTTCCAGCGCAAGATTTCCTCGAGCGCGTTTTTTTGTTCGGTGATGTCCCGCACTATAGCCAGGATTGCCGGTTGCCCCAGGCAACCGGTCAGGTTGGCGCTGACTTCGACAGCTCTCAGCGCGCCGGAAGAATGCTTGATCACCGATTGATAGACCAGCCGACCTTCTTCCCGGATCTTTCCATCCAGTGCTCTGCCGGCTGACAGCCTGCAGCGGATAAAAGACTGCTATTCATCTTTAACAGCTCTTCCCGGGAGTAACCAAAGAGTTCCCAGGCCCGCCGGTTAGCATCCAATAACCGGCCATCCAGGTCATAAACAAAAATGGCATCGTTAGCCTCTGCAAACAACAGGCGATACCGGTCCGCCGCAGCCTGTCCCTCCTCCTCCAAACCATTCGGTTTTTCCGGCCCTCTTTCTTGCATCATGTTCACCCTTATCTAAGCATTTATACTAACCACTTATTTTGGGCAAGATTGAATACTTACCCAACCCGAAACCGGAAAACCATCCTACGTGCAAAAGCTCACCCAGTTTAAGCAACGTTAAAAAGGGGGCCAGTTCGCCCCTGTAGGTAACCTGCCCCATCAAACCCCCGGAAAATTGGCCGCTAGCTACTCTGCGGTTTGGTTTGCGCAGGTCAACCCACCGGGTATAGTCCGAAACAGTATAAATCTGCTGGGCCTTCCGGACCAGGCCCAAAAAATTTTCCAGATTTTCCACTCCCTGATGTAGCCCTAACCCCCTGATCCGGCGCAGCAAGTTTCTAATTAATATGTTGAACTCGGCCCGCTCGGCCACCTGGTTGCGGTAACGCAGCCTGGTAACTGTAACGTAGTCAATGGCAATGACACTTCTGTCCAGATTATTTGCCGCCAGCTCTATTTCCGCACCCGACAAAGACAACTCCTCGTTGTACGGCTGCCCTTTTTCCGGTATAGCAGCTAACCGGCAGTCATTGTTTAAAGGATTTACTCCTACCACACCCACTAGACGAAAAGACCTATTTGTTTTCTCCAATGTTCCGCCCAATTCCTGCAGAGCATTGACAAAGTGGGGCAGATACTTCCAGGTATCGCCAATCAACACCAGCCCGACCGCCAGGGTCTCACCCGGCTGGTAAGAAGTCTTGTTGCCAAAGGGAAACCCCAAAACAAATGGTTCCGCCTTAGCTCCGTAATGTACCCCGGCAGGAGCAGCTAAAAAAACCCTGTAGAAAGGGCATTCGGAATAAACTGCACAACGGGCGCATTCTCTGCGGTTCTGGTTACAAACCACCCTGCGAAAACTTTTGATAAAGGCGCTCTGCAGTGCGGTAATTTTTGATGGGACTAGCTCCAGCCCGCGTGTTCCAGTTGCCAGCATGACTTTATAAAAGGAAAACCTGACTGATTTAAGCATCCCTTTCACCTGCGCATAAGGGAATAATTCGGCGCTATCAGATGGTAGCCTTGCTTATTTTAACCTGCTTTGTTTAAAGTATAGCCTAGGCGCTGAAAATTGTCCATATGTTTACAGATTTGCGTAAAACCAGGGATAAAAAACAAAAACACCCTCTAAATAGAGGGTGCGGACCAGCGCAATCTTAACCTACATCCATCACCGGCTCCACCAGGGTGAGGCCATGACGGAGGACCTTTATTTTTTGAACCAGGGGATCCTCTGTACCCTGGAGATCAGCATTTTCCTGGCGCAGAATTGCTACATACTCAATTACCTCTTTAGTTAACCGCTCTCCGGGACAGACCAAAGGAATCCCCGGAGGGTAGGCCATGATGCTTTCCGCGCTTATCTCCCCTTCCGCATCCCAAAGGTCTACCACTGTGGTTTGGCTGTAAAAGGCTTCCCTGGGCAGTACACACAGATCGGGGATCGGCGGCAGCGGCGGGCAATAACGCACCACTTTCCGGCTGGAACGTTTTTTGGCCACATCCTTAAAACAGTTAACAAGGTAGCCAACTGTTTCCTCAGAGTCAGCTATTGTTATCAGGAAAATTACATTATACAGGTCTGCCAACTCTACCTGCAGCTTAAAATGCTGGCGGAGGATACTCTCCATCTCATAGCCGGACATCCCCAAGCCCTGCACATTAACCGTCACCTTGGTAGGATCCAAAGCAGCACAACCTGACCCCAGGGCCCGTTCATCCAGCAGGCTGATTCCCTTAATAGCCCCGATCTGCTCCCTTGTCCACAGCGCCAGATCGATAGTGCGCCGGACCAGCTCCTTCCCGTTTAACGCCATCTGTTTTCTGGCTACATCCAGAGAAGCCAGGAGCACATAAGAAGGGCTGGTGGTTTGGGTAAGGTTTAATACCGATTTTACCCTCTGCGGGCCGATCAGACCCTCCCGTAAAAGAAGGATAGAGCTCTGGGTCATCGAGCCGGCCAGTTTATGGGTAGAAGAAGCTGCTAAATCGGCACCCGCCTCCATGGCTGACGGCGGCAGGTCCGGGCTGAATCCAAAATGGGCGCCGTGAGCCTCGTCCACAATTACCGGCACCCGGCGGCTGTGAGCAATCTCCACAATTGCCTTTAAATCCGGTGTGGCACCGTAATAAGTGGGATTAATTACAAAAACCCCGCTGGCATCCGGGTGTTCCTTCAAAGCCCGTTCTACCTGCTCCGGAGTAATACCCACGGAAAAGCCGAAATCCTTGTTGACTTGCGGCTCCAAATAAATCGGGTTGGCGCCGCTTAAAATCAGCCCTCCAACTGCAGATTTATGGGCGTTGCGGGGTAAAATCAGCTTATCGCCAGGCTGGCACACAGCCATGATCATGGCCTGAATGCCACAGGTTGTTCCGTTAACAAGAAAGTAGGCATGGTCTGCTCCAAAGGTTTTGGCTGCCAATTCCTGGGCCTTTTTTATCGCCCCCGTGGGGTTAATAATGTTGTCTAAATCCGGCATGCAAGTGAGATCCATCGCCAAAACGTCAGCGCCAACAAACTCCTTGAATTCTTGGAGGCCGCGGCCCTGTTTGTGTCCCGGTACATGAAAAGGTACTATCCCGGCGTTAATGTAATTTTTTACGGCATCAAACAGGGGGGTTTGTTCTTGTTCCAATCTGTCAAGCAACGAGCCCAGCCTCCTTTCGGCATCTATTTTTGCAACGAGATTATTAGACCACAAATAAAATTAAATTTCAAGGAATATTATTGGCGCAGCGAAAGGAACTATGCATCAGCTTTAGTATTATCTTATCGCTATCAGATGAACTATATCACTCCAGTTATTAACAGTTACCAGTTCTATAATTATAATCAAACATACGTTCTGTTGTAGACATCTCAATTTGAACCGGTGTTTTCTAGCCGGTTTGTTGCCGGTGGAAAAAATATCATTAATTACTCGCCTATTCGACATTATTGAATGTTTTCCTTTTTACACTTCTTTATGGATTCTAAGGAAGAATAAGATAATTTTTTGCTGAATATTGCCAATATAAGCAGGAATTTGCCGAATTTTCTCGAAAGGAAGCTACCGGGAGAAATGGCTAAGACCGGAAGAAATGGCGGGGCAAATGCTGGCTCATTTGCGTTCCGGTTTACTTATTATTTTATTAGAAAGGGGAATTTATTTTGGCAAAATGGTTTTCCAATTTAAAGATCTTTGGCAAGGTCCTGGTTTTGACAGTCCTCTTGCTCATCTTTTTGGTCGGCATAGGGCTGCAGGCCATTCGTACCATGAACGAGCTGAACCACAAGACGCAACAGGTGTACCATGACAAACTAGTCCCCCTCAGACTGCTGGCAAATATCCGCTACCTAACCACTTCAAACAGCAATGATGTGGCTGACCACCTGGCCGCCGGCGACCTGGCGGAAATGCGGGAACTGGAGGAGCGCATCCGCCGGCGGGTTGAGGAGATCAACCAGGCAATTGCGACCTTGCGAAATACTGGCTTAACAGCAGCAGAAGACCAGCTGCTGGCCCAATTCGAAGCCGCCCTGGCCGAGTACCGGCCGCTGCGGGCCCAGGTTGTGGAGTTAAGCCAGATTAACCTCAAGGAAGACGCCCGAGCTCTTTACACTATAACCATCCCCATCAGAAACAAATCTCTCACCGCCATCGGAGGATTGATGGACTTAAACCAAAAACTTGCTGAAGACACCATGAAAGCAGGACAGAGGGCCTTCACCCAAACCGCAATGGAATTTGCCATCACTTTAGCCATCGCCATATTTATCGCCCTGGGGTTTGCCTTCTACCTGGGCCGGATGATGAGCCGACCCTTAAAGACCCTGGAACACGCCGCCGGTCAGGTGGCCGAAGGGGACTTAAGGGTTGAGTGGACTATCCGGAGCAGGGATGAGATCGGCACCCTGTCGGCGTCCTTGCACAAGATGGTGCAGGACCTGCGCCTGGTGGTGCAGCAGGTCCATGATACAGCCTCCAATGTGGCCGCTTCCGCCGAGGAACTCACTGCCAGCACCCAGCAAAGCTCCCAGGCGGCCACCCAGATCACCCATGCCGCCCAGGAACTGGCCAGCGGAGCTGACCGGCAAAATGACAAGGTGCAGGCAACCATGGCCACCATTGAGCAGGTATCTGCAGCCACAGAACAGATTGCGGCCACACCGCCCAGGAAGTGGCCACCTCCGCCCAGCACACCAGCCAGCGAGCCAAAGATGGCAATCAGGCTATGGCCAAGGCAATGGAGGAGATGGACCGCATCAACGCCTCCACTAACGAGGTAGCCGG
>Ga0208242_100668_pt1 | contig 15459 bp, 18 predicted proteins | sample SubbioAug_CSW13A_FD_184825 | JGI IMG/M metagenome (GOLD analysis project Ga0208242, IMG submission 184825) | Serpentinite rock and fluid subsurface biosphere microbial communities from McLaughlin Reserve, California, USA - CR12Aug_CSW13A (SPAdes) | ecosystem: Environmental > Terrestrial > Deep... | reverse complement strand
CTCGAAGAAAATTCTAAGAAACAACAAAAATTGATTGCTTAAGAGAATGCTGGCAAGTGCAGGGGCATGGTGATTACTGGCTTATAAATAATTTCCACATTGTCATATCGCTATGTTCGCAAGAACCCTTTTTCGTAAATAAAAAAGCCTTCCATCCATTAAAGGACGAAAGGCATACTTTCGCGGTGCCACCTTCATTGGCCTGCATCAATAACAGGCCCACTCAAGACAGGTACGGGACAAATGCTCAGAGTCCGATACCCCATTCCGTGTAACGTCGGAATAAACGGCAGAGCCTACTCCTCGCGTTTTGGTCTGCTACTTTCGGGCCCATTCAGCGGCGGCTCTTTTACCGGATCTCACCTGCCCCGGCTCTCTGAAAAAAGCTCCACTCCGTTTACTCTTCCCGGTCATCGTATTTGAACCAAGTTTAGCATATATCAAAAATGTTGTCAACCAACATAATTCTTTTTGTGAGACAGGAATTACCTGGAGATTATCACTCATAAGGTGCACTGGCATGGAATAGATATAAGAAAATAAGGGGTGGTAAAATGTTGCTGAAAGTTTTTTTTACAACTTTTGCTTTGGTTTTTCTGGCAGAACTGGGAGATAAGACGCAGCTTGCCACCATGCTGCTGGTGTCGCAGGGGCAATCGCCCAAAATGGTCTTTCTTGGTGCTGCGTCTGCTCTTGTATTATCGTCGCTTTTGGGTGTAATTGCAGGGGGTTGGCTTTTAAGGATATTTCCTGCAAACGCGCTGCAAACTGGAGCAGGGGTGGCTTTTATTGTCATCGGAGCTTTGCTTCTCCTTGGCAAATTTTAATTGATAAAGAAAAAAAGACCGCTTCCACGGTCCAAGCTTTAAAACAGAATTCTAAGAATTTATACCAAATATGCCGCCTGCCGCCCCTGTGGCAAATGCTAAAAATACTTTGGAGACATAACCAAAATGGATCTGGAATTCGGGCAGCAGAATCAGGGCGAACACTATCAGCCCGCCAAGATAAACAAGCCCTGTGATACCGCCATTTAGCCACCCTTTTGTTTCCAGCCTCTTTGCTACGTATGCAGCGCCGACAAAAATGGCAACCAGAGCAGTGGCATAAGTGATATAGGGCAGGACAGCCTCGGTCAGCGGTGTATACTGGACAAGAGCGCTCACTATCAGGAACACAACCAGTGAAAGGAAGTAAGCGTAAAGGACTCCTTTTGCCATTACTGCAACAGTGGCGGGCGTCTTGGCCTGAACCCCTGCAACGCTTCTCTTCGGCATGGGCGTCACCTCCACAAGTTTCTTTACTTGCAATGTATGTGCCCAAGCCATTGTTTATTCTTTATTTTTTTAAATATTAGAGTGCAGTCTGTCTATTTCTCCCTGACAATGCTCTCTACTCCGAAACGGGCCATACGGATTTTAGTGTTATCTGCAATTTTTACTGTGAGGTCGTCATCTTTTATCTTTTCGACAACACCGTATAAACCGCCAATGGTGCGTATATGGTCGCCTTCTTTAAGTGAACCAAGCAGTTCTTTGCGCTTTTTCTGCTGTGTCATCTGGGGCCTGATCAACAGAAAATAAAAAGTCACAATTAACAGGATAAACGGAAAAAAGGCACTTAATTGTTCAGGCATTAATTTTCCTCCTTTTGCTGCCCGAAACGGGCGATAAATTCCCTGTATACTTCAGGGAAGGTACCAGCGATGATACTCTCCCTGACACGGGCCATAAAATGGACAAGTACATACAGATTATGGTAGGTTGTAAGGCGAAGGCCAAACATCTCGTTGGCTTTAATAAGGTGCCTCACATAGGCACGTGTAAAATTGCGGCATGTATAGCAACCGCACCCCTCTTCCAAAGGCCGGAAATCGTCGGCATACGGCCTGTTGCGTACCGTGAGGTAGCCGGTACGTGTCATTATGGTGCCGTTGCGTGCTATACGGGTAGGCAGCACGCAGTCAAACATATCAATGCCGCGGGCTACCCCTTCAATCAGGTAATCAGCGGTCCCAACGCCCATCAGATACCTTGCTTTCTCGCGCGGCAAGACAGGTACAGTGGCTTCCAGCATCTCATACATCAGCTCAGGCGGCTCACCAACGCTCAGGCCCCCTATGGCGTAACCCGGGAAATCCAATGCTACCAGCTGCCTCGCACTTTCCTGCCGCAGGTCGGGATACATCCCTCCCTGGACAATGGCAAACAAAGACTGGCCGCTGCTGCTTTGGGCCTTTAAGCAGCGCTCCGCCCACCTTGACGTTCTTGCCAGTGAATCTTTTATATATTCCCTGTCGGACGGGTAGGGGGCACATTCATCAAAAGCCATGATTATGTCGGCGCCAAGGTCTTCCTGAATCGATATCACGTTTTCCGGGGCGAGAAAATGCTCCGAACCGTCATGGTGTGAGCGGAAAGTTACGCCGTCCTCGCTGATTTTTCGAAGCGCACCCAGGCTGAACACCTGGAAGCCTCCGCTGTCGGTAAGTATCGCCCCATCCCAGTTCATAAAGCGGTGCAGGCCGCCTGCCTCCCTGATTAGCTGGTTGCCGGGCCGCAGGTAAAGATGATAGGTGTTGCTGAGGATGATTTTAGCGCCAATCTGGCGCAGTTCCTCAGGACTCATTGTTTTGACCGTAGCCTGAGTGCCCACCGGCATAAAGACGGGAGTGGGAACATCACCGTGCGGCGTGTGTAGTATGCCAGCCCTGGCCCCGGTGTTTGGACATTCTTTTACCAATGTATAAGTTACTGCCATAGTCATCTCTCCATGGCTTAGTTTACCTACCCAGGCACGATTTGTCAAATCAAATTATAAGCATTGCATCGCCGAAGCTAAAAAACCTGTAGCGCTCCCTGACTGCCTCATGGTAAGCCTCTAAAGTGTTTTCTCTGCCGGCAAAAGCAGACACCAGCATGAGCAAAGTGGAACGCGGCAGATGAAAATTGGTCAGCAGCACATCCACAGCCTTAAACTTGTAGCCTGGATATAAAAAAATATCAGTCCAACCGGAACCTGCCGCCACGGACCCGCAACTATCTGCCACAGTTTCCAGCACACGGCATGAGGTGGTCCCAACAGCCACAATCCTGCCTCCTTCTGACCTTCTGCTGTTTAAAGCTGAGGCAGAGCTACAGCTAATGCTGTAAAATTCGCTGTGCATCCTGTGTTCTTTAATATTTTGCACTTTTACCGGGCTAAAGGTGCCAAGCCCTACATGGAGTGTCAGATATACTGACTCAACACCAAAAGCTGCCACTTTTCCAAGCAAGTCAGTTGTGAAATGAAGGCCTGCCGTTGGAGCTGCCGCAGAACCGCTTTCACTGGCATAGACAGTCTGGTAGCGTTCATTGTCGCTCAGTTTTTTTTTAATATATGGGGGCAGGGGCATCTCTCCCAGCCTCTGGAGCGCCTCTTCGAATATTCCGTCACAGCTGAAATCAAGAACACGGACACCGTCGGGCAGCGCTTCTGCAACGCGGCAGCTCAAATCACCGCTGCCAAACACTATTTCCGTCCCCAGCTGCAAGCGCCGTCCCGGTCGAACCAGTGCTTCCCAGCGATTGCCTGACAGCCGGTGCAAAAGCAGCACTTCCACCAAGCCGCCGCTTCGCTTTTTTTGACCCAGAAGCCGTGCAGGAATAACCCTTGTGTCGTTCAACACAAGGGCATCTCCTGCTTTCAGGTATGTAATGATGTCAGGAAACATGCGGTGGTAGACACGGCCGGTCTCCCTCTCCAGGACAAGCAGCCTTGATTCTTCCCTCTTTTGAAGTGGCTCCTGAGCGATAAGCTCTTCCGGAAGTTGATAATCAAAGTCATCCAGTCTCAATTAATCACCACCAAGCTTAGAGCGAACCGATTTCAATGCCCTGAAAGTAGTATTTTAAGATTTCCTCGTAGTTATACCCCTGCCTTGCCATTTCGAAAGCTCCCCACTGCGACATGCCGACACCGTGCCCCCAGCCCCTGCCGTCAAAGGCAAACGCAAGCGGCAATTTAGACACAGTCCTGCTTCGTTGGGCGCCAAGCATGGAGATATTCTGTGAAGTGCGGGCAGCAGGAACACTTCCCACAGCAGCGGCAGCAAAAATCTGCTGGTTTACTGGTATCTCGCGTACAGCACCACCGGACCCGGCCACATGGACACGCCTGTGGACAGGGATGATGTCATAAAGGCTGCTGGAGAAGTTAAAGACAGTCCTTGTTGCAGTGCGCAGTATAACAGCTTCACCGTTTGTTCCGCGTACCAGCAGTTGAAGATGGCGGCCTCCGGCAGATTGCAGCTGCGGTAAAATTTCAAGCACGGTGCCCACTGCAATCTGATTTTGCCTCAGCATTTCTTCCACCTCTTCCCGGGAGTGGGTGAGATGCCAACGGGCCGGGAACTCTGTATTGTTTCCGCTGCGCGATGCCAGGTGCACAAGCAGAGGCTGGCTTACTGAAAAGGGATCCGGGGTTGCCCTGGCATACGGCAGCGCGCCGGACCAGACATCCTCCGAGTTTTCTGTGTGCCCGCCGCTGTTTGAATGATAAAAAAGCTGTGCTATACTGCCGTTATAGCGCGCAACAAGGCCTGCTGTTTCCTGCACAGCACGGAGTGTATTCATATACTCATGGTTATAGCCTGCATATTTCTGGCAGCACAACGATGAATCACTGAGGTTAAACCCAAGAGCAGTGTGTTTGTTTTGATTTGCCACAGCGAAAGAGCGGGCGGCGACCGCCTGTGCCTTCAGCGCCTCAAGGGGCCAGGAATCGCTCATCTCGTAGGGCACAACACCAAAAATATATTGCTCCATATTCAATATATTTATAAGAGACAGCTTAAGAGCGGCGGCCCTGACTTCAAAGGTACCCTCATAAAAGCGGGTAAACTGGCCCGGCGCCGCCGCAGTGGTCGGGATAACGCCCCTAGGGGAGAGTTGCAGGGAGACACGGTCTGCTGTAATCAGGCCGACTTCTTTGTTCTGCCCGTCGCTTAAAGTAACAGCGTCGTTTTGCGAACTTACAGAAAAAGCACCGGGGTAGTTAATCCTGACCACAGCATCCAGTCCTTCCACCCAAACTTTAAACGGGAACTGTGTGTTGTCTTTCCTGTAAGCCACGTAAGCTTTATAGGCCCATTTATCTCTGGCCTCACGGGCCTGCTGATAGGCTCCCTCAAAATTTTGGCTGGCGCCGATTTGCACATACTGACTGTTTTTTGCTTCCAGTTTTACCTGTGTGTAGGTGAGGGGTAACGCCACATTTTCTGCCAATTGTATATAAACAGAAAACCCTTCTTGATTGCTTAAAGATGCAGAAGAAATTGTGGCGTTGGTGCGGAGGGCCACATCGTAGTACAGCCCTACCCGCACAGTCTCAAGCGCAGATACCGGACTGACAATAAGTGCCAATGCCAGTAGTAATGTTAGCAAAAATATATGTATATTCTTCAAAGCTGCCACCCCACAAGTTCAATATCAGAATACTATTTCGACACCTAAATACAATATCCTGCAGTTTTACCCAAGTTTAATAAGAGACTGCAAAGCTTATGACGCAATAATAAAACGCTGCCGGGCAGAGCACCGGCCGCGTTTTAGTTGCAGCGTAATTACGGCAGTATTTTTTTAATCAAATCACCAATGAGGTCGTTACTGTCATCAGGGTCTACAACAGGGTCTTCATCACCGGGCGGCTCATCCGTGCCATCTTCGGGCGGTTCTTCCTTATCTGTGGCCAAAGTAGCCGCGGGTTCCTCGGGATCCTCGGGATCCTCGGGATCCTTTCCTTCGAGTGCGGATAAATCCTTTTCATTGTTTGTAGCTGTAACTTTTTCCCGCAGCTTAAGTGACAGCAGGTTAAAGTCCTTTTCGTTCTCTACCCGGCGCAGCACCTCTGCAGGCTTGGCTTCCGCCTCAAGGAGAGCTTTGTTGATCCCCTTGCTTTGCAAATCTGTAATTTCAAGAGGCAGGCCTTCATTTTTGGCCTCAAGATAAACAGCAAATTTACCTGTGGACAACCCGTTCTCACGAGCTTCTTCCCTTATCTCCTGGTTTGTGGATAAAACAGTCACTCTTACAGGAGCAGTTTTACTACTGATATAATCATTTGTTACCTGGGTAATTTTCTCATTTATTTCTGCCATATTCAGGCTTTCATTGCCGGGCGCCGGAGAGCTGGCCACTACCACATCATTAACAAGGTAATCCTGTTCTTCGGCGGTACGCAGCAGCGCCTCGATTGCATATTGTAAGTTTTCACCCTTTAAGCGCAGTTCACCGATAAGTTTGGCGCCATCTTCGTTTAGCGCTTCAACTCCTATTACCCGCTGGGAGGAATTCACAACCAGTTCTACACTGGGGTTGATATCAAGGGTAATATATGCCGCCGGGGCCATCCGGCCCTGCAAAGGCAAAAGAACCGAGGCAAGAGCCAACAGCATTACCGCGGCCACTGCCAGCTGGGCACGCGGAAAATAAGTACCATAGCTGTACTCACTGCCGACCTCCACCCTGCCCCTGCGCGGCAGGTTCTTAAACCGGCCGTCACGGGTGAGGACAAGTACGTTATTCTTATTAACTTCAAGCACCAGTCCCCGGGTTTTCAACGCCCATCGTCTCCTTTCAGGTATTCCCTGATATGGGGCAGATCTTCAATAAATACCAGCGCCATTGCCACAATATACTTGCGGTGGCGTTCCAGTGTTTTGCGGCTGAAGGTTAACATCCCGTCCAGTTCTTTAAGCGGCAGTTCTTTGTATTTTAAAAAGTGATTGCGCCATTTAATATTGTCAGCAACGGCGCGCGCCGCTTCCTGGGCACGCTTTCTGGCAGTTACCTGCTTTGGTGATATCTTTACCAGTTCCTGCAGAGTAATACCGTAAGCTCCAAGCACCCCGGTATAATATATTATTTCTTCCCGCCTGTCACGTGCGCTGTGCCAGTCGCTGAAGGCCTTCTCGGCCGCTTGGTGTTCAAGTGCGGAAAGTGTGGATACTCCATCCTGTTCTTCAGTGCCGTAGTCTGAAAAAGGTATCTCATTAAACCACGCTTTATTGCGCCTGAAATAATCGGTCAGCCTCCGCTCCACCACCAGCCTCGCAAAGCTGAGGAAGCGTGAGCCCTGGCCGGGCTTAAAGCCGTCTATGGCCTCGTTAAACGCCAGGGTTGCAACAGAAATTTCATCGTCAATGCCTTCCTTGACAAAACGGTGGCAGTAGCGTGAGGTTATTTTGAGCACATAGGGTTGGTATTGCCTGATTAGATATTCCCGGGTTTCATGGTCCCCCTGCTGTGCTTTAAGGACCAAATCATCCGGTACGGGATTGGCCCGGTCATCAAAAGGAAAGACCACCGGTTCTACCTCCCTTACTTATATGTTCGCCATACTATTTCTCTTTTTGGGGGTAATGTCGTAAAAACTGGAAAATTATCTCCTGCGCAGCAGGTAAAAGAGTAAACTTAACACAATGCTGAGAATGATTCCCGTCATAACTGGAAAGTAAAAGACAAAATTCTCTTTTTGCACCACAATGTCACCGGGAAGCTTGCCAAGGTTAAAGCGCCCCCCTGCCAGGAGCATTAACCCCAGCAGGAAAAAGATAACGCCAATAAGCATGAAAATGCGGCCAAACTGGTCAAGCATCACTTTGCCCCCTTGGAGTTTTAAAATATCTTTCTTTTTCACTGAAAACACAACCACAATAAGGCTGGCGGTACATTCCCAACTGCCGGGAAGTGTTAACGCTTTCACGATAGCCGGGCCTAAGATCCTCGTAAATAAATTCTACACTGTGCCTGTTTGCAGCAGCCTCCCCCTCCATTTGCAGAAGCTCATGGTCCTGGTACGGGCTGATCACCAGCGTAGTGGAAAAGCACGGGATGCCCAGACTCGCCGCGGTCTTTGCTGTTTGCTCCAGGCGCAGACTGTAACAGGCCCGGCAGCGCCCTTTACTGCTGTCAAGGACAGCACGCAGGTACTGCTCCAGCTCATAGTCCCCGTCTATGATAACGGGAATGCTTTCGCTTTCGCAGTAATTCTTCAGAGTTTGCATCCTTTTAACAAATTCGAGGTAAGGGTGGATGTTGGGGTTGAAAAAGAAACCGTGAATATCATATCCCAGATTGCGGAAGCGCCCGGCACTGTAAGTTGTGCAAGGAGCACAGCACATGTGCAGCAATATATTCATTTCAACACCTACCATATAGAATCCTGCCCCGGCTGTTTTTCAGGGTGGACACCCAGATGCCGGCAGGCAAGTCCTGTGACAACACGTCCCCGTGGTGTCCTCTGTAAAAACCCCAGCTGGAGCAGGTAAGGTTCATAAATATCCTCAATAGTTTCAGATTCCTCGGAGATAGCCGCCGCCATAGTATCAAGGCCCACCGGGCCGCCGCCGAACTTCTCAATCATGGTCAAAAGCAACCTGCGATCAATCTCGTCCAGGCCTAATTTATCCACTTCCAGCATCTTTAATGCCGCCAGCGCCACCTGTCCCGAAATTGTATTATCAGCTTTTACCTGGGCAAAGTCCCGCACCCTTTTTAGCAGGCGGTTGGCTATCCGCGGTGTCCCCCTTGCGCTCTGAGCCACCTCAAGGGCACCGTCAGGCGTAATGTCTACCTGCAGGATTTTAGCGGCCCGCATCACTATTTCCTGCAGCTGCGGTACATTGTAGTAGTCAAGGCGGGCTACAACGCCAAAACGGTCACGCAGGGGCGAAGACAGGGCGCCTGCCCTGGTGGTGGCGCCAATGAGGGTAAATGGCGAAAGATCAAGACGGAGAGAGCGTGCACTTGGGCCTTTGCCGATAATAATGTCAAGGGCAAAATCCTCCATGGCAGGGTATAGAATCTCCTCCACCACACGGTGCAGACGGTGAATTTCGTCAATAAACAATACATCATGGGAGTCAAGATTGGTTAGTATTGCAGCCAGGTCGCCTGGCCGCTCAATGGCCGGCCCTGAAGTTGTGCGCAGATTTACGCCAAGTTCCGAGGCAATGATAGAGGCCAAAGTGGTTTTCCCCAGCCCCGGCGGTCCGTAGAGAAGCACATGATCCAGAGAATCGCCCCTCTCTCTGGCCGCATTAATAAAGATGCGCATATTTTCTTTTATTTTTTCCTGCCCTATATATTCCCCGAAAGTGCGCGGCCGCAGGCTTGTCTCCTGCCAGTCATCTTCCTGATGCCTGCGTGTGGAAATAATTCGCTCTTCCATGTGTCCTCCTTACCTTGAACCAAGTCTCGCCAGGGCCTGGCGCAAAAGTTCCCGACCGCTCAGTTCACTGTCAGCTCTTGACTGCACCGCCTGCAGGGCGCTTTGAGCCTCGCCGGCGTTATAGCCAAGTGTCAGCAGTGCTTCCATGGCGTCACTCAAAGCATCAGCGTGCCCGGTGTCCTGGGCTTGTTTTGTCAGATCCTTGGTTCCGACCTTTTCCCTGAGTTCAACAAACAGTCTTTTGGCCGATTTAGGCCCTATGCCGGGCACTCTTGTCAGTGATTTTATATCTTCTCTTACAACTGCCAGATAGAATTCTTCAGGAGTCAACGCTGACAGGACGGACAGTGCGGCCTTTGGGCCCACTCCGCTAACTGACAGCAGAAGCAAAAACAATTCTTTCTCCTCACCGGATATAAACCCGTAAAGAGAAATGCCGTCTTCACGCACTGACAGATATGTGAAGAGCTTTACTTCCTGGCCCACTGCCTGCAGCCGGCCAAGTGTCGAAGCGGGAACAGAGAGCAGGTATCCGATACCATTGCACTCAACTATTGCAGAATCCGGGCCTTTTTCTGTCAATACTCCGCGTATATAGCTAAACATCTGCTTTTCCCCGTTCTATAAGATACTGGAGCCTGCCTGAATTCAGGTGGCACAGCGCCAGCGCCAGGGCATCCGCGGCATCATCAGGCTTTGGCAGCACGCGAAGCGACAGCAGCGCAGCGACCATTTGCTGGACTTGTTTTTTTTCAGCCCGGCCGTAGCCAACCACAGCCTGCTTAACCTGAAGCGGGGTATACTCGTATACTGTCAATCCTGCATGGTTCCCCGCCAGCACCGCAACGCCGCGTGCCTCGCTCACCTGCATGGCGCTTAGAATGTTTTTATTAAAAAATATTTTCTCCACTGCCATTGTATCAGGCCTGAATTTATCAGCAAGCGAGATGATTTCCCTGTAGATACGGTCGAGACGCAAAGAAGCCTCCTGGCCGCTTTCAGTGCGGATGCAGCCATAATCAATCATGATACGGCGGTTGCCGGCATCTTCCACAATACCGTATCCGGTCAGGGCAATACCGGGGTCAATTCCGATCACGCGCATCCTTTTCTCTCCTTACTTTTTATACAAACATATATTCGGCACGTGGCGGCAGATTCCTGCTGCTTTAAAGAATCAGTGCTTTTCCTGCCATTAACTGCTCTACAATTGCGTACATATTAGTCACATCACCGGCAGCCAGTTTATCAGTAAGTTTAAAATAATCAAGGCACAGACCGCATGAATGGAATGCCACACCGCGCAAAGCCATTTTCTGAATGCTGTCAAGAGCCGGGGACCCCTGGCAGGCAAGCCTGACAGCTGCATTTACAAGATAAACCGATGCAGGCAGTTTAGTGTGCTCGGCTAAGGCATATAAGAAAGAACGCATCAGAAGGCCGCCCAACTCCTCGCTGCCCCTGCCCATGGTATCTGAGGTGATAAGAAGTACAGCGGCATGATCCTCATCACTGCCTTCGCTCACAACATTTTCCTTTCTTATCGTGACTGAAAATATACTATCCTTTTCTATGACGGATGAATCCAGGTTTAGGTTCCCTGCCAGTTTGGACAGGTTTTTAACAGCAGTCTCATTGTCAACCAGAACTGTCAGCACACCTTTTGTCATTGCATCAAGTTTCTTTTTGGTTTCCACCACAGGCTGAGGGCAGGAAAGCCCCCGGCAATCCAGCTTTAACACGTCCATCAGATCCACTCCTTGGGAGTCTTTTTACATTTATACCATACCATAATTCTTTCCAAACAGGAAAGGAAAAAGATAAATCTTAACGAAGTTATGCCTGAGGTGATTTTATGCAAAAATCCGCAATACCGCTCTGTAATAGTTATAATCCGGGCAACTACAGTATAGCCCTGGCACTGTCGCGCAATAACCTGTCAGCCGCCGACCCGGCGGCAATGGCGTACAACAGCGGCTGCCCGTATAACCCGGATTCCTGCTCCTTTGAAGTCAACTGCCTCGGCCACCTTTTTACTGTCAGCTACCCTGATGGCCTTGTTAAGTACGGCAGCACAGGCCTGGAGCCTCCTGTTTCCATACAGCTGGTGATGCTGAATTACCTGTCACGGGCCGATGGCACGCCTCTTTCATATCAATATGTGCCATATCGTGCTTTAGACGGCGGCGGTGTTTTTTATGACGCTTTTTACAGAACAGCCATTTTGCCTCTGGCAAAGAATTTTGGCAGTTGCCCGCAGCGCCTTCTCGCCGCCGGAGCACATTTTGATGCTACTCCACTTACGCGGGGGTCCGGCACAGGATTACTTCTCTTTTTTCTGCCAAGGATACCTCTTTATTTTCAGGTCTGGCCCGGCGACGAGGAATTTCCCGCCGGCGCCAACATTCTTTTTGACTCCACTGCCAACCATTACCTGCACACCGAAGACCTGGCAGCAATGAGCATCGTAACAAGGCTCCTGATCAAACAATCAGGATAAAAGCAAAGAGGCCCCTGAAGGCCTCTTTTGCCTTAACACGCTGCTTTTTCCTGCGCAGCTTTAAGGCTTTCGCGCAGCAGTTCTCCGGATACTTTCTCCTGAACTACCAGAATATCCGCCACCTCTTTAATGAGCTCGATTTGCGGCACAAGCAGCAACCTGACACGGTCCTCCTGCGCGGCTATAATTTTCTGGATTACTCTGTGCACCGTTCTCCCCGGCACATCTTCAAGTGAAACAACGCCAAGCTGCGACATGCCCGCGGCTATTATTTTTTTAGCTGCGTCTACTGCCTGCTGGAAGTCATTGGCTGCGCCTGTGGAACGGTCGCCAAAGACCACTTCCTCTGCCACGGCGCCACCGAGCATGATAGAAATCTGCCCTTCGATATACTCCCTGGTGTAAATATAGCTGTCCTTCTCGGGCATTTGGCGCATATAGCCAAGTGCCTTACCCCTGGATGTTGTTGTAACTGTGGACACCGAGCCGGGCCTGATAGTTTCACTGATGAGGGCATGGCCTATTTCGTGAACAGCCACCCGCCACAATTCAGAACTGTCGGGTTTGCGCTCCAGCTTCTCCCCCATAATAACTTTGTCAATTGCATCTGCAAAATATCGTTGTGTAATTTTTTCTGCCTCGTCCCGCATGGCCAGAATGGCAGCTTCATTGGCAACACTCTCCAGATGGGCGCCGGAAAAACCAAATGTTTCCCTGGCTATTTTCTGCAGGTCTGTACACTCCGACAATGGTTTGTTTTCTGTATGCAGTCTGAGAATTTCATGTCTCGCGTCCACATCCGGCAGGTCAACCTGTACAATCCTGTCAAAACGCCCAGGCCTGATTAAGGCGCCATCCAGAATGTCAGCACGGTTTGTGGCGCCGATAACCAGCGTCCTTACACTCTGGTCCAAAGCCATGCCATCCATTTCCACCAGCAGCTGGTTCAAAGTCTGGTCATATTCATGGTGAGAAGAATGCGAACCTCGTTTTCCCCCCAGGATTTCAATCTCATCAATAAATATGATGGCGCTCTTTTTCTTGCCTTTCTGTGCCAGGCTGCGGGCCTTTTCAAACAACTGCCTTACACGCTGAGCACCAACTCCGGCATACATTTCGATAAATTCGCTGCCCGACGAGGACATAAAGATTGAATCTGTATACTGTGCTGCAGCTTTGGCCAGGAGAGTCTTGCCTGTGCCTGGCGGCCCGACGAGAAGAATTCCTTTTAACGGCCGGATGCCCATACTAGCCACTCTCTCAGGGTAGCGGATGAAGTCCAGGGCTTCAAGCAGCTCTTTTTTTGCAGTCTGCTGCCCTCCTATTTGCTTAAACTTAACAAGTCCGGTGGTGCTGCCGGATTCTACAACAGCGAACTTCTTATTCCCGCCTTTAACCCCGGCAAAATGATAGAGCAGATAAATAAGGGCTCCAAAAAAAACCATGGGGGCGATATTTACACCCTGCCAGATTAGGACCACAAGCACGGCAGCTCCTGCACCCAGCGCGATTTCAATTATCATGTGCGGTCACCTTCTTCACTGCGACGGGGTGATCTATCTATGATCTCATACAAGTATTTATCACCGTTTCTGGCCTGAAAATAAATACGCTCGTCATTTACCAGCAGTTTGTGCTCATCCATTCCCATATCATTGAGAATTCGGGCCACCTGCTCTCCCATTTCAGTAAAATTGCCCCGCTGCTCTCCCTCAAAAAGAGCCAGATGTACAGCAACGTATGCTTCATCCAGGCTTTCGTCACGCTTGTCCACCAGTTCCAGGCTGTAGTTCTTCCGGCCCAAAAGCCTGCTTATTTCTTCACTCAGTTCACTGTGGATGGTGGCAAGATCATGAACATACCCCAGCTGAACAGATACTGTGAGCAGGTCGCCCTTCTGCAACAGGTTGACTGCTTCAACAGATTCATAATCTCCGATACGCTTGAGCAGCGGCTCGTTTACCATTTGCCTCTGGCGCAGGTAAATACCTCCCACGGAAACAGCCATGGTCAGTATAAATGCCAGTAAAGCTATATACCACTTAAACTTTTTCATTATATCGCCCTTTCTAGAGGCAAAAAGTTTACATAAACAATTATAACACAGGAAAAAATCTTATTCCACCTGGAAAAAGTGCCAATGTAAGGCTTTCTTATATTAGTGTCTGTTAGGATGGCAGATTTTTGCCAGCAGGTCAACACCGTCAGCCCCTGTGATATGGACATCCACAATCTTACCGTAGGGCGTGTGCTGCCCTGACAGCCTCACATAGCCGTCCACCTCCGGTGCCTGGCCTTCTGTCCTTGCCAGTGTCACAGCAATATCCTGCGCCGATTTACCATCAAGCATAACAGGAATTACACTGCCAAGCAGTATCCTGTTTTTTTCTTTTATTATCGCACTCTGGAGAGCGATTGCCTGCTGCATCCTCTCCTCTTTTACTTTTTGGGGTACCTGCTGCCTGAAGCCAGCGGCTTTAGTTCCCTCTTCCCTGGAATAGGTGAAGAATCCGACTCTGTCAAGCCTTGCCTCATACAGGAAATCGAGCAGAGACTGGAATTCTTTTTCCCCTTCCCCGGGAAAGCCGACAATAAATGTTGAGCGCAGGGAAATGCCCGGGATTTCCCTGCGCAGCTTCTCAAGCAGCCTCAATATTTTTTCTGCTGTCAACCTGCGCCCCATGCGGCGCAATACCAACTCATCTGCGTGCTGCAGCGGCAGGTCAATATATTTGCAGATCTTGTGTTCTCCCGCCACAGCTTCAATAAATATATCATCAATACGCTCCGGATAAGCATAAAGCAGTCGAATCCAGGAGAGCCCCTCCAGTTTTGCCAGTCCGCTGATAAGTGCAGGCAGCTCTTTTTTTCCATAATCGCTGCCAAAAAGAGTAATATCCTGAGCAACCAGGTTTAGCTCGCGCACACCTCCTTCAACCAGGGTACGGGCTTCAGCCAGTACAGAATCGAGCTTCCTGCTGCGGTAAGCTCCCCGGATTAAAGGAATGGCACAGTAACTGCACCGATTGTCGCACCCTTCAGCAATTTTTATAAATGCGCTGTGCGAAGGGGTGCTCAGCAGTCGCGGTGCATCATCCGACTCACGGTATAACCCTTCAGTCAGCACAACTTTTTCCCTTGCCAGAGAGCGCCTGACGGCGGTCACAATACCTCCGATATCACCTGTCCCCACAATCCCATCTAATTCCGGCATTTTGTCCAGCAGCCTCTCCCCGTAGCGCTGGGCAAGACAGCCGGCAGCCAAAAGTACACGGCAGCGCTTTTTTTTAAGTGCAGCCATCTCCAGTATTACATTTATAGACTCTTCTTTGGCAGACTCAATAAAACCGCAAGTGTTAATTATTACCACATCTGCGTCGCCGGGGTTGCTTGTGAGCAGAAAGCTTTCTTCTTTTAACAATGCAAGCATTACTTCACTGTCAACCAGGTTCTTGGCACAGCCAAGCGAAACCAAAGCCACAGAAACAAGCTCCATAGAATCCATAATTACCCCCATTGTACGAAGACAGGCCGCAGGTCCGCTGCCTCCAATAAGACAAGAGAAAGACGCTGTCTTTTTTTTCAGTATAATTTAAAGAAGTGTATGATGTCAAAAAAATAACCTGAGTATCAAGTTTGGTCAGGAACCTCTTGCCATCAGAACATATGTTTGTTATAATGTAGCTAGCAGAACATAAGTTCGGGAGGCGATAAGATTGGCTGAACAGCAAGCACTAAATTGGTTGGAG
>Ga0208242_100667_pt1 | contig 15474 bp, 11 predicted proteins | sample SubbioAug_CSW13A_FD_184825 | JGI IMG/M metagenome (GOLD analysis project Ga0208242, IMG submission 184825) | Serpentinite rock and fluid subsurface biosphere microbial communities from McLaughlin Reserve, California, USA - CR12Aug_CSW13A (SPAdes) | ecosystem: Environmental > Terrestrial > Deep... | reverse complement strand
CTGGACGGCCGACCAGCCCGCCCGCCCCACGCGGGCCGGCAACGCTTCCCAGGCCCCGCTGGCCGGACAGGCCCCCTGGCAACCGACCTGGCTGGTCGAACAGCCGCAAGTCCCTTGTGCCGGCACGCCCGTGGCCGGGCCGTGGCGGACCGAAACCGGCTGGTGGGACACCACCGGTGGCGCCCAGGTGGGCAGCCGGTATGAACACCGGGTGCTGGAACACCCTCACCACGGCCTCGTTTGGGCCGGGCGCGACCTGCACCACCCCGACACCCCCTGGTACATCCATGGCTACCACGGCTGACCCCGACCCAGCTTACGCGGAATTGCACGCGCTGAGCAACTTCAGCTTCCAGCGCGGCGCCTCGCACCCCAAGGAATTGGTGCAGCGGGCCCATGAGCTGGGCTACACCGCCCTGGCCCTGACCGACAGTGGCTCGCTCGCCGGCGTGGTGCGCGCCCATGTCGAAGCCCGCGCATTGGGGTTGAAACTGCTGGTCGGCACCGAACTGCGGCTGCAGGCCCCAAAGCTGCAGGCTGGCGGCTTCACCCTGGTGCTGCTGGCCATGAACCGGGCCGGCTACGGCCAGATCAGCCTGGCCGTGAGTGCGCTGCGCCAGCGCGAGCCAATCCAGCCGTCCACGGCGAGCCACGGCCCGCAGGCCTTGCCCTGGCACGGCCATTGGCAGCACTGGCCGCCTGCCCCCGACGACCCGCCAACCGACACGCTGGCCCTGTGCGTGCCCTGGCGCCACGCCCTGCCCCACACCCCGTCCGCCCGGCTGCAGGCCGATCTGATGGCCCAGGCCGAGTGGCTGCAACGCCACTTCCCTGGCCGTGCCTGGCTGGCGGCGGCCTGCCACCTGCAGGGCGATGACGCCTGCTGGCTACAAACCCTGCACACCACCGCCCAGGCCTACGGCGTGCCCCTGGTGGCGGCCGGGGGCGTGTTGATGCACCGCCGCGCGCGCAAGCCGCTGCAGGATGTGCTCACCAGCCTGCGCGTGCACCGCCCACTGCACAGCGCTGGCTTCGCCCTCGAGCCCAACGCCGAAGCGCACCTGCGCCCGCGCGCCAGGCTGGCGCAGCTGTACCCGCCCGAACTGCTGGCCGAAACCCTGCGCGTGGCCGAACGCTGCACCTTCAGCCTCGACGAGCTGCGCTACGAATACCCCGAAGAAGTGGTGCCTGCCGAGCTCACCCCCGCCGAGCACCTGCGCGCGCTGGCCACCGCAGGCGCCCAACAGCGTTACCCCGGTGGCGTCCCAGCCGCCGTGCAACAGCAGATCGACCACGAACTCGCCCTGATCGCCGAACTGGGCTACGAAAAGTACTTCCTCACCGTGCACGACATCGTGCGTTTTGCCCGGGGGCGCGGCATCCTGTGCCAGGGGCGGGGCTCGGCGGCCAATTCGGCCGTGTGTTACTGCCTGGGCATCACCGAGGTGGATCCGGCCCGCAGCGCGGTGCTGTTCGAGCGCTTCATCAGCCGCGAACGCAACGAGCCGCCCGACATCGACGTGGACTTCGAGCACCAGCGGCGCGAAGAAGTCATCCAGTACCTTTACGCCAAATACGGGCGCGACCGCGCCGCGCTCACGGCCACCGTGGTGCGCTACCGGCCACGCAGTGCCCTGCGCGACGTGGGCAAGGCACTCGGCGTGCCCGCAGAGGCGCTGGACGCACTGGCGCAACAGCAGCGCTGGTGGGAAGGGCCCGACAACTGGCCCCAGCGCCTGGCCGAAGCCGGGCTGGACCCCGACCACCCCACCCACCGCTGGCTGCTGCGGCTGGCGCGCGAACTCATCGGCTTTCCGCGCCACCTGTCGCAGCACACCGGCGGCTTTGTGCTCACCGGCGACCGGCTCACCGCCACCGTGCCCGTGGTCCCCGCGGCCATGCCCGGGCGCACCACCATCGAATGGGACAAGGACGACATCGACGCCCTGGGCCTGCTCAAGGTGGACGTGCTGGCCCTGGGCATGCTGAGCGCGCTGCGCCGGGCCCTGGCACTCATCGGCCAGCGGCGCGGGCGACCGTTCGCGCTGGCCGACATCCCGCCCGAAGACCCGGCCACCTACGACATGGTCTGCGCCGCCGACACAGTGGGGGTGTTCCAGATCGAGAGCCGGGCCCAGATGAGCATGCTGCCGCGCCTGCGCCCGCGCTGCTATTACGACCTGGTGGTGGAAGTGGCCATCGTGCGGCCCGGGCCCATCCAGGGCGGCATGGTGCACCCTTACCTGCAGGCGCGCGAACGCCAGCGGCGGGGCGAGCCACTGCAACTGCCCAGCGAGGCGCTGCGGCCCGCGCTGGAGCGCACCCTGGGCGTGCCCATCTTCCAGGAGCAGGTGATGCAGATCGCCATCCTGGCCGCCGGCTTCAGCCCCGGCGAGGCAGACGCACTGCGCCGTTCCATGGCGGCGTGGCGGCGCAAGGGCGGCATCGACGCCTTCCACCAGCGCGTGGTGCAGGGCATGGTGGCGCGGGGTTACGAGGCCGAATTTGCCGAGGCGATCTTCCGCCAGATCGAGGGCTTTGGCGAATACGGATTCCCCGAAAGCCACGCCGCCAGCTTTGCGCTGCTGGTGTACGCCAGCGCGTGGATCAAGCGCCACGAGCCGGCCTGTTTTCTGGCGGCGCTGCTCAATTCCCAGCCCATGGGGTTTTACGGGCCGTCGCAGCTGGTGCAGGACGCGCGGCGCCACGGCGTGGAAGTGCGCCCGGTGGACGTGCTGCACAGCGATTGGGACTGCACGCTGGAAGGCGACGCGGTGCGCCTGGGGCTGCGGCTGGTGGCGCAGCTTTCCACCGCCGGGGCAGAACGCCTGGTGACCGCGCGCCAGCAACACGGGCGGCAGGGCCTCTCCTCCGTCGAAGTGCTGGCCCGCATGGCCCGGCTCGACCGTGCCGACCTCCAGGCCCTGGCGGTCGCCGATGCCCTGCGCTCGCTCAGCGGGCACCGCCGCGAGCAGGTATGGGCGGCCAGCGCCCTGCAGCGCCCCCCGCCACTGTTGCGGGAGGCCCCCATCCACGAAACGGCCTGGGCCCTGCCCGCCGCGCCCGAGGGCGAAGAGGTGGTGCACGACTACGCCACCACCGGCCTGACTTTGCGACAACACCCGCTGGCCCTGCTGCGGCCGCAACTGGCCACACGCCGGCTGCTCACGGCCGGGCAACTGCGCCAGCAACCGCACGGGCGGCTGGTGCGCGCCTGCGGCCTGGTCACCACCCGTCAGCGCCCGGGCACGGCCAAGGGGGTGATGTTCCTGACGCTGGAAGACGAGACCGGCACGATGCAGGTGGTGGTGTGGCGCCATCTGCAGGAACGTACCGGCCCGGCACTGATGGCGGCGCGGCTGATGGCGGTGCACGGCCAGTGGCAGCGCGAAGGCGAGGTCTGCCACCTCGTCGCGGGCCACATCGCCGACCTCACGCCGCTGCTCGGCGACCTGCCCACCACCAGCCGGGATTTCCGCTGATTGGCTGGGCGGGGCGCCCACTCAATCCCAGCCGGTGTGCCGCAGCAGGCCCACCACCACCCCTTCGATCTCGAACGGCTCGCCGGGCTGCACCGACCGGTCGGGGAAATCGGGGTTGGCGGCGCGCAACACCCAGCCGCCGGGGCGGCGCAACAGGTATTTCACCGTCACCTCGTCGCCCAGGCGGGCCACCACGGTCTGGCCCTCGCGGGCTTCGCGCGTGGCGTGTACCGCCAGCAGATCGCCGTCGAAAATGCCGGCATCGCGCATCGACAGGCCGCGCACCCGCAGCAGGTAGTCAGGCCGGCGGGCGAACAGGCGCGGGTCCACCGGGTAGGTGGCTTCCACATGGGCTTGCGCCAGGATGGGCGAACCAGCCGCCACCCGCCCGATCAGTGGCAGGGTGAGTTGCGCCAGCCCTTCGCTGGGCAATTCCAGCTGCCGGGGTGGCGTGCGCAGCCGGATGCCGCGCGACGTGCCCCCCACCAGCTCGATCACCCCCTTGCGCGCCAGCGCCCGCAGGTGCTCTTCGGCCGCATTGGGCGATTTGAAGCCGAACGCGGCCGCGATCTCGGCCCGCGTAGGAGGAGCGCCGTGGTCGCGCACCTCGCGCTCAATCAACGCCAGGATCTCGCGCTGGCGGGGTGTGAGAACGGTGGCTTCGGACATGTCCTCACTGTATCAAACCACAGCCCCCGCCGCCCTGGGCCAAGCGGCCAACCTGCTGAAAAATCAGGCAATCCAACCGATCCCCAGCGGAATCAAGGGTTTACACCCCCCATACCGAACTGCCCCAAAGTTATTCACAACCTTGTCCAGTGCGATCAGGGATAACCCACCCCTCGCGCACCAGCGGCCTTCACCCACCGCGGCGGGCCGCCAGCCGGGCCTTGCGCTCGGCGGCGAGTTCGGCCTCCACTTTGAGCGCCGCCTTCAGCCAGACGGCGTATTCGTCCGGGGTTTCGAGGGTGATGCGGCCCAGCGCACCGCTGCGGAAATCGGTCAGCAGGATTTCGGCCGCCTTTTGCGCATTCAGGCGCCCGCCCGGCAGCAACGCGCCTCGCTTGCGACCGATGGCGGCGAGCAGTTCGTCGTCCTTCAGCGCGGCGATGTACTCTGGCGTCCAACCCCATTTGTAGCGCGCCTCCAGCAGTGCGCCGTAAGGCCGCTGCAGCGCCTTCAGCAACTCCAGCGCGACCACTTCCTCGTCGTAGGCGTTGCGGCCCACGGCACCGCTGGCGGCCAGGTGGTAGCCGCTTTCCGGCACGATGATCTTGGGCCAGAGCATGCCGGGCGTGTCGTAGAGGTAGAAGTCATCGGCCAGCACGATGCGCTGCTCCTGCTTGGTCACGCCGGCCTCGTCGCCGGTTTTGGCGGCGCGCTTGCCCACCAGGGTGTTGATGAGCGTGGACTTGCCCACGTTGGGAATGCCGCCGATGAGCACCCGCATCGGCTTGACCATCCCGCCGCGATTCGGCGCCAGCTCGAAACAGGCCTTGATGATGGCCCGCGCGGGAGCGGTCGTCCCAGCGTCAAGTCCAATGGCCTGCGTGCCGGGCTTGGCGTTGTAATGGGCGAGCCAGGCCTCGGTGCGCACCGGGTCGGCCAGGTCCTGCTTGTTGAGCACCTTGAGCGTGGGCTTGCCCTCGGTGATCTGGGCCAGCATCGGGTTGGCGCTGGAGCCGGGCAGGCGCGCGTCCAGCATTTCGATGATGACATCGATGCCCTTGATGCGCTCCAGAATCGCCTTCTTGGTCGCATGCATGTGACCGGGGAACCACTGTACCGACATGACTGTTCCGTTTCCTTGAATCTGTGCCGATTGTGCCTGCGGTGCGCGGGCGGCCACGGTGCACGACAATCGGGTCCATGACCACCTGGTACGAACGGCACGTACTGCCCTACCTGATCGACTGGGGCTGCGGGCTGCCCATGGCCACCCGACAGCGGCAGGTCCTGGTACCCCGCGCACACGGGCGGGTGCTGGAAGTGGGGGTGGGCACCGGGCTCAATCTGCGCCATTACGACCGGCAGCAGGTCCAGAGCCTGACAGCGCTGGACCCGGCCGAGCAGCTGCACCACCTAGCCCGCCGCCGCGCCGAACGCGCAGGACTGCAGGTGGCCTTGCTGGGCCTGTCGGCCGAGCGCATTCCCCTGCCCGATCACAGCTTCGACACGGTGGTGATGACCTGGACGCTGTGCTCCATCCCCGATCCGCTGGCCGCGCTGCGCGAAATGCGCCGCGTGCTGGTGCCGCAGGGCCAACTGCTGTTTTGCGAACACGGCCTGTCGCCGGAGCCCGCGGTGCAGCGGTGGCAGCATCGGCTCGAGCCCTATTGGCGCCCCTGCGCCGGCGGGTGCCACCTGACGCGCGACGTCCCGCAGTTGCTGCGCACGGCCGGTTTCCACCTGCCCGAGCTGGAGCAGCGCTACCTGACGCGGCCCCACACCCTGGGCTACCACTACTGGGGTCGCGCCAGCGCCTGAGCAGGCAGCCTCAGGCGTGAGCCTGCAACCAGTCGTGCAACTCGCGCACCGAGTGCGCCACGAAGCGCGGCTGGAAATCGGCAAACCCCTCGGGGTCGTGCGCGCCGTAGCTCACCCCCACGCTGGCACAGCCGGCGTTCACCGCCATCTGCAAGTCGTGCGTGGTGTCGCCGATCATCAGGGTGCGCTCGGGGTCGACCCCGAACTCGCGCATCAGCTCGTGGAGCATGCGCGGGTGGGGCTTGCCGGCGGTCTCGTCGGCGGTGCGGGAACTGTCGAACAGGCCCTGCAGGTCCACGTGGCGCAAGGCCTCGTCCAGCCCGCGGCGGCTTTTGCCCGTGGCCACGGCCAGCCAGTGGTGGCGCGTCTTGAGTTCGTTGAGCAGCGGCAACACCCCTTGGAACAGTGTGATGTCGTGCTGGCTGGCGAAATAGTGGTGGCGGTAACGCTCGCCCAACAGGGGGTAGCGCTCCGGTGGCACGTCGGGGGCCGCATGCGCCAGCGCCTGCATCAAGCCCATGCCGATGACGTAGGACGCTGCTTCGTCGGAGGGCACCTGCCCCCCCACGTCGCGCACCGCCGCCTGGATGCAGCGCGCGATGATGGCAGTGGAATCGAACAGGGTGCCATCCCAGTCGAATGCAATGAGGTCGAATTGGCGGGGTCGCATATCAGGAAGGTGAAGCCGGGGCAGAAAATGCAAAGGGCGCATTGTGCGCCCTTTGTGCCGTCTTATGCGGTTTTTTTCATTTCACCGCCCGGCGGCGGCGCTCAGCCGCCTCAGATGCGGAAAGACTCCAGGTCTTGCCCGGCGGCCAGCACGGCCTTGACCCAGTCGGGCTTGCGGCCCGGGCCACCCGACCACAGTTCACCGTTCGGGCCACGGTATTTGGCCGGCGTTTTGGATTTGCCAGCGGCAGCGGGTTTGCTGGCCGCAGGGCGGCGGCCGGCGGCGGTACCACCGAGGTCTTCCAGGGTGATGCCGAACTCTTTCATTTTCGCCTTGATATCGGCGATGGCGTTGGCGAGTTCTTGCTTGCGCACCTGTTCGGCCTGTGCCATGAGGGCTTGGGCCTGGGCAACCAATTCAGAGTAGCTGGACATACGACGTTCCTTTTGGATTAAAAATACACCACGCAATTCTAATCACAAAATCAGTCCTGAGCCGGCCCAGGCCTGCAAATCGGGCGGCAAATCGGCCTGCAATTGAATTTCGGCGTCATCGACCGGATGACGGAAACGCAATTGCCAGGCGTGGAGGAACATCCGCTTGAGGCCGTGGCGCTGCAACAACCGGTTCAATTCGAAATCACCGTATTTGTCATCCCCCAGAATCGGATGGCCGGCGTGCGACAAATGCACCCGAATCTGGTGCGTGCGCCCGGTTTTGATGGTGACGGCCAGCAAGGAAAACTCCTGGCAGGCCTCGGCCGGCCACCCAGGCAGCGGCGCCACACGGCCCAGCACCTTCACCAGCGTGATGGAGCGCATCCCGTCCGGGTCGTCGGGCGTGGTGACGCGCACGCGGCGCTCCCCGTCGGACAACAGGTACTTGTGCAGTGGCCAGTCGATCACCTTCTGCCGCGCCGGCCAGGCGCCCCGCACCAGCGCGAGGTAGGTCTTGCCGGTCTCGCGGTCGCGGAACTGGTCTTGCAAGCCCCGCAGCGCGCTGCGCTTCTTGGCCACCAACAGGATGCCACTGGTTTCGCGGTCCAGACGGTGGACCAGCTCCAGCAGCGGCAACTCGGGCCGCGCCCGCCGCAGCTGCTCGATCACGCCGAACGACACGCCACTGCCCCCGTGCACCGCCACGCCGGCCGGCTTGTTGACCGCCAGCAAGGCGGCATCTTCGTAGAGCAGCGGAAATTCCCGAGCCGGCACCGCGGCTGCGGCGGCCGCGGGCTTGTCGCTGGTGCGGATGGGGGGCACACGCACCACGTCGCCGGTCTGCACACGGGTGTCGGCCTGGGCACGGCCCTTGTTCAGCCGCACCTCGCCCGAGCGGATGATGCGGTAGACGTGGGTTTTCGGCACGCCTTTGAGTTCGCGCACGAGGTAGTTGTCCAGGCGCTGGCCGTCGGATTCGGCATCGACCAGGAGCTGACGGACGGCGGGCTGCGGCGCACGGCGAGGCGCCGGAGGGGGAGTGGCCATGGGTGGCAATGAAAGAAATACCCGTTCGGGCTGCACGGGTCTATAATGCAGACCACCAGCCGCGGTTGGCAAGTGTTTGATTTGCCATGCAGTTTAAGGCACGCACGGCCCCCGACCGGACTGGTGACTGGTGGCCACCCCGCCCTTGTGTCCTGGTTCCAAGACACGGCAGTACACATCGCGGGGAGTGAACCCCCGTTGTTGTACCAGCGAACCCGATACGGAATACCCCAAACGTCCAGCCGCCGGCCACGAGCACAGGCGGGGCTGGACGAGGACTCAAGTGACTTCAGAGACGACCAGGCAACCGACGTGTCCAGCACCGATGTGCCCCCTTTGATCACCCACCTCCACGCGCCTATGCCCGGGCGCGTCTGATGCTGCGCGGCCCCAGGTGGGCCCGCACCGCCAGCGCCCAGCGGCTCTCCGGCAATTCCTCCTCGTTCGCCCGCACAACGTCGGTTCGTGGCCGTGCGCCCCGTTGGGGGCGGTTGTGAACGACACGAGGACAATGCAATGAAGCGCATGCTGATCAATGCCACGCAGGCAGAAGAGCGCCGCCTGGCGATCGTTGACGGGCAAAAACTGCTCGACTACGAAATCGAAATCGAAGGGCGCGAACAGCGCAAGGGCAACATCTACAAGGCGGTGGTCACCCGCGTGGAGCCGTCGCTGGAGGCCTGCTTCGTCGATTACGGCGAGGAACGCCACGGCTTTTTGCCGTTCAAGGAAATCTCGCGCCAGTATTTCCAGGGCAATGCCTCTCCGTCCCAGGCCCGCATCCAGGACGTGATCCGCGAAGGCCAGGAATTGCTGGTGCAAGTGGAAAAGGAAGAGCGTGGCAACAAAGGCGCGGCGTTGACGACATTCGTCAGCCTGGCCGGCCGTTACGTGGTGCTGATGCCCAACAACCCGCGCGGCGGTGGCGTGAGCCGCCGCATCGAAGGCGAAGACCGGGCCGAATTGAAAGCCGCACTGGAGCAGCTCGAATACCCCAACGGCATGTCCATCATCGCGCGCACCGCCGGCATTGGCCGCGAAGCCGCCGAATTGCAATGGGACCTCAATTACCTGCTCAAACTCTGGAACGCCATTGATGGCGCGGCCAAGGCAGGTAAGGGCGCTTTCCTGATTTACCAGGAATCCAGCCTCGTCATTCGCGCCATCCGCGACTATTTCAACAGCGACATCGGTGAAATCCTGATCGACACCGATGACATCTACGAACAGGCCCACCAGTTCATGAGCCACGTGATGCCCGAGCACGGGCACCGCGTGAAACGCTACCGCGACGACGCACCGCTGTTCAGTCGCTTCCAGATCGAGCACCAGATCGAAACCGCCTACAGCCGCACGGTCAACCTGCCCAGCGGTGGCGCCATCGTGATCGACCAGACCGAAGCGCTGGTGGCGGTGGACGTGAACTCGGCGCGCGCCATCAAGGGCGGCGACATCGAGGAAACCGCCCTGCGCACCAACCTGGAAGCCGCCGACGAGGTGGCCCGCCAGGCCCGCCTGCGCGACCTGGGCGGCCTGATCGTGATCGACTTCATCGACATGGAGGAGAGCAAGAACCGCCGCGAAGTGGAAAACCGCCTGCGCGACGCCTTGCGCCAGGACCGCGCCCGCGTGCAGTTCAGCTCCATCAGCAAGTTCGGCCTTCTGGAGATGAGCCGCCAGCGCCTGCGCCCGACGCTGGCCGAAGGCGCGTCCATCCCCTGCCCGCGCTGCGGCGGCTCCGGCCACATCCGCGACACCGAATCGTCGGCGCTGCAGATCCTGCGCGTGATCCAGGAGGAGTCGCTGAAGGACAGCACCGCCGCCGTGTTCGTGCAGGTGCCGGTGGAAGTGGCCAGCTTCCTGCTGAACGAAAAGCGCACCGAGATCACCAAAATCGAACTCAAGCAGCGCATCAACGTGCTGCTGGTGCCCAACAAGTCGCTCGACACGCCGCACTACAAGCTGGAGCGCATCAAGCACGACGACCCGCGCCTGGACCACCTGGACGCGAGCTACAAGCTGGCCGAGGAAGTGGACGACGTGGCCACCTTCACCCGCCGCAGCCAGGAACGCGCCAACCGCCAGGAACCGGTGATCAAGGGCGTGCTGCCCGACAGCCCGGCCCCGGTGGCTGCCCCGAAGCCCGAGCCAGCACCGGTGGCGGCAGCCCCTGCCACCCCGGCAACGGCCCCCACACCCGTGGCCGCCCCGGCAGAAACCGGCTTCTTTGCATGGCTGAAGCGCCTCTTTGGCGCGGCCCCGGCTGCACCCGCCCCGGTAGCGGCCCCCACCCCGGCCGCCACACCCGCCACCGATGCCAAGAGCGACGGACGCGGCGGTCGCGGCGGACGTGCCCGCGGTGAGCGGGGCGAACGCGGTGAACGCAGCGCTGGCCGCGGCGAAGCCGGGAGCGAGCGTGGCGATGGCCGCCGCAACGATCGCGGTGGTCGCGGCAATGGCCGAACCGAAGGCGCTGGCGATACGGCGCGTACCGAGGCCCAGGAAGGCCGTGCCGGCCGCACGGAGCGCACCGGCGGCGGCGACAGCGAACGCCGCAATGAACGACGGACTGAACGGGGCGAGCGCGGCGAAGGCCGCCGAGGCGAGCGCCAGGACCGCGAAGCACGCCGTGACGCCAGCCGTTCCGAGACGGGCGCGGCGCTGGCGGCGGAGGCCGTCAGCGACGTCTCGGTGGACACACCCAGCACCGAAACCAGCGAAGCACGCCGCGAACGCGGTGAAGGCCGCCGCCGTGGCCGGGGTGAAGGCCGCCGCAACGCCACGGCCGAGCCCACCGGCAACGAGTCCATCCCCGTGGAGCTCGACGGCCAGGCCCCGGCCAGCCTGCCCGTGGAAGGTCAGCCCACCGACAGCACCGCAGTGACCGAGGCCCAGGCCTCCGGAGAGGCGACCGCCCCCCGCAACGGCCGTGAGCGCCGCAGCCGCGATCGCTACGGACGCGATCGCCGCCCGCGCGCCGAAGACGCCGCCGAGGGCGACGTGGGCGAGGCTTCCACCGAAGCCCCGGCCGATACAGCGGCACCCGCTGCGACCGAAGAAGCCCCGGCACGGTCCTACTTCACCATGGCCACGGCGCAGCCCGCACCGGCACCGGTGGAAACGCCGGTCACCCCCGCCGAGACAACCGCTGAGCCGGTTGTCGCACTGGCACCGATCGAGGCCGCCCCCACCGCGGAGCTGGCACCGGCTGCCGTGGCCCCTGCCCCGGCCGCATCCCAGCCCTTCGTGCTGTCGGTGGACGAGCTGGCGGCGGTTGCCCAGGCGGCTGGTCTGGAGTGGATCCAGTCCGACCGCGAAAAGGTTGCCCAGGCACAAGCCCAGATCGCGGCCGAGCCCAAGCCGGTGCACGTGCCGCGCGAGCCCAAGCCGGTGGTCAAGATGGACGACGGCCCGCTGGTGCTGGTGGAAACCCGCAAGGACCTGCGCCACATGACGCTGCCCTTCGAGGCCTGAGGTCGCCCTCCGTTGTGGCGCCCGCCTGGGTCGAGCCGGATGAATCCGGATTGACCCAGGTCAAGCGACGCAACGGCCCGCACCGTTAAGCTGCACGCCCATGTCCGAAGCCACCACAGCCACCCCACCCCAAGAGTACCCACCAGTGCCCGAGTTGCACTGGAGCGACGAGCTCCAGACCGGTGACGCCCGCATGGACGACACCCACACCGAGTTCGTGACCCTGCTTGCCGAGCTGCGGGCGCTGCCGCAGAGCGAGCAACTCGAGCCCTACCGCGCACTGGTCCGCCACACCGAAGAGCACTTCGGCCAGGAGGACCGCTGGATGCTGGCCACTGGCTTCACGGCCGACAACTGCCACGCTGGTCAGCACAAGAGCGTGCTCGACACCATGCGGGCGGTGCAAACGCACTACCTGCAAGGCGACACCGACATCATCTCGCGCATGGCCGACGCGCTGGCCGAGTGGTTTCCGGTGCACGCCCGCTCAATGGATGCGGGCTTGGCGCTGCACCTGCAATCGCTGGGCTACGACACCCGCACCGAGACCCTGCCCGACCCATCGCGGGTGCGCCCGGCCACGATGAGTGGCTGCGGCAGCGTCAGCTGCAGCTGAACGGCACAAACGCGCGCGGCCGCGGGGCGCCGCCTGCCAATTTTTTTCACGGGCCGCTGTCGCGCTTTCAAGTGACAAGGGCGGACGCCCCCCCTACCATGCGCGGTGATACCCCAATGGAGACCCGTGCATGACCGTGATCACCCATATCGAAGACCTGCGCCGCCTGGCCCAGAAGCGCGTGCCGCGCATGTTCTACGACTACGCCGACAGCGGATCGTGGACCGAGGGCACCTACCGCGCCAACGAGAGCGACTTCCAGTCCATCAAGCTGCGCCAGCGGGTCGCGGTGAACATGGAAAACCGCAGCACCGCTACCCACATGGTCGGTCAGGCCGCCAAGATGCCGGTGGCGATCGCGCCGGTGGGGCTGACCGGCATGCAGCACGCCGACGGTGAGATCCACGCCGCACGTGCGGCCGAGAAGTTCGGCATCCCGTTCACCCTGTCCACCATGAGCATCTGCTCGATCGAGGACATTGCGGCCCACACCTCGGCGCCGTTCTGGTTCCAGCTCTACATGATGCGCGACCGCGACGCCATGGCCCGCATGATCCAGCGCTGCAAGGACGCGAAGTGCTCGGCCCTGGTGCTGACGCTGGACCTGCAGGTGATCGGCCAGCGCCACAAGGACCTGAAAAACGGCCTGACCGCCCCGCCCCGCCCCACCCTGGCCAACATCGTGAACCTGATGACCAAGCCGCGCTGGTGCCTGGGCATGGCGGGCACGAAACGCCGCACATTTGGCAACCTGGTGGGCCACGTGAAGGGGGTGAGCGACATGAACTCGCTGGCGTCGTGGACCAACGAACAGTTCGACCCCCGCCTGAGCTGGGCCGATGTGGAGTGGGTGAAAGAGCAGTGGGGCGGCAAGCTCATCCTCAAAGGGATCATGGAGGTGGAGGACGCGGTGCTGGCCGCCCGGCACGGGGCCGACGCCATCGTGGTGAGCAACCACGGCGGGCGCCAGCTGGACGGCGCCCCCAGCAGCATCCAGGCCCTGCCGGCGATCGTCGAGGCGGTGGGCGACCAGTTAGAAGTGTGGATGGACGGCGGCATCCGCAGCGGCCAGGACGTGCTCAAGGCCTGGGCCCTGGGCGCGCGCGGCACGATGATCGGCCGCGCCATGGTCTATGGCCTGGGCGCCATGGGCGAAGCCGGCGTGACCAAGGCACTGGAAATCATCCACAAGGAACTGGACGTGACCATGGCGTTCTGCGGCCACACCAACATCCAGAACGTGGACCGGCAGATCCTGCGCCCCGGCACCTACCCGACCGCCTGACGCACCGGCCCGACCACAAAAAAACCCCGCCGAGGCGAGTTGCCACGGCGGGGTTTTTTGCCAGGGTCAGCGCACTCAGGCGGCGATGCCGGGGTTGCCTTCCGTGCCGATGAGGGTCGGCTGGTTGATCTTGACCTGCTTGATGACTTTCTTGTCTTTCAGGTAGGTCGAGACCACGTCCCAGATCGGTGTGCCCTGCACCCCTTCCTGGACCGAGGCCCAACCGGCCACCTTGTACTTCTTGTCGGCATCCATGGGCTTGCCCTTGAGCGTCAGGTTGTTGATGCGCTGGCCCATTGGGGCCTTGGGGTTGCAGGTGTACTGGATACCACCCACACGCACCATGTCGCCGCCCTGCTGGTAGTAGGGGTCGGGGTTGAAGATGTTGTCGGCCACGTCCTCCATGATCTCCTTGATCTGGGCGCCGGTGAACTCGTTGAGCGTGGTGGCCGGGTAGGTCAGCGCCATCTGGTCCATCATGCGCTCGTAGGTGATCACGTCGCCCGGCAGCAGGCTGGTGCCCCAGCGCACGCCCGGCGAGAACGCTGCATCAGCGCCTTTCACTTCCATCAGCGCGTCGCAAATGACCTGGTCCCACGAACCGTTGAAGTTGCCGCGGCGGTAGAGCGCGCCTTCGGACACGGCCAGCTTCTCCTCGAGCTTGGCTTTGTAGGGGGCGCGGTGCTTGTCGATCAGGGCCTGCATCTCGGCGTCGGCCTTGAGCAGGTTGGAGAACACCGGCATGAGCTTGTAGCGGAAGTCCTGGATCTTGCCGCCGCGCACGTCGAAATCGAGCACCGCCAGGAACTTGCCGTGCGAGCCGGCGTTGGTCACCAGCGTCTGGCCGCCGGCGTTCTTCACGACCACCGGGGCGGGCATGCCGTCGTGGGTGTGGCCGCCCAGGATGGCGTCGATGCCGCGCACGCGCGAGGCCATCTTGATGTCCACATCCATGCCGTTGTGCGACAGCACCACCACCACCTGCGCGCCCTTGGCCCGCACCTCGTCCACCTGCTTCTGCATGTTCTCGTCCTGGATGCCGAAGCTCCAGTCGGGCACGAAGTGACGCGGGTTGGCGATGGGGGTGTAGGGGAAGGCCTGCCCAATGACGGCGATCTTGACGCCGTTCTGCTCCTTCATGACGTACGGCGCAAACACCTGGTCACCGAAGTCGGCGGTGGTCACGTTCTGGGCCACGAAATCGATCTTGCCGGCGAAATCCTTTTCCACCACTTCCTTGACGCGATCGGCGCCAAAGGTGAACTCCCAGTGCGGGGTCATGATGTCCACGCCCAGCAGCTTGCAGGCGTCGACCATGTCCTGGGCGTTGGACCACAGCGAGGTGGCCGAGCCCTGCCAGGTGTCGCCACCGTCGAGCAGCAGCGCGTGCGGGCGGTTGGCCTGGATCTGCTTGACCAGCGTGGCGAGGTGCGCGAAGCCGCCGACCTTGCCGTAGGTCCGGGCGGCCTGCTCGAAATTCAGGTAAGTGTAGGCATGGGCCGCCGCCGTGCCGGGCTTGATGCCGTAGTACTTGAGCAGCTGCTCGCCCACGATGTGGGGGGGGCGACCGACCGCCTCGCCCACGCCCAGGTTGACGTTGGGCTCGCGGAAGTAGATCGGCATCAGCTGCGCGTGGCAGTCGGTGAAGTGCATGAAGCTGACGTTGCCGAACTTGGGCAGGTCATACAGCCGCTCGCCGGCGCCAGGGGCGGCCGCGAGCAGGTCCTTGTGGGTCAGGGCCATGCCGGAGGCGCTGGCCACCGCCAGCACCTGCATGAACTCACGGCGACTAAAGCTCATAGGAAATCCTTGTGCGTTGGGGTCTGGACAAAAAAGGCCAGCAGTGCTGGCCCTGTGGAAGCGCTACCGGCTCAGGCGACGGCGGCTTCGTCGGTGCGGGTCTCGCCTTTGTTGTCCACCCACTTGACCTGCACCTTGTCGCCCTTGGCCGCGCCCTTGAACTTGAACAGCAGGAA
>Ga0208242_100664_pt1 | contig 15521 bp, 12 predicted proteins | sample SubbioAug_CSW13A_FD_184825 | JGI IMG/M metagenome (GOLD analysis project Ga0208242, IMG submission 184825) | Serpentinite rock and fluid subsurface biosphere microbial communities from McLaughlin Reserve, California, USA - CR12Aug_CSW13A (SPAdes) | ecosystem: Environmental > Terrestrial > Deep... | reverse complement strand
CCCCATTCTTTGGGCCAGTGGTTGGCCAGCCAGCCCCGGGCGTTCAGGATGGCGTGCCACTCCTCCATGTCGGCTTTGGTGAGCCGCAAGCCCTGGTGCACTTTCTGGGAAAGCCGTTGTGGCAGGTGCTCGCGCAGGAAGTGACGGACTTCTTCGCGAAACGCTTCTTCTTCCGGGGTGAAATTCAAATCCATGGGTGCGGCCTTTAAATTCTGCAGTGCAGATCATTATTCCACATTTATGGATTTCCAACAAAAAAGCCACCAGGGCTGTGGGCCGTCGGTGGCTGGCGTGTGTCGAGAGAAACGATCAGGCGCCGCGCTTGAACACCGACAGCAAGCCGCCCGCCACGACGAACAGCGCCCCGAACACCCGGTTCATGGCGCGCATGTGGGCGGTGGACTTGAGGGCCGACAGCACCCGCGCCGCCAGCGCGGTGTAGCCGCCCATCACGACGAGGTCGGTGAAGCCCAGGGTGAGGCCGATGACCAGGTACTGGCCCGCCAGCGGTTGCGACAGGTCCAGGAACTGCGGCACCACCGCCAGCAGAAATACGGTGCCCTTGGGGTTGACCGCGTTGATCAGCCAGCCACGCAGCACCATCGCGCGGATCGACACGCGGGCACTGCCATCGTGCAAGGCGGCCAGCGGCCGTGCCGGTGCACGCCATTGCTGGATGCCCAGCCACACCAGGTAGGCCACCCCCAGCCACTTGATGACCTGGAACGCCGTGGCCGACGTGGCTACAAGCGCACCCAGGCCCGCACCCACCACCAGCAACTGCGTCCAGATGCCCAGGACGAGGCCCATGGTGGTGATGTAGCCACGCCGAAAGCCGTGGTTCAACCCGGCACTCATGGCCGCCACGGCCCCCGCGCCGGGCGAAATGCTGATGGCCCATGACGCCGCAAAAAACGCCAGCCAGGTGCTCCATTCCATCGATGTGAACTCCGCTCGCCGGCCACCGTGCGGGCCGGATCCAGACAAGCAAAGATTGTGGCACGCCCGACCGCGGCGGTTGACCGCTCGGGCCCCTTCAGCGCGGTTGCAGGCGCAGCAGGCGCCCCTGGCTGTCGTCGGTCAACAGGTAGAGCAGGCCGTCGGGGCCCTCGCGCACGTCGCGGATGCGCTCTCCCAGGTCGGCCAGCAGGCGCTCTTCCTTCAGTACCCGGCCAGCGCGCACCTCCAGCCGTGCCAGGTGGCGGAACTTGAGCGAGCCCACGAACAGGCTGCCCTGCCACTCGCGGCCGTAGCGGTCGCTGCGAAGAAACGCCAGGCCCGAGGGGGCGATCGACGGCGTCCAGTGGTGCAAGGGCGGCTCCAGGCCGGCTTGTTGCGTGAGCCCACTGCCGATCTTGCCGCCGCCGTACTGTTCGCCGTGGGTCACCACCGGCCAGCCGTAGTTCTTGCCGGGCTCCGGGCGGTTGATTTCGTCGCCGCCCTGCGGGCCGTGTTCCACCGTCCACAGCCGCTCGTCGGGGCCCCACGTGGCGCCTTGTGGGTTGCGGTGCCCCCAGCTCCAGATCTCGGGCAGGGCGCCGGCACGGCCCACCAGGGGGTTGTCGGCCGGCACGCGGCCGTCTTTGTGCAGCCGCACCACCTTGCCGTGGTGGTTGTCCAGGGTTTGGGCATCGGCCATGCGGTGGCCGCGGTCGCCCAGGGTGAGGAACAGCAGCCCGTCGGGCGACTCCACGATGCGGCAGCCGAAGTGCAGCCGGCTGGCCACCTTCGGCGCCTGGCGGAACAGCACCTGCAGGTTCTCCAGTCGCTGTCCGTCTGCCGACAGCCGGGCGCTGGCCAGTGCGGTGGAGTTGCCGTTGCCGTCGGGTGCGGGCTCTGCGTAACACAGGTAGACGCGGCGGTTCTGGGCGAAGGCGCTGTCGACCTGCACATCCAGCAGCCCGCCCTGTCCGATCGCCGCCACTGCGGGTACCCCCGCAATCGGCGGGCCCACTTTCCCCTCTGGGCTGACCAGCCGCAACCGGCCGGGGCGCTCGGTGACCAGCAGGCGACCCTGGTCGATGAACGCCAGGCCCCAGGGGTGGGCCAGGCCTTGGGCCAGAACCTCGACCCGGGGCGGTGCGGCCCAACCACTCTGCGCCCAGGCCGCAAGGGCCAGGGCGCCCACGGCGCGCCAACAGTTGTTGAACCATCGGTAAATTTGCATGCCATAGCCCTTCAAGCACTGAAGTACGGGGTAGAGCCCCCGCGGTCAGGCAAAGTTTCGCCGCTCACCCGCCGGATCGTGGCTCCCAGCCGGGAACTCTGTTTTGGCACTCGTGTCTGATGAGTGCTAACATAAGACATGGCCCACAAGGCCATCGCAGGAGAGAGGACACCATGACCCATACCGCATCCGCCTACACACTCGCCCCAGCCGCCCATGGTTGGTCGGGTTCCGCTGTGGCCTTGCCCCCGCTGGGCAATCTGGACGCCTACATCTCGGCTGTCAACCGCCTGCCGTTGCTCACGGCCGACGAGGAGCGCGACTACGCCGAGCGCCTGCAAAAGCACAACGACCTGGAAGCCGCCGGCAAGCTGGTGATGTCGCACCTGCGGCTGGTGGTGTCCGTCTCGCGCCAGTACCTGGGTTACGGCTTGCCCCATGCCGACCTGATCCAGGAAGGCAACGTCGGCCTGATGAAGGCGGTCAAGCGTTTCGACCCCGGCCAGGGCGTGCGGCTGGTGAGCTACGCCATGCACTGGATCAAGGCCGAAATTCACGAATACATCCTGAAGAACTGGCGCATGGTGAAGGTGGCCACCACCAAGGCCCAGCGCAAACTGTTCTTCAACCTGCGCAGCATGAAGCAAGGCTTCAAGGCCGATGCGGTGGACGCCGACACCCACCGCGACCGCCTGAGCGAGCACGAAATCGACGTGGTGGCGCGCGAACTCAACGTCAAGCGCGAAGACGTGCTGGAAATGGAAACCCGGCTGTCGGGTGGCGACGTGGTGCTCGACCCCGGCCCGGGCGACGACGGTGAAGAAGCGTACGGCCCGATCGCCTACCTGGCCGACGCCCGGCACGAGCCCACTGCCATGCTGGAAGCCACCGAGCGCGACCGCCTGGCGTCCGAAGGCTTGGCCCAGGCGCTGGCGCAGCTCGACGACCGCTCGCGCCGCATCGTGGCCGAACGCTGGCTCAAGGTCAACGACGACGGTTCGGGTGGCAAGACCCTGCACGAACTGGCCGCCGAGTACGGTGTCAGTGCCGAGCGCATCCGCCAGATCGAAGTGGCGGCCATGAAGAAAATGCGCAAGGCCCTGGAAGCGTACGCCTGAGCCTTCGCCTGCATCGAAACCACGCCAAACGGGCGGCGTGCGTGGTGGGGCGTCAATCGCGCGCGTTCAGCAGCGCCTTGGCGGCTTCCAGCCGCAGCGCCAGCGGTGCCGTGGCGTCGTGCATCACCTGACCCAGAAATACCCGGGCGGCCTCCCGCCAGGGCATGTCGTGGGCTTGTGCAGGCCCTTGGGCTGAGGCGATCGCCTGGGTGCCCAGGCCAAGCCGTTCACATGCCTGCTCGAATTCGCTGGCCGTCGCGCCGCGCAGCCGCGCCAGCCGTTCGGCCTGCCCGTCGGGGTTGGGGGGCAGGTCCAGTCCGGGCTCGTCGGTGAAGACGGGGGCTAGGTCCGGCGCGACGAAGGCTGACCACAAACCGGTGCCAGGCTGCACGCGTGGAAGTGGTCTGTCCTGGGGCGTCACCAGGCCGCGCCAGCGCGCCGATGGCCAGTCGGGCAGGTAACGCTGTCGCAGGGCATCGAGAAACCGTTGCCCTTGCGCCGCTGTGACAGGGGCTTGCAGCGCAAACCACACGCCCAGGGCGTCGCGCCCATTGACCGTGATAGCCGGTTCGGGCAGCCCGAGTTCGTTTTGTACCCCGTGCCACAACGCAGCCAGGCTGGGCCACTGGGCGGGCCACAGCAGCTCCAGGCCGAGGCACCGGGTGGTACCTTCAGGAGAGTCGGTGGGTGCAGGGGCCGCGGGGCCGAACAGCCGGTCCAGCTCGGCGGCCAGGCGAGGTGCCAGGGGCGGGTGTGACATGGGGGTGCAGCTTGACTGAAAACCGCAGTGTACGGCGCCCCCTGGAAAACCCTCTTGCTGCCGCATGCCGGTACCCGTATCGTCCGGTCCAGTCAATTTGTATTGGAGCCAATTGCCATGCCACTGGAACTGTATGCCCTGGGCGTTGCCGGCCTGGCCTTGTTCGGCTTCTTTCTCTACCGTCAGGTGGGTGTCAAGCCACGGGTGTGCCGCGTGCCCCAACGCCGCCACTGAGCCGGGGCGTCAGCGTGGGTTGGGCAGGTGGTTCTGCAAGAGCAGGGCCGCCTTTTCAAACTCGAAATCGCTCACGCAGGCCTGCAACCGGCCATATACCGGCCCCAGAACGCGGCGGAACTGCTCCTGGTGCAGGGTGAGCCACTCACCGGCTTCCACGTCACCCATGTCGAGCAGCCGGTGCAGCTGCGAATACACCACCGCAAAGCCGTCATCCAGCGTGGGGGCGGGCACTGATGCGGGTGCCGGCGTGCCGTGCAGTGGCGGGTTGTGTGGCAGCCACTGGGTCAGCTTTTCGTACAACCGGTCGGGCACGATCGGTTTGTTCAACAGGTCGCTGAAGCCGCTGGCCAGCCAGGTCGTGTCGCCTTCCACGAACGTGCCGGCCGTCATGGCCAGCACAGGCAGTGTGCCGAACACCGGGTTGCTGCGCAACTGGCGCACCGCGACGTGGCCGTCCATCACCGGCATGTGGATGTCCATCAGCACCAGGTCGTAGGGGCGCACCGCCAGCTTTTCCAGCGCCTCGGCCCCGTTGGCCGCCAGTTCTACCTCAATGCCCACCAGCCGCAGCAGTTCGGCGCCAATTTCGCGGTACAGGCGGTCGTCGTCCACCAGCAGCACGCGGGCGCCGGCCAGCTGTTCACGCCGGCCAGCGGTGGGGGGCTGGTCTGCAGCCGGCGCCGCCGTGGTGGGGCTGGCATGGCTGGTGGCGCGCAACTGCTCGGGCTTGGCCAGTTGCTCCGAGACGACGTCGAACAGCTGCGCGGTGGTCACCGGCTTGATCAGGGTGCCATCGAAATCGTCCTGGCGGGCCTGGGCGTCTAGCTCCTCGTGGCCCGCGCCGGTGATGCAGATGATGGCGGGCCGCTGGGGCAGCGACAGGGCGTGGATGGCCCGTGCGCTGGCGATGCCGTCCATTTCGGGCATGCGCCAGTCCATGAAGACCAGCTCGTAGGGCCGGTTGACCTCGGCGGCGCTGCGGGTGGCCTCCAGCGCCTGGCGGCCGTTCGCCACGCTGTCCACGTCAAACTTCATGCTTTCTAGCTTGCGCACCAGCAGCTGGCGGGTGGCGCGGTTGTCGTCGGCCACCAGCACGCGCACGCCCCAGTGGCGGGCTTCCGGCACCAGCGGGTGGTGGTGCGCGGTCTTGGCCCGCTCGAGCACGGCGGTGAACCAGAAGTGGGAGCCCCGGCCCTTTTCGCTTTGCACACCCACTTCGCCGCCCATCAGCGCCACCAGGTTGCGCACAATCGCCAGGCCCAGACCGGTACCACCAAAGCGGCGCGTCATGCTCGCGTCGGCCTGTTCAAACTCCATGAACAGGCGGCGGGACTCCTGTTCGGTCAGGCCGATGCCGGTGTCCATCACGTTGAACTTCAACACCTGCCGGCCGCCGTCGTGCACGCCGAGCCGTTCGACGTGGATGTGGATCTGCCCCTCTTCGGTGAACTTGATGGCGTTGTTGACGTAGTTGATCAGCACCTGGGTCAGCCGCTGTGGGTCACCCACCAGGCGCCGGTCGACTTCGGGCGCCACGTCCAGGATCAGCTCCAGCCCCTTGTCCTGGGCCCGCTGGGTGACCATGGACATGACGTTGCCCAGCATGATCTCGAGGTCGAACTCCATGCGTTCGAGTCGCAGCTTGCCGGCTTCGATCTTGCTGAAGTCCAGGATGTCGTTGATGACGCCGAGCAGGTGCTTGCCCGACGCCTCGATCTTGTTGAGGTAGTCGCGCTGGCGCGGGTTGAGTTCGGTGCGCAGTGCCAGGCTGGACAGCCCGATGATGGCGTTGAGCGGGGTGCGGATTTCGTGCGAGATGTTGGCGACGAAGCGGCTTTTGGCGCCGCTGGCCTTGATGTTGCGGTACGCCCGCAGCCCGGTGAGCAGGGCAATTTCCAGCCGTTCGGGCGTGAGTTCGTTTTTTTCCTGCACATCGTCCACTTCCATGTGGCGCACGATGTCCAGCGGTGGCGCTGCCCCTGGGTTGCCGGTGCGCAGGATGAGCCGGGTGTCCTTGTTCTGCAGCACCTTGCGCACGTACTCGATCAGCTCCAGCCCGGCGTAGTCGGTCTCCATCACCACGTCCAGGAAGGCCACCGCAATGTCGGTTTCGGCTTCGAACACCTGGCGCGCCTCTGCCGCCGACTGCGCCACGAGCAGGCGGATCGGTCGTCCCTCGAACACGATGTCTTCGAGCACCAGCCGGCTGGCCTCGATGACGACGGGGTCGTCATCGACCAGCAAAACGGTCCACGGGGGCTGTCGCATGGGTCGTCATTCCTTGGCGGTGGGGCATGAGCGGGGGGCTCTACGGTTGGGCGGCGGGCGATGGGCCGCGCCGCCGGGGTTGCCATTGTCGCCCAGCCCGGCCGGTGTCACCTGCACGTTCAGTGACATCAACCTGCAGGCAGGCATTGCAGCGCGTCGTCCAGGGCCAGCCGAGCGGCATCGAAATCGAAGTCGTGTACCAGGGCGGCCACGGTCTGGTAGCGGTCCCCCAGCAGGGCCTGCAAGGCCGCCGCGTGGTTTTGCAGGAGCGACTGGGCCTGGGCATCGCCGCTCTCCAGCGCCCGCAGCAGGGGCTGCAATGCGGTGCGTACGGCACGGAGGTCGGGGGCCACCGCGGACGGCGCGGCTGGGGTCGGCGCGGCCAGTGCGGCGGGTGCCAGGGCGTGTTCCAGTGCACCGATCACTGGGGCCAGCGCCTGCAGGGTGATGGCGGTGTGGTGCTGCACCAGCGCTGGCGTGGCATCGGGCTGGTGCAAGGTGGCTTCCAGCCCTTGGGTGGCGGCCTGTACCGCCAAGGCGCCGATCTGTGCGGCTGCGCCCTTCAGGGTGTGGGCCAGCCGCTCGGCCATGGCGCGGTCACCACGGGTCAGCGCTTCGCCGAGCTGGGCTTCGAAGCCGGCTTGTCCTTCCAAGAAATGCTTCAGCAGCGACAGGTAGAGCGCCTCGCGGCCCATCGCTCGTCGCAGGCCGGCGTCGGCGTCCAAGCCCGGCACCTGTCGCAACTGGGCCAGCGCATTCGCCGTGTCCTCGGGTGCCGGTGCGGCAACTGGGGGCTGGCTGGCGGGGGCGGGGGTGTGGGCGTGTGAGCCCACAGGCTGCCTCTGCCCTTGGCGTGGCATCCACTGCAGCAGGGCTTGCCAAAGCCGTTCGGGCTCGATCGGCTTGGCGATGTGGTCGTTCATGCCGGCTGCGAGGCAGCGTTCGCGGTCGCCCTGCATGGCGTTGGCGGTCATGGCCAGGATGGGCATAGGCGCCAGCCCGGGCAAGGCGCGGATGGCGCGCGTGGCGTCCAGCCCGTCCATCACCGGCATCTGCACATCCATCAGCACCAGGTCGTAGGGGTGCTGCTGCACCTGTTCCAGTGCCAGCGCCCCGTTGTTCGCCAGGTCCACCTGGAAGCCGGCGCTGCGCAGCAACTCCCCCGCCACCTCCTGGTTGAGCGGGTTGTCTTCCACCAGCAGGATGCGCCCACCCACCACGGCCGACAAATCCACCGTGGGGGCTGTGGGTGCGTGGTGGCTGGGTGCGGCCGATCCGTGAAACAGGCGCAGGATCGCGTCGAAGAGCGTCGATGCCGTGACCGGTTTCGTCAGCACGGCTTCTACGCCCACCGAGTGACCCAGCTCCGTCAGTTCATCGCGCCCATAGGCCGTGACCATGAGCAGGCGGGGGGGCGTCTGCAAGGGCAGCGCCTGCAGGTGGCTGGCCGTGGCCAGGCCGTCCATGTCGGGCATTTGCCAATCCAGCACCACCAGGTCATACGGGTGGCCGTCCGCCTCGGCCTCGGACACTGCCGCCACCGCGGCGGACCCGCTGCCCACCGCCGTGACCCGAAAGCTCATGCTTGCCAGTTGCTGTGCAATGACCTCGCGCGCGCTGTCGTTGTCGTCCACCACCAGCACCCGCAGGCTGCGCAGGTCGGGGTTGGGCAGCAGGGGGGCCACCTGGGCCTCGCCCGCCTGCACCCGCACGGTGAACCAGAAGGTGGAGCCTTGCCCCGGGGTGCTGCAGACGCCCACGCCTCCACCCATGAGCTCGGCCAGTTTCTTGCTGATCGCCAGCCCGAGTCCGGTACCGCCAAATCGCCGCGTCGTCGAGGTGTCCGCCTGCTCAAAGCTGCGGAAGAGCCGGGCCTGCTCGTCCGGCTGCAGGCCTATGCCGGTGTCCTGCACTTCGAAGCGCAGCACGATGTCGCCGGCCTCCCGCGCCGTCAAGCGCACGCGCAGCACGATCTCGCCTTGCTCGGTGAACTTGACCGCATTGCTGGCGTAGTTGGTCAGGATCTGGCTCAGGCGCAGCGGATCACCCCGCAGGTGGACGGGCACGTCGTGCGCGATGTCCAGGATCAGCTCAAGGCCCTTGGCTTTGGCCCGATCCATGATGAAGCCGGTGACCTCGCGCAGCACGCTCTCCAGTTGGAAGTCCACCTGCTCGATCACCAGTTTGCCGGCTTCGATCTTGCTGAAGTCCAGGATGTCGTTGATGATGCCCAGCAGGTGCCGGCTGGCACTCTGGACCTTGAGCAACGAGTCTCGCTGCCGGTCGCTCAGTGGGGTGGCCAGCAGCAGGTGTGTCAGGCCCATGATGGCGTTCATGGGGGTGCGGATTTCATGGCTCATGTTTGCCAGGAAGTCGGCCTTGACTCGCGCCGCCTCTTCGGCCAGGCCGCGGGCATGGACCATCTCTTCCATCGCCGCCCGTTCGCGGCTGATGTCCTCCAGCATCCCGACGTGGCCCAGCTCGAGGTGTGACGGGTCCATCGCCCGCGACGACAGTCGGCACCACACGCTGCTGCCGTCCTTGCGGCGTATCGGGTATTCGTGGGTGTAGGTCTCGCCCCGGGCGATGGTCGCTTCGATCTGTTGGCCCACCTCGGCCCAGGCGGCCTCGTCGGCGTAGAGCAGTTGGGTGGACTGGCCGACCAGCTCGCCGGGGGCGTAGCCGGTCAACTCTTCCAGGCTGCGGTTGCAGCGCCAGATGGTGCGGTCGCGCACCAGCATGATGCCCGCGGTCGCCGTGTCCAGTATGGCTTCCTGTTCTTCGTTGCGCTGCTGCAGTTCGGCGGTGGTGGCTTGCAGCTCGGCCGTGCGTGAGCGCACCAGTTGCTCCAGCTGGTGCTGGTAGTTGGACAGCACCGTTTCGGCCTCTTTCTGCGCGGTGATGTCGCTTATCACCACGTGCAGCATGGGGGCGCCATCGTCTTCCAGAACGGTCAGGGCCACCCGGGCGGTGAAAGGGCGCTGGTCGGCCCGCAGGTGCACCCACTCGAACTCGTGGTTGCCCGCCTGCAGTGCCTGGTCTATCCAGGCCTGGGCCGCGGCGGCCGAGTCCCGGCCATCGGGCTGGAGCAACGGTGACAGCTCACCCGGCGAGCGCCCCAGCAGTTGGGCCACTGTCGGCATGCCGAACAATCGGGCCGCGGCCTGGTTGGCGCCTTCAACCCGGCCATGGCGCAGCACCAGGGTGGGCAGGCGGCTGTCTTCGAAGAGCCGGCGAAACCGCTCTTCGTTGCGGCGGATGGCGGCCTCGGCTTGGCGGCGCTTCATCACGTCGGCGAGCCGCGTGGCGACGGCTTGCACCAGCTGGGCCTTTTCGGGTGAGGGCGTGCCGCTGGCGTGTTCGGCTGCACCGACCACCAGGCGCCCATGCGTCTGCCCATCGACCGTGATGGCCGACCCGAGCGCCTCGGCCACGCTCGTGCCGTCGTTCAAAGGGTAGCGCACGCCGTCCCAATCGAGCCGGGCCAGTGGTCGCTCGGCCGGTGGCCAGGCGCCAGGCAGGAGATCGACCACGGCCTGACAGACCTGTGGCCAGGGGGTGTACAGGTCGTCGGTGGCGCGGAAGATGGCATTGAGGCAATCGCGTTCTCGGACGCGCTCCTGCAAGCTGGCGCGTGCCTGCTCCAGATCGACGGTACGTCGGGCGACGGCCCGACGCATGGCGAGCAACCAGGCGGTGAGCACCAGCACCAGCCCACCGGCCACGCCGAGGCCGGTCAGCACTTCCCAGCGGTGCTCTACCAACAACGAACGCACCGAGCCACTCGCCACGGGCAGACCCATCCAGCGGTGGTAAACGCTTTCCATTTTCGCGGTCGGAATGGCAGCAAAACCGCGGTTGACAAGGTCGAACGTCGCCGTGTCGCCCCGTCGCACGGCCCAGTGTCCGGTGGCGGCGTACAAGGGCTGGGTGTGGCGGAACTCGCGCTCAAGGCCGAGCTGACCCAGGTAATAGACCGACAGCGGCACGTGGCCGCAGAACACGTGGATGTCCCCCGATGCGACCCCCGCCATCAGGGCCTCATAACCTTCGAACAGGGCCAGGTTGGTCAGGCCGTGTTGCCGCAACAAGCCTTCACAGGCGTCGCCTCGACGCACGCCGACGACAAAACCCCGTGCCGAGTCTGCGTCCACGATGCCGGCCAGGCGGTCCTGGTAGAACAGCGCCACATCCAGGCTGATCCAGGGCGGGGAAAATGCCAGCACCTCCTGGCGCGCCGGCGTGATGGTGATGCCGTCGATCACGTCGGCTTCGCCCCGCTCGAAGCTCGCCAGTGCCTCCGCCCAGTCCAGGCCTTGCAGGTCCACGCGCACGCCGGTTTGCTGTTCCCACAGTCGCCAGCGATCCACCTGCAGCCCCTGCAGTCGACCGTCCTGATCGCGCGAAATCAGGGGGGGCATGTGGTCGGTGGTCACCACCCGCAGGGTTTGTTCTGCCGCGAACGATGCGCTGGGCCAGTGGCCCAAAGTGATGGCGAGGGCCAATGCCAGACCCCAATGGCGCCACCCCAACACCCCGCCGAACCAGAGAGCCTGCACCCAGCCCGCTGGGCGCGGTACTGGGTGCGGAGAGCGGCAGTGTTGGTGCATGCTCCCAATGTAGCTCGAAATGGCGCGCTGTCATACGGGCAACACCGGCGCACACGCCTGGGTTGCCGGTCAGCGCGGCGGATGGTGTGGCGAAGCTGCCACCGATTTGCCACTTGCGGTGCCAGAAACGACAAAGCTCCGACCAGCGGAGCTCTGTTGTTTCTTGATTGACAAGGTGATTCCTGGTCGGGGTGAGAGGATTCGAACCTCCGGCCTCTACGTCCCGAATTCCATCCGGACGCCTTTTCGGGCCTCTTCTGAACGAAGAATCAACATCTTAGCGCGGTTTTGCATGGCGTTGCACGACGTTGCGCGAGGGTCATCTGGAGCAGATTTGGAGCAGCGCAGCTACGGTCTGCTCCAGAAAACCGTAGCCAGCTGGGTCGTATAGGAACCGGCTTATACGTGCGGCCAGAGGCCCCGGCAGGGGCGGCCCTTGGACCCCGCGCCGGCTGCGTCCAGCCAGGCGGTCAGAGGTACTCGTCCTTCCAGCGCGCCGCGTCGGCCACCAGCTGGGTCAGCCGGTCGGCCTGGCGGGCCACGAAGGCGGCGATGCCCTGCACGAAAGCCCGCTCAGCCTCGCCCTCGTAGTCGTCCGCCTGGGCCTGGACTGCTGCTTCTGCTGTGGCCAACTTGGCCAGGCGCTGACCTTCGCGGCGCATCAGCTTGCGGTCGACGCCGCAGCGGGCAGCAAAGTCGGCCAGGGCAAAGGCCGAGACCTCGGCGTGGCTGAAGACGTCGCCGTAGGCCATGGCCAGCTCGGTGTCGAAGCCGTCGTACTGCAGCACGCTGACCAGGTCGTACCAGGGCGTGGGCTCCAGCAGCCCGCCCGGGCGCACGAAGAACGAGAAGTTCTTGCCGTGGGCGTCGCTGTTGCCAATCAAAAATTGGAAGAGTGCCCAGCGCAGCATGGCCAGCCGTGTGGCCGCCTTGTTGGCCGTGAGGTCGGCGCAGCCAAACAGGCGCTCGAAGCTCACGCCATCGCGGATGTGGCGCACCGCCTCGGCACTGCCCAGGTTGCGCTCGTACTTGTAGGCCACGGGCAGGTCGCACGCCTGGCAGGCGTCGATGATGTGCCGGCGGTGAACCCGCGGCTGGCCGCCGACGTTCTCGACTTCGCGGTCGAAGCGGCGCACGACCAGTACCGGGCGGGGCGTGCGCAACAGGCTCACCTCAGCGGCCGGCAGCTTCATGCGGCGGGCCAGCGACATGCAGAAGTGCTCGTTGACCGCCAGGTGCGGCGTCTGCGGGTTGCCGGTGTCGGGCTTGAGGATGTGGGTGGAGGCCAGTCGCTGTCCGTCTACCAAAAAGAGTCGTCCGCCCTCCAGTAGTGAACGGTCAAGGTAGACCAGCAGCTTGTCTTGCAGGCCGGCCACCGACATGCGCACCTTGCCGTCCCACACCGTCAGCGGTACGTGCTCGCGTTCGGCGATGCGTTGGTCGAGTTCCTGGAGGGGGATTTCTCGTAGGGTGGGTTCGGCGGTGGGTGGTGCCGGGTTTGCATCCCCAGTGAAACGCAGGGCGCCCGCGGTTTCGGCACCAAGCGCCCAGATGAGGCCGAAGACGTTGGTCTTGGCCAGACCGTTGTAGGCCACGGCCACGTCCAGCGCGCGCCCCTCGGGCAGCAGGTGCTCGATAAAGCGCTTGATGGATGCGGACGCGTAGTCAGGCGCCGGGCGGACCAGGGGTAGTGCTGGAGACAGTGGGTAAGACTTGGCGTCGGCGACCCAGGGTTCGGCATAGTTCAGGCCCCAGCGGTCGTCGCGCCCTTCGTGCTCGATGGTGGCGACCTGAGCTTCGTCGGCCCAGACGTGCAGTGCGTGGGTCATGCTGACCGCCTCATGGCTTCGGGACGGCTGGAGGGACCGTCGGGCTGCCAGAGCTGCACGAGCCGCTTGATGAGGCCGCCTCTCGGGTCCACGGGTGCTCCTTGGGAAGCACCATGAGCGTCAGACCCAGGCCATCGAGCACGGCCAAGGCTTTGTCCAGGCGCACCGAGCCCTGGCCGTTCTCGAGCCGGGACATGAGGTCCACCGACACGCCGACCAGGCCTGCCGCATCGTCAATGCGCAGCGACTGCGACTTGCGGCGCTCGCGCACGACCGGGCCCAGGTCAGGGGCTGACTGGAGCAGGGTCGGTCGGCGGGTGGCAGAGTCAGTCATTTCGGAATTTCAGTTGCGGGGCTTCTGGGGTGCGCTTCAAGTAGGAAGTTTCTGTTATTCCGAAATCATACGCGGTTCTGAGGGTCTCATCCACTAGAATTTCGGTAAATCAGAAACAGAAGAGCTCTCGATGCGGTGCCAGGTGGTATTTCTGATTTTCCGAAACTTTAGCTGAGGCGTGGGCTGGTTCCGCGAGCGCTTGGCCAGTTAGCTGCGGCTGCTCGCGAGCAGTTTGGACAGCACTCGCGCATGCAGTCAGATGGCTCAAAGAAGCACGGCTTCTAAAGTCGACCATGGGCTGTCGCGCTGCCGAATTTAGAGCCGGGCGCAGGTTGCCTACACGGGTCTCCATCAACTCACTGGAGACCCATATGACCACCACCAAGAGCCGCCAATCGACTGATGACCACCTGACCGACGAGGTCCCGCAGAACGCTCACGACCTGCCGCGGAACGCTTCGAGCGCAAACGCGACACCAGCAAGCACGGTCCAGAAGCCGCTGTCCCGAAAAGACGTCTGTGGCTTGCTCGTGCGTCGCCCCGATGTCTTGGCGGGCAGGAGGGCGAAATCGGGTCTTGGCGGACTCGACAGCGGCGTGGAATTCATCAGGAAAGGAGAAATTGTAAGCAGGAAATATTGACTCTGCCCCCTCCCGTCTGGGAGGGGGCTTCTAGGCATTGGTATGGCATGTTCAAATCGTTGCGCATTGACGATGAATAGAGCCTGCTCGCAAGGTGCCCTGCTTGGGTCCAGCACAGCGAGCGCAAATCGACTTGCATTTCTACCGTTGAAGTGTTCGTAAACAACGGTAATCGGTACAGCGTTTCAGCGAGTCCGAGCAGCTGGAGTTGAGCAAAACCTTGAAATTTTGACTTTAATGAAAGTGCTGAGATATATTGCCTAATCTGCCCATATAGAGTTGTCGTAAACGTAGGCCGAAAATGGCGGTTCTGGATCTAGGCAGTCCTCAACGAGAAGAGTCCGTTAAGTTTGGGTTTTGTCTATTTGTTGCGGTAATTTTCATCGTGGTTTTAAAAAATTCTTTCTGCTCCATTGGTGATAAAGTTTTAAGTAAAATTTTTTGTGCATTCAGGACTCTCGGGATGGCCGTGGCAAGAACTGCTTCGCCAAATTCTGTAATGATGAGTGTGTGGGCTCGTCTGTCGCTGGTCGAGACGCTTCTTTTTACAAGATTTCGCTTTTCTAGTCTATTGATAACGCCACCCAACGTGGATCCATCAAGCCCAATGGCTTTTGCGACGGACTTTTGATCAATGCCTGGATTCTCATTGATCGTGATAAGGCAAGAAAACTGTGGAGGAGTAATATCTAGACTTCCCATTTCTTGATGAAATAAGGACTCCGCCCTTTGATGAAGAAGGCGTATGAGATGTCCGGGTAGGGTATTTAGTTGAATGGTGTCTTTAATCAAACTCATTCAGTGCTTGGATGTATGGTTATCTCAAATATGAGCGAGGCGCATTTTGATTATTTTTGAAAAATGCGCCTCGCTTTTTTTGGGTGAATCTAATCAGAACGGATACTGTTGGCCACTCGGCTCAATGGTCAACCATTTGAGTTCGGTGAACTCGTCGATTACTGCACGACCATCGAAACGGCCGTAGCCGCTGTCTTTGGTTCCACCGTATGGTGCCTGAGCTTCGTTCTGAACGGTAGATCCGTTTACATGGACAGATCCATACTCCATGTCCATGGCAACGGCGAGTGCGCGGTTGACATCCCGACCAAAAACACCAGACGACAGACCGTAGGCGCTGTCGTTTGCCACGTTGATCGCCTCTTGCGGCCCTTTCACACGCACCACGACGGTAATCGGACCGAAGGTCTCTTCGTCATAAATTTTCATGTTCGGCTTGACATGATCAAGAATGGTTGCGGGCATCACTGCGCCTGAGGCGATGCCACCACAAACCAACTTGGCGCCTTTGTCCAAAGCATCCTGCAGCAGATCATTGATGCGGGAGCCGGAATTTGGGCTGATCATCGGACCGATGATGCAAGCGGGGTTGACGGCGGGGTCCCCTGCAACGAGTTCCTTGGCTCGAGCAGTGTTGACGCCGACCGAAAACTGACCATCTGAAGGCGGGAGTGCCGCTTCAAAATTGACCAGGGTGTATCACGCGACTGCTGAATTTTTTGGCAGGAGCAAACGAGGTGATCACCATGGACATGATTG
>Ga0208242_100663_pt1 | contig 15549 bp, 9 predicted proteins | sample SubbioAug_CSW13A_FD_184825 | JGI IMG/M metagenome (GOLD analysis project Ga0208242, IMG submission 184825) | Serpentinite rock and fluid subsurface biosphere microbial communities from McLaughlin Reserve, California, USA - CR12Aug_CSW13A (SPAdes) | ecosystem: Environmental > Terrestrial > Deep... | reverse complement strand
TACATTCATCACTTTAATCATGAACGTCCTGCATTTGCTTTGAATTATAAAACCCCAATTCAATATAAACATGATTTGGGGTTCTAATTCTTTTTATAAACTTGTCTACTTTTCCTTTACAAGTTCAACGTAGTGAATCTCTTTTCTTATATAAGTGGTTTGCTTTGAGCGTGTCGCTCAAAGATTAATTCGAATTCTTTTTCAAGTGCAATAAAAGCTTGCACTATCTTTGGATCAAAGGCTTTTCCAGAATCATGAATAATAATATTCATCGTTTCCTCATGAGTCACCCCCACTTTATACGGACGTCGTGAACGTAGTGCATCATAAACATCGGCTAATGCCATGATTCGTGCTGCGAGTGGAATTTCTTCTCCCTTTAGTTTTGAAGGATAACCATTGCCATCCCATCGCTCATGATGATATTTCGTAATCAGTACTCCCATATTAATGAATGTATTCTTAGGATATTGAGACAATACGTGTTCGAGTGTTTCAGCACCAATATTGACATGGGTTTTCATTATTTCATACTCTTGAGGCATTAGTTTGCCAGGTTTCAGTAATATGCTATCTGGAATGCCTACTTTCCCAATATCATGAAGTGGAGCAGCAAGATAAATATCATGAATAAAGGCAGGTGTGATTTGATTGTGGTAGTCTTTATCTTGACTTAAATATTGCGCTAACAGTTTACAATAATCACGTGTTCGTTCAATATGACTGCCTGTTGTCTCATCTCGAAATTCCGCAAGGTTAGATAAAGCAATGAGGGTTGCCATTTGTGAGTCAGAAATCTCTTGAACTTTTTCTTGAACAATTGATTCCAAATCATGAGCATAGGCCTCTAAGAGTTTTTGATTTTGACTCAACTTTAAATGAGTTTGTAGTCGTGCATACACTTCCGCCTCTTGAAAAGGTTTTGAAATATAATCAACCCCTCCATGAGTAAATGCTTTAACTTTGTTTTCACTATCATCTAGAGCACTAATAAAAATGACAGGAATATCTTGAGTTCTAGCGTCTTGTTTTAATTGTCTACACACCTCAAATCCATCCATAAAAGGCATCATAATATCAAGAAATATTAAATCTGGTGGGTTTTGAAAGGCAAAAGATAACGCTAAATCTCCTCGAGGAAATGCTGAAACCTGATATCCTTTTGAAGATAATAAATCTTCTAGAACTTCAAGATTCGCTGCAATATCATCCACAATCATCACTTTGAATGTTTGATCACTCATGATGTTTCTCCTCTGTGCTCATAAACAGAGCATTTAATTGCTCGTAATCATAATTTCGAGCTAAGTTTAATACTTCTTGACTTACACTTTCACTATACTCCTTAACATCATACGCAAGTTGTCTTAGTTTCACCATATTCCCTTGTTTAATTGCCTTGATCATGGCTTGTTTCATTGACTCAGGGACTAGAGTATCTAGCGAATATTTAATATCAAGAAGTGATTCCACCATCGTTTCTTGGCCACGTATAACTTTTATATTTGGGGCTTGAGATAATAGTGTTAAAAGTTCAACATCATTTAATGGCTTGGTTAAGACCTGGTTGGCTCCAGCTTTTAAGACACTTGTAAGTTCTTCATCAAAAACACTCGCAGTGATTCCAATAATATGCACTTTATGGCCATGAGGTAATTGACGTATTTGACGTGTTGCTTCAAAACCATCCATCTTCGGCATGCGCATGTCCATCAAGATAATATGAGGTTGCCAATTTAAGAAACATTGAATAGCTTCTTCACCATTTTTACATTCTTCAATCAAGAATCCGATAGGTTCTAGAAGTTCTTTAAGCACTCTGCGATTATCATCATGATCATCAACGACACAAACACGATACATATTAGGTTCAATGTAGAATATTGGACTTGGTTCAGTGTGTTTATCATGTGCGCTGTTGGAGGTTTTAAAGATGATGTTGAAACTGAATTGACTTCCAACATTAACTTCACTCTTGACAGTGATCATACCACCAAGAATTTCAACGATATTCTTCGATATTGGGAGTCCTAGCCCTGTACCTCCACTATTTTGGCCATGTGAAGATTGCCAAAAAGGATCAAATAGATGAGGTAATTCATGAGCTGCTAATCCTTGTCCTGTATCAATAACATCAAATTGAAGCGATTGATAATCATGTGGATCAAGTTGAACATTAACTCTAACACCACCTTGTGAAGTGAATTTTATGGCATTTCCAATTAAATTAATCAGAACTTGTCTAATCTTAGATTCATCAGAAATGATATGGGATGGAACATCATGTGCCACATCAAAATCAAATGTCAGATTCTTGTCTCGTGCACTTAGTGAGAACATCATTTGAATATCTTTCAACATATTTAGAAGATTAAAGTCATTGGCAATTAATGAGAGTCTTCCTGCTTCGATCTTAGAGATATCAAGAATATCATTAATTAGCGAAATAAGATGCTTCCCACTTTGATAGATCGTTTTTACTTGTTCTTTCTGTTTTTGATTTAATGTCTCATCACGACTCAAAATCTGTGCAAATCCATTGATTGCATTTAAAGGAGTTCTAATCTCATGACTCATATTTGAGAAGAAAATACTCTTTACACGATTTGATTCTTCAGCAACTTGTCGTGCAATTTTATCGCTTTCAGCTTGCTTTTCTTTTGAAATGTCCATGGCAACGGAGAAGACACGATGAATACCACCTATTTCAATAAGCGATAAGCTTACTTTTACCCAGATATCTTCATTAGTCGCTTTCTTGAATTTTCCTTCAAATTGCATTAAACCATCTTTTTCAACTTTTTTAACGTTATTAAGATAATGACTAAAGAAACCATAGTCATCATGAGTAAAGATGTACTCTTCGATTTGTTCCTTGGATTGCAGACCTATGATATTTAATGCTTCAGGGTTACAATCGAGTATGTCTCCTTCATCTTTATCATGAATAAGCATTCCTATAGGTGAATGAGTAAATAGGGTTCTAAATTGCTCTTCACTTTTTACTAGAGCATCTTCAATTTGTTTACGTTGGGTGATGTTTTCTTTTACTGCAAGAAAATATGACACTCGTTGATGTTCATCTTTGACTGGAGTTACAATCGCACTTTCATAAAGAAGTTCACCATCTTTTCTACGATTAATCCATTCCCCTTTCCAGATCTTACCCAATAAAATAGTTTTCCACAAATCTTGGTATACTTTTTTACTAGTTAGTCCGGACTGTAACATTCTTGTATGTTTTCCAATCACTTCATCAGCAGTATACCCTGTGATCGATTCAAACGCAGGATTGACATATTGAATAACACCTTTAAGATCTGAGATGAGCACAATGATTGGACTTTGTTCTATCGCAATTGAAAGTTTGTTTATTTCACGCTCTTTTTGCTTGATATCACTGATATCAACTAAACTTGCAGACATGAATTGTGGAGTGTTCTGAGCATCAACTATTAAACTTGCACTCATTAGACTCGGGAAAACAGACTGATCTTTTCGTTTAAATTCCACTTCCTCAGCAACATATCCGCCTTTAGTTTGGATGATTTCGAGTAACTCTTGAATTCGATTTAATTGAGCTTCAGAATGAAGATTCATCAAATTCATGCCTATCATTTCATCCATGGTATAGCCTAAAATAGTTGCGAATACTTCATTCACATAAATCAAGTTCCCATTCATGGATACTATCGCATTCCCATAAGTTGCTTGATCTGCGATAGTCTTAAACTTAACTAATTCTTCTTCGGCGTTCTTTCGCTCAGTAATATCATTGTCTGAGCCAATATATCCTGTAATTTGATGATCCTCATCAAAAATAGGCGTAGCATTTGTACTAACCCAAATTGATGTTCCATCTTTTCGAATAATCTTATTTTCATATGAACTAATGGAATGACCTTGTTTCAAACGTTCAAACCCTATAGGTTCATATTCCATGACATGATTCGATGAAAGAGGTGTAATATTATCTCTTAACTGACCTACAATTTCTTCAGCGCTATATCCAAATAATTCAAAACACACATCATTGATGTACGTGTATCGTCCTTCTGAATCCATTTCCCAAATGCCTGTGCGACTATTTTTAGCAATCTGCTCCAGTCTATTTTGATTTATCATTAATGACTCTTCAATGGCTTTTCTTTCAGTAATATCTTCTTTGATAGCGATATAATTAATGATGTTTCCAAAAACATCAAAGACTGGAGAAATCGAGGATGATTCCCAATAATATTCACCATTCTTTCGCTTATTGTGGAATAATCCTTTCCACAGTCTACCTGATGTTACTTCATTCCAGAGTTGAGTATATTCCTCTTTTGAAGTGTGTCCAGATTGAAGTATTCGAGGGTTTTGACCTTTCAATTCATCAAATGAATATCCAGTAGTTTCACTTGCTTTTGGATTGGCATATTCAATATTTCCCTCTTTATCTGTAATCACAATACTGACAGGACTTTGTTCAACAGCACGAGAGAGCTTCAACAAATTCATTTCAATCTTTTTCTGTGCAGTAATATCTTGCCATGTGATTAAAGACATCGGTTTATCATTAAACGTGATGTTGATGATGGACACCTTAACAATCACTTCACTTCCATCGAAAGCTTGATGCGCAAAGTCAAAATAGGTTATCCCCTCTTCCAATGTACTGTTAAGTATCTCCATGCCAACATCGATTGATCGACGACCATCGGGTTGAAATTCTGGGGTAATTTCATTAATTGAGAGCCCTATGATTTGCTCTCGTGTTGATTTAAGTATTTTTGCAGCAGCATCGTTGCATTCAATGATTATACTTTGATCAACTAAAAGTTTACCTTCAGCTGAATTGAAAAACATTGATCGATAATTGGATTCACTTTGAATGATTTGATTTTCAATTCTCTTTTGTTCGCTTATGTCAGTAAATGACACTAACATGGCATATAATTCTTTGCTATCACTGACAGGATGGACTTCAATTCTAAACAATCTTTGTTCATGAAATATGGTCAATTCTCGCTCAAGTGATAAACTTCTTTTTTCTAAATTAACTTGATCCATTAATGTTAATACATCATTCGCATCAAATGACCCAACAAGTGATCTAATATCAGATAAATGACCTAACTCCACCCCAATAAACAAGGTATGAGCATTTTGATTCATGTAGGTGATTTCACCACCTTCTTCAACTAAAATAATCGCTGAGTTGATACTCTCGACTAGACTTAGATACTTTTCTTCATTTTTTTGAGTTGCTTTATTGATTAAGTCCCCATCCATCACAATGAGCGTCGCAAACCAAAAGATGGATGTGACTGAATACGATGTGAATACAAACACATTAAGGATTTGACTATCCACTGGTAGACTCGTTGATGATAATAGATACAATCCTAACAAAGGTCTTGTGATATTTGTGATGATGTTTGTGATCAATGAGGTGAATATTGCACCCTTCATAAACTGTGTCATGAGTTTTCGGCGTGCGAAGACATATCCACCAAAGTCCAAGAAAATAAGTACAGTTAAAATCCCCATTAAACTGTTTCTAATGTAGTATTGATAAGATAGAATTCCAAATACATATGAAACTAAAAAGGATGATAGAGCATAAAACCAAAATCGTTTTGGAAAACCATTTTTCTTATCAAAGTATTCTCTAAATGATGTATAAAACAATAAATACCCAATCATCAAAGCTGTATTTGAAATGACTGAAGATAAGAAAAGATTATTCATGCTTTGAATCGCAAGTAAACTATAGCTCATAAGAAATAATGCATAAGAATATGAGAAATATCTGAGATATTTCATCTTACGATATAAAGAAAAAAGGAAAGCTGAAGTGAAAAGAGTTGCAGAGACTAAAATCATTGCGTAAACAATTAGTGTTCTTTCCATAGCTTACCTCAATTTGATGTTTATCAAAGATAGTTGGTGTGATTGTTGTGTTTATAGAGTAATCTATGCCTCGATATTTATCTAATTATATCATTTCAACTGCACTCGTTGTAGACTATCGCTTTAATCTTTAGCCTCACAAAGCCTTTCAATAATACTTAAAGCTGCTTTTTGACCTTGACCTAAAGCTGCAATGACGGTTGCAGAGCCTAACACTGCATCACCTCCCGCAAAAACCATGGGAATTGAGCTTTCTAAGTGTTCATCCACTTCAATGGAATGCCACTTGTTGAGTTTAAGTTGTGGCAAGGTTGAGTTTAATAATGGATTGGGACTTGTTCCCACAGCCACGATGCAACTATCGGCCTCGATGATAATAGGTTGCTTTTCAAGATCTTCTACGACTCTTTCTTTTCCATCAACCATAACAAATTTAGTTGGTTGAAACATAATTCCCGTCATTTTATAGTGATCATCCACAATCACTGCTTTAGGTGATAAACACTCCTTAATTTCAATCCCCTCATCGAGGGCATGTTCAACTTCAGCTAAGCGAGCTGGCATACGATTGATGGTTCTTCGATAGGCAATACATACATCAATGTTTAGGCGCAAGGCACAACGAGCAGCATCCAAGGCAACATTACCCCCACCAATAACGATGGTTTTCTTCATAGGATATAACGGTGTGTCATGATCACTTAAATGAGCTGAAAAGGTATTGATTCGTGTTAAAAATTCATTGGCTGAGAATACTCCAATGGCATCACTATGTTTCATATCGACAAACTCAGGTAAACCAGCCCCTGTTGCTAAGAATATGGCATCGATATGTTGGTGTTTTAGTTGCTCTAACGTAATGGTTTTACCAATAACAGTATTCTTTTTAAAGGTAATTAACTCATTCATTAAGCGATCCACCTCTAAATCAACCACTGCTTTTGGAAGTCTAAAATCAGGTATTCCATAGCGTAATACCCCTCCCATTTGATCCCAACTATCATATATATCCACTGCTATTCCAGCATGACTTAAGGTGTAAGCACAGGCAATCCCTGCTGGACCTGCCCCCACAACAGCTACTTTTTTATTGACTGCTTGTTTCTTAATCGAAGTCCACGTTCCATGATCCGCAACAAAACGCTCACATTGACCGATGTTGACGGCTTGATTCACTTTGGTTAATACACAAGCTGCTTCACATTGACTTTCTTGTGGACATACTCGTCCACACACTCCTGGTAAAGGATTTGTTTTTAGAATGGTTGCTAAAGCATCATCGATTTTGTCTTGTTTAATTTGCGCTAAAAAGGTAGGAATATCAACATGGACTGGACAACTTTTGACACAAGGCTGTGATTTGCATTTTAAACAACGATCCGCCTCAGCCATGACTTGTTGCTTGCTAAAACCAAGACTCACTTCATCGAAAGTGCTTCTACGTAAATGTGCTACTACTACATTGGGCTCATTTCGCATGGTATTTCCACCTACAATCATACGCTTGATTACGTGCGATTAAATTATCAAAGTCTACTAAACGGCCATCAAATTCTGGACCTTCAACACACGCAAAATGGGCTTTTCCACCCACATTAACACGGCACCCACCACACATCCCAATACCATCAACCATTATTGGATTTAAACTGACAACGGTTAAGATGTGATGCTGTTCACCGATGTTAGTGACTGCTTTCATCATGGGTAATGATCCTATCGCAAAGATGGCATCTATCTTTTGAGTCTTTAGAACATGCTTCAAAGCATCAATAACATTACCTTGCATATATTTTTCACTGGGTTGTTCAACTGTAATGATGCACTCATCACTTACTTGATGAAACTCATGTTCATAAAACACTTCACTCTCATCTTTAAATCCTGCAATAAAAGTTACATGAACACCTTTTCGCATATACTCCTTTGCGATGGGGTATCCGATAGCACAACCAACCCCACCAGCAATCACACATAACGATTGAATCTTTGGCATTTCAAAAGGATGTCCCAACGGTCCAATGATTTCATACACATGATCACCCACTTCTAGTTGACTGAGTTTATGCGTGGTCTCACCGACTACTTTAACAATAATCTCAATATAATCCCCTTGTGCATTCGCAATCGTTAAAGGAATTCTCTCACCTTGTTGATGAGTTCGAATCATGACAAAATGTCCTGCTTGTGCATTTGTCACTATTTCTTTAGCCTCAATTTGTATGGCAAATGTGAGCTTATTAAGTTGACGCTTTCTACCAATTTTATAACTCATGTTTTATCACACAAGATACCTAAATATCTTAGCTACTTGTTACTCCTCTTTCTATTTGCAATTATTCATTAACTATTACCTTATTCAAATGATCTGTGTGTTAAAACACCATTTTTGACTCCATGGCTACACAATTGATTCTTACTACTAGAATTATCTGATTTAAGACTTAAAGTTGCAACAAGAAAATTAATCGATGACATGATCTGTGTGGTTTTTTGAACTAGAGACATACTCATTAAACTTTCCACGTTTAACATAATGAGTATGCAAATAATGATGCGCTACATGACTGTTTGGATGAGTTAAGAAGGCTTCATACAGTTCATTAATAAATTCATTTTGATGTGATTTACGAATGGATTTACGATAATCTTCTGCAAACAAGCCTTCCAGACGCTTTTGAGGCGTGGTTGAATCTTTCCAACGAGGTTGACCTCCCCCATTAATACATCCTCCTGGGCAACCCATAATCTCAATGAAATGATAAGGAGATGTCCCTTCAGCGACTTGTTTCATTAATTTTTCTGCATTTTTAGCTCCACTCGCAACCGCAATTCTTAATGTCTGTCCTTCTAAATAACTAAATTCAGGAATTGGATCGTGAATTGTAATCTCTGCTTCTTTGATTGGAGCGAATCCTTCAATGGATTTTAAGCGAAGTTGTTCAAATGGAAACTCTCGTGCAGTGATGAGTTCATATGCGGTTCTTAAGGCGGCTTCCATCACTCCACCAGTAACTCCGAAAATATCAGCTGCGCCACTACTAAAACCTAATGGGTTATCCACATTACTATCTGACAACATGCTAAACTCTATACCCGACTCTTTGATCATAGCTGCCAGCTCACGGGTAGTAAGCACCGCATCGACATTGACCATCTCATCAGACATTAACTCATCACGAGAAATCTCAAATTTCTTCGCTGTACATGGCATAATCGAGACCACAAACATGTTCTTTGGATCGACATTGATTTTCTTAGCATAGTATGACTTCACTAAAGCACCAAGCATCATGTGAGGAGATTTACAGGTCGAAAGTAAATGTAGATGATCCGGGAAGTTATGTTCACAAAACTTAATCCACCCTGGTGAACACGAAGTAATCATAGGTAGATTATTCTGATTATTAGTCATCGCATGTTTGATTCGACCTAAAAATTCTGTTCCTTCTTCAATGATGGTCAAATCAGCCGCAAAATTCGTATCAAATACATCATTAAATCCTAAATCACGCAAAGCACTGAATAGTTTTCCTGTCACCACAGTTCCAGCGGGATAACCAAATTCCTCTCCGATGGCAACTCTCACGGCAGGGGCAACCTGAACAACAGTATGGATATTAGGATTACTTAATGCTTGTTTTACTTTAGTGATGGCATCCGTCTCCATAAGAGCTCCAACAGGGCACACTAGTGTACATTGTCCACAATATATACAATCCGTATCTGCCAAGTTCATTGGATGAGCGATTGAAATCTCGGTATCAAAACCTCGATTCTGAGCTTGAAGAATTCCCACTCCTTGGATGTCATTACACACACTGATGCATCGACGACACAGAATACACTTATCCATATCTCGCGTAATTGAAACTGTTGTTTCACTCTTTCGGTGGGACAAGTTGTGACTAAAGCGACTTTCACTAATTCCAAGAGTCTTTCCAAGTGCTTGTAGTTCACACGTTAGATTTCTTGAACAACTTAAACATTGTTGTTTGTGATCAGATAGTAATAGTTCATATAACACTTTACGCATTTTCTGAACTTGTGTGGTATTGGTTTTAACAACCATACCTTCTTGAGCCATCGTCACACAAGCAGCTTGAAGGGTTTTTGCTTTTTCAACTTCAACGACACACATCCGACAAGTCCCAAAATTACATACTTCATTTAGTTTGCATAAACTTGGTATGTTGATACCATACATTCTTGCGGCCTCGATGATTGTCGTATTCTCTTCGACATGAATCTGTTTATTATTGATAGTAAGGTTAATCATTGTATTGACCTCCGATCACAATGAAGGCATCGCATAGCTTCTGCCATCGCATTTAGTTTGTGATATCCCAGTACAACTTCATCAAAACTGTCGATTCGCTTATCAATGTCTAGAACATCAAGAGGGAAACGCTTCAGTGCAATGATTTCATCCTCATCACTCACATCTGGAATCTCAATTGGTAATCCTTTATTTAATAATCCTTTTCCACCACAATATTTATCAATGGATTCTGCAGCTCGTTTGCCATCCGCAATGGCTTGAATTACCGTATCTGGTCCCCGAGCAACATCCCCTCCAGCAAACACTCCATCCATGCTCGTCATGAGTGTTTTATCATGAATAACAAAAGTTCCCCAACGAGTCACTTCTATTTCATCTTTTTTAACAAACGGTAAATCGGAATATTGAGAGACTGCGACGATGACTAAATCCACATCGAGATAGAAAGTGGAATTTTCAATAGGTTTTGATTTACGTCGTCCTGAAGCATCAAACTCTGCTAGTTGCATATTGACACATTCAATTTGACCAACTCTTTGGTTCTCATTCGCAATAAAACGCTTTGGTGACGCTAGTTCAATGATTTTCACACCTTCACATAGTGCTTCATGGATTTCTGCTTCATATGCAGGCATCGCATCAATGGTTCTTCGATATAATATGGACACTTCTTTTGCTCCACAGCGAAGCGCAGTACGAGCTGAGTCAATCGCCGTATTCCCACCACCAATCACAATAACTTTATCACCTGTTGAGTACTTCAAATTCATATTCGCTTCTTTTAGAAAATGAATACCATGAATAACTCCTGGTAAATCTTCACCTTCAATGTTAATTTTTTCTGGAAATTGAGTGCCCGTCGCAATATACACTGAATCATAGTTTTTCTTTAACTGTGCAAACTCGATATCTTTTCCTATTTGTGAATTTAAGTGGATGCGTACCCCTGCGTTTTCAATGAGTGATATCTCATGAGCCAAGACCTTTTTAGGTAAGCGGTATTCTGGAATGCCAAAGGCTAAAACTCCACCCGCAATACGTTCTTGTTCGAAAACATCAACTTCATATCCACTTCTGACCAAGTAATAGGCACATGTTAATCCAGAAGCTCCCGCTCCAATCACCGCAATCTTTTTACCGTTTTTAGGAGTGATTGAATCCATGATGATTTCTTTCTCGTTTCGATAAGCATAATCAGCCGCAAAACGCTTCAAATCACATATTGCGATGGCTTCATCGGTCATTGAGCGACGACACTTGGATTCACATGGGCGAGTACAAATACGACCACAAACGGCTGGGAAAGGATTTTCTTGACGAATTAAATGATAAGCATCCGCAAATCGTCCAGCCGCAATTAAGCGGATATATCCTGGTACATTGATGTTTGCTGGGCATGTATTCTCACATGGTGAAATAAAGAGATCTGAGCAAACTCCTGCTTTACAATATTTATCCCTGATATGTTGTTGATACTCTTCTCTAAAGTATCGGATTGTACTTAATACAGGATTTGGAGCTGATTGACCCAATCCACAGATAGCCGTTTGTTGAATGGTTTCACCCAGTTCAACGAGTAATTCAATATCCCCTTCAACACCTTTGCCTTGTGTAATTCTTTCAAGGATTTCGAGCATTTGTTTAGTCCCAAGACGACATGGTAAACACTTTCCACAAGACTCATCTTGAATAAAGTCCATAAAGAATCGTGCGGTATCGACCATGCATGTGTCCTCATCCATAGCTATCAACCCACCCGAACCCATGATTGCTCCTAGTTTTGCTAATGAGTCGTAATCAGTTGCTGTGTTTAGATTTTCAAGTGTAATACAGCCCCCTGATGGTCCTCCAATTTGTGCAGCTTTGAATCGCTTTTGTCCACTAATTCCACCACCGATATTAAATAATATATCCCCTATCGGAGTTCCAATTGGAACTTCAACGATGCCAGTATTAACAATATCACCCGCCAAAGCAAACACCTTGGTTCCTTTACTTGTCTCACACCCAAACTGAGCATACCACTGTGCTCCATTTAGTATAATCGGTGGAATACTTGCGAGGGTTTCGACATTGTTGATGATGGTAGGTTGTCCAAATAAACCTCTTTGGAAAGGATATGGTGGTTTTTGTCTTGGTTCACCACGTTGTCCTTCAATCGATGCAATGAGTGCAGTTTCTTCACCACACACAAATGCTCCTGCACCAATCCGTATTTCAATTTCAAAACTAAATTCACTATTAAAAATCTTGCGATTTAATAATCCATATTCTTGCGCTTCTTTAAGTGCATAACTTAAACGTTTGATGGCTAAAGGGTACTCTGCACGAATATAAATATAACCTTTGGATGCACCGATGGCATAACCAGCAATCATCATGCCTTCAATGACAGAGTGTGGATCTCCTTCGATAATGGAACGATCCATGAATGCTCCAGGATCGCCTTCATCCGCATTACAAATCATATACTTCTGATCACTTTGTGCTTGATACCCTGCTTTCCATTTAACTCCTGTTAGAAAGCCTGCTCCTCCTCGTCCTCGTAATCCTGAATGTGTGACTTCTTCAATAACTTTTTCAGGAGTGGAGTCTTTTAGGATTGAGGCGATAGCAAAATAACCATCCTTAGCAATATATGCTTGAATTGAATCATTTTCAATCATCCCACAATTTCTCAATGCGATTTTGACTTGTGCTTTGAAGAAATCAATATTATCAAGGCATGGTACATGTCTTTTGAGTGAATAATCATAAAATGTGTATTCCATCATTATGTTCTTATTCACGCAGTGACTTTCAATGATTTTTTTGATGGTCTCGGGTGTACAGTTGGTATAGAATGTCTTCTCGGGTAGTATCAGCAACACTGGTCCTACGGCACATGTCCCCATACATCCAGTTTGAAAGACTTTGACTTTGTCGGCGATATTAAGACGATGAAGTTCATCATTGACTACACTTTGAATGACTTCACAGTTTGAAGAAACACATCCTGCACCACCACATATTAATATCTGATGAGTATAATTGGACAAATCATGAATGTATTGCGTTTTGAGTTGATTCAGTTGAAGAATCGAATTGATGATATGGTTCATAAAATCCTCCTTACTCATACTTAGCAAGTATCGATTTTAGTTTATTAACATTAACTTGCCTGTGGACGTCCTGATCAATCATAACTGCAGGAGCTAAACCACATGCCCCGATACATCGTGCCACTTCAAAGGTAAAACGCTGATCACTGGTGGTTTCACCAAGTTTAATATCAAGGTATTCTTCCAGTTTATCAATAAGTTTCTTGCCACCGCGAACATAACACGCCGTCCCTAAACAAACACGTATGGTATGTCTTCCTTGTGGTTCTGTTGAAAAGAAGGAATAGAAAGAGACTACCCCAGATATTTCAGACAAAGGCATATTAAGTTTTATGGCAACTTGCCTTAATGTCTCAAGGGGTAAAAAGCCTTGAATGTTTTGGATTTGATGCAGGATCTGGATTAAATTGGAGCGATCTCTATTATATAAATCAATGATTTGGTCAATAGCTTGGTGGTGGTCAAATGAATGATGACTACACGAGTGAACTTTTCCCTCTTGAAGCATGGTTTACCTCCATCAACAAACAATAAGCTTGTTTGTTACTTATATGACATAAATATAAAAGGATTATATTTTTGTTTAATGAAGTGGTCATGTTCTAATCAATGATTGGCTGATTGGATGGGTAGACAGGTTCTATTTGATAATATTTTAACATATACATTTAAATAAACAATGACTTTGTTATTATTTTAACAAGTTGGTATATTAATTTAATGAATTTTTAACACATTGATCTTGATACTCTTATCATTATTTAACTAATATAACGTCAAGAAAGTCAAATAATTATATTGTGTAATTTAGCTTGCATGTGAAGTCAGAAGCGTCTCTATTCATATTCAACTTTAATCATGTTAAACATAAAAAGAAAAACCATGGGTTCGATCCCATGGTCTCTGTATCAGAATGGTGCGGATGAAGGGAGTACCCAACATATACACAAAGATTCAAATAGATGTCTATCTATTGGTTTCTACGTGTTTATTGTACCATAATTTCAATAGATTTCAAAAGATTTCTAATGACATTTACCCGGCATTTACCCGGTTATCTAAAGTCTCGATATTAGCAAAAAATGTCATCAGAATCGTTGTTATTGAATCAATTGAGTTTGTGTTGTTTAAAATCGAAAAGATTCAAGAATTTTATAAAATGCTGTTGCCCCCATTAAAAATTCTAAGGCCCTCATTTTGCTTCTCTGAAAGTGCTTTTAACATAAGGGTTACATAATAGTCTTTTTCTAATATATCTGGCCTGATATTGTGACGTGAGGAATGCTCAATGATTAATAATTCAAACGCATCAGTATCATTGTGCAGTTTCATAATTAAGTGCCTTCTTCAGTGGGATAAGGTTCTTTAATATTTTTTCATCAGCATCTACCATATAATCAAATAACTTATCGAACTGTAGCCCCTTGTCGTTCATATACTTTGCAAGCGTTGGATATAATCGAACGTTATTAAACTCAGTTTTGTTCAAATCATTTAAAAAAGTAATTATCTCAATGTAATCAATGTTGTCATGAGTCAAATTGAATTTGATTTTCTTTAATTTGACTCTATCATCAACAAATTTATTCCGCATTATCTCGTTAGTATAGATAGTCAGTTTCTTAGGAATTTCATTTTTTAAACCCAACAAATTTAGTAAAGTTTCATGTCCAAAAAAACCTTTAAAACCATACGTATGAATCAACACTGTTTCCTTGTATAGATTAGGTTTTGTTTTGCCAAACTTCGTCTCTTTCGCTCGATAATAAACTCCTCGGTGCAATCGCTCAATTAGTCCCTTTTTGGCCAATCTAGCAATATATACATTAAATGTTCTTCTATCACATTCCGTAAGTCCGTTAACATTCTTATACAACAAATCAACCAAAATTAGTTGGTTGTAGTCATACTTTTGGATTTGCTCAATAATCATATTTGTTATCATGTTATTATTATACTATTTTTTTACAATATAAGATAGAGTCCGTATAATTGTGTAAAAGTAAAAAGGCCATAGAAGTCTGCTATTATGTTAGTATCGACACCACATAAGGACAATTTCTATGACCCAAATCAATCTTAATTTAAATATGGAACAGATTCAAGACATCATTTCAAATAGTGGTGCAAATTCACTTGCGAAGCAAATGTTAACGACGATTTTCAACCAACTGATGGAAAAAGAACGCGATGATTATATCCAAGTCGATACCTATTCTCGAGAAGAACATCGCAACTCATCAAGAAATGGGTATTATGAACGAAGTTATT
>Ga0208242_100662_pt1 | contig 15549 bp, 14 predicted proteins | sample SubbioAug_CSW13A_FD_184825 | JGI IMG/M metagenome (GOLD analysis project Ga0208242, IMG submission 184825) | Serpentinite rock and fluid subsurface biosphere microbial communities from McLaughlin Reserve, California, USA - CR12Aug_CSW13A (SPAdes) | ecosystem: Environmental > Terrestrial > Deep... | reverse complement strand
AAGGATGTGCTGCAGGCGCAGGGTGGCCCCTGTGTCCTCAATGACGCGCACCACCTCATCGCCGGCGTGAATGGCCGGGTCGGCAGGCTCATAGTCCTGAACAAAGGGCACGGTCTCCCGGGTGTCGAAGCGCACATGGAAGTCGCCCACCATGCCCAGGACCGCCCGGCGGCCGGCCTCCAGAGCGCCTGCAGCGTCTGGGGCGGGTCCGGCGGCGGCGGCTTTCGCCGCCAAGGGGGCGGCGGCCAGGCCCATGCCGCCCAGGACCGCCCCCCGCCGTGAAATTGAACCGCTCATCGATCTGTCCTCTGACGCTAGAAACGATAGGTGAGCGAGGCGCTCACATTGCGGCCGGGCGCGGTGTAGGCGTCCTTGACCATCGAGGCGGCGCCGAGACCGCGCACGTCGCTCCACCACCAGTAGGTCTCATCCGTCAGGTTGAAGAGCCCGGCCCGCAGGGCGGTGGTCGGCGTGATGTTCCAGTAGGCGGTGAGGTCCACCAGGGTGACGGCGTCGGGCACAAAGCAGCCGCCTGCGCCGCAGACCTGGTCGACATCCTTGCCGTCCTTCTGGGCGGCGTGGGTCAGGATCACCCGGCCGCCGAACCGGCCGTCTGGGTCACGGTAGGAGAGACCAGCCACGGCCTTCCACGGGTCGATGCTGTTAAGGGGCGTCGAGGCGCCGCCGGTGGTCTCCTGGCCTTCGGTCCAGGCCCAGGCGAACTGGGCGCCGAAGCCTGAGCGCCAGGCGCCTTCAAGCCGGGCCTCCAGCCCGCTGATCTCGACCTCGGCCAGGTTCACATATTGGAAGGTGGCCGGGTTGGCCGGGGTGTAGTTCCCGCGGACCAGCACCTGTTCGATGAAGTCGTCGAACCGGCTCGAATGGGCCGTGAACTGGCCCGACCAGGTCGCCCCGGCGGCGTCGAGGCGGCGGAAACGGAAACCTCCTTCGAAGGTCTCGCTGGTTTCCGGCTTGAGGTCCGGGTTCGAGATGGTCTGGTAGTTGCCGACCAGATTGGCGAAACCATTGTTCACCTGGCTGGGGGCGGGGGTCTTATAGCCCTGGGCTGCGGTGGCGTAGACTCCCACCTGATCGGTGATCCAAAAGACCGCGCCGATCTTGGGGCTGAACCGGCCATCCTTCTGACCCACGGCGGGGAAGGGGAAGGCGGCGTCGACCTCGGGATCGATCTCGTAGTGATCATAGCGGATCGCAGGCGTGAGGGTGAGCCGGCCGTCCAGGAGGCGGATCTCATCCTGGACGAAGGCGCCGGCCAGAACATGGTCGGTGTTGGGGAAGGCGCGGGTCGGATAGGTCTCGCCTGCCGGCGGCTGGGTTCCGTCGCGCACCCCTTCCTGGCGGGTGGTGGAATAGTCGAGGCCGTAGACGAGGCTGTGCGAGAGGCCGAGGAAGCGGCCGGCGCTTTCGGCCTGGGCGGCCAGGCCCCACACCTCATTGTCGAAGGTGTTCAGGCGCTCGCGGTCGGGGGAGGTGTTGCGGTCTTCAAAGGCGAATTCCCGGTTCTCGCTGGCCTGCCGGTAGAGGCTGACCAGGGCGCGATCGACCAGACCCTCGCCGCGGTAGACATAGTCGAAGGCCAGACGAGAGCGCTTGATGGTGTCCAGGGCGTCCAGATCCAGGGTGGCCGTGGGCGACGTGGTCGGCAGGACGGCGCGGGCGCTGTAGACCTCGGACTCGATTTCCCGGTCATAGTATTCGCCGCTCAGCCGGAACCGATGGGCGTCGCTCGGCTGGAAGACCAGCTTCCCCAGGACGCTGTGAGTGGTGAAATCCTGGGGGTTTGGCGTCGTTCGATTGACGTTCAGGGCGGCGTTCTCGCCCTTGTTCTCGGTCTCATGGGCCTGGCGATAGGTGTAGGCCAGCAGCCCTGAAACCGTGTCGTTCCCGGCGGCGCCCAGCAGGCTTCCGGTCCAGCTGTCATCCACCGAGCCATAGCCTGCCCGGGCGCGACCGGCGAAGGTCTTGCCACCGGTCAGGAAGTCATCGGGGTCGCGGGTGGTGAAGGACACCGCCCCGGCCAGGCCATCGCTCCCATAGAGGGCCGAGGTTGGACCCCGAAGGATCTCCACCGACTTCAGCAGGTCCAGATCCAGATAGTCGCCGCGGCCGACGGACTGTCCCCCGAAGGTGAAGGCGTCGGGCACCCGGACCCCGTCCACGAGGATCAGAACCCGGTTGCCATCGAGGCCGCGGATGTTGAACCCGGAATTGCCGTCCCGTCCGGTATTGGCGCCGGCGGCGGTGAATCGCGCCGGGGCGTTGCGCACCGACACCCCGGGCTCGAAGCGCACCAGGTCCTTGATGTCCGTGGCCAGCTCCTCCTCGATCTGGGCGTCGGTGATGACGCTGACCGTGGCGGCCACCTCGTCGGAAGGTCTGGCCTGCCGGGTGGCGGTCACGGTGAGCTGTGACACCGTCGTGGCGGCCAGCTGCAGCGGATCAGCCCCCTGGGCTGTGGCGCTCGGCGCCGCAGCCAAGGCCACCAGGGCCGCGCCCATGAACCAGGCGCTGCGCGGCGCCCGCATCGAGTTCGTCATACCAGTATCCCCATAGATGCGCATAAGATGCATTCGCAATAATGATCAAGGTCAGGCCCGCTGGGATGCGGGCTGACGGGTCGTCAACAGAAGGCGACGGGGTCAGTGACCCTGGGCGGTGTCGCGATCATCCACCTGACCATCGCCGTTGGTGTCCAGACGCTGGAAGGTTCGCCCGGCGGTGGCGTCATATTCGCCCCGCGTCATGGCCCGGTCGCGATCAGCATCCATGACGCCGAACCGGACGTGCGCCTGCCGGATCTGGCGCTCCCGTTGGGCGGCCAGTTGGGCGTCGAGCCGCTCGGCGTACTCGGCGACATATTCAGCCTCGCTCAGAACGCCGTCGCCCCCTTGGTCCGTCCGGGCGAAGGCCTCCCCGCGGCGGGCCATGTATTCGGCCTGGGTGACGATCCCATCCAGATCGATGTCGTAGGTCTGCAGGAACTCCAGCTTGCTGTGGCCGGGGGCGGGCGCCTCCTGGGCGAGGGCCGCCGGACTGGTGAGGCAGAGGGCGGCAAAGGCGAGAAGCGGGGGTGTGATCCGGGGCATGGGGCGTCCTTACGGGGCGACTTCAAAGGTGAGGGAGGTGGTGTAGCTGCGCACATCGGTCTCGGCGCCGGCGGGGGCCGGAGCCCTATGGCGGGTCATGATCAGATAGACCCCAGGGCGATCAAACCGCAGGATCGCCTGGCCCTTGGCGTCGGTTGTCAGGCGTTGCTTGAAGCGCGGGTCCTCGTAATCGCCGCCCTCGCGATCAACCTCGATCTCATTGCCGACGAGGGGCTGGCCCTCGAACAGAACCTCAAGGCTGAGCGGGTCGGCCGCGTAGATGGCGCTGGGATGGGCGCCCAGGCGGAAGGCGAGGGGGCCGACCTGCGTGTTCAGCACCGCATCTGTGGGGGCGCCCTTGGTGACATAGACGTCGGCCACCGTGGCGGTCTGGCTGGTCTGCGTCTGGGCCCCGGCCGGAGCCTCCGCTCCGGGCGCCAGAGGCGTCCAGACACCGTCCTTCAGGACCTGAGCGCCTTTCCGTCCGAGGCGAAGGCCGGTGGTGAAGCGATAGGTCCCCGCCTCGGTGAGATCGCTTTCCAGCACGGTGGTCTGCTGAAAGGTCTCGATGCGGTCGTAGGCGTCCCGTCGTCCGTCGGGCCTGTAGAGGTGGAAGTCATCTGAGGTCACGGCGATCTCAGGCCGGAAGAAGGCGGCCTCACCGAAGGCCGCCTGGATCGTGATGACGCTGGCCTCGCCGGTGGAGAAGATGGAGGGCGACAGGAAGGAGGTATGGGCGCCGGCTGGCGAGGCGAGCGCCCCCAGCGCCAGGGCGAAAGCCCCGCATTTCCAGCCATTCGTCGAGCGCATCGTCAGATTACCCCTATATGCAAATGAGTCTTAGTTGCCATAAGGGAGCTTCACCGTTTATGCAACTCACTCGCAATCAATCGGGATGGAAGCGTGGTGCTTGTTTCAACCTTGCTCGGTCTGGGCGCGGCCCTGGTTCCCCAGACCGCGGATGCAGGCGACCTGGCGTGGTCGCGGTGGGCGGCTGATCACGTCCTGGGAACGTCGCTCGACGTCATGGTCACGCCGGGCGGCGCCGGGCTCGGCGAACGGGCTGGCCTCGCCGCCTTGCGGGAGATCGCCCGCCTCGACCGTGTGCTCAGCCGCTGGCGAGAGGACTCAGAGCTCGCCGCGCTGAACCGAGCCCCGCGCAGCCAGGTCTCGGCGGAGCTCTATGCGGTGGTGGGGATGGCCGAACACTGGCGGCGCGAAACCGGCGGGGCGTTCAGCGGCCGCCTGGGTGCAGTCCCCGGGACGCCGGGCGCTGCGCAGAGAGAAGCCGTGAAGGCCGCCGAGGCGGCGATCCTGCGTCTGGAGCCCTCGGGACGGGCGATTGATCGCCCCGAGGCGGTCAGGTTCGACCTGGACGGAGTCGCCAAGGGCTACATCCTGGACCGTGCCCTGGTGGCGGCTCTGCGGGCAGTCCCCGAGGCGTCTGGACTCCTGATCGACCTTGGCGGCGATGTTCGGGTGTGGAGCCATGAAGGCCGCGGGGAGGCGTGGCGACTTGGGGTCGCCGACCCGGCCCGTCCCTTCGACAATGTCGGGCCTCTGCAGACGCTGAGTCTTCGGCGCGGCGCCCTGGCCTATAGCGGGGTCCGCGCCAGGGACGGCGGCGACCACCACATCCTCGATCCCCGGTGCGGCGCCCCGGCCAGCGCGGTGACCGGCGCTGCGGTGATCGCCCCGACGGCGGCCCAGGCGGACGCCCTGGCGACGGCTGTCGCGGTGATGGACCCTGAGGCGGGCCTCAGCCTGCTTGGGCGCTGGCCAGGCGTGAGCGGCATGCTGGTGGCGGCTGACGGACGGATGCTGACCTCGGCCAACTGGTCGGGGACCCATCTTACCGCCGCCACAACCGCCGCCGCGCCCGGCGCCTGGCCGGCCGGCTTCAGGCTCAGCGTCGCCGTGGAGATTCCGGACAAGGGCGGCGCCAACTATGAGCGCCCCTATCTGGCCGCCTGGATCACGGACGCCCAAAAGCGGGTGGTGAAGACGCTGCTGGTCCTGGGACCTGAGCCCCGCTGGCGGGAGAGCAACTACATCTTCTGGCGACGGGTGGAGCGGATGGACATGGCGGCTGTCGCCAGGGTCGCGCGGACCACCCGAGCGCCGGGCCGCTATGAGGTCGTGTGGGACGGGCGGGCCGATGATGGTCAGCCCCTGCCCCGGGGCGCCTACACCCTGAACGTGGAAGCCAGCCGCGAACATGGCGGCCACAGCTTCGTCGCCTTGCCCCTGGCCCTGGGGAGCGGCAGGGCGAACTTCCAGTCCGACCCGACGCAGGAGCTCGGCGTCATCACGGCCCGGTATGGGCCAGGCCGCTGAGCGCCTAGTCTGGCGCGCGCTCGGAATAGCGCGGCAGCTTGTCGTCAAGCGCCCACCAGTCGGCGTGGGAGTCTGCGAAGATGTGGAAGCCCAGGCGCGCGCCGCTGGGACCGTCCAGGGTTCCGGCCCGCAGGCGGAGGACGCCGGGCTTGGCGGTAGTGCGGCTGAAGAGGGGCGACCCGCAGCGGCCGCAGAAGGCCCGGGTCTTGCCCGGCGAGGATTCGAACAGCACCAGGGCCTCTTCCCCCGACAGGAAGCGCAGGTGGTCCTCGGACACGGGGATGTTTGCCGCGAAGGCCGAGCCCTGGGCCTTGCGGCACTGGCTGCAATGACAGAGCTGGATGTCAGCCAGGGGGCCGCTCAGCTGGTAGCGGATCTGGCCACAGAGGCAGCCGCCGAGGTGATCGGCGTCCGAGGAGTCAGTCATGGAAGCTCGCGCGCCCGGCTCTGACCGCCGAAATGGCGGGCTGGATCCAGTCTGCCCATCGATAGCGCGCCGGTCCAGGGCTGCAAGGCGTGTGCGGCGCCGGACATCCGTCGGATTGGCCGCACGCCCCGCCGCTCGCAAATGACCGCCGCAGTCGCTAAATAGCGCCCATGGACGCCGTCACCCTCGACCCCCATCCGGACACGCCACCCCCCTCCGCCGCCGATGCGGCGGTCGAGGCGGTGCGTGCGGCCGTCGGCCTGCCGGCCGGAACCCGGGTGGTCGCCGCCATGTCCGGCGGCGTGGACTCCACCGTCACCGCCGCCTTGCTGGCCAAGGCCGGCTATGACGTGGTCGGCGTGACCCTGCAGCTCTATGATCACGGTCAGGCCCTGGCCAAGAAGGGCGCCTGCTGCGCGGGCCAGGACATCCACGACGCCCGCACCGCGGCCGAGGCCATCGGCATTCCGCACTATGTCCTCGACTACGAAAGCCGTTTCCGCGAGGAGGTGATGGAGGAGTTCGCCGACGCCTATCTGCGCGGCGAGACGCCGATCCCCTGCGTGCGCTGCAATCAGACGGTCAAGTTCCGCGACCTGCTGGACGTGGCCCGGGACCTGGGCGCCGAGGCCCTGGCTACCGGCCACTATGTGCGCCGGGCCGCTGGCGGCAACCGACCCCATCTGCAGCGAGCCGTGGATGCGACCCGGGACCAGAGCTATTTCCTGTTCGCCACCACGCCCGAGCAGCTGGACTTCCTGCGCTTCCCCTTGGGCGGCCTGCCCAAGACCGAGGTGCGGCGGGTGGCCGCCGAGCTTGGCCTGGCCATCGCCGACAAGCCCGACAGCCAGGACATCTGCTTCGTGCCGGAGGGCCGCTACACCACCGTCATCGACCGCCTGCGCCCGCATGGGGCGGAGCCGGGCGACATCGTCCATATGGACGGCCGGGTGCTCGGCCGGCATGAGGGCGTGACCCGCTACACCATCGGTCAGCGCCGGGGTCTGAACGTCGCCGTGGGCGATCCCCTGTTCGTGGTCCGCATCGACGCCGAGCGCCGCCAGGTGATCGTCGGCCCCCGGGAAGCCCTGCTGACCGGCGCCCTGCGGCTCAAGGAAACCAACTGGCTCGGCGAATCGGCCAGCTTCGCCGCGGCCTGCGACGAGGGCCGACCGGTTCTGGCCCGGGTGCGTTCCACCCGCGAACCGGTCCCGGGAAGGCTCGCCTGGGTGGGCGATGAGGTCGGCGTGGTGTTCGACGGCGCCGAGGAGGGCGTGGCGCCTGGCCAGGCCTGCGTCCTCTATGCGCCGGAAGATCCCGATCGCGTCCTGGGCGGGGGCTTCATCGCGGCCACCGTTCCGGCTCAACCCTGAGCGGAGTCAGATTTTCCGCAGCACCCCTGGTCAGGCCCGCCGCGGTCTGGCAGGCCATATTCCTGTCGAACCCGCAGGGCACAGGATTCTGCTACAGCCCTTCTCGTCCTCCCCGACCCCCACGGAACCTTCCTGTTCATGGCTTTTGATTCCTCGGCCCCTGCGGGTCGCCTCAGCGCCGCCCATTGGCGCAAGACGCTGGCGGCCTATCGTGGCCCACAGCTTTCCCGCAGCCTGGCGGAGATCGCCTGGACCCTGCTGCCCCTGACCGGTTTCGCCCTGGCCGCCACCCTGCTGGCAGCCAACGGAATCTGGCTGGGTCTCGTCCTGACCATCCCGGCGGCGGCCTTCCTGGTACGGATGTTCATGCTGCAGCATGACTGCGGGCACGGTTCGCTGTTCGCCAGCCGGGCTGTCAATGACGCGGTCGGCCGGGTGCTCGGCGTGCTGACCCTGACCCCCTACGGCTACTGGCAGGCCTCGCACGCCAACCACCACGGGACGTCTGGCAATCTCGACCGCCGGGAGCTGGGCGCCATCGAGCTGATGACCGTCGAGGAATATCAAGGGCGATCGGCGCTTGGCCGCTTCCTGTATCGCTTCTACCGCCATCCGGTGGTGCTGTTCGCCATCGGGCCGGCCTACATGTTCTTCCTGCAGCACCGCCTGCCCATCGGCATGATGGGCGACCGCAAGGCCTGGATCAGCGTCATGGGCGCCAATCTGGGCATCGCCGCAGTGATCGCCGCCGGCGTCATGGTCTTCGGCGCGGTCCCGTTCCTGGCGGTCTATGGCGCCACGGTGTTCATGGCGGCGGCGGCCGGCGTCTGGCTCTTCTATGTGCAGCACCAGTTCGAACAGACGAGCTGGGCGCGGGCGGGAAGCTGGAACCTGCATGAGGCCGCCCTCAACGGCAGCTCGTTCTATGATCTGCCGCGGCCGCTGGCCTGGCTGACCGCCAATATCGGCGTGCACCACATCCATCACCTGCATAGCCGCATTCCCTTCTACCGGCTGGGCGACGCCCTGAAGGACTATCCGGAGCTGCGCGACTACAGCCGGCTGGGGGTGCGCGAGAGCCTGGGCTGCGCCCGTCTGGCCCTGTGGGACGAGGCGGCCGGCCGCATGATCGGCTTCAAGGACCTGCGCCAGCCGGCCTGAGGCTGTCGACAGCCGGGCTGGAGGGGGCGGCGCTCGCGGAGTATCTTCCGGCCATGAGCCAGACCGATCCCGTCGTCATCGTCGCCTTCGCCCGCACCCCCATGGGGAGCTTTCAGGGCGCCCTGTCACCCCTGAAGGCCACCGAGCTGGGCGCCGCCGCGGTCCGCGCCGCCGTCACCCGCTCTGGCGTGGACCCTGACCTGGTCGAGCAGATCTTCATGGGCTGCGTCCTGCCGGCGGGGCTTGGCCAGGCGCCGGCGCGGCAGGCGGCCCTGGGCGCGGGCCTGCCGCGGTCGGTGCAGGCCACCACCGTCAACAAAATGTGCGGCTCGGGGATGCAGGCGACCATCATGGCGCACGACGCCCTCATGGCCGGTTCGGCCGAGATCATCATCGCCGGCGGGATGGAGAGCATGTCCAACGCCCCCTACCTGCTGGCCAAGCACCGGTCCGGCGCGCGGATCGGTCACGACACCGCCTTTGACCACATGTATCTCGACGGCCTGGAGGACGCCTATGAGCCAGGCCGGCTGATGGGGTCCTTCGCCGAGGAGACCGCGCGGGCCTATCAGGTCACCCGCGAGGCCATGGACGACTTCGCGATTCTGAGCCTATCGCGGGCGCGGACGGCGACGGAGACCGGCACCTTCGCTGGTGAGATTGTTCCGGTGGAGGTGACCACCCGCAAGGGCGCGGAGACCATCGCCGCCGACGAGCAGCCCCTGAAGGCCGATCCCGCCAAGATCCCGACCTTGAAGCCGGCCTTCGCCAAGGACGGGGCCATCACCGCGGCCAACGCCAGCTCGATCAGCGATGGGGCTGCGGCCCTGGTGCTGACCCGGGCCTCCACGGCCAAGCGGCTTGGCCTGCCGGTGGTGGCGCGCATCACAGCCCACGCCGCCCACGCCCACGAGCCGGGCCAATTCACCACCGCCCCGGTCCCGGCCATGCGCAAGGCCCTGGCCAAGGCCGGCTGGACCGTGGACGAGGTCGATCTGTTCGAGGTGAACGAGGCCTTCGCCGTGGTGGCGATGATCGCCGAGCGCGAACTGGCCATCCCCCGGGAGAAGCTGAACGTCAATGGCGGCGCCTGCGCGCTCGGCCATCCCATCGGCGCGTCGGGCGCGCGCATCCTGGCGACCCTGATCGCGGCCCTGCAGGCCCGCGGCGGTCGACGCGGCCTCGCCAGCCTGTGCATCGGCGGCGGCGAGGCCACGGCGGTGGCGGTGGAGCTGGTCTAGGTCGAGATCAGCCCGGGGAGATCATCTTCTCCGGGCGCACGACCTCGTCGAACTCTTCATTGGTGACATAGCCGCCGCCCACGGCCTCATCGCGCAGGGTGGTGCCGTTCTTGTGCGCGGTCTTGGCGATCTTGGCGGCGTTGTCGTAGCCGATCTTGGGCGCCAGCGCGGTGACCAGCATCAGTGAACGCTCCAGGGCGGCCTTGATGTTGTCCTCGCGGGCCTCGATGCCGACCACGCAGTTGTCGGTGAACGAGACGGCCGCATCGCTCAGCAGCTTGCACGACTGCAGGAAGTTGTAGGCCATCACCGGGTTGAACACGTTCAGCTCGAAGTGGCCCGAGGCGCCGGCGAAGGTCATGGTCGTCTGATTGCCGAACACCTGGGCGCAGACCATGGTCAGGGCCTCGCACTGGGTTGGGTTCACCTTGCCCGGCATGATCGAGGAGCCCGGCTCGTTCTCCGGCAGGGACAGTTCGCCCAGGCCCGAGCGGGGGCCTGAGCCCAGGAAGCGGATGTCGTTGGCGATCTTGAACAGGGAGCCGGCGACGGTGTTGATCGCCCCGTGGCTGTAGACCATGGCGTCGTGGGCGGCCAAGGCCTCGAACTTGTTGGGGGCGGTGATGAAGGGCAGGCCGGTGATGGCGGCGATCTTCTCGGCCACCTTTTCGGCGAAGCCGATGGGCGCGTTCAGGCCGGTGCCGACGGCGGTGCCGCCCTGGGCCAGCTCATAGAGGCCATAGAGGCTTTCCTTCAGCCGGCGAACGCCGCCGGAAACCTGGTGGGCGTAGCCGGAGAACTCCTGGCCAAGCGTCAGGGGCGTGGCGTCCTGGGTGTGGGTGCGGCCGATCTTGATGATGTGGTTGAAGGCCTCGGTCTTGGCCTTGAGGGCGGCGTGCAGGTGCTCCAGGGCCGGCATCAGCTCGCGGGCCACCTGCTCGGCGCAGGCGATGTGCATGGCCGTGGGATAGGTGTCGTTGGACGACTGGCTCATGTTCACATGGTCGTTCGGGTGGACCGGCGACTTGGAGCCCATGACGCCGCCAAGGATCTCGATGGCGCGGTTCGAGATCACCTCATTGGCGTTCATGTTCGACTGGGTGCCCGAACCGGTCTGCCAGACCACCAGGGGGAAGTGGTCGTCGAGCTTGCCGTCGATGACCTCCTGGGCGGCCTGGACAATGGCCGCGCCGATCTTCGGGTCCAGCCGGCCCAGCTCCATATTGGCCTCGGCCGCGGCCCGCTTGACCACGCCCAGCGCCCGGATCATCGGCTGGGGCTGCTTTTCCCAGCCGATCTTGAAATTGCCGATGCTGCGCTGGGACTGGGCGCCCCAGTAGCGGTCGGCCGCAACCTCGATGGGGCCGAAGGTGTCGGTTTCGGTGCGGGTCGCGGTCATCGCAGGGATCTCCAGCCTTGAATTGTCGCGTCGGTTTAGCGAGGCCGGGCGAGACTGCAAAGCGTCTGCGGTCTAGAGAGAGGCATGAACGACGGCTGGACCCACCACGGCAAGGTGCGCGCCCGGGAGGGCGAGGGCGATCTGGAGGTCGTGGTCGATGGCCTGACCACCCAGGCCAAGTACTACAAGCCCCTGATCTATGAGTTCTTCCGCAAGGCTTGGCGCGGCGGCCGGCCGGCCTGGGGGGACTACGCCGTGGAGATCGCCATGGAGTATGTGGGGGACCCGCCGTGGCTGGATCTCGACAATCTGGCCAAGGCGATCCTTGACGCCATCAAGGGCTACGCCTTCCACGACGACGCCCAGGTGGCCCGCCTGCTGGTGGAGCGTCGGGCGGGCGAGCGCGAGCGGATCATCGTGCGCGTGCGCCGCATGGCCGACGGTGGCGTGCAGCCAGCCGCCGGCGCCTCAGGCGGTCCGGGCCGGCCGTTCCAGGGCCAGTAGGGCCAGAACCCCATAGGCCACGACCACGAAGGCGCCGTAGCGGCCCAGGCTCTCAGGCGGCAAGGCGGGCATCAGGGTGTCGAAGAGGCCCATGACCAAGATGGACCCCGCCAGTCCCGGGGCGCTGAAGGCGAGGGCGGCGGGCGCCCGCCGCCGCAAGGGCAGCCGCCGCAGGCGGACCGTCAGGTGGAAGAAGAAGGCGATGGCGCTGGCCACCAGGGCCGCGTTCAGGACGTAGAACCAGAAGGCCTGCTCGATCAGCCCGCCGGCGAAGGCGGCGTAGAACAGGGTGGCGGCCGACCAGACCAAGGCGCCGGCGACCGCGAACCAGAAACTGTCTTCTTTCGACACGACACGCCTCCCACAGCCCATTTTAGGCAGAAGGCTGCGACAGTCGTGCCAAGGCCAAGCTTGTCCGGCGCCGGACACGAAAAAGCGGCCGCGCTGAAAGCGCGGCCGCCATTCTCGCGAACCGATCCTGGGGGAGAAGAGGTTCAGCGATACTGTTGCAGTCGGGTCGTCCGCAGGCCGGCGAGGCCGTGGCGTTCGATCGACTTCTGCCAGGCGAGGAACTCCTCTGAGGTCAGGCCGTAGCGGGTGAGCGCGTCGTCCAGGCTCAGCAGCCCGCCACGCACCGCGGCGACCACCTCGGCCTTGCGACGGATCACCCAGCGACCCGTGTCGGCCGGCGGCAGATCGGCCAGCGTCAGGGGCGCGCCGGTCGGGCCGATCACATAGGGCTCCCCGCGGCTGTTCGTTCGGGTCTGTTGTTGTTGCAACATGGCTTTACGCCCTTCACACCATCATCGTTGAGCCAGACCATAGCCCGGCTGCCATAACAGCTCGTGAATCCCGATAGTGAAAATCACAGTAACCATTTGATCCCCCCGTGTACTGAAATGATACAGTTAGAGATTTCAGAAGGAATTAACCTTCACTAAATCTCAGTTACGCGCCAAGTTATCGGCGCATACTGATAAGTTCATCCAGCATCTGGTCGGCCGTTGTAATGATACGCGAGCAGGCTGAGTAAGCTTTCTGGGTGGTGATCAGGCCTGTAAACTCAGCCGACATGTCGACTGTGGAGTTTTCGAGGGTGGAGGGTGAAATGGCGCCGGCCCCGCCCTGGCCCGGCAGCTTGATCACATACTCACCGCTGTCGATGGTGCCGCGATAGGCGTTGCCGCTGACCGCCTGCAATCCGTCGGGATTGGTGAAGGTCGCGACGCCAATCTGGGCGATCTTTCTCACTTGGCTGTTGTCGAAGATGGCCGACACGACGCCAGCCTCATCCACCTCCACGCCCACCACGGTGCCGACCGTGGCCCCATCGGGGTTCACCAGCCGAACCGTCGAGGCGTTGGCGTACTGGGTCAGTTTGTTCAGGTCGAAGGTGATGTTCTGGGCGCCGACGCCCAGGGCGTCATCCCAGCGCGGCGTGCCAGCCGTCCCCGAGGCCGCCAGGCTGATGGTCGGGGCTGCGCCCGCCGCCCCGAACAGGGTGGTGTTGGCGAGGTCAATAGTGCCGTCCTGGTTGAACATCACCAGGCCCTCGGCGATCTGGCCCGAGGGCCCGCCGGTCACGTCGCCAGCCGGAATGGCGTAGATTTCCGCGTGCCACTCATTGGGGTTGGCCGAGGAGCGCAGCAGGCTGATGGACACCTTGTGGGTGCCGCCCATGGTGTCGACGACGTTCATCTCGATGCTGAAGTCCGGCTGGGTGCCGGTCAGAGGGTCGGCGTTCTCTTCCCAGTCGGCCATGGAGCGGGTGGCCGCATTATAGGTGCCTTCGGCCGCCGAGATGGTCTGGCGCTTGTCGAGATTGGCGTTGATGACGACATTGGCCGTGGCCTGGACGGCCGAGCCCAGGTTCTTGACGTTGATCGAGTCCAGCTCGTTCAGGTCAGATGGGTTGTAGCTGATCGTCCCATCGGCGGCGATCGGCCAGCCTTGCAGGAAGAAGCCCGCGTCATTGCGCAGGAAGCCGTCGGCGTCGACGCTGAACGAGCCGGCCCGGGTGAAGACCCGCTTGTCGGCGTCGGTCAGGCCGGCGCCCTTCTCGGTGACGATAAAGAAGCCGTCCCCGGCGATGGCCAGGTCGGTGGAGGCGTTGGCGCTCTGAATCAGACCCTGCTGGCTGATGTATTGCCGCGTGAGCCCCTGGACGCCGCCAGCGCTGTAGCGCCCGGTCACCGCCTGCGCCGTCACGATATTGGCGAAGTTCACCTGGTTGCGCTTGTAGGCGACGGTGTTGATGTTGGCGATGTTGTCGGAAATCGCCGCGAGGGCCGACGAATTGGCGGTCAGGCCAGAGACGCCGGCGAGCATGGCGCTGTTGATGCTCATGGGGGTGTTTGCCTTCTTGTTGGGCTTGTGAGGGGCGGTTGCGTCCTTTCAGGACGCGGTCAGGCCGCCAGCGCGGGCGTTTCGTCGTCGCTATTTTCGGGAGGAGCGGTCGACCCGCCAGACGAGGCCGGGGTGGTCGCCGCTGGGGGCAGGCCGATGCTGCTGATCGTCTGCCAGAGGGCTCGGCTTCCGCCGATTGTGACAAAGGTCTGGCCGTCCACCTGCTCAACGGCGCGGACGAGGCCGTCGATGAAGGTGTTGTGGCCCACCTTGGCGCCGACCGAGTCCGTAGCGGTGATGCGGAGGGTGTAGGTCCCGCCATTGGGCAACTGGGAGCCCAGGATGTTCTTCCCGTCCCAGGCGAACCTGTGTTCGCCGCCCGCGACATTCTCGAGCGCCCGCACCTGGACGATTGAGCCCTTGTCGTCGAGCACCTCGATCTTGACGCTCTTGGCCTCCCGGTCGAGGCGATAAACCCATTCCGCCGACTTGTCCGACAGGGTGGCCTGGTCAGTGGCGGCGCGGACCTGCTTGCCGATCAGGCTGACGGCGTCGGCGACGCCGTCCCCTGACGCGCCCACCAGCTGCTTGAGCAGGTCATTGGTCAGCAGCTGCTGCTCGACCCCGGTCATCTGCACGATCTGCTGGGTGAAGTCCCCGGAATCCATCGGCGAGAGGGGGTCCTGGTTCTTCATCTGCGTGGTCAGCAACACCAGGAAGGTGTCGAAGCTCTCAGCAAGGCGCTGACCCCCGACACTGGAGGCTGCGGCCTGCGAGCTGGCGACGGCGTTGGTTTGCATGGGGCTTCTCTAGATCCGAAGGTCCACGCCGGTCGGAGACTGGCGCTGCTGGTAGAGACGGGTGGCGACCGCGGCGGTGTCGGCTTCATCGGCCATGCCGAGCGCGCTCTGGAAGGCGCGGCCCTGCCAGGTTTCACGGTCGGGCGCCTGGTCTGCGAACTGACCGCCGCTCCGCTGATCGTGGGGCGAGTTGAAGGACAGGCCGCCCGACAGGTCGAAGCCCGCCTGCTCCAGGGCGCGCATCAGCTCGCCCGAGCGGCCGCGCATTTCGTTGGCGGCGTGGGGATTGTCGAAGGCCATGGCGGCGGTGAGCTTGCCCTGGGCGTCGATATCGACGCGGACATCAACCCGTCCGAGGCCTTCGGGCGTCAACTGGATATCGAAATGGGTCGAGCGGCCTTCGAGCCGGCGGGAGACCTGGGCGGCGAGGTCTGCGACCGTGGCGGAGGTGGCCGCAGGTCGCGCGCCGTCGCGGACCTCGGCGGTCGCTGTCCCCGACGGGGTGGTGGACAGGCCGCCCAGGGCGTCGGGGCCCTCAAGGCCTTCGGAGCCGGCGGTCTCCAGATCCTCAAGGGGGGGCGCTGCGACCTGGGAGGCGCTCGGCGCCACCACGACCGGGGCGCCGTCGCCCTTGGGCGCCACGGTCGGCTGAGCGGTAAGGGCGAAGGGCGAGGGCGGCTGGGTCGCCACGGCGCTCTTGGCGCCGGTCACGACAGCTTTTTCAGCCTCAGCCTCCGGCGTCTCGACGCTGTCGCCGGCGACGGCAGGCGTTGTGGCAGGTCCAGACTGGCCGGCTCGCAGGCTGACCACGCCGGCGGCGGCCGCGGCGGTCATCAGGGGCTGAGCGCTCGTCT